>ERZ857922.1432-NODE-1432-length-29378-cov-8.613068_pt1 | contig 29378 bp, 25 predicted proteins | sample MGYA00519579_ERZ857922 | MGnify/ENA primary metagenome ERZ857922 (study PRJEB31778, sample SAMEA3449375) | human gut metagenome | biome: human gut; feature: human-associated habitat; material: faeces | place: United Kingdom | collected 2010/2012 ... | reverse complement strand
CGAGATATTATTTGATCCAGAAGAAGATCAAGAAATGATTCTAAACAGTGAAAGATTAGAAGGTATTGAATCTGGAAAAAAAGAAGAAAAGTTAGAAATAGCAAAGAGTTTGATTGCTTCAGGAATGAGTTATGAAGAAGTTAGTAAGCATACTAAATTACCACTAGAAAAAGTAAAAGAATTATTAAAATAGCAAGAAATTGCTATTTTTAATTTTTAATAAAACATTTTCGATGGTAAGAAGCTAGTAGTTATGATTAAAAAATATTTTTTAATCTGGGGGTTAGTTATCTTAATAATTACATTTATATAAATGAATTAAAATAAAATATTGATGTATAAATAAAATAATAATATAATAAGCATGAAATTTGGAAGTGATCAAATGAATAATAAGAAAATAACACTAATATGTTTAATTATTTTTTGGATGTTTTTAATATTTTCTTTTTCAAGTCAAACGGCTAAAAAAAGTGAATCTTTAAGTGATAATGTTACATTAGTTGCAATAGATATAACAGCTAAATTAACTAATCAAGATATAAGTCGTAATAAACAAGAAAAATTAATAAAACAATTAAGATTTTATATTAGAAAAACCGCACACTTTTCTTTATATTTTGTATTAGGGGTATTAATATTTAATTTATTAAAAAAATATAGTATAAATAAGCAAGTATTGTTTTCATTAATTATTTGTTTTCTTTATGCTTGCAGTGATGAAGTACATCAATATTTTGTTATGAACCGTACTGCAAAATTATTTGATGTTTTAGTGGATACTCTTGGATCTTTAATTGGAATATTAATTTGTTTGGCTTTTCAAAAAATCAAAAAGAGTAGAAAAGATAAAAAATACTAGAATGTTTTTGTAAACAAGACGTAAATATCAAGATATAAGATTATAAATATTATTAAAAGTGTTATAATAAGCACTGAAATGGATGTGGATTTATGAAAGATAAATTAAAAAAAGTTTTTACTTTAAAAAACGTAAGTTTATTTATAAAAGGGTTATTTTTAATTTCTGTAATAGTTTTATTTACAATTCTATTTAAAACAAAGATAATACCAACAAAATATATAATAGAGTTATTAATAATATTAGTGCTTATTAATTTAATATTTATTTTAGTAGATATTAAATTTAATAGAAAAAAAGTATTAGTCATTATTTTAGATATTCTTAGTATTATTTTTATTGTAATTTTAAATTTTGCAACTGTAAAATTAATTGAGACAGATTCATTTTTTAATAAGATAACTTCGAATAATAAGGTAGAGATTTCAAACTATTATGTTGTTATAAATAAAGATAGTAATTATGAAAAGCTAAGAGATATAAAAAATAAAAATATTAAAATATTAAAAAGCGAAAGTAATTATAAAGAAGTAAAAGAAAAATTAAATAGTAAAGTGAAAATTAATTTTGATGATGAAGAAGAGTTAACAAATCTTGGTAATTACTTGTTAGAATCAAAAGATAATTTAATAATAGTTAGTGATGCTAATTATGATCTATTGGATGAAAATATAGAAAATTTTAAAGAAAGTACAAAAATTTTATATAAATTGTCAATTGAATCTGTATTAGAAGATATTTCAAAAGACAAAAAAGTTACTAAAGAACCATTTAATATTTATATAAGCGGTATTGATACTTATGGAAAAATTTCTACAAAAGCTCGTAGTGATGTAAATATAATTATGACTATTAATCCTGTTACTAAAAAAATATTACTAACATCAATACCTAGAGATTATTATGTTCAATTGCATGGTACAACAGGATATAAAGACAAACTTACACATGCAGGAGTTTATGGAATAAATATGTCAGTACAAACTATTGAAGATTTACTTGATATAGATATAAATTATTATTTAAGAGTTAATTTTAACACTTTGATAGATGTAGTTGATGAACTAGATGGTATAGAAATATATTCAGATTCATCATTTACACCATGGACTAACCAATCTTGTAAATTTCAAAAAGGAACTCAAAAGGTTGATGGAAAATGTGCATTAGCATTTGCAAGAGAAAGACATGCTTACAATTCTGGTGATAGACATCGTGGTGAAAATCAACAACAAGTAATAACTGCACTAATAAATAAAGCTACAACAAGTAAAAAAGTAATAACAAATTATAGTAATATTTTAAATGCTTTGGATGGCTCTTTTCAAACAAATTTAAGTACTGAAGAAATTTATGCTTTGATAAATATGCAAATTGATGATATGACCTCATGGAGTGTTGAATCAATTTCTCTAAATGGTTATGATTCTTCAAATTATACTTACTCTTATGGATCACAAAAATTGTATGTAATGGAGCCAAATTATGAAACAGTAAAGACTGCTCAAGATAAAATTTCTGAGTATATGGAATAGTGTATTGTAAAAAAATACACTTTTTTTGTCAAATTAGCACTTTATGGTTGACAAGTGCTAATAAAGTGAATATAATGATATTAGCACTGAGAAATAAACAGTGCTAAGAAGGTGAAAATGTGGAAGAAAGACAAGAACAACTTCTAAAAATAATTGTTGAATCTTACATAAAAACATGTAAACCTGTTGGAAGCAAATCTTTGTGTGATGTATTAAACTTATCAAGTGCCACAATAAGAAATGAAATGGCAATTTTGGAGTCAATGGGACTTATTGAAAAGTGCCACGTATCTTCAGGAAGAATTCCTAGTGAGGCTGGATATAAGTATTATGTTGATAATTTAATGAAACCTAAAGAACTTAATGGTGAAGATGTTTTAAAATTACAAACAATATTTAAGAACAAGGACTTAGAATTAAATGACACTATTAATAGATGCGTTGAAATAATTAGTGATATTACAAATTATACAAGTGTTGTTTTAGGAAAGAAATCTGAAAACAATTTTTTGCAGCAAGTTAGTATAGTGCCACTACCTGATAATAGAGTAGTTGCAGTAGTATGTACTAATAAAGGGATTGTAGAAAATAAACAATTTACTATTCCAAAATCGATATCTATTAATGAACTTGTTAAAACTAGTGAAATAATTAATAAAATGTTAGTTGGTACTCCAATTGATGAAGTATCACAAAGACTAGAATTTGATATTAAACCAATAATAAGTAAAAAGATAAAACAATATGAAACTGTTTATAATATTTTTCATGAAGCATTTGATGATTTTGTAGAGCAGACAACTAATGTTCATTTTGGTGGTAAAACAAAAATATATGACCAACCAGAATATAATAATATTGAGGAAATAAAAAGATTAGCTAATAAATTTGAAGATGTTAACATGATAAAAAATATTGAAGAAGATAAAGACGGTGTAAATATTTATATTGGTGATGAAAATGATTTTGATTCTAATGTAACAGTAATCAAAAGTACATACAATGTTAATGGTGATAAAGGCACAATTGCAATTATTGGACCAAAACGTATGGAATATGATCGTGTTGTCGGACTTCTATCATATATTACAGAAAATTTAGAGAGTCAAGGTGATAAATAGTGGATAATAAAGAGACTAAAAAAGAAGAAAAAAAAGAGATAAAAAAAGAAACAAAAAAAGAAATAAAAAAAGAAACAAAAGAAGTTAAAAAAGAACACAAAATAAAAATTGATAAAGAAAAAGAAGAATTAAAGAAAAAAAATACTGAATTAAATGATAAAGTATTAAGAATATCTGCTGAAATGCAAAATATGAAGCGAAGATATGATGAAGAAATAGCACGTATTTATAAATATGATGGTGAAGAAGTTATTAAGCAATTATTAAATATAGTTGATAACTTTGAAAGAGCTATTTTAATGGATGATGAAGATTTGACTGATGAACTTTCTAAATTCTTAAGTGGATTCAAAATGATTTATACAAATTTAGTAAATATTTTAAATGCTAAAGGTGTTAAAGAAATTGAATGCCAAGGATTAGAATTTGATCCTACTAAGATGCAAGCAGTATTAACAGATAAAATTGATAGTATTGAACCTAATTATGTAATAGAAGTATTACAAAAAGGTTATACATATAATGAAAAAGTAATAAGACCTGCCATGGTTAAAGTAAATGAATAAGGAGATGATTTATAATGGCAAAAATTATAGGTATAGATTTAGGTACAACAAATAGTTGTGTATCAGTATTAGAAGGTGGAGAACCAAAAGTAATTCCTAACTCAGAAGGAAATAGAACAACTCCATCAGTAGTAGCTTTTAAAGGTGACGATGAATTAGTTGGTGAAACTGCTAAAAGACAAGCAGTAACTAATGTAAAAAATACAATTTCTTCAATAAAGAGATTTATGGGTACTGATAAAAAAGTGGAAGCTAATGGTAAAAAATGGACTCCACAAGAAATTAGTGCAAAAATTTTGATGAAATTAAAGAAAGATGCTGAAAGTTATTTAGGAGAAAAGGTAACTCAAGCAGTTATCACAGTTCCTGCATATTTTAATGATGCTCAAAGACAAGCAACTAAAGATGCTGGTAAAATAGCAGGTTTAAAAGTTGAAAGAATTATTAATGAACCAACAGCAGCAGCACTTGCTTATGGACTTGATAAACAAGAAAAATTACAAACTATTTTAGTTTATGATTTAGGTGGTGGTACATTTGATGTATCTATCCTAGAACTAGGTGATGGTGTATTTGAAGTTAAAGCAACAAGTGGTAATAATAAACTTGGTGGTGATGACTTTGACCAAAGAATTATTGATTACTTAGTTAGTGAATTTAAGAAAGAAAATGGTATAGATTTATCTAAAGATAAAATGGCTATGCAACGTTTAAAAGATGCTGCTGAAAAAGCTAAAAAAGATTTATCTGGTATGACAAATGCTCAAATTAGTTTACCATTTATAGCTCAAAATGATGATGGCCCAATTCATATGGAAATGACTTTATCAAAAGCTAAATTTGAAGATTTATGTCGTGACTTATTTGATTCTACTCTTGAACCAGTAAAAAAAGCTATGAAAGATGCTAAATTATCTAATAAAGATATTGATGAAGTAATTCTAGTTGGTGGATCAACACGTATTCCATATATTCAAGAATTAGTTAAAAAAGAATTAGGAAAAGAACCTCATAAAGGAGTTAACCCTGATGAAGTTGTAGCAATGGGTGCTGCTATTCAAGGTGGTGTTTTAACTGGTGAAGTTGAAGATTTAGTTTTACTTGATGTAACACCATTATCACTTGGTATCGAAACACTTGGTGGTGTATGTACTGTATTAATTCCAAGAAATACAACAATTCCAACAAGTAAGAGTCAAGTATTTAGTACAGCTGTAGATAATCAACCAGCAGTTGATATTCATATCTTACAAGGTGAAAGACCTATGGCTGCGGACAATAAAACACTAGGAAACTTCCAACTTGGAAATATCCCTCCAGCAAAACGTGGAGTTCCTCAAATTGAAGTTAAATTTGATATAGATGCTAATGGTATCGTTAATGTTACTGCTAAAGATTTAGGAACTAATAAGGAACAGTCAATTACAATTACATCTTCAACTAACTTAACTGATGATGAAATTGATAAAATGATGAAAGAAGCAGAAGCTAATAAAGAAGCAGATGATAAGAGAAAAGAAGATGCTAATATTAGAAATGATGCTGATTCATTAGTATTTGCTACAGAAAATGCTTTAAAAGATCTTGGTGATAAAGCCGACAAGAAAGACAAAGAAGAAGCAGAAGAAAAATTAGAAGCATTAAAAGAAGCTTTAAAAGGAGAAGATACTGCAGATATTAAAGCTAAAACAGAAAGCTTACAAGAAATAGCAATGAAACTTGCTCAAAAAGTTTATGAAAATGCTGCTAAAGAACAACAAGCTAATAGCGAAGAAACTAAGACTGAAGAAACATCAAAAAAAGATGATGATGTAGAAGAAGCAAATTACGAAGAAAAATAAAAAAATTAGGTTCTAGGTAACTAGAACCTTAATTTTGATTAATATGGAGGATTATGAAAACCAGAGTTGAAATTGATAAAAAATATAAAATTGATTTAAAAGATTTATTTAAAAATGATGAAGAATTTTTAAAAGAAGTAGATCATTTGAATAAAAAAATAGAAGAATTTGAAAAGTTTCAGGGGCATCTTTTAGATGATGATAAAACTTTATTAGAATTTCTAAAGTTAGATGATGAAATAAGTTCAAAATTGGAAGTATGTTACGTTTATGCTCATTTAAATAATGATTTTGATTTAGGTGAAAAAAGAAGTAATGAATTTTTTGGAAAAGCAGTAAAACTTTATAATAAATATTCTACAAATATTTCTTATGTTATCCCAGAATTATTACAAAATGATTATAAAATAATTGAAAAATTTATTAATGAAAATAAAGATTTGAAACAATATGAAAGAATGTTAAAAAATATTTTCAAAGAAAAAAGTCACTTTTTATCAAAAGAAGAAGAAAGAGTATTAAGTGTAATTAATGATTCTTTTAGAACTCCTGAAAATGCATATTCTAAATTACTAGATGCTGATTTAACTTTTGAAAGTATAAAAGATGAAAAAGGAAAAAAAGTAGAACTTACAAGCAGCAATTGGGCAAAATATTTAGAATCTAAAAATCGTAACGTTCGAAAAAATACATTTAAAAAATTCTATAAATCATATATAAATATTAGAAATACTACTACTGAGTTACTTGCAAGTGAAGTAAAAAATAACAATAATATAGCAAAATTAAGAAAATATGATAGTGCTCTTAGTGCATCATTAGAAAGTAATGATGTTAATCCTCAAATATATAATTCATTGATAAATCATATTCATAATAATTTAAAAAAAACATATAAATATTGGGATTTAAGAAAAAAAATTTTAGGAGTATCAAATCTACATATTTATGATACATATGTCCCAATGGTTGATGCAAATGAAAAAGAATATAGTTTTGAAGAAGCAAAAGAATTAGTATTAAATGCTTTAAGTATTTTAGGAGATGATTATACAAAAGTTTTAAATGAAGCTTTTGATAACAATTGGATTGATGTTTTTCCTACAAAAAATAAAAGAAGTGGTGGATATTGTACAGCAGTATATAATTCTCATCCGTATGTATTTTTAAACTTTGATAATAGATATGGTGAGGTTTCTACTGTTGCTCATGAACTTGGTCATGCTATGCATTATTATTATTCAATTAAAAATAATAATTATGTTGATTATTCTTATTCAATATTTGTTGCTGAGGTTGCAAGTCAAGTAAATGAAATTATATTATCTGATTATATGATAAAAAATAGCAAAAATAAACAAGAAAAATTATTTGTTTTGGATGAACTTTTAAAAAGATTTAAAGCTTCAGTAATACGTCAAGCAATGTTTGCTGAATTTGAAAAAGAAATACATGAAAAAGAACAAAATGGTGTAGTTTTAACTAGTGAATATTTAAATGATTTATATTATAAATTAAATAAATTGTATTTTGGACCGTCTGTTGAAATTGACAAAGAAATAGCTTTCGAATGGGAACGAATTCCTCATTTCTTCTATAATTTCTATGTTTATCAATATTCAACTGGATATATCGCAGCTCTTAAAATAGCAAAAGATATAATTAATAAAAAAGAAAATGCTTTAGAAAATTATTTAAAATTTCTTTCTCTTGGTTGTACAATGGACCCTGTCTCTGAATTAAAAGTAGCCGGTGTAGATTTAACCAAAGATGAAGTTTATAATGAAGCATTTGAAGAATTTGAAAAAGAAATTGAAGAATTTGAAAAAATTTATAAAGGAAGTGAATAACAATGGCTGAAAATAAAAGAGATTATTATGAAGTCTTAGGTCTTTCAAAGGGAGCATCTGATGAAGAAATAAAAAGAGCATTTCGTAAACTTGCTAAACAATACCATCCAGATGTAAATAAAGAACCTGGTGCTGAAGAAAAATTTAAGGAAATTGGTGAAGCATACTCAGTACTATCTGATCCTCAAAAAAAAGCACAATACGATCAATTTGGACATGCAGCTTTTGAAAATGGTGGAGCTGGTTCTGGTTTTGGAGGATTTAGTGCTGACGACATCGATTTAAGTAGCATTTTTGATGATTTATTTGGTTCATCATTTGGTGGTGGTTTTGGCTTTGGTGGATCATCTAGAAGAAGTTCTAACCGTCCAACTAAAGGTAGAGATACTTTAGTAAAAATGAATTTATCATTTGATGAAGCAGTATTTGGATGTAAAAAAGAAATTAAAGTTGATTTGAATGAAACTTGTGATAAATGCCATGGCAAGGGTGGATTTGATGAGGAAACATGTAAAACTTGTGGCGGAACAGGTAGAGTTGTAGTTTCACAACAATCTCTTTTTGGTATGATTCAAACTCAAACAACATGTAAGGATTGTGGTGGAGCAGGAAAAACATTTAAAACAACATGTAGTGCTTGTTCTGGAAATGGACATGTAAGAAAAAATAAAGAAATTTTAGTAACAGTGCCTGAAGGAGTAGACACAGGATATCAACTTAGGATTAGTGGTAAGGGTGAAGCTGGCTTAAATGGTGGACCTAATGGTGACATCTATATTGAATTTAATGTTAAAGAGCATGAGTTATTTAAAAGAGATGAAGAAGATATTTATTTAGAAGTTCCTTTAAATATTTGTGAAGCTATCCTTGGTTGTAAAAAAGATGTTCCAACTATAAATGGTATTGTAACTGTTGATATCAAAGCTGGTATCCAAAATGGAAGCAAGTTGAAATTAAAAGGAAAAGGTGTAAAAGTACCTAATTCTCTTAGAAAAGGTGATATGTACTTAATAATTAAGGTTATTATCCCTACAAAATTAGATCGTAGTCAAAAAGCCCTTATTAAAGAACTTAATGATACTGATTTAAATAATGAAACAGAAATAAAAAAATTTAATAAATATTTATAAAAATTAAAAATGAATATGGTACATTTTATAATTATCTAAAAACATTTACTAATAATAAAATTATTTATGAAACAAATAAAAATACTAACTTGTTATCTGATAAAATATCAAAAGATTTAAAAAAAAGAGGTATGAAGTTTGTAGGAAGTACAATCATATACTCTTATTTGCAAGCTATAGGCATAATATATTCACATGACAAGGAATGCTTTATGTACAAAAGTAAATAAAAATATTTATTATTTATTGCTCATATGTTATACTATTTATGAAAGTAAAAGGGTTGTATTTATGAAAAATTTTAAACGTGTTATTATTGTAGTATGCTGTTTATTGTTCATATCATTTTTGCTAACTAGCTATGCATTATATTATAAAAAAAGACTTATTTTAAATATAAGTAGTATTAATATTACAAAAATATCCACTGATAAAAAAAGTTTTGAAATCTCTATCACGGGTGATACTAATAATGAGTTTAAATGTGTTGCTTTTAATGATTTATATAAATCAGAAAGTATGTCTAAGAGTGGGGTTTGTTTACTTACTTTAAATATAAACAAAGATTATAAAATTTATTTAGAAAGTAAGTATAAGAAAACAAAAGAAAAAATGTTAACAGACTATGTAGATAATATTATATCTTTTAATTTTTCAAACGATGTCATTTATATGGTTAAGGGTGCTACAAAAGATATAAAATATGATGAACTTGTTATTGATAAAAATAAAAAAATAAGTGAAATTATATCTACTAGTGATGATATTATAAATATTAATGATGGAATTATAACTGCAAAAAATCTTGGTGAGTGTGAGATTAAAAGTGGCAAAAAAAGTATAAAAGTAGTAGTAACGGATATAATAGATAAACCAACCTTATCTGAAGTAAAAAAAGAAATTATTCCATGTAATAAATATAGTAAAAGCGAGGCAGAACTTTTAGATAAATTACTTGAAAGTGAAATAAATGAAGTAGGTTATAAAACAAGAGCTGGTGCAGTACAAGCTGCAAGATTTTTAACTTTAGAATTTAAATATAGAATTCCTTATTTTTATGAAAACGGTAGGGTTCATTCAAGCGGTGTACATTTTGTAGATGGGGAAGGAAGATATTATAAAACAGGTTTATATTTAGATGACTCTAAAAAAGATGAAATAATATCTAAATATAAAGGGCCTGCATTATGGGGATGCCCTTTAACAAATTTAGAACCTGCTCAAAAATATGGATATATTCCAGGTGCTAAAATGCCAAATGGTTTAGATTGCTCTGGATTTATTGCATGGGTATTAAAAAATGCTGGTTTTGATCCTGGTGATATAGGTGCAGGTGATACTGAATATCCTTATCAAATGACTAAGTTAGGAGATTTTGTGAGTCTAAATCAAGATTTAATAAAATCAGGTAAAATTAAAACAGGTGACTTAATAAACTATTGGGGACATATTGGAATTATTATTGGAATAGATGAAAACAACATTTATGTCGCAGAAAGCTTACCTACATTAGGTGGAGTAGTTGCTAAAAAATATTCTAAAAGTAATATAACTAAAACTTTTTCTTACGTTGTTTTAATGGATGATTATTATAAAAAAAATGGTAACTTAACTGATATGTGGAATTAAAATTCTAAAACATAAATAAGAATTTTAATTCTTTTTAATATTAAAATTGATTAAATAACAATTTTAATATATAATTAAAACAGGTGATACTATGAAAATATTATGTGTAGGTAGTTGTACTTATGATATTACTTTTCCAGTAGACAGTTTCATCAAAGAAAATACAAAATATAGATTAAATACAAAAATTGAATGTCCAGGTGGTTCAAATTTAAATGCTGCATGCTTATTAGGCAAATGGGATATGGAAGTGTATTTCTGTGGCACTATAGGAAATGATTACTATGGTAGCAAAATAAAAAAATTTTTAGAAAAAAACAATGTAAATACATCTTATTTGCAATTTAGTAATGACTATAGCACGACTATAAATACAGTAATAGTAAATAAGGAAAATGGAAATAGAACTATATTGTCTGCTAAAAACGATAAAATGAAATTAGATGATTTTGAAATTAATTTTATTCCTGATTTGATATTAATAGACGGTAGTGAATATGAACTTTCAAAAAAAATGTTAAAAAAATATCCAGATGCTATAAGTATAATAGATGCTGGAAGAATAGATAAAAATGTTATAGAACTTTCTCATTTAGTAGATTTTACTATATGTTCACTAGATTTTGCTGAATATGTAACAAATATAAAATTAAATTTTAATAACACAAAATCAGTTATATCTATATATGAAAGTTTAAAAAACATGTTTAAAAATAATATAATTGTTACATTAGGAGAATTTGGAGCATTATATTATTATGAGAATAAAATAAAAATTATGAAATCAATTACAGTAGATTCAATAGATACAACTGGAGCAGGTGATATATTTCATGGGGCATTTGTTTATGGTACATGTGAAAAAATGTCATTAGAAAATATAATAAAACTTTCAAATGTAACTGCAGCATTATCAACTACAAAATATGGTTCTAGTATATCCATTCCAACAAAAAAAGAAGTAAAGGAAAAATTAAATGAGTATAGATGATTTAATATTTATAGATAATCTTCCAAAAATTGATCTTCATTCATTAGATAGAGAAATATCTCGTGTTTTAATAAATGATTTTATAAAGGATAATATAAAACTTAAACATCAATTTATTGTAATAATACATGGTAATGGAAGTGGAATTTTAAAAAGAACAACATCTGAAGTTTTAAAACAAAATAAAAATGTTATAGAATATAAAACATTTTACAATAATACAGGCTGTACGATTGCAAAAATCAAAATTTGACAAAAAAAATATATTATGTTAGAATACGTCCCATCAACAAGGGGGCTGTATTCTTTTTAATTGTTATAAATAATTAATTGAAAAAACTTGACATTTAATTAGAATAGTGATAACATACAAGCCATAAATTTAAAGGGGGAAGAATTATGTACGAAGAAAGAAAAGAAAGTTTTTCAGTAAGAAGTTTAATTTTACAAATATTATTTGTGGTTTTAACAGTATTTCTATTATTATGGTTATTTCCAACTAAGAACTATGTAAAGGATTATGCAAATGATGCATTTACAGAAAAATTACAACCTTTATATAATCAGATATATAATCAAAATATTACTACAATGAAAGAAGCTGCTATTAATTATTTTACTAATGATAGATTACCTTCAAAAGTAGGAGAAAGTGTTACTATTACACTTAAAGAAATGCAAGATAAAAAACTTGTATTAGATTTAATTGATAGTAATAATAAAAAATGTGATGTAGAAAAATCTAGCGTTAAAGTAGAAAAATTAGATAATGAATATCTAATGACAGTTAAACTTGAATGTTCAGATGCTTCAAATTACATAGAAGTTCATTTAGGATGTTATGATTATTGTAAAGCTTCAGGTGTTTGTGAAAAGAAAGAAACGCCAGTAATTAAACCAACTAATCCAACTAAGCCTGTTATTTCAGAAAAAAAATATCAATACGAATATGAAAAAATTACAGATGGTAAATGGGGAGACTTTGGTGAATGGTCACAATGGTCTAAAGACACAATAACTAAAACAGAATATAGAAACGTAGAAACAAAAGAAGTAACAGAAAAAACTGGTACTTTAGTAGATGTCATAGATGCAAAAAAAGATGTAAAAACAACATATTCATGTCCAAGTGGATATACACTAAATGGAACAAAATGTAGTAAAAAAACAACTAATACAAAAAATGCAACAGCAAGTACAAAAACAACATACTCATGTCCAAGTGGATATACATTAAATGGAACAAAATGTAGCAAAAAAACAACAGCAACAAAAAATGCAACAGCAAATAAGAAAACAACATACTCATGTCCAAGTGGATATACATTAAATGGAACAAAATGTAGTAAAAAAACAACTGATACAAAAACAGCAACTAAAAATGAAAAATTAACATATTCATGTTCAAATAAGGATTATACTTTAAATGGTGATAAATGTACAAAAACCGTAGATGTTTATACTAAATATACATATTATAGATATCAAGAAAAAAAATTTATTTCTGGAACAAGAGATATAAAATGGAGTACAAGTAAAACAGATAGCACATTATTAAAACAAGGGTATGTTTTAACAGGAAATAAGAAAGAAATTAAATAATTAAAAAAAGTATTTCACTTTACAAATGAAATGCTTTTTCATTTGTTTATGTTTGACAAAGATAATATAGGATGTTATAATTTTTATAGTAAAATAGGAGGGATAGTATGAAAGATGTATATGTATTTGAATACTTAAATGAGAATGAATTCCATAAGTTAGAAAGATCATTAAAAAAGTATAATATGTTAGCTTATAAAAAACTATATTTTGAATATTATCCTGCACTTAAAGAAGGAGAATTTTTAGGAGAATTAATTTCAACTAATCAAAATAATGATTCTATTACATATGAACTAAAATTACCAACAGATGCTTTGTTTTCAAAAGTTCATGGAGACATTAAACTAAAATATCATGTATACCAAAATCAAAAAACAATTGTATTAGATACATTAATTCCAGAGGACATTTTAACAGAAGGACATCAATCAGAATTAGTGACATACAAAGGTGTAATGGTTTCAAAACAACATTCTGAAAAAGATTTATTTAAAATTAATTTACTCAATATGATACAAAAGTAATTATCAACTTTTGTATTTTTTTAAGTTTTTTTTAAAAATATATTGCATAAAATTTATTGGTATGGTATTATATAGAAGCAGTGTTTGAAATGGACCCTTAGCTCAGTTGGTTAGAGCATCCGGCTCATAACCGGGCGGTCGTAGGTTCGAGTCCTACAGGGTCCACCACTGTATTGCAGGTGTGGCGAAATTGGTAGACGCACTAGCCTTAGGAGCTAGCGCCGCAAGGCATGGGGGTTCAAGTCCCTTCACCTGCACCATTGACGAATCTGTTCGAACTATTCGAACTTTTGGATAGATATCAATCAGAAATGATTGATTTTTTTTGATTTTCAGAAAAAATCATAGAAAGGTTGGTGTCTATGATAAAAATAGTTAAAGAAGAAATTGAGATTGATGAATCATTAGTTTCTAGATTAAATGTTATATGTGATTTTTGTAATACTACACCCATTATAGAAAATGGCAGTATTAGGCATATTGAACATACTAATTTAACTTATATTGAGCCACATAGAATATTTATTAATAATAAACTCTATCTAGCATTTAATTATTCAAATGAAATCTATGTTAATAATCTTGGTAAAAAGATAAAATTATCTGAACTAGAAAAATATATAAAAACAAGTCGTTAATACATACAACTTGTTTATGGTTTAACTATTTATTGTCTTGAAACATTTTTGCTATATTTTGCATTGCTTTTAAATTTTCTGCAGATTTTTGTGGGTCTTTCATAAATTCATCTAAGAATTTTGAAGCAGCGGCATTCTTTAATTGTTCTTCATTTGATTTAGATGATAAATTGCTTTCTGCAATTTTTAATCTAATTTGCTCATCAGTTTCTTTTTGAATCCTTTTTAGTTCTTTATCAGATTCTTCTCTTATTTTTTGAATTTCATTATCTGCTGAAATTCTTATTGCCTCGACTTCATTTTTAGATTTTTTTACAGCTGCTAAATAAGTTAAAAAGGAACTTATAATAGGAACGATTATTGAAATACCCAATTGCGTTTTCCAATTCATATTTAATCTCTCCTCTCACAATAAATATTATACCATAATCAAGGCATTGACAAATCTAAAAAAAGTGATATTATAAATAACCAATGAGAGAAGTATACTCTAGAAATGGAGGTACATCTATGAAATATAAACATAAAATATCGAAAATTAATAATATTGAATTATTAGAGGAGTCAGTAGTATTTAGGCTTTATTAAATACTATTGTCTCCTCTTTTTTTGTAAAAGGAGTTGAGTTTTAATGAATGAAGAAAAGAAAGTCGCAGGGCTTTATATTCGTGTATCTACTGAAGATCAAGCTCGTGAGGGATTTAGTTTACCAGAACAAGAAAAGCGTTTAAGGGCTATGTGTGAGTATAAAAACTATGAAGTATATGATGTATATGAAGAACGAGGAATAAGTGCTAAAACAGGTAATTATAGACCTGAATTTGAAAGATTATTGCAAGATGTTAGAGATAAAAAAGTTAATACTATTGTAGTATTAAAACTAGATAGACTAACTAGGTCAGTTTCAGATTGGGAAAAGATACTTACATTTTTAGAAGAAAATGATGCTTATTTAGATTGTGCTAATGATGAAATAAATACAACTAATGCTAATGGTAAAATGATTTCTAGAATACTTACAAGTGTATCACAACAAGAAATTGAAAGAACAAGTGAAAGAACTAAAATAGGGCTAGCAGGTGCTATTAAAGTTGGTCATATTCCGCATCAAGCACCTTTAGGTTATAAACATGAAGATAAGAAATTAGTAATTGATTATGCTACTAAAGATGTCGCAATTAGAATATTTAATATGTATCATGATGGGCTATCATATAAAAAGATAAGTAATATTTTAAATGAAGAAAAAGTATTAGATAAAACTAATTGGAGAGATTCAACAATTTTAAATATACTTGAAAATCCTATTTATAAAGGAGATTTTATTCATGGTAGAAGAACGAAGAAACCTACTTATTATTTTGATGTGGTCGAACCATTAGTTAGTAAAGAATATTGGGAAGAATGTCAGGTACAACAAAAGAAAAACTCTAGAAGTTTTCAAAGAAATTTAACTTATTTATTTATGCAAAAGTTAAAATGTCCTAAATGTAAAAGAATATTAGGTGGTAAAGCAACAACCAAGAAAAATGGTAATTCATATTATTACTATTATTGTCATGATTGTAAGATTAGTTTTAAAGAATCTGAAATAGAAAAAACAATAGATGAATATATGGATTCTATTGTTGAATATGATTCTATCGTTAATCAATACTTCTTACCAATGATAAAACAAAAGATAGAAAATCCAAAAGAAGAATTAGAAAAAGAATTAAAGAGTCAAAAATCTAAATTTGATAGGATTAGAGAAGCATATATCAATGAAGTATTTACTTTAAAAGAATATAATCAAGAGCGAAAAAAAGTCGAAGATATTATAAATGATTTAGAAACTAAATTAAATGAAACTGAAGTATGTGAAAAATTAAAATTTACTCCTAATGATATTTTAGTTAAAAGAGACATCGACTTTATCAATTCTATCAAGTACCCAGATAAATTTAAACAAAGAAATAAATTTTGGAATGAGTATACCCGAGAAGAAAAAGCCGAACTTATAATGAAATACATTGAAGAAATAGAACTGACTGATAAATATGGAAATTATACTGATGTAGAATTTATCAAATTTAGAGAAAGTATCGCAAGTACATCAAATGATTTATATTTCAAGGGTTATTATGATAGATATGTTCCATCATTATTTGGAAATATCTACGGAAAGATTAGATTTAGTGAATATCTACCTGAAGAAGAAATGGCACAGCAAATAATGAGATTAAGACAATTCTATGATATTGGTTATTATGAAGCAATTTATAGTGTTAAAGATAAAGTATTCTATTTTAACTTTTTAGAAGATAAGAAAACAATTGTTAGGGTATTTCCATTAGAAGATTATAGAAAAATAGATCCTGATGAGAAAATGGAAACATATAATCTAGGAGTATTATATGTTAAAGAAGATAATGGACCATTACTAGAAAATGAGGATGATGTATTTAAATTAATACCAGCTGAATGTGATGGTAATGTTGTATATAGTAAGGAACCTATATTAGTAGAAGCAAAACCTGTTCCTTACTATGAAGATGAAGAAAATTCAGAAGATAAAATTTCTTCATAATAAAATGTGTGGCACGTTTTGTTTACGATAGTAAATGAAAGTGGCGATAACATTTTATTCTATCTTATGAAGTATAACTATTACGAAGTTTTAGTTATTACTTGAATAAGATAAACGGATTCTAAGGTGTTAAACCTTAGCTCCCATATCTTGTTAGTATGACAAGATATATAGGGAGTTATACATCTTGTCAATGGTATTAAAATACCCTTTTCAAGATAGAATTGGGGGTGAAATTATGATAGAATTAGCATACTCGTTTCATATTGGAAATGATAAGAATAAAACTAAAAAAGCAAATCAAAAGAATACTCCTACTAACTATAATAATAATGCTATACAAAATGCTATGCAGTTATCAAAAGTAAATCATCATAACCTAAGACAATATGATAACAGCCCAGAGAATATAAAAACTTTATATGGTTCAAATGATATTGTAAAAGATGTTAAAGAATTATATAAACAAGAATTTGAAGAAGCAAGATTAGAATATAACTCAAAACAAATTAGAGATGATAGAAAAATAAAAGAATATTATAGTAAGATTAGTAATGATACAAAACACGATCTAGCAGTAGAGATTATTATAGAACTTGGAGATATGGATTATTGGTGGGATAAAGACGAAAAAGAAATGTATAAAATGACTAAAGTTTACGATGAGCAAGTTTTATATTTAAAAGAACTAGTTCCTGATTTTAAGGTAGCAAATGCAACTATACATTTTGATGAATCTTCTCCTCATCTTCATATAGTAGGAATTGCAGTTAAAGAAAATTGTAAAACAGGTATGAGTAAACAAATTGGTAAGTGTAGTGTATTTACCAAAGATAACTTGCCTAAAATACAAGATAAAATGAGAGATAAATGTATTCAAGTCTTTAATGAAGAATATGGTTTAAATGCAGTATTAAAAGATAAACAAAAAGGAAGAAATATTGATTATAGAGTAAGTCAAATGGCTGATTATGATGAACTAAAAAAGAATTATAATAAGCAAAGACAAAAAATAAATAAATTAAATAATCAAACTAAAGACTTAAATACTAAATCAGAGGAAATTAAAGATATTATAAATAATCTAAAGAATCAGCCATTATCAAACAAGAATTTACTTTTATCTAATCAAAATAAAGACAAGATAATTGATTATATTGAAGAAGTGAGTAAATCAACAAATGACTTTAAAGAAATAACAAATTACTCTTTAGCAGTAGATAAGATTAAAGAAGATTTTGAAGAAAATCATAATACTATTGAAGATTTAAGAAAAAGAGTTAGATTACAAAATGAAGAAATAAAAGATTTACAATATGATTTAGAAAATAAAGATAATGAAATATCATTCTTAAAGTCTAAAATAGAAGATTTAAAAGAAAAAATAGATTATTGGAAAAATAAATTTCAAAGAGTTGTTAAATATATTCATGATAAAATACATGGTATATTTGGTGATAAGGACGATAAATATAAAGAAATGGCTGATAATTTATTTATAAATGGAATTATGGATGAAAAAGAATATACTAGCGTTATTAATAAAAAAGAAAAAAATCGTGATGATTTTGAGCGATAAATATTAACTATATATTTTTAATTTGATATAATTGTAGAGAGGAGGAATTTATATGCAACAAATAAATGTATATTTTGATGAAAGTTGTCATCTATTAAAAGATAATTCTAATGTTTTAGGAATAGGTTGCTTATATTGTCCTGTTGAGTATAAAAAAGAAATAATGTACAACATAAGAGCAATCAAAAGGAAACATAATTTTAGTCGTGATCATGAAATAAAGTGGACTAAAGTTTCTAAAGGAAAAATGCAATTATATAAGGATTTAATCGACTATTTATTTGAAGAGAAAAACTTATATTTTAGGGCAGTAATAACACTGCACAAAGATAGATTAGTTGTATCTGGTGAAGAAGAATATAGACACTGGTATGAAAAAATGAATTATTATTTATTCAATAAGATTATAAATTATGGCTATGTTTATAGATTGTTTTTAGATAAAAGAGATACGAAAGGAAAAGAAAACTTAAGTAAACTAGAAGAAATTATATGTAATAGTAAATATGATTTTAGTATGATAACAATTAAAAGTATTGAGGATATTACATCAAATAATAATGAGTTAATACAATTAACAGATCTATTAATAGGTGCATTAACTTACTATCATAGAGGATTAACTACTAGTCCTGCTAAAACAGAGATTATAAAATATTTAATGACTAAAACAAATATTTCTGAAACATCAAAGTGGAATGATACAAAGTTTAATTTATTGATTTGGAGTCCAAAGGATAATTATGGAAAATAATTTTGATTATGATGATTTTGTTTTGGAAACATATAACAAATTTCAAGAATATTTTTGCAACAATAGGACTTTAAAATATAATGGAACAGAATATCCAATTATAATAAATACTAATGATGTGGAATTTGATGGAAAGCCTAGAATTTTTTGGCATATTAGTTCTTTAGGTGAAGAAAATGGTTTATATTTTGATAGTTTTAAAAAAAGATTAAAATTTAGTGTATTTCCTTGTATTAATCATATTTCATCAGTAAATTGTCAATTAAAATGTAATTTAGATGATGAATCAATTCAATTAAAAGATAATCGAGTACCTTGTATATATAGAATGAGTAAAATTGATAATTTGAAAATTGCTATGGATTTATTTAATAATCAAAGTGGTAAGATTAAATGGTGGACAAAAACTGAAAAATCACAAAAAAGTAAAAAAACAAAAAAGATGTTAAAAATTAGATATATAGATGATTTAGAAGATTATGTTATTATGTTTGAATTTAGATATACTGATTCAAGTAAGAATCAAATAAGTAAATTTCAATTTGTAACAGCATATCAAATTTTTGATAATAATACTAAAGAAAGATTTGATTTAGAATATCAAGAATATATTAACAAAAAGGCATAAAAAAACCATCTCGCTACCAGCGAGACGGACTTTCAAGCTGCGACTATTGGCAGTTGAACAATTAAATTGTAGCATAAATAACTAGTTAAGTCAATAATTTGACTATATTGCTACATTAATATTATATTAAAATATGGGAAATTTATGTTTTTTTAAACTCTACTCATGCCATTGTAAGAAATATAAACTTATTTATAAATTGTATTATGGACGAAAAAGAATATACTAGTGATATTAATAAAAAAGAAAAAAATATAGATGATTTTGAAATATAGATGAAATTAGATTTAATGTCTAATTTTTTTATGAACTCATATCAATATTTAGAAAATTCTGATATAATAATTATAAGTTAAACTTTAAATTATTCAACAAGAAAGGTTGTGCTTAAAGTGAATACAAATAAAAAGATTCTAGTTAGTGATTATGATCAAACATTCTATTTAAATGATGAAGATATAGAAATCAATAAAGAAGCAGTAGATAGATTTAGAAAAGAAGGTAATATATTTGTTATTGCAACAGGTAGAAGTTATTTTGATTTTCATAATAAAGTCAATATGTATAATTTTGATTATGATTATGTAATTATTAATCATGGTGCAACAATGTTAGATAAAAACAATAATGTTTTTGCAAATTTTTCTATAAATGATAATATTATAAATAATATTAAAGAAGATTTGCAATTAGAAAAATCAATAAAAAGTTTTTGTTGTAGTAAATTAGAAAGTAGAGTTGATTTCGAACATAATGATTTAACAAAGATAAATGTTAAATATAATACTAAAGAAGAGGCAATGACTATTAATGAAATAATAAATAATAAGTATTCTAACGATGTTAATTCTTATTATGTTACTGAAAATTCATTAGAAATAATTTCAAATAAAACAAATAAATCAAATGCCATAAATTTATTGATAGAGAGATTAAATATATTACAGGAAAATGTCTATACAATTGGTGATGGTTATAGTGATATAGAAATGATTAAAGATTTTAATGGATATGCAATGAGAGAATCAGTTAATGAATTAAAGCAAGTGGCTATAAAGGAATATGAAAGTGTTTCTAATTTAATAGATGAAATAATATAGGTGGTAGTCATGAAAAATAAAAAATTAGAAGGAAATATAATTATTGCAATAAATGCAATGAAAAAAATTATGGTATTATTTTTAGGACCATTTTTAACTGCTTATTTTATTAAAACTTCACAAGAAAGTATTGTTGATTTATCTATATATTATATATTTTCATATATACTACTTGCTATTGGTAGCTTTATAGTAGCAAGTATAATAAAGAATAAATTTAGAATAGGAATGTTTAGAATTGGTGTAATATTAAATTTCTTTTATATTTTAGCAATTATTATTTTAAAAGAAAATATAATAAATCATTTAGCATTAATATCAATTTTATATGGCATATCATCTAGTGTATATTGGTTTCCATATAATTTATTTGTAATTAATAAAATTGATAATGATTATAGAACTGAATATACAGTAAAATCTAAAATAGTTACATCAATTATTGGTGTATTATGTCCTATATTGTTGGGCTCAATAATAACTGCTACTAATTATGAATTAACTGCAATCATTATTTTATTTATATCTATGATTCAAATAGTTCTTTCATTTTTGCTAATACCAGAAAAAGATAACAATCTATCAAGTTTTAATTTAAAAAACACATGGAAGAAGTTAAAAAACAATGAACAAATAAGAAAAATGTCTATCGTAGAATTTTTTATTGGTATGAACGTAAGTGATGGAGCTTTAGAAGTATTAATGACAATATTAATATTTAATTCATTTAAAACAAATTTAAATCTTGGAATAATTACATCAATTACAACATTACTATCAATATTGTGTGTTCATTTATATGGAAAATTTTATAAATACAAAGATGATAAAAAAATTATAAATATATCAAGTATTGTTCCTGTTTTATCGGTTTTATTATTACTTATTTATAAAAATAATATTACTGTTATAATTTATAATGTTTGTTATGTTATTTTTACATCATTACTTACATTAACAAGAGAAATAAGATTATTTAATATATCAGATAGTTCTATTGTAGATAAAAATAATCAGAGTGAATTTTTTGCTATTAGAGAAGGAATATTAAATTGTGGTAGAATTGTAGGATATTTAATGCTCTTATTAGCTGGTATAAGTGGAAATCAAATTGTTTTAAATATAATTATGATATTACTTACATTGTCAATATTAGTGACAGGTTTAAATATAAAAAAAATAGAAAAATTTGAAAAATAATTTGTATATAAAGAATAATTTATAGAATTATTTATAAAAATGGTGTATAATTATGTCAATGATTGATATAAATCAATCGTCTTTATGCGAAAGAGTTGTAAACCACTTCGTCGTTCGCACCAGTAGGCAATCTGTCCGAACTTTTATAGTTTAGACTTAAATAAATGTATCAACTTCTAATGAAGTTGGTATTTTTTTAGTTTAAGTAAAGGAGATGGATTGTTAAAATGGTAAATATCACAAAGAAAGAGTTAATAATTGAGAGTGAATTAAAAAACAAAATAGAATTTATATGTAGTTTTTGTAATACTACTCCTATTATCATTAATGGTAATATTAGAAAGATTAATAAAACAAATTTGAACTATATCGAGCCACATAGAATAATTATTAAGGGTATTACATTTCTTGCATTCAATTATTCTAATGAAATATTTGTTGAAAATTTATCTCATAAAATAAAAATATCGGATTTAGAAACCTTTATAAAACCAATAAAGTAAAATAATAAATTATACCAACTTCTTTAAATATAAGCCCTATTTGGCTTAAAATAGGCAAATAATAGCAAAAATGTTGTGAATAATAGCAAATATGTCTTGACTTTAAATAAAAAATATTTATAATAAATGGTAATTAATTTGTTTCGTGTATTGGGGGTTGATATATATGAAACAAATAAAATTTAAGTATAACATAAACAAGATTATTATAAGAGGTGTCAAAGGCATAATTTGATTAAGTGTCTTTGTCACCTCTTTTTTGATGAAGAATAAGAAGAAAGGAAATGATTTATTAATGAGTGAAGAAAAGAAAATTGCAGGTATTTATATAAGAGTAAGTACCGAAGATCAAGCACGAGAAGGATTTAGTTTACCAGAACAAGAGAAAAGACTTCGTGCTATGTGTGAGTTTAAAGGTTATGAAATTTATAAAATATATAAAGATGCTGGAATAAGTGCTAAAACTGGAAATCATAGACCTGCTTTTGAAGAATTAAAAGAAGATATTAGAAAGAAAAAATGTAATACTATTGTAGTATTAAAATTAGATAGACTAACAAGAAGTGTTTATGATATGGAAGATATAATGAAATTTTTAGATGAAAAGAATGCCTACCTAGATTGTGCAAATGATGATATAAATACAACAAATGCAAATGGAAGAATGGTTGCAAGACTTTTAACTACGGTATCACAAAATGAAATAGAAAGAACAAGTGAAAGAACTAAAATCGGTTTAGCTGGAGCAATTAAAGTTGGAAATATTCCAAATAAAGCCCCTTTTGGTTATAAAAGAAATAATAAAAAACTTGTCCCAGATCCACTTACAAAAGACCAAGTAATAAGAATATTTAATTTATATTACGAGGGAAATTCCTACCAAACTATTGCTAACATTTATAATGATGAAAAAGTATTTGGAAAAACAAATTGGTGTGATAGTACAATTTTAAAAATATTAACAAATGAAATTTATAAGGGAGATTTTGTACACGGAAGAAAAACAAATAATCCAACATATTATTCAAATGTAGTCGAGCCACTTGTATCGAAAGAATTATGGGAGGAATGCCAAGTGCAAAAAAGAAAAAATTCAAGAAATTATAAACGAGATAAAGAATATTTATTTTTACAAAAATTAAGGTGTCCTAAATGTAATAGAATATTAGGTGGTAATGCAACAAGAAAGAAAAATGGAAAAGTTTATTACTATTATCAATGTAATAATTGTAAAATAACAATTAAAGAACCTAAAATAGAAGAAACAATTAAAACAATACTAGGAGATATTTTAGAATATGATAATGTTGTAAATGAATTTTTTTTACCAGTATTAAAATCAAAAGTAGAAGATCCAAAAGAAGAATTAGGTAAAGAATTAAAAAGTTTAAATACTAAAAAAGAAAGAATTAAAAAAGCATATATAGATTCATTATTTACAGAAAAAGAATTTAAAGAAGAAACAAAAATAATTGAAGAACAAATTGAACTTATTAACTCAAAATTATTAGAAAATGAACAAACAGAACAATTAAACTTTACTGTCAGTGATATTTTACTTAAAAGAGATATGGACTTTATCAATAAAGTAAAATTACCAATTAGTTATTATGCTTTTAATGATAACTGGGATTTATTAGATAGAGATATAAAAGCAGATATAATTATGCGATATGTAGATGATATTGAACTTGAAATGATAAATAATACATACGAAATAAAACAAGTTAATTTTAGATCAACATTTTATAGTGATTTTGAAGAATTATATAAGCAAGGTTATATTGATAGAAAACGACCATTTACTTATGATTTTAATGGAATATGCGTTGATAGTGAAGTTAGGTATAGTGAGTATTTACCCATTAAAGAAGTTATGCAACATTTTTATAGATTAAATGAATGTTATGAAGTTAATTTTTATAAAGGAACTTTATACAAAGAAACTAGAAAACTAGATATTGGACCACTTCTTAAAAATGAAGTTCCAATAAGAGTATTCCCATTACAAGCAAATGATAATGGAAATAAAGACTGGGTATCAATGGGAATGTTTGCTACTAAAAATAATCCTAATGATATAAAAGTAAATATTAGAGATTTATTTGAAGTAATACCAGATAATGTTACGGAAGAAGATTTTTTAAATAATGATGAAAATTCTAGTCAAGAATAAATTTATTTACTTGCGAAGTTCTTGACTAGAAATAGTAAAAATAATAATGGAAAAAGTTTAAAACAAAAAGTTATCTTTCTTGTTTTAGACTTATCTACTGAAAATTTTTTTGTTAACTTTTTTTCTAAAAAAAGTTATAACAAACGAACACGTTTTGTTGAAACGTAGTTTCAATGAAAGTGGGAAAAGTTTGTTTAATAAAATTATGAAATAATTGCTTACTTTAGTTTGCAATTAATGAATAATTTTTAAAGATAAAATAAAATGCAGTGCATTATATTTTATCATAAGTCTTATGTAGTTTTAATGATTTACGAAGTTTATCATTATTACGAAATAAGACAGGTGGATTCTAAGGTTGCCTAAACCTTAGCCCCCATATTTTGATACTTGTGTCAAAATATATAGGGGGTTAGAGATTTTGACAAAGCAAAATTACCCTACTATATATATAGTAGGACTCTATTCTAGCAAAGGAGGTTTTAAATATATGGAAGAATTATCTTATTCACTACATTTAAGTAATGATAAAAATAAATCTAAAAAAGCAAGAAGAAGTATCAAAAATACTGAAACTGGTACTACTTCTCTATCTAATAATGCAATTCAAAATCATCAGCAGTTATCTAAAGTTGATAAACATAATTTAAGAAAATATGATGAAGAACAAGAATTAATTTCTACAATTAAAGGAACTTCTTCTATTGTAGAAGATACAAAAAATTTATATTTAGATTTATTTGAAGATGCAAGAATTAAATACAATGAAAAGCAAACTAGAAATGATAGAAAGATAGACAATTATTTTAATCATATTTCAAATGACAATAAAAGAGATTTAGCTTGTGAAATAATTATTGAACTTGGAGATATGGACTTTTGGTCTGATAAAGATAATAAATATAAACATAAAATGACAGAAGTTTTTAAAGAACAAATAAGAGATTTAGAAGAAGTTGTACCTAACTTTAAAATAGCAAATGCAACAATACATTATGATGAATCTAGTCCCCATTTACATATAGTTGGTGTTCCATTTAAAGAAGGTATGAAAAATGGTATGGAAAGACAAGTTGGTAAATCTGATGTTTTTACAAAAGAAAGTTTAAAAATTATTCAAGATAAAATGCGAGAATATTGTATTAATTCATTTAATCGTATTTATCATTTAAACTACACTTTAAAATTAAAAGAAGAAGGAAGAAATGTAGATATAAATGTTGCTAATATGAACGAATATAAAAAGTTTAAAAGAGAACAAGAAAAATATAAAAAACAACTTAAAGAATTAAATAGTAAAACTGATGAATTACAAAATAAGTCTAATGAAATAAATGATATTATTGATAATTTAAAACCTTCTCTTATAAATAAAAATAACTATTCTATTTCTAATACTGATATAGATAAAATTAAAAACTATATAGAACAAACTAATGAAACTGCTTCTAATTTAAGAAATGCAAACGACATAAATATAATACTAAATAAATACGAAGATGATTTAAGAGAACATTCTAATGAAGTTAGAAATTTACAAAGAAAAATTAAAACTCGTGATGAAAAAATTGAAGATCTAGAATATAAATTAGACAATGCTAATGATACTATTGATGAACTAGAAGATAAAGTATCTAAACTAGAAGAAATGCTAGATTACTTTAAAGATTTATGGAAAAAGTTTATAGAATTTTTGCAAAATAAATTCTTTTCTAATAACAAATATGATGAAGTTATTAATGAACTTTATGAAGAAGATATACTTGATGATAATGATATTAATATCATAGAAAATAATATTAAAGATAAAGATGATTTTGAAAGATAAATTATCTTTTTAAATTTTCGTTGATAATAAAGTGCTAATTCTATGATATAATATTCTTACAGACAAATAGTAATTTGAAAGAGAGTTATATAAAAGATAAGAAATAGTATTAGAAAGAAGGGAAAGAATATGTGTACAGCAGCAACTTATAAAACGAAAGATTTTTATTTTGGAAGAACATTGGATTATGAATTTTCATATGGAGATGAAGTAACAATAACACCAAGAAACTTTGAATTTAAATTTAGAGAAGTAGATGACATTAAGAGTCATTATGCGATAATTGGAATGGCATTTGTTACTGAAGATTATCCATTATATTACGATGCAATAAACGAAAAAGGGTTAGCAATAGCAGGTTTAAATTTTGTTGGAAATGCTCATTATAAAGAAAAACAGGAAGGAAAAGATAATGTTGCTCAATTTGAACTGATACCATGGATTTTAAGCCAATGTTCAAATGTAAATGAAGCTAGAAATTTGATTGAAAAAATGAATGTGTTAAATACTCCATTTAGTGATAAATTACCATTAGCTAGCTTACATTGGATTATTTCCGATAGCACACAATCAATAACTGTAGAGTCTGTTATTGATGGAATAAAAATATATGATAATCCAGTAGGGGTATTAACTAATAATCCATCTTTTGATAAGCAAATGTTTGCCTTAAATAATTATATGTATTTATCACCTAAATCTCCAGAGAATAAATTTAGTAAAGAATTAGATCTAAGTTTATATAGTAGAGGAATGGGAGCAATAGGTCTACCAGGCGATTTATCATCGCAATCAAGATTCATAAGAGTAGCGTATACTAAATTAAATTCTTTTTCTAAAGAAGATGAAAAATCAAGTGTTAGTCAATTTTTTCACATTTTAGGTAGCGTTGATCAACAAAGAGGATGCTGTGATTTAGGTGATGATAAATTTGAAATAACAATTTATACATCTTGCTGTAATGTAAATAAGGGAATTTATTATTATACAACATATGATAATCATCAAATAACAGCAGTTGATATGCACAAAGAAAATTTAGATAGTAATGTACTTATTCGTTATCTTTTGATAAAGGAAGAACAGATAAGAACTCAAAATTAATGTTTATTTATAAAGAAGATAAAAGTATTACATATAAAAATGAATTAGTATGAGGAGAAAAAATATGTGGATGGCAGTAAAAAGAGGAATTGTTGTAGCAATAGGTTTATTAATACAAATTCTATTAACATTATTTATATATTTAAAATTTGGAGAATTTATAAGTATTATTCAAGTAGTTTATGGTTTACTTAGTATTATAATTGTTTTAATGATTATCAAGTATAGTAAAAGATTAAGTAGCGATTTAATATGGATATTACTGATTATGCTTTTTCCATTAATTGGAACACTTCTATATATCATACTTAGTAATAATATGAAAAGAAGTAAAGTTTTAAAGAATATTAATGAAAATATAGAAAATGGTCAAAAATACTTAATACAAGATGAATTTATAAAAAAAGAAATCGATACTAAAAATTTAGGACAATTAAAATATATAAGTGAATTTGCAGGATTTCCTGTAACGAAAAACAATGAGATAAACTATTATTCTCTTGGTGATGACGTTTATCCTGTTATGTTAGAAGAACTAAAAAAAGCCAAAAAATTTATTTTTATAGAATATTTCATTATTAATAATGGTACTATGTGGCAAGAAATTTTAGATATATTAAAAGAAAAAGCAAATTCAGGACTAGATGTAAGAGTTTTATATGATGATATGGGTTCTTTTGCTATGCTACCTAGTAATTATCCAAAGTTACTGGGAAAATATGGAATAAAATGTATGCAATTTAATAAATTATCGCCATTTGCAGGTATTATTATGAATAATAGAGATCATAGAAAAATGATGATAATTGATGGACATACTGCTTTTTCTGGTGGAATTAATATTTCAGATGAATATATAAATATAAATAGTAAATTAGGAGTATGGAAAGATAATGGAATTAGGATAAAAGGTGAAGCTGTTTGGAATTTTACTGTTATGTTTCTAGAAATGTGGAATTCATTTAAAAAAGAAGATAATGATTATAATAAATACAAATATAATTTTACTGAAAAGTATAAGGAAAATGGTTTCGTTGTACCTTATGGGGAAAGTCCATTAGATGATGCTATAACCGGCGAAGATATTTATCTAAATATTATCAATCAAGCGAAAAAGTATGTTTATATTTATACACCTTATTTAATTATTGATACAGATATGATAAATAGTTTAATCTTAGCTGCAAGAAGAGGAGTAGATGTCAGAATTGTTGTTCCTGGAATACCCGATAAAAAAATTGTATATGATTTAACCTCTTCTTATTTTTATACATTAATTAAAGGTGGAGTAAAAATTTATACTTATACGAATGGTTTTGTACATAGCAAAGTATTTTTATCCGATGATGAAATAGCAACTGTAGGAACAATAAACTTAGATTATAGAAGTTTATATTTACATTTTGAATGTGGTATTTATATGAAGGATACAAATGTAATAAAAGATATCAAAAAAGATTTTGAGGATTCCTTTAAAGAATCACATAAAGTAGATGAAAAAGAAGCAAAAAATGGTTTATTTAAAGGACTATGGCAAGCTATTTTAAGATTATTTGCTCCAATGATGTAAACGATATAATAAAATTAGATAAATAGTAATTTGTTAAATAGATTGGAGATGTAATTATGGCTTATATAGAATTTA
>ERZ857922.1421-NODE-1421-length-29567-cov-3.547438_pt1 | contig 29567 bp, 23 predicted proteins | sample MGYA00519579_ERZ857922 | MGnify/ENA primary metagenome ERZ857922 (study PRJEB31778, sample SAMEA3449375) | human gut metagenome | biome: human gut; feature: human-associated habitat; material: faeces | place: United Kingdom | collected 2010/2012 ... | reverse complement strand
CATCTGCAGCCATAACGTATGTCTGATCAAGAAGACATACTTCTTTTAACTGCTTTGAAATACGACCTTCAACTAAGCCGTTGAAAATCTTGTTATCCATAATTGCTTCCTTCTTGCTCATTGCAATTGCAGCTAATGCAGCGATTGCTTCTTTTGAAAGGAAGTTGAATAAATACTTGTCATTCTGCTTTTCTTCCAATACAGCCTTGTCTTCAGCATTTAATGCATCTGAAGCAAATGCTTCAGCGAAGATATCCTTCTGGATTGGCTTTGGAAGTGATGATACATCATTTAAAGCACTGTCAATTGTGATTTCTCTCATCTTAGCAAGTTCTTCATCTGAGATGTCTTCTCTGCTAACGTACTGAGGGCTCATAGCTGCAATCTGCATAGCTACTGTCTTAATTGCTGCTACAACTGTATCGTTTGCTGGAGCATCAGCGTCAACTAATACACCAATCTTTCCACCAGCGTGGATGTATGAAGCAAGAACTCCGTCTGATTCAATCTTCTTGAATCTTCTGATATTCATGTTTTCACCGATTACTGCGATCTGTGAAACTAATTCGTCTTTAACTGTCTTTGTTGTATCAAGTGCCCATGGTTCAGCCATGAATGCGTCCATGTCTGCTGCATCAGAATCAAGAATCTGATTTGCAACGTTTGATACGAATGTCTGGAATTTTTCGTTCTTAGCAACGAAGTCTGTTTCTGAGTTAACTTCAACGATTGCTGCCTTGCCGTCTTTTACTGCTGTAAATACAACACCTTCTGCTGCAATTCTTCCTGATTTCTTAACTGCTGTAGCTTCGCCTTTTTTTCTTAAGATTTCGATAGCTGCTTCCTGATCTCCATCTGTTTCTACTAAAGCTTTCTTACAAGCCATAACACCAGCGCCTGTTAATTCTCTTAATTCTTTTACCATTGCTGCTGTGATTGTCATAATTATATCCTCCTAAAAACTATATCTTATTCTTCTGTTGCTTCTTCAGCTGCATCTTCAGCTACCATTTCTTCACCCTGGTTTGCTTCGATAACAGCATCAGCCATCTTAGAAACGATAAGTTTTACTGCTCTGATAGCATCATCGTTACCTGGGATAACATAGTCTAATTCTTCTGGGTCACAGTTTGTATCTGCAATACCGATTAATGTAATTCCAAGTGAATGTGCTTCCTGAACACAGATTTTTTCCTTCTTAGGATCTACTACGAAGATAGCATCTGGAAGTCTCTTCATTTCTTTGATACCGCCAAGGTTCTTCTGAAGTTTATCTAATTCTTTTCTTAAAGCGATAACTTCTTTCTTAGGCAGAACATCGAATGTTCCATCAGACTCCATGGTCTCAATTTCTTTCAGTTTCGCAATACGGCTCTGGATAGTCTTGAAGTTGGTAAGCATACCGCCTAACCATCTCTCATTTACATAGAACTGTCCGCAACGCTCAGCCTCTGTCTTGATAGCGTCCTGAGCCTGTTTCTTAGTACCAACGAAAAGGATATTTCCGCCGTTAGCTACGATATCAGCTACTGCATTGTATGCATCGTCAACCATGCCTACAGACTGCTGAAGGTCGATGATATAGATTCCGTTTCTTTCTGTGTAGATGTACGGAGCCATTTTAGGGTTCCATCTTCTTGTCTGATGTCCGAAATGAACACCTGCTTCCAAAAGCTGTTTCATTGAAATAACGCTCATGATTTGTTCTCCTTTTTGGTTAAATTCTTCCGTACAGATCATTTTCTATCCGGACCCAACCTCACACCGTAAGGGCACCATCCATCGGAATCTCTGTACGTGATTTTTATTTGTGCGGTTTTGCGCACATTGCAACTTCTAGAGTATAGCATAAGAAAACCCTCTGTGTAAAGAGGGTTTTGAGAGTTTTTGTTAACTTTTTCGCAGGCTTTTTAATTCCTCATCTGTCAAGGAGCGATACTCCCCTTTTCTCAAATCGTCAGGCAAGGTGAGAGATCCCATGGTGATTCTTTTGAGGTAGATAACGGGGGTTCCGACCGCTTCCATCATGCGTTTCACCTGATGGAATTTTCCTTCGTGGATCGTCAGATGCAGTTCTGTATAGACTTCCGGGAGATTTTCTCTGCGGACGCGCCCTGGTTCTGGTTCACCTGCACCTTCCCAGCTTCCGCCAACGATTTCTACCTTAGCCGGCATCGTCAGTTTTTTTTCGCCGATATCCACACCTTTTTCCAGTTTCTCGATCTTTTCCACTGTAAGCTTTCCTTCCACTCGGACAAAGTAGGTTTTATCCACATGTTTTCCCGGTGCAAGGAGTTCATGCGCCAGCATACCATCATCTGTGATAAGGAGCAGGCCTTCTGTATCTTTATCAAGTCTTCCTACCGGAAACAGACCCTTGCGATCAGATGGAACATATTCCATAACTGTTCGGTCATTACGATCTTCTGTTGCACTGACGCAGCCGGCTGGTTTATTCAGAAGATAATAGACAAATTCCGGTGCTGCACCTACTGTTTCACCTGAAAGTACAACGGTATCCTTCTCCGGATCAACCTTCAGTTCCGGTTTCTTCGCCGGAGCTCCGTTGACCTGAACCTGCCCTTTCTGTATGAATTTTTTCACTTCACTTCTGGTTCCTTTTCCTGCGTCAGCAAGAAATTTATCCAGCCTTACCGCCTTTGCCATATCTACTCCTTATTCTGTCTCAGATGAACCTGAATCGCCGCTGCTTTCCAGATAGATTGAAGTTGGTTCATCTGCTCCACCTATGATCTCCTGTGATACCATATCTTCGCTGTCATCCGTATACACTGTTTCTTCTTTTGTTACCGGTGCATCCATCTGCATACTACTCTGTGTGATTCCAAACTCTGTAATTTTTTCTTTTACGAAATCAGGCAGCTTTTCTGTCTTCAGTCCATATGGATTCACAGCCTCGCCTTTATCTGTAAACACAGATACATAAATATTCTGATAGATTTCTGAATCTTTGTCAACGTATCCATTGTATCTTACAGTCAATGCCTCTTTCAGAGCTTTTATTTCTTCTGGATTCTCATAGGTTACATCTTCCTGCTGTCCATTCTCATCATTAAAATAGTTCAGCACAATCTTTTCAATATCCAGTTCCTCTACCGTCAGAGGATAACCTGTTTCCTTAAGAATTGCAAGAGTATTTTTAAATGAAGGATATATACCGACTATCCATTCTGCATACTGTACATCTGCATTCGTATTTCCTGGTATCATATTATTCACATCCTGTTTACGAGGAAGCTGATAAGCAAAATCAATTTTAACCTCGGGTACTTGCATAAAGTCTTCTGCTGTTGCAGCATCGACATCCTGCTTCATCGCTTCAAGGAGCTGTTTCATTTTATCCGAATCATTCTGGAAGATGCTGTATCCATTTCCGCCTGCATCATTCAGTCCAATATTTTTCAGATATTTCTGATCAAGATTAAGAAAACCAAATTTCTGTTCTTTCAGATTTTCTTCTTCATATAATCCTTTTACAAGAGCACTTAAATTCTCCGTCCCTATCCAGTATTTTCGGTAGATCTCTTTTCCAGATTTAAGTGTATATTTTATACTTGAATAATATGTATAATCTCCATCGATTTCCTCACTTTTTGGATTGCCGGCAACGATATCCTGAAGAGCCTTATAAGTCTGATCACCTATACCATTTTTACCGACAAATGCCATAGCCGGTTCTGCCCAGTTATTTGCATCTGTTATTTCATATTCTCCATCTTTGGTCTTTTGGACATTCTCATAGTAATCCTGGTCAAAAGACATCATGTTGAGATTCATGGATGCAATATCTTCCTGTTTTGGAATATAGCTGTCAAAATGCAGCAGGTCTTTCTGGAAAATAAGTGCACAAACTGCTACAAGTGCCCCTGCAATTACCAGCTGTAACTTTTTCGTAAAAAAGCCCTGGAAACTCATCTGATATATCGTTTCTGATAAACCATGTATTATGACTGTTCCAAGTATCATTCCGAAAATCCACCAAAGGATTCTGACTTTTCCGGTAGTAAGAGAATAGAATATCCAGCCGACTGCAAGACCTCCCGGAATCACGACCATAAATCTCACTACGATTGAAATCCACGAATAAACCATAGATTTTCCGGCTGATTCTGATGGCCGTTTCTTATATGCAGTCCATGCCAGGACTCCAAATATAACACCAAGAATAATGACTGCTGCAAGTAATTTTCCTGTCTTTCCTTCCGCATAATCACTGACCATACTGAGAATCAGCGTTCCCGGAGATGCCATATGTAAAAGCGCATTAAAGCGACCATACTGGTATTCCGCCGAGAAGAAGGTCTGCCAAAATGACTGTCCATAGGCTACAAGAATCAGATTCAATACAATACCATACAAGTACATTCCACCCAGACAAAGAATACCCATCAGCATATTTCCCGTCACACTGATTATAAGCACAATGCTGAAATAGATCACCAGGTAGATGATAAGATGCAGGAAAAGCATCCTGACTGCCATCCCCATAATATTCAAGCTGAAAAATCCTCGCGCTGCTCCAATGCAGATCATCAGAAATTCTGTAACGATATATGGTATCAGATAATATACCAATCCTGAAAATATTCTTTCCAGAAACATTTCTGATCTTTTCATCGGAAGTCCATGATAATAGTCTGTTTTTTTGCCAGAATACAGGTAAATAAATCCATTCACACTGTTTATGAAAGCTGCTATTGATGCAATGATCAGGCCTGACAGTACAAAGCCATCCTTCCACAAATTGTTATACAAAATCTGACTTTGCAAAGCTGAATATTTCAGATCACTCCAGGAACTCAGCTTCACCATACCAGTCACCGGAAATGCCAGAAGAAATCCGAGTGCTATAAATGCCGGCATCCATAACTGACCTTTAGAAATCGTCTTTATATATTTAGAAGAAAATATTCTGGATTTCATAACCAGCCACCTCCGTTTCACTGATAAATATTTCTTCCAGAGTCAGCGGAAGCACTTCACTGAACAATGGATTCTTCTCCTGTATCTTTGCCATGATTTCTGACCGCGTGCCTCTTGCTGTAAACAATACAAGTGATCCCTGATGATCAACCTTTAATATGTCCAGTTCTTTTTTCAATTCCTCTTCCTGTTTCCTGTCTGTCAAAACACACTGTACTTTATGAATATGGAATTTCATATCTTCCAGGTCTTTACTCAAAAGCATGCCTCCTTTATGCAAAAGTCCCACATGATCACAAATGTCTTCCAGTTCTCTCAAATTGTGTGAAGCAAGAACCGGAGTAAAATCTCTGCTCATGATTTCTGCTGCAAGCAAACTCTTAACCCCCTGACGTACTACCGGATCCAATCCGTCAAATGTTTCATCACAGAGAAGATATTTTGTCCCTGCACTGATTCCCAAAAGTACCATCAACTGTTTTTTCATCCCCTTAGAAAAGCTGCCGACTTTTCTTCTTTCATCAAGCTGGAACTGATTCATCAGTTTTGCAAATCTCTGCTTCTCAAATTTCGGATAATGCAGCTGGTAGAACGCTGCCATATCCAGTGCTGTATAATTTGTCGGAAAATAGCAATCATCGGATATGTAGAAAATCTGTTCTTTTGCCTTTTCATTATCAAATACTGCCATATCATCAATCTTTATTTCGCCCTCATCAGGTTGCAGAATTCCTGCAATCATACGAAGAAGTGTACTCTTCCCTGCACCGTTGCTTCCAACCAGACCAAAGACCTCTCTTTCCCCGATTTCCAGCGAAACCTTACTGACTGCCATAAGCGTCCCAAATGCTTTGCTGCATCCCCTTACCTCTATCATCTCTGTTCCTCCTCATACCCTTTCTGAACCAATGTCATCAGTTCTTCTTCTGTCATACCTGTGTTGATTCCACGTCTGACAAGTTCCAGAAATTCTTTTCGAAAATCTTCTTTGCTTTTTTCCTGAATCTGCTGCGTCTCTGCAACAAAATTCCCTTTGCCTTTTACCGGATAGATCAGTCCCTCCTGCTCCAGTGTCATATAAGCTCTCTGAATCGTATTCGGGTTGATAGATAATTCCATTGCCAGCTGCCGGACAGAAGGAAGTCTGGAACCAGCCGGCAATGCCCCCTGATAGATCAGCGTCCTGAATTTCTCTGTAACCTGTTCGTAGATCGGACGCCTGTCCTGATAATCTAGTATTATCATTGTCCCTCCTTTCTGCTGTAAATCATTTTTTCGCATGTGTATTTAGTGTATTAATTGTTTTAACACACTTATGATATCATATATTCCCCTTAAGAGCAATCTTTCTAATTATAAAATCTTTCTAAACCCCGAAATCTAATTACCATTATTTCTTTATATAAAAAAGCTCCCAGATTTTATTTCATCTGAAAGCTTTTCACTTGTATCATAATTTTTACTTTTCTCTGCTATATAACTCGTTTTGATCTTCCCTGTACTCTTTTTGTAAAATAAAAACAGCCCAAAATCATTACCATCAGTAAGATCAGGAATAATATCATGATTGCAGCCGGATTCCTGACAATGATCCATGTATATAAATCCGGCGATATCAGTGACCAGATATTAGCCCCCATATGCAATAGCACACTGCTCCACAGACATCCACTGATATCCAGAATATATGCAAACACTATTCCAAGAAGGCTCGCATAAACAGCCTGTACCAGATTTCCATGATAGATTCCAAAAATCAGGCCAGAAATTACAGCAGCTGCTCCCATTCGCATATAATCCCGAAGTCTCAGATAGATCAGCCAGCGAAAAACGATTTCCTCTGCAAGCGGTGCTATGATTCCCATAGATAAGATCAGGAACCACATTTGTTTTCCTTCCATCAGCTGGTCCATAGATTCCTGATATTCCTGATAATTCAAAACCGACTGCAGTATTCCCACAAGCATATTGGCAAACTGAGAAAATGCCGCTCCCATTCCAAGCAACAGTAACATTTCCGGAATTTTCAACTGCCATGGTTTTTGCGAAGTTACAAGTCCGCCAATTTTTCTCGCTGCACGGTCTCTACTGTAAAACCACAGACAGGGAATCATAGCAAGTAATCCAGTCAGCCCTGTAAAAAGAATTGCATTTTGATAATAAGCATCCATTCCCCCGCCAGATTTCATGAGCAGCCACAGACCTGCGTAGCCAATGACCTGTGAAATCAAAAAATGGATTCCACAGGGATATGCTACCCGCCAGATCTGTCTGACATGGCTTTGTCTGCGTCGGGGGCTCAGGAGAAAAAATCCAGTATCTCTTCAGCTGATGCCACAATCTGCAATGGCTGGGAGGCCGCAAGTTCTTCTTTTGTCCCATAGCCATAAGAAACAGCCACACAATCAAGTCCTGCCTTTCTGGCGCCAAGAACATCGTGCTCCTTATCCCCTACCATGATCACCTGCTCGCGGTGATGATCCAATCCAAGGCGTTTCAAGGTTTCTTCAATCACCTCTGTCTTATTTGTTCTGGTTCCATTCATTTCACTTCCCACAATTTCGTCAAAATATTCCGTCAAATTAAAATAATCTAAAATCTGTTTCACATAATATTCCGGTTTGGAAGATGCAACTGCCAGAAGGTATTTCTTTCTCCTTAATTCCTGAAGCATCTTTTCCACCCCCGGGTATGGACGATTCTCAAATATTCCAGTCGTAGAATAACGCTCTCTGTAATACTCCACTGCTTTGCGCGCAGTCGCTTCATCCATATCTGCATATTTCATAAACTGCTCCATCAGCGGTGGTCCGATAAACACTTTCAGTTTTTCAAGATCCGACTCTGGTCTGCCAAGCTTTTCAAGCGCATACTGCACGCATTTTGTGATTCCCTCACCTGACTCTGTCAGCGTTCCATCCAAATCAAATAAGATTGCTTTATACATAATTCCTCCGATTTCTTACAGATGATTTTTCTTTTGTATCAAAAAATTCGTCTAAAAAACATTATAGGTCAGTATAACATTCTTTTTCTCTCCCGTCCACGTAAAATCTGCCGGTATCATAGCTGCAATCTCCAGCAGATTTATCTCATTGACAAGGTCATGTACTCTGACTATTTCTCCCTCTGTATCCCAGTCTTTTTCCTGTCCGTTTACACGTACACTTACAATTTCTACCACTGTATTCTTCTTGATTCGAATTTCTGCATATTCTCCCTTTCCCAATTCCTGTCTCAAACATAAGAGTTTCATTTTTCGCAGACATTCTGCAGGCGGCAGACGGTACTCTTCCTTGTACTCTGTTACTGTTTCCACCTCTTCTTTCGGGACTTCTGTAAATACCGGTATTGAAGTTGCTGTTGGCGCAGGAACCGGAGTTGGAGTCACAGTCGGTGTCCATGTCGGACTCGTTTCTGCGGGAATCGATACTACCGTACTCTCAGACTCGAGGATTCTGCTTTCATCCAGGATCGAACTACTTTTATTTTCGTTCTCTCCTCTATACCTTTCCGTATATTCTGTTACAGAAGAACGGTTTTTTTCAGTTGTTGTGGAACTTTCCCGTGCATTCCAATTCTGTACAGGCACTTGCTCATACTCCTCATTATATGAGGATACCGTTCCTGAAGTATTTTGTTCTGATTCCTGTCCGTCATTTCGTGCTTCATTTACATAAGTATTACTGTCATTCTGTTCTGGTGTATTGCATACCGGCTCATCCTCCCATTCTTCTCCGGTTCCTTCATATTCACCGGTCCCTGTTGAAACCTCAAACCCACCAAACTCAGCTGCATATGCAGCTGAACAACTTCCATACACTGCCATTATCAGTAAACTAAAAAGCACCTTCCAAAAAAGATTGTTTCGTCCTTCCAAGAATAATTCCTGCCTCCTTCTTCCATTCCTGCCATTCTTCAGCAAATACATCTGCTATCTGCATTCTTTTTTCTTCTGCCCTGTTTTTCCACTGTCTATATACTGCTCTGCTTTCCTGATACCTGCCCTGTCTGCACAAAAATAATCCATATTCCAGATAGCCCTTACTATACTCCGGCTCATATGTTAACAGTTGCCGATAGTAGATTTCTGCATGATCTGCTTTGTCTGCCAGCTGCCCGTTCCACGCAAGCAGTTCCAGAATTCGAATCTGATCCTGTGTCTTCTGATAAACTTTTTGCAAATTCTGCAGCTCTTTTTCTATGTGAACATGCATTTTTTCTTTCCATATTGCAGAACCAGTCTGATATTCCATGGTAAAATACTGCGCGGTCACCGGTGTCAGCATCTGCGACAGCTCTGGCAGTTTTTCTCTGTCTAATCCTGAACCCAGAACAGCCACAAACACCACCAAAGCTACCGCCAGCGGGAAAAGTACAGCTTTCAGCTGCAAATTCAGCGGATGAATTTTACATAATTCATTTCTTGCCTCCGCGGTACCCTGCCAGCGCTTCTCCGGCTCTGTACGGCAACATCTGAAAATAAATTTTCCCAAAGCAGGACATTTCAAAAAATACCGGAATTTCTTTTTGCCGCAAAGCACTTCCATTGTTTTTCCAAGTGCATAAAAATCGCTGGCTGCACTTATCTTTCCTTGCAGCTGTTCAGGGGCAGCATATCCTCTTGTTCCCTTTGTTTCTTTATAAGAAGCACTATATGAAAAAACCGCACTTCCAAAATCTACCAGATAAAGGCGTTTCTGATCTGTCATCATTATATTTGCCGGCTTCAGATCCCCATAAAAAACTGCCGGTTTCCTGGAATGAAAATATTCCAGTACCTGCAAGGTCACATCACCTATGCACAGTATCTCCTCTATGGAAAAAACATATCCTTCCTGCATATACTCTTCCAGAGATCTGCCATGTATATATTCCATGATGATGTAACAAAAGTTACCCCTCTCTGTGTAATCAATCATCTTTGGCAGATAGGGATGTTCAAGAAGTCTGAGCAGTCCAGCCTCTCTTCTGCTGCTGGCAGGCAGCTCTTTTACCGCACGAAAAATGCCAAGTTCCAGATCACGTGCCAGATACATGGAACCTTCACCGCCTCTGCCAATCTGTTCAACGATGCAGTAGCGTCCTTTCAGTATGATTCCTGTTAGATCGATATTGATCGCTCCTTTCACTGATTTTTATAAATATCTGTATGGAAAAATGTTGGGAACTCCAACTTATAGAATTTTGAGATGAAATAAGTATAGCATAAAAAAGAATGAGAAATAATAAATTTTTTCTAAAAAAATCTCACCTTCCAAAACGGGAGGTGAGACTTTAATTTCAATCACATACGATCCGGTGCTGAGAAACCAAGAAGGTCGATGCTTGTTTCAAGTATATCTTTTGTAAGACCGAGAAGTTTCAGGAAGGATTCTTTCTGTGCCTGGTTTTCTTCGCTGAGAATCTTAGTCTCATGGTAAAAACTGTTGAATGCATTGGATACTTCATAAATGTATGCACAGATCTTATGCGGTGCTTTTTCTTCGAAAGCATTCTCAATGGTACTTCCGAATTTTGTCAGCTCCAGCATAAGGTTCTTCTGGCTTGCATTGACAGCCGGAAGGATTTCTCCTGCTTCAAGGTTTCCACCTTCTTCTTTATAACGATTGAGAATGGATTTGATACGAACGATCGTATACAGGATATACGGACCTGTATTACCTTCAAATGATGTAAATCTGTCTATATCAAAAATATAATCCTTGGTAGCCTGATTGGAAAGATCGCCATATTTAATTGCTGCCAGACCTACAATCTTAGCAGTATCTCTTGCATCTTTATCACGGACACTTCTGTTCTCTACGATCTTTGTGAACATTTCCTCATCAATATCGGCAATCAGGTTCTCAAGGCGCATAACACCGCCCTCTCTTGTCTTGAACGGTTTGCCGTCTTTTCCATTCATAGTACCGAAGCCAAGGAAGGAAAGCCTTGTGTCTTCTTTCACAAGACCGGTCTTTCTTGCGCAGCGGAAGACCTGAATAAAATGAAGCTCCTGACGTTTGTCAACAACGTAAAGGATCTCATCTGGCTGGAACAGCTTCATACGCTCTACAATTGTGGCAAGGTCTGTAGTAGTATAAAGAGATGCTCCATCTGATTTCAGAAGCATACATGGCGGGATTTCCTTGGTATCGGTCTCCTCTTTAACGTCTACAACAAGCGCTCCCTGATCCTCATATGCAAAGCCTTTTTCCTTCATCATCTCTACCATGTCCGGAATGTAAGGCTGCGCATCAGACTCTTTTTTCCACAGATCAAAGGATACGTTCAGATTCGCATAGTTTCTCTTAAGGTCTGTAACAGAAACACTCATAATGTGGTTCCAGAGAGCCATGTACCCCGGCTTACCCTGCTGAAGAAGATGAGTTGCCTCCAGTGCTTCCTGACGGTATGCCTCATCCTCCTTGGATTTGCCGCTTGCACATGGATAAATCTCCTCAAGCTCACTGATAGTAAAAGGTGCCTCTGCAGGATATTCACCTGTATAGCTGTCATCAAAATATACAAGCTCCGGCTGTCTGTGCTTCAGCTCTGTAATGATCAGTCCCATCTGAAGTCCCCAGTCACCAAGATGAACATCACCGATCACCTTATGGCCTACGAAACGACCGATTCTCTTAATACTTTCACCAATAATTGCAGAACGGAGATGACCTACATGAAGAGGTTTGGCAACATTCGGTCCGCCGTAATCGATTACGATGGTCTTCGGCTCTTTGGCTGTGTCTGCACCAAGCTTCTCATCCTTCTCCATCTCTTTCAGATAATCTGCAAGAAACTCTTCGCTGACTTTCAGGTTGATAAATCCGGGCTTTACCATTTCTTTCATGGAAAATACTTTGGAATCTGCCAGATTGCCCACTACGTCATCTGCGATCATAAATGGTGCTTTCTTATAAGCCTTAGCTCCCGCCATGGCACCATTGCACTGGTATTCGCAAAGGTCAGGACGGTTGGAAACGCCTACTTTACCGTAGGATGAATCGTATCCTGCTTTTTCAAATGCTGCAGAAAGCTCTTCTGCCATGTAGTCTGTAAGTTTTTTCATAAATCCTCCTAAATTTTCTTCTCAGAGAGAATACTTCTGTTTTCTTCTGAATTCGTTCCGAAAATATATATTCTATTTCGGAATCTTTTCTAAAAAAATCAATTCTTTTCAATTACTATCTATAGGTGACATCCAAAACTAATGTTTATAAACTATAGCCATTTCTTAGCTTCTATGCAGTCACTTTCTTAGAACATGCGATTGCAAGAGAACCATATCCAATATGGCATGCCACACTAAGTGACAGCGGATCCATATGGATTTCCATACCAGGAAAGGTTTCCTGCATCTCCTGCTTCCACTCTTCTGCCTCTTCCGGATTACCTGTGTAAGCAGCCTGAAGACACATTTCTCCATTCTGGACAAACGGTGCAAAGCGTCCCTCAAAATCTGCCTTCATAGCCTTCAGCATAGTACGTCTGGCCTGCTTCTTGCCTCTTACCTTGGCAAAAGCATCCAGCTTCTCACCCTGGAGCTGCAGCACCGGCTTCAGATTCAAAACGGTACCTATTGCAGCTGCAGCAGGTGTGATCCTGCCGCCCTTTTTCAGATATTTCAGGGTTTCCAAGGTAATATAAATACTGGAATTAAATTTCTCTTCTTCCAGGATCTTCTTAATTTCAGCTCCGCTCTTACCTGCATCACGAAGGGCAATCGCGTCCTCCACAGACTGACGCTGAGTTACGGAAATTCTCTGATTATCTACCACGTGCACCCTGCCCTCATACTCCTGGGCAAGTCCCATAGCAGTAGCGCAAGTAGCGCTAAGTCCGCTTGACATGGGAATCTGTACGATCTCATCATATTCCTTCAAAAGATTATCCCACAATCCCATAGTCTCTCCCGGGCTTGGCTGGGAAGTGGAAATAGAAGCATCCGACTTCAGCCACTGATAAAATTCATCCTGGCTCAGGGTAATTCCCTCCAGGTACATTTTCTCATTAATAAAAAAAGGCATAGGAATAACAGACACTCCAAGTCTGCGTCCTTCCTCCTGTGTAATGCCGCTGTTACTGTCCGTTACAATGGCAATCTTACTCATTCAATCTCTCCTTATCTCATAAAAACTCATGTTCCTGTTCACTTTGTTCACAGTAACAGGCTTCGCGAACCTTACCAATGAACAGTAACAAACTCGCCGCCGTCCTGCCTTTTTTTTCTGGCAGCTGGTTCTTTTTTCCCAGTAAACAGCGACTGTAAATCTTCTTTCCCTATTCAGGGTCTTAAAGTCTATTATAATACCTGCGCTCCAGTCTGGCAAACACTTTAAAGAAAAGTCTCGAAAAAAATGTACCAAAATATTTCTTCATCTGTAAAATTCTTTTGGCAAAAAAGAAAAAAAGACAGCCTACACCGCCCCTATAAGCAGCACTGCTGCCCCACATTTTATAATACAGCCAATTCCGCCCATCAGCCGCTCCGCCTGCGCCATAGTTTTCGGGAACACGATGTACCAGCGGAAAGCTTCCATTGTTTTCCGGATCTTCGCAGGCCAGAAAGAAAAATCTGACCATTTGTCCGGCAGCCAGCTCTGGGGAATATGGGATAAAAGCCTTACGCAAAAAAAGAGGCCGATTCCCCACAGTAAAATTCTAATAACAAAGCAACTGCATTTTCTAAAATCAATTTTCTTTTCTCTATTTCTTTGAATTCCATTTTCCCAGATTTCGTGCTCCATCTCATACAGCCACCTGGAAACAGTTATTATAAGCATTACAAGAAAAGCCACTGGAAACCAGGGCAAAATCACTTCCAGCCAGCTGTCATCCACTAATATTCCGGATAGTCCGTTTCCCACGAGAAAATCAGATGCAGCACCCTCCAGATTCTGACCTTTTTTCCCTCTGATCAGAACCTGAGTACAAACCTGATTTTTTTGTAACGGACGGATAAGCATCGTATGCTGATTCCAGGATACCACACCCCGCACTTCGTAAATCTGCTCTCCCACAGTCAACTGACTTCCCGCACAATTTTCACTGCCGAAAAGCTCCAGGGCTGTGTCTTTATCGATCACGCATCCGGTTTCATCATTCTCTTCTAATAAAGCAGCCTGTCGGTCATACAAAGCAGCCATTCCCACAATGCCTGTCACCCGGGCATTTGTCTGTCTGAAATCCTCTGGATTCGTAACCACCTGAACTCCTCCATTCCACACAAAACAGAAATCTGTAATCTCATCACTACTTTGATAATTTTCCCAGATCTGCTTCGCCAGGTTTACTGCAGGATAATCTCCATACAGTTCAACCACCGCTGTATCTGTTTTTCCCACCTTCACATAATCTTTCATTCCAGAATAAAATAAAGCTGCGGCCAGCAAGACTGCCATAACAACCTTCAGATATTTGGAACAGTAATTCTTCTTTTCACTTTCCATGCTAATTTTCAGAAATCCTCACCCTGCTTCCATCCTTCAGTTCCCTGTCTGCCTGGACGATCACAGCCTGATCCGTAGAAAGGCTTCCCTCAACCAATGCAGCAGTTGTCTGGTTTTTATCCTGCACAGTAACTTCCACTTTTCTTGCAACCATTACCGTTCCAAGCACTGTATTTTCTGTGTCTGTAACATACACATAGACCTTCCCATTCTCCTGGTACAGCGCTGAAAGCGGAACGCAGCAGGAATAAGGCCCAGCATCTTTTGATATGGAAAAATCTCCGCTCTGACCGATGGACAGACTGTCCGCCGGCATTATGATGGACAGGTCGCGAATATCATTCTCCTCCTTATTTTCTGTTATATTTTCCACTGTTGCACCAGAAATATCATTATTGTTATTATCTGTGATTTTCACATCTGCGCCGGCAGATACATATTTTATATCATCTTTTGAGATGGTACCAGTCATTCGAAGAGCACCATCGGCTGAATATAAAACTACTGCTGCAGTCTGTCCTGTAAGGTCTCCGGTTTGCACGGACAGACTTTTGATCACACCGTCAGAAGAAGACGAAATCACTCCCTCTGTACTTTGAAGCACGGTAACCTTTTCCATATCTGCTCTGGCATTTTCCAGTTCTCTTTGTACATTCTCCAAGGTACTGTCTGAAGACTCCGGCGCACTGGCATCGGACACCGCTTTTCCGGCACTTGCCAGAGTCTGGTTTCTTCCCGCGATCACTTCATTTAATGCTTCCTGTCTGGCTCGCAGATCATCCTGAAGGGCAGTTTCTGTGGCGGAATCATCCTCCTGTGTTGCAGTGGTCTCACCATCATTAAACCCTTCCTCTCCATCTGTGAAGCCACTTAAATCATCCCCGGAAGTCTTTGCTTCCTTTTCCCTGTAAAATTCGTCAAGCCGCTGTTGGGCTATCTGAACTTCCGCCCTTGCATTATCCACGGAAACATTTCCGCTTTGCACAGCCAGATCATAAGAATTTCCAGCCCATGCCTGCTCCGCTGCACGCTTCTGGCTGTTCACCTTTTTCTGGCTTTCCAGATCCTTTACCTGCCCTTCCAGAGTTTTTACTTTATCGTCCAGATTCTTCAAAGCCGCCTGAATGCTGTTCTGGGATAGCTTCAATAAAATATCCCCTTTTTTCACAGTCTGCCCTGCATGTACCATCACCTGCTCCACCTGCAGATTTTCCAGTACAAACACCGCCACTTCCTGACTACCCTCCACTTTTCCAGAGCCTTTCACCTCATGAGTGATCATCTGATTTGCCGGGTTCTTAGTCTGGATCTGTATCACATTTACAGAATCCGAAACTCTTGACAATATGGTAAAAATCAGCATCATTACAAAAAACAGGCAAGTTGCCTGAATTAATTTTTTCTTCATGTCAAACTCCCATTCTGTTCCTGAACATATTTGTAAAACACTCTGCGTTCTAACTATTTCTTTTAAATTCCATTGACAACATATTTTATCAAACTGTCATTTTTTATCGTCACTTTCCAGTTGTTTCTCTTTTTATTCTTTTACCGCCGTAGAGACAATTCCCTGCTCCAGGTAGTCCTGTCCGGACAAAAATACCAGAACTGCCGGGGCCAGCGCCACCACAGAGGCCGCAAATGCAAACCCTGCCTGCTCCAACTCAATATTAGGCAGGTACAAAGACAACGGCCACAATTCTTTTGTTTTCAAAAATGCCATCGGCTGTTCGATCAGATTCCAGTATTCCAGAAAGCCCAGAACAATGGCAGAAATGACGCCAGGTGAGCCCAAGGGGATGGCAACTATAAAAAACAGTTTAAGCTCACCTGCACCGTCAAGTCTTGCCGCTTCCAGAAACGCCAGAGGAATCCCTTTGAAAAAGCGGTACATAATAAATATGGGGAATGTAGAAAAAACCGCCGGGAAAATAATCCCCAAAAGCGAGTCAAGAAGCCCAATTTTATCCAACACCAGATAATTGCCAAGAAGCATAACCTGAAACGGCATCATCATCAGTGCAATATACAAAGTAAACAATATATTTTTCCCTGGAAAATCAAATTTGGCAAATCCCCATGCGGCAGGCATTCCAACCAGAAGCCCGCCAGCGAGGGCTCCAACCGTAATCTTCACCGAGTTCCAGAACATTACGAAAAATTCCGGTGAATCCAGCAGTACTTCCACATAATGTTTCAGAGTCGGATATTCCGGAAACAGCTTCCAGGAAGCATATCCTTTCGCCCCCTCCTGCAGCACTGGAAACAGCAGATCTGTAAGCTCATTTTTTCCCATAAGAGAACCAACTACCAGAAATAAAACAGGAAATATAAAGACCAAAGCTAAAAGTACAAGAAAAAAACAAGTTATCTTTTTCACTTCTTAATCCTCTCTTTCCCATGCTTTTTGCAGTAAAAGTACCAGAACCATGATTGCAATTCCAGTAACCACTGCCGCAGCCGCCATCTTATCCATGGCCAGGTCTCTGTACCAGTTATTGAACAGATGCTGTAGAAGATACATGTTCTCCTGTGGATAATCTCCTGCGACCAGATAAGCCTCCCGGAATACTTTAAAGCCGTTCAGCAGCGACAGAACTACAATGGTAAAAAGAGAGGGTAAAAGATTGGGACAGGTAATCCTGGTAAAGCATTTCCAGGCACCGGCTCCATCCACCTTTGCTGCCTCATAAAGAGATTCCGGAATTGTGGAAAGGCCTGCCAGCCACAGTACAATGTCATACCCTAAATTTCGCCAAATATAACTGATCACCAGCACCCAGAAGGTAGCCTTTGTATTCAACCAGTCTATACTTTTCAACGACAACATTTCCAGAAAATGGTTCAAAAGCCCCTGTCCATTAAAGAGTACTTTCCATAAAATTGCCACAGAAGCAACTGGAATGGCCATTGGAAGCAGAAATGCGGTTTTCATCAGCTGCTTCTGATTTTTTCCAAGTCCATTTAGCAGGACAGCAGCTGCCAGTGACAAAACCACCAGTAACGGAATACAGATTCCGAAAAACCGCAAGGTATTTTTCCCGGCAAGAAGAAATGCCTGATTGGAAAATATCATCTGATAATTCATAAATCCAGTAAACACTCCATTTACAGCTCCAAAAAAAGATCTGCGGATCACATCCACATAAGGAAGCAGCCAGAATACACAGACTCCTGCAAAGCTAGGGAGAATAAATAAAATCCCTTTCAGGGCATGTTTTCTTTTCAAAAAATTTCCTCTTTTCTACCTTTCATTCAGCATTATAAAAATAGCAAAGAAATCTCTATTCTTTCTCTAAAGCGTGTTTGAAAAAGGCTTTCTGCAAGATGTGCGCCACAATTTGTGGGAGATTTTGTCCGGTTTTCAAACAGGCTTTAAAATTAATTAGAGAAATTTTAGAGATTTGCGTATATAATGGATAACAGATTATAAGAAGAGGAGTTTCTTATGAGAATCTTAATAATAGAAGATGACAAAGATCTGGCGCAGCTTACAAAGCTTGCACTTGAAAAAGAAAATTTCACGGTAGATATATGTCTGGATGGTGCGGAAGGTCTTTACTATATGCAGGAAAATATGTATGATCTGGTACTTCTGGACCGCATGCTTCCTTCCATGGATGGAACCCAGGTTTTGAAAGAAGCCAGACAGTCCAACATCTCAACCCCTGTTATTTTCCTTACGGCACTTGGCGAATTACAGGACAAAGTCAACGGATTGAACTGCGGAGCAGATGATTACATGGTAAAGCCCTTCGCTTTTGAAGAGCTTCTTGCAAGAATCCACAGCATTATGCGCCGTCCCGGAAAATGGGGTGACTTAAATCTTCTGAAGCTGGGAGATATTGCTTTTGATCCTGAATGCGGGCGCCTTACCAAGGGTGCAAAAGAATGCACTCTTTCCGGCCGCGAAAGTGCCCTTCTGGAAGTATTTCTCCGAAATCCCGGTCAGGTTCTTCCCAGAAACCTTCTTCTCTCCCGCGTATGGGGCATGGAATCCGACGTAGAAGAAGGAAATCTTGACAACTACATACATTTTCTCCGTCGCCGCCTGAAATCTGTGGAAAGCACACTGGTTCTCAAAACCATACGCGGGATAGGTTATCAGTTGGAGGTCTGCCAGTAAACAGAAATCTCATTTTATTTCGGTAATCTTATCACAAATGTACTTCCGCCACCCGGAGTATCCAGAATACGGATACTCCCTTTATGTAACGTCACAATTTCCCTGGCAATGCAAAGTCCAAGTCCAAAATGCTGTTTCTCCTTTCTGGCCGGATCAGCCCTGTAAAATCTTCGGAATACAGCCTCCTTATTCTCATCCGAAATTCCCGGACCATTATCCTGTACATAAAGCTGAAAATATTTTTCATTTTCTTTTACTCCCATTTCCATCCTGCCACCGACCGACACATAGCTTGCCCCGTTATCCAAAAGGATTTCCAGTACCTGACTGATTCTGGCACTGTCACACTTACAGATAGAAAGAGGCTCCTCTGGCAGAACTACTTTCAGGGAAATCTTTTTCCCATGCAGAATAGGCTGGTATTTCTCATATGTATCCAGAAGCAAGGTATCAAGCTCACAATCTGTCTTCATAATACTCCAGGATTTATTGTCCACATTTGCAAGAGAAAGCATATCCCCGATAAGCCGGGACATCCTGTCTCCCTCACTTTTTATGGTTTTCAAAAATCTGCCGGCATTTTCCCAGTCAGATTCCATTGCCTGTACACTTGACAATATCACAGCCAGCGGAGATCTCAGTTCATGGGATGCCGAAGCAATAAACTGGGTTTGTTTCCTTTGATTCTCTTCCAGAGGGCGAAGCATTTTTCCTGTAAAAAACCAGGAAAATGTAACCAAAGCCAGAACTGCAAGCAGCACCATACCTCCAAACCAGACTCTTTGATGAAAGATCTGTGTTTTCAATCCATCAAGAGGATATACCAACACCAGGCTTAACACGCCGCTTCCTTTAGGAATCAAGGCTGTACAGGCATAAAAATCTGAAGTTTCAAAATAAACTGTTTTGGAAAGAGAGAGGCTTCCCATATAGTCCACATCAAGCCCCTGCTCTTCCCGGGAAATTCTGGCAGCCTCTGTCAGCATATTTTCTACAGAGCTCAGCTCATCTTCCTTTTTATCCTGATTCCGGCTTTCTGTATCCAGCTTATCAAAATACAGCTTTTTTCCGTTATTCCGAATGCGAAATTCCACTTTGTATTCCTGCTTTGCTTCCAGTATCCACTTGTGAGAAAGCACAGTCTGATTTTCCAGATAAGCCACACAGGAATTTCCATTATTTAAAAATCTCTCGTATGTATTATAGGTAAGTCCCCTCTCGGAGATCACAAGACAGGAAGCTGCCATCAGGATCAGTATTCCGCTTGTGATCAGTGATGCAAATATGGTCATTTGCCTGTGAAGCTTTTTAAACATCTCTTACTCCTTCTATTCTGCCAGATATAGGTTCACCTGCTGCATGACTGCATTTACCGCCTCATCAAGGCTGATTTCCCCATTCAGGTAACGCACTCCGTTTTCACAGACAGCACTGGTAATGATTGTATTATCCAAAACCGGAGTTGTAAGCATTTTTCCAAGCTGTTTTAATTCATTCACCTTATCAGCGGACGGAACTTTTATACTGTATACCAATTCCTGACCGTTCTCGCTGTTACTGCTGCCGCCAGTAACTAACACGTTTCCAGCCTCTCCCTGATTCCAGTAGTCCTCTCCATTGTAAACAGCTTCCACTACAGGGAACCCATCTTCTCTGGAAAGCATCTGTCCTTCCTCAGAAAATAAATATTCCACGAATTTCTCAGCAGCAGCTTTCTGGGAAGCTCTGGAGCTGATTCCGATTCGGCTGACCGGAATGAAACAATTTGCCATCTGCCCATTCCAAAGTGCATAGGACAAGGAAGTATCTATCTCTGCCATAGAATTTACAAATGCAAAATCCAAAGGCGAAAAAATATCACCCAACGCAAATTTACAGTTATTGGAAAGCAGCACGGCAGTTTCTCCCGAAATACTGCCCGCTCTTTCATATACTGGCTGTCCACTGTCATCAAAGGCCTGTGGATAGGCAGCCTTTAATTCATCCATAGCATCCTTTCCAGCCTGATAAATCCTTTCGGACTGTTCCAGAAATTCCTTTATCTTTTCTTCATCCAGAGTTCCATCCTCTTTCATCCATGCTGCGGAGCTGTTATCTGCCAGTTTTTCCAGAAGTGCCTGTGGATACATGGAATAAAGTAAGGGCAGCTTATAGATGTTTTCCGGGGTCAGTCCATATTCATCCTTGTACTTCGTGAGCACATCAGCCAGAGAAGCCAGGTCTGTCACTGCCTGCACATCCTCGTTGTTTCCCTCTATCATGGGAATTCCAAATTTCACTGGCATCTCATAGATACTTCCATCCTCTTTTGTATAAGCACTTTCTATGTTGTCCAGTAATCCTGCCTCTTTCAGAATTCCACTTAAATCCTCCAGCATTCCCTGTTCTATATAGGTTTCGGAAGAAATTCCGTCCAGAATCAGAATATCCGGTCCTTTTCCTGCCATAATCTCCGTATTCAGTGTTTTTAACGCATCCGTACGTGTTACACCATCGTTTCCGGACATTCCGGTTTCCAGTGTGAGATAAATATCCGGATATTTCTTCTGAAACATAACAACTGCCTGTCGAATACCGGAATTCTCTTCCAGGGAATATATGGTGAGCTCTGTATCCGGTACAGTTGGAGTATCTGCAGAATACTTATAAGAAACCAGCCTTCCGCAATTTAAACCGAAGCTGTAATCAATTTCCCCAATGTAAAACACGCCTTCCTGATCCATTGCCATACAGTTAAATGCCTTATTCGAAGAGCTTATGGAATTCAGGCTTCCATCAATTACCTGCTCAATTACATTGCCGCCAAATGCATAGCGGTATAAACCAGTCTGATCCACATAGAATATGGTGTTTTTCTCATCGCCATCCAAAAACAGCAAAGCAGTACCGGAGGAATTTCCAAATTCCAGATTTGCAGGAGTCTTTTTCAGCTGCGCAGTCAGTGCATCGCCTCCACCTGCCGGCTTGCCGGAAGCCACATCATAATAATGCACATCTCCATCTGCAATCACAATCAGATACTCTGCAGTCACACACATATAATCTGTGGATTTTCCTTTCTCATACTCATGAACCACAGCCCCGTCAACAGGATTGATTTCCCAGATTCCATTTCCCGAAATCTGCAAAAACAGGTTGCCATTTTCCCCAATATCTATACTCCAGGCCATGGTTTCATCCAAATCTTCTCCGATTTCAACCTTCTTTCCTTCACCGTCAGCGGGACAATAATAATATTCCATACTTCCCATGCTGTTCTCATCTTCAGATTCTATATACACGCCAATCAGAATACTTCCGTCTCTTCCAAGCGCTGCTTTATAAATGGATTCCCCTTCCACACCGAAAAAACCGGCAACCTTCTTCCCTTCTTCCCAGGTCTTGCCCTTGTCAGAGGACTGGTAGAGCATCAATTCGTAGTCACTGTTTCTTGCAAGCATTTTCAGGCTTCCCTCTTTCATAACCTGCAAATCCACAATCTCCATACATCCTTCCGGCACAGACAGTTCATTCTCCAGATACCGTCCCATTGCTTTGGATTCCACGGAATCTGCCTTGTCCTTCCCTCTGTCAGTACTGCCGCAGCCCATCAGGCTTCCCGCTCCCGCAATGCTCAGACATACTGCTGTAGAAACAGACAGAACTTGTTTCCATTTTTTATATTTTTGCATATTAAAATTCTCCTTCCAGTGGTATGCAATAATCCTACCAAAGGAATCTCTATGTAATCTCTAAACAAGTATATCATGTTTCCCCTTATATTTTGCAAAATTATAACCGACGAAACATAACATTGTCTATAGCCTGTCCTAAAAGCATTTCCACAATCTGCACACTCCACTTTACCCAAATAACAAAAAAACATACTTGGACACATGAATTGACTCATAAAAAGAACGGCCGTTAGCACAAATCATCTAATTTATGCTTTCAGCCGTTCGTTTTTATAACAATATTAACATTTATTGCAAAATATTAACCATTACTCACTTCTAAGTGCATCAATCGGATTCAGGTTAGCCGCCTTAACAGAAGGAAGCAGACCAAAGATGATACCGATCAGCATAGAGAATACTACAGAGCCTATAATCGCCGGAACGCTGATGGCTGTAGGTGAGCCTGCCACCTTGGATACTACTTTTGAAAGTCCGATTCCAAGAACAACTCCGATAATACCTCCAACACTGGTAAGTACTGCTGCCTCCGTCAGGAACTGTCCCAGAATCACCTTCTTTCTGGCACCAATTGCCTTCTTCAGACCAATCTCCTTGGTACGCTCGGTTACAGATACCAGCATGATATTCATAACACCAATACCTCCAACCAGAAGAGAAATACTTGCGATCCAGATCAGCTGGGAGTTGGTGCTCTCACTTAAATCCTGAAGATCCTTTACCCGCTGCATAACATCATCTGCTTTATACTTGAAGCCGCTGCTTCCACTGCCAGTGCTGCTGATAGATTTATTCAGGATTTTCGCCACAGCTGAACCTGTTTCACTCATGTTGTCCGTGCTGTCTACTTTGACGATCGCATTCTCAGGCTCATCAAATTTGTAAGAAATCGGCCAGCATTTATTTGGAATCATTACGGTTCCAATTACATTTTCATAATAGCGGTCGAAATCACTCGGTGTATCCATGTTGGGCAGGCTGTCAGCCGACTGGCGTACAACTCCTACAACTGTATAGGGTTCAGAACCGATCTCAATGATTTTTCCCACTGGATTAGCTCCCGGAAACATGGTATCAGCAGCATAGCTGTCCACCAGTGCCACCTTGCGGAAATTATCATAGTCAGCCTGTACAAATCCCCTTCCGGAACGAACCTGATAACCGCAGGTATTCAGATAATTGGTATCAATGCCATAGACCTTACCACCGGAAAAACTACTGTTCTCATAGTAAACACTGCTGTTGTAGTCTGTTCTGCTGTAAAAAAATGTTGCATTCTCCACATGGTCTGTTTTTAACACTTCATCCTTCAGGCTCTGACTGAGGATCGGTGTAGAGCCGGAAGAACCGCCATCATAATAATCCACACTGTAAGCACTGTCACCCTGTGACAAAGTTACATTTACCGTGTTATTTCCAGAACCGATCAGGTTATCCTTAATCTGCTCACTCGTTCCCTTAATCGTGGAAACAATGGCAATAATAGATGCAATACCGATAATAATACCCAGCATTGTAAGGAAAGATCTCATCTTGTGTGACCAGATTCCCTGGAATGCCAGACGTATATTTTCAAACATGAAATCCCTCCTTAACCAAGACCGCCATATGATGTGGAATCATATCCCATAAACGTATCCAGCGATCCTTCCTTTGTCTTCATACCTTCTTTGATGGATTTCGAATAAGGGAATGCAATCTTGTCATCCATGGACAAGCCGCCGCTTACCAATACATAAGCACCACCGTTTACATTCTCTTTTACCTTAACGATCTGTTTCTTCAGCACACCATTGTCATCCTTATACACATAGCTTACGCCGTCTTCCGTTCGGACAAAAGCCTTGGAAAGAACAATGCCGTCAGTACTCTGTGCCTGCTGTTCCAGCTGGATATCCACCCAGTCTCCAACACTTACCTGCACGGTGTCATCTGTGATCTTGGCAGTAAAATTATAAGAAGAAACATTTGGATTGCTGTCTCCATAGTAATAATAGGAGCTGTCTCCATCAACTGCATAATCGGAAACCTGGATCACCTCAGCCTCAAAATTCATATATCCATTCTCACCATAAGAATTGCAGTTCAAAATTGTGCCTTCCTTCACCTGGTCAAGCATAAGTTCCCCTACAGTTCCCTGTACGTAATAGCCGTCTTTGCTCTTAACAATCATAAAGGAATCAGATTCTGAATTGGTACCTGTAGCTGCATCTCCCACAGTGGTTACAATACCATCCAGCTTACTGGTGATCATCTGTCTGTCAGCTTTCTTCTGAAGCTTACTGATACTGATCTCACTCTCCTGCACATCCAGTTCCAGACTGGCAATCCGGTTCTTCTGGATCTTAATGGCCTCTGAACGGGACAGGGAAGAGCTTCCGCCACCACTGCCTCCATCACCAGGAATATCCGGCTCGTCATCTCCATTATCATACTGCATAGCCCCGTCAAGGGTAAAATCCATTTCCGCAAAACGGTCAACCGGATTGCTGAGCATATTTCCATCGACCAGATAGTATCCGGTACAGGATCCTTTTCTGTTGGTATAATCAGCAATGGTATCCTTCTGATGGAATTCCAGCAGATACCAGTATCCGCCCGGATGAAGAAGAATGGTTCCGTCAGCATTATAGCCAGCCATCTTGTTCAGAAAAGCCCCGGTTACATTTACCTTGCCTTTTGCACTGGAACAAAGATACAGATAAGGATCTTCTTCGGTTCCTGTTCCCTGATAAGGTTCTGTATCATAATCCAAAGTCAGGTAAAAAGGTTCCTCTCCATCTACAAATCCGTCATTTCCAACGGTAGCATTATTCTGTGCGGAACCAGAATTGCTTCCATCTGAAAATCCGCCCTGATTCGTGTCTGAAATATCGCTGCTAAAACCATCACTGGAAGGTTCATCATAAAATCCGGAAGCAGTACCCGGATCGCCGGTACTATCCTCTGAATCATCTCCGGAATCAGCTTCTGTATCAACAGAAATATCTCCTGTGTCACCGCTTGTCATTTCATCTGCAGAACCAATATCTCCGCTTCCCGTTTCCTGGGTATCTGCAGAAGTAATTTCCCCATTTCCACCTGCCTGATCGTCTGCAAATCCATCTGTCACAGCAGCCAGAAGCATTGGCTGCAAAACAGCTGCCAGATAATGATCAGAAGCAGTTACTGCGGAAGACAATTCATCATCTCCCATAGAATCTGAGCTGTCATCTTCTGTAGAATCCTTTCCTGAATCAATCAGATTGTCTGCGGAGGAAGAATCGGAATCAAGAATCGGTCCGCCATTTTGCAGGCTGGTAAGTCTTTTCTTTGCAGCAGCAAGATCCTGCTGCTGCTTCTGAAGCTTCAGCTTGGCAATATTCAGTTCCATTTCCACAAGAGTCATATCAAAGGATATCAGCTTGTCTCCCGGCTTTACCTCATCCCCTTTGCTCACATAAACTTCCTGGATGATCATGTCTTTCTCTACGGAAATCCTCTGTGTTGCATTGGCATATACAGTTCCACTCAATGTAGCATCGGAATCATATCTCTCACCTGCCAGATCACTGACGCTTGCCACCAGCACTTCCTTCTGGCTTCCTTTCCGTACATACAGCAGTCCGCCGCCAATACCGGTTCCTACAAGGGCTGTGACTAGCACACCTATTATAATTTTCTTCGCTTTTCCCATAGGATCACCTCTTTTCCTGAAGCTCACCGTCACGGATCATAACTACCCGCTTGGCATGTGCTGCAATATCCGGATCATGAGTGATCATAAGAACAGAAACACCTTCATCATTCAGCTTCTGGAAAAGCTCCATAACCTGTCTGCCAGACTTACTGTCCAGTGCACCAGTAGGCTCATCAGCCAAAAGAAGTCTTGGATTATTTACAATGGCACGGGCGATGGCAACTCGCTGCATCTGTCCCCCTGAGAGCTGATTGGGTCTGAAATCCACACGGTCTGCAAGCCCCACCCGGTCAAGTGCTGCAAAAGCGCGCTCGCGTCGCTCCTTCTTCGGCACATGAGCATAGTTCAGCGGCATCTCCACATTGGAAATAGCAGACTGCCTCGGAAGAAGATGAAAACTCTGAAATACAAATCCAATCTTGTTCAGACGGATATCTGACATCTCATTCTCAGAACATTTGCTGATGTCCTGCCCATCCAGGAAAAAAGTTCCCTTGGTTGCCTGATCCAGACAACCGATTATATTCATCAATGTAGATTTACCAGAACCAGAAGGGCCCATGATGGCTACATATTCGCCCTCTTCCATGGAAAAGTTTACGTCCTTCAATACGGGGACAATCATTTTTCCCTGCTGGTAATCTTTATAAATCCCCTTCAGTTCAAGTATCATCCTGCGGCCTCCGTATCATCAGAACCATACTGTCCAGGCTCATCAATGCTCTCATCAGTAAAATCTTCTGAATCATCCTCTGTAAAATCTTCATCTGAGAAATCTTCTGAAAAGTCTGTATAATCACCATCAATGGCTGCATCCATGCTTTCATCAGAAACACCTGTCTCAAAGTCCGCACTGGAATAGTCTCCATCCATAGGCTCCATGGTATCCCCGTCTGAGTACTCACTGCCATCCAGATTACTTTCCATATCAACAGCCTCCAGCTCCTCATCTGTCATCTCAGATACGTCCTTTGTCCGCATTCCCTCTGCCAGGCTGTCTGATGGGAACGCAATACTGTCATCTTCTGTAAGGCCATCTGCGATCTCATATTCTGAAAGATCATCATCATGCTGTCCAAGAACAACGGAGCGCTTCTCCAGCCTTCCCTTGGAATCTACAGCCCACACATATGGGTTTTCTGTATCTGCATCCACAATATAATAATCTCCCAGCCAGATACCCTTCTTCTGCTCTTCCTGTCCCTCATCCATTTCTATGTATACATGCTGTCCTAACATAAGTCCCTCTGATGAATCCAGAGTTACATAGAAAGGATAGGTACTGGAACTTGTAGTATCATCACCGCTGGACATTCCAAAATAGGAATTACTGCTACTGCTGTTCGTAGAATTCTGCTCGTCCACAGCCCCCATAGTTCCATGCCAGATCTGATTCTCATCCACTCTGGAACGCACAATAACTGCAGAGCCTGGAACAACCGTATTACGATTCTGCTCATTTACCTGCCCCTTAATACGGTAAGCACCTGTACTGAGAATGGTGATAAAAGAATTATCAGAAGAATCACTTCCGTAATCAGCTCCCATGCTGTCATCCAGAGTATCTCCATCATCGCTTCCCAGCTTACTGGTATCAATTTTCTGGATGACTCCGTCGATTTCGCTTCGTACTTCTGTATTGGTGGTAGCTGCCTGCAGCTTATCAATCTCTGCCTGCTTGCTCACCTGGTCATATTCGTTCTTCTTCAGATTCATCTTATTCGTCTCAATCTCAATGGTATAAGAAAGCTGGCTGTTCTTATTGGCTTTCTTTTTCTCTTTCTCAAGAGTGGAAATCTGTTCATTAAGGCTGAGCGCTTCATTCTTCAACCGGTCAAGAGCCAGCTGGGCTTCCTTCAGGCTGTCCTGGATACTGCTCAGGTCGTATTCAAAAAGCAGCTGTCCCTTCTTTACCTCATCTCCAACCTTCACCTTTACTTCGGTAACAGTTCGATTGTTCTCAATATTTACCTTTACCGTCTCCTGAGGTTCTACCACGCCTGCGAACCGGTTCAGCACTCCGGAATCTTCTCCAAGAAGAGTGCTGATCTTAGTCACATATGCAACTTCACCAGAAGCCGCTGCAGAATCCCCATAATTTTCTTTATAGTAATACCAGCCACCGGCACCAGCTGCTCCAGCAAGAATGATCAGCCCTCCGATGACAAAACCTTTTTTCTTCATGGTTACCTCCTATACGATAACTCAATGGTTTTTCAATATCTTTTGCAATTATAACAGATATATCTCCACATCTGTCATCTGCATTTACCCTGTTTATAATAACAGATTCAGCCTCAAAAGAAAAGCATTCTAAGCTGATAATGCATTTTTCACAATTTATTCACTCTTTTTTTAGAAATATCGTCTAAATTTTAGGCATTTTTGACTTTTATGAAAAAAAATGGTATAATAAAAAAGTTTTATAAACATTTTACGTAATAATTTGAAAGGAAAGAACTCTGTATGAAGTCAGTCAGATTTCTGCTTCCTCTTCTTTTGCTTCTCTGCACTTTTTCACTATGCGGCTGTACCAGCAAGGAGGAGAAAAAAATCGAGGACGCAGTAAAACAGGAACTGGATCAGCTAAAGAATCTGGATTCCGTTACCACACAGAAATACATCTCCTACCAGGAGCTTTTCCCCGGTGAACCCGAAGATATCACTATTTCTTCTGATATTGAAGAAGTCTTTTCTCTCTTTTTCCAGGATTTTGATTATAAAATTCTGGATGTTAACGTAGACAAGGACAAACAATCCGCACAGGCGAATCTCAGGCTGGTCACTCTGGATGCCCATGCGCTTGCTGAAGATTTTTCCAAGGCGCAGCTGAAGCATGAAATTTCCCAGTCCGCTTCCTCTGAAGAAGCCACGGAACAGACCATTTCCCTTGAAGAGCGCTACACGCTTCTGAATGAATTGCTTAAGAGTAATGACTACCAGACTGTGGAGCGTAACTGCACCATCTCCTTAGACGCCTCAAATAAAGACGGCGAAACCAGTTGGGAGATCCGGCGCACCAATACACTGGAAAATGACCTTGTCGGCGGTCTTATGAACGATCTCACAGACCCGGATATTTTATCACCGGAAGACACAATCTTAGTTTATCTGAATACCCTGAAAAATATGTCTGCAGAGGAACTGGGCAATTATTTAAATGCAGATTCCATTATCAGCACAGAAGACCCTGCAAAGATCAGCCTTGCAGAAGCACTGGTAAAACAGGTTCACTCCACCTTTGATTATTCTATTGGGGAAACCACTGTTTCCGGCTATACAGCCACAGTTACAGCCAATATTACCACCTTTGACAGCGATGCTATTCTGGAAAATTATCAGAAGGAGCTGGATTCCTATCTTGCCTCTGTGGATGCTGTTATCGACGGTGCCCAAAAACGATATGAAAAGTCCTACAGTCTGCTTCTTGAATATATTGAAGAAAATACAGCTACTAAAACAGTGGAAACGACTTTCACACTGATCAACGACGGTGCTTCCTGGAAATTGGAAGACGCAGGAACGGTGTTTGGACAGGCATTGTTTGGAACTTTAAGTTCCAGCCCGGTAGAAGACAAGCAGGAAACCAACGGATGATATAGTTAAAATTTACGCCTCTGCAAATTTGTGCAGAGGCGTTTTTATGTTATTGTTTACTGGTAACGTTCCGCGAGGTGTTTTTTGTGAACAAAGTTCACAGAAAACCCGAG
>ERZ857922.1420-NODE-1420-length-29576-cov-10.700247_pt1 | contig 29576 bp, 18 predicted proteins | sample MGYA00519579_ERZ857922 | MGnify/ENA primary metagenome ERZ857922 (study PRJEB31778, sample SAMEA3449375) | human gut metagenome | biome: human gut; feature: human-associated habitat; material: faeces | place: United Kingdom | collected 2010/2012 ... | reverse complement strand
TCTTGGCTTCATCCCAGGGGCAAGCCCCTGGGTTTTCGCCTAAAAATTTTATAACATAGAAGATCATGATTGCGCGTCGAAATGGAAGCGTCTTTTTTGACATACAATAGCCTGTTGTCAATACAAGTGCAACAGATACTACTGTTCCAAGAACAGTATAATAAATACTATTCAGATAGCCTCCTGCAATTGAGTTTTCTTTAAATACTCTCTTGTAACCCTCAAATGTGATCTTCGAAGGCAATAAGAATGTTTTTCCCGCATAAACCTCATATGGATCAGAGATTGACGCAATTAATACATAATACAGCGGATACGCTACTAAAATAACAAGAATCAATAAAAACGCACCATTGATAATGTCAAATGTCTTCTCGGAAGATTTCTTTTTTATTTTCATATTGCTTGCCATATCTTATTCCCCCTTTTAAATAAAGCTCACATCTGACAGGCGTTTACATACTGTATTCACCACAACCAGCAACACTATATTAACAACAGTATTAAACAATCCAACTGCTGTTGAAAAGCTGTACATTGCCTTCAAAAGACCCTGCTCATATACATAAGTTGCGATAATTTCTGATGTTGCCTTGTTTAAGCTTGTCTGAAGCAGATATGCCTTTTCAAATCCGACATTCATCAAGTTTCCAAACGACATAATCAGCTGAATTACAATAACAGGTATAAGTTCAGGAATGTCAATATAGAAGATTCTCTGAAGCGGTGTCGCACCATCCACTCTTGCAGCTTCATGCAGTGACGCATCTACGCTTGATAATGTTGCAATGTAAATGATTGTTCCCCAACCTGCGTCCTGCCATACACTAGATGAAATGTAGATGGTACGAAATGCAGTTGCAGAGTCAATTAAGTTAGTTGCTTTTCCGCCGAATGCCTGAATGATTGTACTGATCAGTCCTCCATATGGAGAAAGGAAAATACGAAGCATACCACACAGGATCATTGTTGAAATAAAATGAGGTGCATAGAGTATCGTCTGCGAAACACGTTGGAACTTTTTCCACTTCACCTGATTGACTAAAAGTGCCAGTATGATCGGAATTGGAAATGTCCACAAAATACTGTAAAGACTCAGCAATACCGTATTTTTGATCATTCGTATGCTGTTATAATTGTTAAAGAAACGCTCAAACCATTTCAATCCTACCCACGGACTTCCAAAAAAGCCTCCAACTGGATTGTAATCACGGAAAGCAATCTGTACACCATACATTGGAACATATTTAAAAATAATTGTCAAAATGATGCCTGGAAGCAGCAGCACATAAAACTCCCAATGCTTTGCGATTTGCTTCCACAGATTTTTCTTCGGAACAGGCACTGCTCATTGTTTTGCCTTCTTCATGCTCTTCCCTTCTTTCTTTTACTTTGAGTGTTACTTGAAACGTTTCATGTTTGTATTTTTATTATAGTTATGTTTTTTCATATTGTCAACTATTTTCCTTATATTTTTCTCATTTATATGCAGTATATTCAATTTTATTATCTTGCTTTTATACATATGTAACAATATAACGTTTCATATTTTTGTGGTATACTATTTATAAATAAATTATGATATACTATTCATTAATATCTTGTTTCAGGAGGATCTTTATGACAAAAACAAACGCGCCCACTATGAAAGACGTTGCTAAGGAGGCTGGAGTTTCACTTGGCACCGTTTCTAAAGTTATTAACGGAATTACTGTGCGCGAGGAATATAAAAAGAAAGTGGAAGCTGCCATTGCCAGCCTCCACTATGAAATAAATACCTATGCACGAGGATTAAAAACAAAAAAAACAGGACTAGTTGCCGTGATTATTCCCAACATGCTAAATCCTTTTTTTGCAGCCCTTACCGATTATATTGAGGATGCCTTATACAAAAAAGGATTAAAAACAATGCTTTGCTGCTCAGATGGTATTCCTGAAAAGGAGATTGCTTATTTAAATCTGGCAACGCAAAACAAAGTTAACGGAATTGTTGCACTGACCTACTCAGATATTGGAAATTTTATCAATCCTGATATTCCGATTGTTGTCTTCGACCGCTTCTTTGAAAACCGCAACATTCCTCGAGTTGCATCAGATAATTATAATGGCAGCATGATGGCTATTGAAAAGCTGCTTGAACTTGGCTGTCGCCATCCAGTATACATTCGTTTTCATTCTATCTTCCCTGGAGAATCTGACAAGCGAAAAGATGGCTATTTGGCTGCCTGCAAAAAATATCATATAACTCCCGACTTTCTTGACATGGAAGATTGTGATAATTTCATTGATATGATGAAGCAATTTATTGATAAGCATAAAAAATCAGATGGCTCTCTTTCCTTTGACGGAGTTTTCTGTCATACAGATTATCACGGTTATATATTCAAGAAGCTTTTGCAAAAGGAAGGATACCGTGTCCCAGAAGATGTACAGCTTATTGGTTTTGACGGTATCCGCAAATTTGGTGGGTCAAAAGAAGATCTTTTTGTCTCCTCAATGTGCCAACCACTGCCGCAGCTTGCCGCAAAATGTGTAGAAATTATCACAACAGAGGATCGTTCTATGATCCCTAGCCTGACACTTCTTCCAGTAACTTTCGAGGATGGCGGCACAACACGATCACTCAAAAAAGGTTAAGGTAACGCCTATGCTGAAATGGTTCATGCTAACTGTCTATATAACCCTCTGCTGCTACGTTATGTGGTCATTTTGCAGATGGACAAAAAAGATATATCTTCCAAAGCGCCGCGCCTTTAACATTATTGTGTGCGGACTAATATTAATCTTTGCTGCCAGCATTTTTTTAGGGAAATTTCTTCCTGAAAATGATTATCAGCTCTTGATTTTGCGATTCAGCAATTATTGGATTGGCTTCTTAATTTATCTGATTTTCTTTATTCTCACAGTTGATCTTTTTTTGCTGCTTCTAAAGCTTGCTTCACGTTATATAAAATCAAGCAAGCATCTTTTGTCTTCTGTATTTCTTCGCACTATACTTGGCTTTCTTGTCATTTTACTTAGTATCAGCTTTACCGTATATGGATGCTTTCACGCAAAGATGCTGACTACCGCCCACTATAAAGCCACTATTCAAAAAAGTGCCGGCAATCTTACAGATTTACGAATGATTTTACTTGGAGATTTTCATCTTGGCTACAGTGTTGGCTGCTCCCAGATTGAGGACATGGTTGCTGCAATTAATTCCGAGAATGCTGATATTGTTGTTATTGCAGGAGATATTTTTGATAATAACTTCGATGCTCTTGATAATCCAGAGCGCCTCGAAATGCTCCTGTCACAGATAAACAGCACTTACGGAACATATGCCGTATTTGGAAACCATGATGTGACAGAGACATTGATTGCCGGTTTTCCAATTTCTTCAAAAAATGCACCGCGCGATCCGCGCATGTATGAATTTCTTAAAAAAAGTAATATTAGCGTGCTTGAGGATGAGACAGCAATAATAGACAACAGCTTTTATCTTACTGGACGTCTTGATGAAAAACGCACCGGAAATGGAACAAAAAAACGTGCTTCTCTTGATGAACTCACAAAGAATCTTGATCCATCTATGCCGCTTTTTGTGATAAGCCATGAACCTGATCATCTGTCTGATTACAATGCACACGGTGTTGATATAGTTCTTTCTGGTCACACACATGCCGGCCAGTTTTTCCCACTGACGATTGTTCAACCGTTTGTGTGGGAAAATTACTGGGGCATGAAAATGATTGACAGCATGTACAGCTTTGTCACTTCCGGCATTGGTGTCTACGGACCCGACATGCGTGTTGGAACAAATAGCGAAGTCATGGTAATTGATGTTCATTTTGAATAAAAAATCATTTGCTATTTCCTCCTATGTATACTATGATTGATGTTAAGTATACACAGGAGGATTTTTTTATGTCGGCAGAATTTCTTGATTTTATTCTTGAAGTGGTCATTTCATATCTTGTTCCCATCCTAGAACTGATCGGCGTCTTTATTGTCGCCTATGGAACGATAAAATCATTTGTCAAATTTATACGTTCCGGTCTCAATTCCGATGATACAAGAGTAAAGATTGATCTGGCTGAAACACTGGCGCTGTCTCTGGAATTTAAAATGGCAGGCGAGATTTTAAAAACAGTTGTCTCCCATACAATTGAGGAACTGAGTATTCTTGGAGCCGTAATTGTACTGCGTGCGCTTTTAACATTCCTGATCCATTGGGAACTGAAAATGGAACGCCAGACAGAGCATGCCGAGCGCGAACATGCTAAAATTCAGGAAAAGACAAAGTAAAATTAGAAAAAAGCTCCTCTAGCTTATTTTGAAGCTAGGAGAGCTTTTTCTAATTTATTCGCTGATTATTTCTACATCAATCTGTCCATAATATGGGCTGTCCTCATCCTGCAGTACAACTACTGTCTCCACATGATCAAGCTGCATCAGCTGCAGTTTATTTTGTTCTGCATCTGTATACTTGTCTAGTACTTCTTTTGGAACTGTCAGTGTAAACTGATATTGTGTGCTTCCGTCTGTAAGAACAGTGGATGTTATCGTAAGCACAGCTTTTACCTCAAATAAAAACGATTTTAAGCTCGGTGCTGCTGCGCGCAAAATGACATTCCTTCGTTCAATCTTTGCCTCTTGCTCTGGTGCTGGTGATTCCTCCTCCATCGTCTGCTGTATCTCTGGCAGTGATGTTTCTGATGATGGCAAAAGTGTTGTCGCTTCTGGCGTTTGCAGTGGTGTTGTACTTTCCTGCTCTTGTGTCTGCGTTGTTTCTTCTGAGGATATGCTTTCTTTAGAAGTCGCCTCTATAGTTGTGGAAGGCTCACTAGACGCACTTTCTGTTGTTGCCTTCTCACTTGAAGCTTCCTCGATAGAACTTTCTTCTGTAGAGCTTTCTTCTGTCGATTTTTCTTCTGTTTTTTCCTCAGTAGTTTCTTCCTCTTTTGCTTCACAAACTGTCAGTTTTTCCAACAAACTGCTTCCATATGATGCTTCCCATGCAGCAGGATCCTTTATCCAATCCTCTGCCCTCCAATAAAAAGTAATCTCTTTTGTCTGACCATCTTGACAATTAAAGAAAATTGTCGCATCAAAACCTGCTGCCTTTTCCCAGTCGCTGTTTAAGCTCCAGGAAACTTCATTTGTCTTTGCCAATATCTCTGACACAGGCTGATTAGTTTGATCTAAAAGCGTATACGATTTCTCTTTCTCACCTGCCAAACCAGTAAACTTTGGCGCTGTCAAACGACCAAGGCTTGTATTTTTTGAAAGTACAAATGTCTTATTATCACCGTCATGTGCGCTTGCACTAATCTTTGACCAATCACTTATGCCAATCTCATCCATCGATGCAAAGCAAATGGAAAGATCGTATAAAAGATATGGCTCGTTTCCATTGACTTGCTCAGTATAAGGCACTGCATAACCGTCTTCTGGTAAATAGACACTGTATTTCTTTTGAACACCATCTGCATCATATTTCCAATAAACAGGAAGCAAACGATATGTGCATGTTTGTTTTCCTTCCCTTGTAACACGCTGCTGCATAGTCTGAACAAGATATTCACTAATTCCAGTTCCTTGTGCAAAACAATATGCAAAGCCTGTATTGTCACATTGCTCTACATTGGCATCAGAAAAAGTATCCTCCATCTTTTCTTTTTCTTTCTGTGTCTTTTTAAATTCATCTGTACCTTTATCTCGATAAAGGCTTGTCACATCTGAATCTAACCACTGCTTTTGTTCACCCTCTGCAGTCGTTGTCTCTGCAAGTGCCTGCACACTCATTACAGCACAATCTGAGTCTGCTATGTAAGCCTCTCCAAGCGGTGCTGCTCCATCTGTCACAAACACTTCAAACCTGGCAGAAAGAATATCTCCATTTTCATCTGTCGTGTTTGTCTGCTTTAGCCATGCATATACAAGGACCTTTTCCTGCTTACTTTCACATGAAACATAATATGGAATAAGATATGTATAGATACCATTTGAACGGTCTGTATACATCTCATATACACCAATAAGACCACCCTGTGTATCATTTTGCTCCATCGTGTAGCCGCCTGACTTTGTTGAAAGCATACTGCGAACATAAAAACCTGCCTGACTGTCATCCTTTACAATTTCAAAGGAAAAGGCATCGCGATAAAAAAGTGTATCTCTTGTCATTTGCCTTGATTTAAGCAGTGACAGCACATTGATCTTATAGCCTGCACATCCTTCTTCTTTCGCATCCACATCAAAATAAATGCTTCCCTGCCATGCAGATGCCTTTCTTCCAGAATCCTTCCAGTTTCCATTTTCATCCAGATCAAAAATCGGGTACAAAAATTCCTGCTTTTTGTCTGAAATAAAAAGCTCTGGTGCTGCAAGAGGTTCTGGCTCTGGCGGTGTCTCTGACTCAGATTCGCTTTCTGATTCAGATTCGCTTTCTGTCTCATACTCACTTTCCGACTCTGATTCACTTTCTGTCTCAGTCTCTGATGGCTTTTCAGATTCACTTTCTGATTCACTTTCTGTTTCAGTCTCTGGCTCTGATTCGTCTTCTTTAATACGCACAGAAAGTGTACTTGTTGATGGTCTGCTTATTGTAAATCCATTTTTGTCTGTAATGCCTTCTCTTTTTACCTGCACAGTCAGGCTTACACAGTCTTCTGGCACACTGACATGACACGAATATGAAGTTTCTTCATCTGAAGCTATTTCTTCTTTTGATAGTAAAAGCGCCTCCTCGTTTGTCTTCGATAAAGCTGTAACGTTAACTTCATATGATGTACCTTCATACTTTGGTTTCTCACTTTCAGCATCCCACATGACAAGCGCGCCATTTGAAGCATCAATCTCGTCATCATCTGTTGTCTTTTTATTTACGCTAATCAATACAGGAAGTGTAATTTCGCTTTCTTCTTGAGTAAGTTCATAGCGCCAAACACCGTACAGACTCTGGTCAGATGATGAGTGCTGCATTAATGCGCTGTTTTTCAAAAGAGGTGAATAATAAAGTCTGTAGCCATCATCTTCTGCTAAAATCGCATAGCCATCCATAACTTTTCCTGACTGAATCAGACTGTCACCTGATGAAAACGCTGGATCTTCTGGCGCAGCAGACACTCCATCATTTGTCACTCGCGCTGCAAGAAGCTCTGACGCACTCCAACTTTCGCTTCCATTTGCCTGACACACAATATGACCCAGCTCAACCTGACCTGACATTAAGGTAACAGGATATGCAACAACTGTCATTTCAGTACAGTCAGCTGTATCAAAATGCATCTGCTCCATCTTGTCTGTGCTGCATTTCTTTATTGCTGCCTGATACTGAACCGGCACCTGAAGCTCTTCATCAACAGCCTCTAACGCTGTTTGAATCTCCATTTCCTTCTTTTGTGCATGACCTGCCAAAATCTGATACAAAGATGCATCCTTGTTTTTAAAACCAGAATACATTCTGTCTGGCTTTAATGAAGTATCAAATACCGCTTCGTTTTCACATACAGTATTTGCACTCAGCACATCAAATGTTTTTTCTGAATAGGTAGAGCTCTTATAACCTTGACACGACACACGACAATTAATAGTAATCGCCTCTTCACTTGTAACTGCAATATGTCCTGTCTCTTCCCATCCAAACTTTACAGATGATGATTGACTTTTTTCTTCATCCGAATCGGCTGATGAATACACAGCTGTCACTGTTAACTCTCTGTCGCCAGCAGTAATTGACGTAAAATCATCCTTGTTGTCAATTACAATCTCATACAAAGCTGTCTTATCTTTATCATCTGACACACTAGTGTTTTCACTGCAAAGCCTCAGATGATATGACAAAGCTGGCAGCTGTATTCTTTCGTCTGCCGCCTGCGCAGTACTCCACTCAGATGTTCCCTCTTTATTGACGGCTCTTACATGAAATACAACAGCGTCAACCTTTTGTCCTTCTAATTCATCTGGCAGTTCTAAGAAATTATCTGTTATCTCTCCATTCTTACTTCCAATTTTAATCCGCTTTAAAAGACCGTTTTCCAGAACAGGCTGATTATTACTGTCTCTTTCATATGTTTCATACTCAGCTTCATACTCATAGTATTCGGCAAAAAGACCTGGCCAAAAACGAATCATCCATGATCCGTTCTCCTTTGTAAATGTGATTCCGCCTGGAATACCAGGCTTTGGCTCTGACTTATCGAATACTGTAAGATCTGTCAACTCACTGCTTAGCTTTTCCCATACACGTATACGTATATTTTCGCTGTCCTCATCTGTCTTTGCCTCTTCTGTATTTAAAAGAAGAGGTGAGACAGACAAGCTTCCTGCAAAAGCTGTCCACTTTGTGTAAATTTCTGCCTGATCTTCTTCTGTAAGTTCACCTTCTTTATAAACATACAGCTCAGTTCCGATACCTGGTGTTTTTTGCTCCTTTTCTGACTTATTATCATCTGTATTTTCTTTTTGATTTTCTTTTTGGTCTTCCTGGTCTTCGTTACTGTTTGAATCATCTGATTCGCAGGCAACCTTTACGCCTTCATTGTTCCAGCTTCCTGCTGCCTCGATGCTTCCTAGTGCCACATCACATCCATCTGTCGCACCTGTCACTATGATTTTGAGCGCACTTGCCTCTACTGCGTCAGGTGCTTTCACAGAAACTGTACCACCATCATCAGCATCCTTGCCTGCTGCCTGCAAACCTGCGGCAAGTTCCTTCCAGACACCGTCCTCTGCATCTGCGTACATCACATCAAACTTATATGTCCCTTCATTAAGCCATGTAAGCGTCACATCGGACAGCTTGCATGTGCCATTCAAAAAAGCCGTATAGATAGGGCAGCGCTGCTCTTTTATATCAAATGAGGATGCTGGAAAAACAGGAACATCTACCGACTGATGTTTAATCAGATTTTGAAGCTGTTCTTCTGATGCTTCCATAAATGGATACTCTCTGTAAGAGCCATTTGCATCTGTCTCGCCTATTGTAAGTGAAATATCACATATATCAGCTAGCAACGCATCTTCAAGTTTTTCTCCTCCTGATATGAAATACAAGCAGTTTTCACTTTCATTTGCATCTGCTGCAATTGGATAAACGTTTTCACTCACGCCGACACAATCAGTCAAATTTGCTTTTAAATTACTCGTAATGCCATATGACTCGTTGTCAGAGGAAATTATCGGTGCATAATTCTGACAGCGCATCAGAACCAGATTTTCGCATTCTGCTGTTGTGATTCCTGCTGCCACAGCTGCCTCTATTACTCCTGTGTTAACACAATCTTCCAATAAAACTTTTTCTTTTGTCTGTGCCACAATTCCTGCGGCTGTCCCGTCTGCTGTAACCTTTGCATGATTGACAAGCTTTGAAAGTGTCTCATCTTCCTCCTTCATTGGAAGTGATGCTGCAAAAATACCAGCTGCAAAATCTTTTGCTTCAATACTTCCTGCAACTGTCAGATTTTCCAGCGTTCCGCCATTATAAGCACAAACTGCTGCCGTATTCTGATCACCAGTAACTGACACATGATCAAGGCAAAGATCATGAATCGTACCTAAATTTTCCAGTACAAATGCTGTACCATCGCCCTGCGGATACCAGCGGCTTGAACTTCCTGTTCCCATATTTGCTGTATCTGACAATGTAAGGTAGTCAATCGTGTAAACTTCATCGCCGTCCTTAGAGCCAAGACTGCTTCCCTCTCTAAGCTGTGTAATCATAGGAAATGCTGTGTCTGCCTCTTTTACCGGAAGTCCATTTTGATAGACCATTCCCTTCGCCAAAATTGAATCTGACTCTTGCAATGTCTCATCACTCTCGTCATCTTCTTTTTCATAGCCCCAGGCAAAGTCTCTTGAAACGATATATGTATTTTCGCTTTTTTCATCTTCCTCTGCTGCATAGACAGCTGCATCCGTAATCATTTCTGCAAAACGGATGTTATAAAGATGTCTTGCGTTTTGAATTTCATACGATGTACCAAGGTCCTCATCAGTATCTTCGCTATCCTCACGCGCAAAATACATAAGCTCAGAATTGCTTTGTCTGCGCCCTGTAATTTGATAGCCTGATCCGCCGCCCTGCACAATACAGCTGATTTCATCAACACCATATTGTTCCAGTCCAAAACGATGCAGACTAAGCGTATTCATAAGCTCACCTGGCTCGCCTGTTCTTCTGTATGTCTCATAGGCAGCCTGTGTTGCACTTAAATCAACTGCATCAAGCACGAGCGTGACGTTTAGCTCTTCATCTATATATGCAAGAAATGGATATGTACCAAGCTTTTCTTCTTTTTTTCCTGCAAAGCTCGTCACTTCTGCCGCAACCACCTTTAACTCATCCTCTGCCGACTCAGATGGTATACTGTAATAATAACCTTCTTCTGTCTTCTGTCCGCTTAAAGATGCGTTATTAAAAGAAATCTCAAGAAGCTCCTCATTCGTCTTTGCATCGCATATCATAACCTGATAATTCATCAGGGAAACTGCCGTCTCTCCCTTAGAAAGCTTCCATGTCAGATTTAAAGTCTCTTCATTATGTAAAGATGCATTTAAAACCTTAACTTTAGTCGCTGTATCAGCTGCCTTTGACAAGGAATCTGCTCCATAATAGCCAAAGCAAAGACCTGTAGAATTGTCACTTCCGCTTCCCTTTCTGTTTTCTTTGGAACGGTTTACAATATTTGCCATCGTGCTTGTACATCCCGTGTAGGAAAGTGCTTCCACGCGATCACTATACAAAACAGAGTAGACAAGTCCGTCTCGTGCATCAAACTCCACACTCACACAGCCATTTGCCAGCAATGTTTTGTCATAAAGGTAAGCATCAAAAATATCATACAAAAGCGTATGTGAAGCATCAGCACTGCCATTTTTGTAGGCTTTATAATCAGCTGGCGTTCCTGTCACATAGTACAAGTTCGAAGTGGTCTGTCCATCATCGTTTTTCCAGATCGTTGATACATTTACCACTTGTCCGTTTTCATCAGTAATTGGAACCAAAAGCTTGTTTTGTCTTACAATTGCCTGTGCAGAGGTTTGTGCTTCCTTATCAAACGCCTCAAGATGCTTATCAGTGCTATACTGTGTCATGCCTAACTGCGCCGCTAAAAACAACGTACGGGCATAGTGTTCCTGACGCTGCCATACCGACCACTTCTGGTAATAAAAAATGCCTGCTGCCGATGCGCCAAGCAATATGCCAACAAGCACCATCGTCACCATAAGCTCTACCAGTGTAAAGCCTCCCTTGCTTTCTTTGATTCGCTGTAAGATATTTCTGATCAAAATCAAACCTCCCAAGCTGTCTTATCGTTTAAATTTGCTGCTTAAAATATACACTGCTCCAGCTCTCTTTTATCCTGTGCGTATTTGAGCGCTGTTTTTTTCTCAATCAGCCCACGTGAAACAAGCTTTGCCAGATCATAGTCAAGCGTATGCATACCTGCTGCTGCGCCTGACTGCATTACACTTCCAAGCTGATGCGTTTTTCCTTCACGTATCTGACTTAGCACTGCATCTGTTCCTGTCAGAACTTCTGTTGCCGCTATTCGGCCGCCGTCTATAAGCGGAACTAGGCACTGCGTCACAACACCCTTTAATACGCCTGCCAGCTGAATACGAATCTGATTTTGTGCCTGTACCGGACACACATCTATAATACGGTCTACGGTCTTAGCTGCCCCTGTCGTATGAAGTGTTGACAGCACAAGATGACCAGTCTCTGCCGCCGTAACAGCTGCTGAAATCGTCTCGTAATCACGCATCTCTCCGACAAGAATAACATCTGGATCCTCTCGAAGTGCAGAGCGAAGTGCTCCCGCAAAAGAACAAACATCCTTTCCCACCTCTCTTTGATGAATCACAGCCTGATCCTGTTCGTACACATATTCAATCGGATCTTCAATCGTTAAAATATGATCTGCACGTGTGTGATTGATATAATCAACCATTGCCGCAAGCGTTGTTGACTTTCCTGAACCAGTAGGTCCTGTCACTAAAATTAATCCTCTAGGCTCATTTGCGAGATTTTGAAGCACTTGCGGCAGATGAAGCTGAGATAGTGTAGGCACTTTTGCGTTAAGCAGACGAATTGCTGCCGCGAGGCGTCCTTGCTGACAAAATACATTGACTCTCTGACGGTTTCCATCTGATGTTTCAAGTGCAAAATCTGCATCCTCTCCACGCCAGATGCTTTCCTGTCTTTCTTTTGTAAGAAGAGACAAAATAAGCTTTCGCGTCATCTCATCTGACAGTTCTAAGTCACTCTTTATGAGCTTTCCATCAATGCGAAGATACACTGCCTGTCCTTCGCTTATATGAATATCAGAGGCACGCTGGCTTCTGGCCTCACGTATCATTTTTTCTATCATATACAGCTCCTTTAAATATAGTATGCCACCTTCTTAAGCTCCTCGACAGTAGTTGTACCATCCGCTACAAGCTTAAGAGCCTCATCAGTTAGCGACTCCATGCCAAGATAATGCGTTGCATAGCTTCTAAGCTCCTCCATAGGAGTTCTCTGTGTAATCATTCTTCGCATCTGATTGTCCACGCAGAGAATCTCATGGATTGCACGTCTTCCGACATATCCAGTATGGCTGCAGCTGTTACATCCCTGTGCGCGGCGCACGCGCGTAATCTTTGGCCCTATAAAAGCTTTTTCCTGCTCTGTCGGCTCATCCCAGTAACCACACTCAGGACAGACAACACGTACAAGACGCTGTGCCACTAGACCGACTAGTGAGTTTGCAACCATATATGGCTCAACTCCCATATCAATCAGACGAATAATGGACGACACTGCATCATTTGTATGAAGTGTTGAAAATACAAGATGACCCGTAATTGCAGCACGTACTGAAATGGCTGCCGTCTCCTCGTCTCTTGTCTCTCCGACCATAATAATATCCGGGTCTTGACGAAGAAGAGAACGCAGTCCGCGCTCAAATGTCAGCCCCGCAACAGTATTTACCTGGCACTGATTGACACGCGGAATATTCCACTCTACCGGATCCTCAATTGTTGCGATATTCACCTTGCGGTTACTAAGCTTTTGAAGTGCCATATAAAGTGTTGTTGTTTTTCCGGAACCTGTCGGACCTGTAATGTAGATCATGCCATTTGGTGCCTCAAGCATTTTGCTAAACTGTTCAAAATGTGCCTGATTCATGCCAAACGTCTCGGCATCTGCCACCATATTTCCAGAAGCTAAAAGACGAAGTACGGCCTTTTCTCCAAATACAGTCGGAATCACTGATGTACGAATATTTACATCACGGTTTGCGATTCTTGTCCGAAAATGACCGTCCTGCGGAAGTCTTTTCTCTGCAATATCCATCTGTCCTAAAATCTTTACGCGGGCAATCAGATTTTGATGAAGACTCTTTTGCAGCACGACATAATCAAGAAGCTGACCATCTACACGTATTCTGACAGATGTTTTCTCCTCAAACGGCTCAATATGAATATCAGACGCATTCATGCTAAATGCGCGTGCAAGCAAGTTGTCAAGAAGCTTAATAACCGGTGCATCAGAATCTCCCTCATCAGCATCAACCTCAAGTGCCTGCTCACGTTCTCTTGCCATCTCATTTGCTGAGCTGGCGGCCTTTTTTGCCTCGATTTCTGAATAATAGTATTCAATTGCCTGATTTAAAGGCAAAAGCTCTGTCAGCCAAATTTCAAGGTTCATGCCAGTAGTCTGGCGAATATCCTCAATTCCATAATAATCAAGAGGATCATTCAATACAATTGTAAGATTATTATCCTGGTACTGCACAGCAAGCATATGATATTTCTTTGCAAGCTGGACTGGTATCATTGCTACCGCCTCTGTCTGTACCATAATTCTATCAATCTTTACATAGCGCTGTCCAAGACGCGCTGAAAGTGCTTCTAACTGCTGGTGCTCTGTGATAAAGCCAAGCTTAATCAATGCCTCACCAAGACGAATGCCTTTATTATTTTTCTGATACTCTAGTGCCTCATCAAGCTCGTCCTGATTGATGTAGCCGGCCTGAAGTAACACATCACCAATTCGTATATTTTTTTCATTTGCCATCGCTGCTGCCTCGTGTCATATAAATCATCATGCTGACCTCCAGACGCTTTCCTGCCTGAAGAACATCCTGTCCATTATTTGTTGTCTTAACTGCTGCATCACTTATTGAAAAAGATACTATTCTGACCCCTTCCTTTTCTGAAAGCTGATCTAAAACAGCAAGTGCCTGATTTTTTGTGCCTATCGCCGTATAATCTGCCTGAGCACTGTAGACATACTCTGTCTTTGTATCTATCTCATCCTTCTTTGAGTCTGCAGATGCATTAATACCTGTCTGTGTCTGTTTAGCCTGTTCATTTTTCTTCAAAAGCGCCATACGTTCACTTAAGCTGTAAGGTGTAATCTCATCAAGCTGTCCGGCGCGAAGCGTCGAATCCTGCATAATCATCCCCTCACTCACAAACACATCTGTCAGATAACGATTAAGTTCTTCATTAGTCTGATATGGAAAGAAATGACTTTCTAATTCTGCCAGCTGCTTTTTTTGCTCCTCATCACGTTTTTCATCCACCGGAAGAGCCGCTATATGTACCTGCATCTGAAGCTGCTGCATTTCTAACTCCTCCTGCTGCACTTCCAGCTTATCAAGGCAATCCATCTGCGGCTTCACACCAAACCAGTAAAAGCAAAAAACTGCTGCACAGACTGCCAGACCTGCTAATAAATTTTTATCTCGTTTTGTCACTGTAAAATCAATTTTCATCTGCGGCCTGCCTTCCTGCATGTTCACTTAAAATACAGACAACCTTCACGGTATAACCATCCTGTGCCTGATTCTGCGTATATCCTGTAAAATATACGCTCTGGAAAATATCAAGTGTCTTCCATATCTCAATAACTTCTGAAACATCGGTAACTTCTGGTGCTACTGCGTCAAACTGCAGCTCTCCTGTTGCACAATTGTATCCTGTTATTGTAATTAATACTTTATCCGGACAGCAATCCTCAAGCGTTTTGAACACATCACTTGTCACAAGAGGATAAGAATATATATTGGCTTTTGCATTTTCCATATCAGAAATCATGTTGTCCTGCTTTTCCACCTGATCTCCAAGCTTTTGTGCACTCTTATCAGCTGCCTGATTCGTTTCATCCTCTAAAAACGCTTCCAGCTTAGCAATTGTTTTTTGATATTCTTTTTCACTATGCTTTAAAACACCAATCACATGTCCGGCTGCCAGAAATGCTGCTATCACAAGTGCCGCTGTTATTCTTTGCTTCTTTCTTCTTTTTAACTGCTCTGGACCATTTAACAGCCGATAGTAAAAATCAATCCTTCGATCCGGAATCGCTTTTATCTTTCTTATCTTTTCTGTCTGATGCTTCTCCATTTTCTCCACCTTTCGCAGCTTTTACAAAAGCAGATTTCCGATTCCATAAATGTAAGATGCCGGCTCTGCATTAATTTCTCCGTGATCACTTACTGCTGTTTTTACAAACGAAATTCCTTGAATCATACCTGGTGCCTTCGCCCTGATGCCATACTCCTGCATATATGTATCAAGCTCTTTTACCACGTCATCACTGCCTCCTGCTATACCAGCCAGATATATACTGTCTAGTGTATAGCTGCTGTGACGCTGTCTGTAAAACTGACGTATTCCGTCTGCAATCTGTCCCAATTCCTCGATCCATTCAGCACTTCCCTGATCATTTAACATACGGTTTCTGCGGCTGTAAATATAATTTCCATTTTCAAATAATACACTGATCGTAGTGCTTCCCTGTACCAGCATAAACACGCATGTCTCATAGGCAAACATTCCTGTTGCCGTCACTGCTCTTAAAAGACATCCAAGACCAATGCTGATTCGTTTTACCTTCAGCTTAAGATCAGAAAACAAGGATAAATAGCTTTCAATTACACTTTTTTCCAATGCTGCGCAAAAAATATGATTCATCTCATATGGACTATTCTTTGGGAACGGGAAATAATCAGTTACAAGATCAGTCTTCTCTCCGTCTGCAAACTCCTTATTAATGCAGGAAATCAGCTCCTTATCCTTCATATAAGGAACTTCAAGCATTTTTGTCATAATCTTTCCTGAATCAATTACAAGGCAAATTCCTTTTCTTGGAAGTGAATAACGATTCCAAATCTGTTCAAGTCTCTCCTGTAATCGCTGTTCTCCTGTAATGATACCATTCATAATCGTCCCCTCTGGGACTGCCAGACTATATACTTTTTTAATCTTTGCCTTTGATTTTGCCCCTGTTCCGGCCACGATTTCTATTCGTTCATTTGAAATATATACTGAAAGCTCCATCCTCTTTTCTCCTTACATCGTTCCACTTGCCTCAATCTCTGCATACATATTTAACAACGGAAGCATCACAGCAATCATAATCATTCCGACAATTACTGCCATCACAATAATCATTGCCGGTTCCAAAAAGCTAATCAGACGTGATATTGCCTGCTCAGATTCATACTCAAAATTGTCAGCCGCTGAGATAAGCATGGTATCAAGACTTCCTGTCTCCTCACCAATCGCTACATTTCCTGCCAGCTTTTTATGAAAGCCATCAATATGTGCCAGAGCATCTGACAAGGACTCTCCACGCCTCACCATAGCAATTGTTTCATCAAATTGCGATTCCAGATAACGATTTCCAATCGTATCTTTGCTCACCTGAAGCGCTGTCACAATAGGCAGACCGCTTGTGTAAAGAGAACAAAGTGTTCTTGCAAAACGCGCTGTATAAATCGTCTGAATCAAAATACCAATTTTAGGAATCTTTAACTTAATTCGATCCACCTCTAAACGAATCTGCGGAAGCTCAAGCACTGCTTTTGCAATCACATATAAAACAGCAATGCCAAACAATACCCACAGCCAGTTTCTCTTCATAAAACCAGATGCAGCCATCAGTGCCACTGTCACAGCTGGCAACTCCAAATTAGCAAACACATCCATAAATTTTGGCATAATATAGCAAAATAAAATCATGACAACCACAACAATTACTCCGCACAAAATCTTTGGATACAGCGTAGCGCTCTTAATCTTTGCACTTAAACGATACTCCTTTTGATAATGCTCTGCCATTCTAAGTGCTGTCTGATCCATACGGCCTGACTCCTGTGCTGCGCGAAACATATTTATGAGCAGCTCTGGAAAGGCATCTCCCTGATCCTTCATCGTATCAGCAAATGAATTTCCACGGCGGACACTTCTAATCATGTTTTCATATATTGCCTTTTGTTTTGGCTTAATCGTCTCCTCTGCCTGCATCAGATTAAGAGCCCTCACAAGCGGAACACCTGCGCCAAGCAAAGTTCCAAGCTGCCTACAGAACTCAGAAAGCTGCCTTGGAGTAAGACGATATGTATTTTTTTTCTCCTTTTGTGCCAGACGGCAGGAAATCAAAAACAGATTTTCTCCCCTTAAAAGCTCGTAAAGTGCAGCCTCATCAGCTGCCATAAGCTGCCCTTTTTTCTTCTTTCCTGCGACATCCTTCGCCGTATATTGATACTTTGGCATAATTCCCCCCTTTTTAAAAATTATGGATAGATACCAGGAAAGCAGCCATTCTCCCACAAATAAAGTCAGCGCTGTCCCTGCGCACAAAAACGGGCCAAATGCAAAATGCTCTTTTGCACCCTTTTTCTTTGACAAGAGAAGTCCGATTCCATAAATACCTCCTGAAAATACGGCAAGCATAAACGCAGTTAGACTCATTTTCCAGCCAAGAAAAAATCCGATCACCGCCATCAGCTTGATATCTCCGCCGCCAAATGCTCCAGGCACAGCAAGCGTTATCGCAAATAGCGGCAGACTGACTGAAAAAAATCCAATCAGCCGTTCTGTTAATGTGACATCTGGAAATGCAAATACAGCCATCGACGCTGGCACTATGCAGGCAATAACAAGACCATTTGGAATCTCCATTGTCTGCTGATCAATCTGTGCAATGATTAATAAAAGTGTCAGTAAAGAAAAGACAGTCACAACACAAAGGTTGATCTCATGCCAGTAGCCATTCCAGCCCCCAAAACATAATAAACTAATCTCTGCGGCTGCCATTCCCATTGCTTCCGTAACTGGATATCTAGCCGGAATCCGACACCTGCACTGTCGGCATTTTCCTCTAAGAAGCAGCCAGCTGACTACCGGAATCATATCATACCAGGCAAGTGTATGACCACAAGATGGACAATACGATCTTCCCTTTACAAACGAGATTTTTCTCGGAAGTCTGTCTGCAACAACATCTGCAAATGAAAATATACAGCCCCCCATCAGTATGAAGGGAAGGCTGTATATCAATTCAATCCATGTCATTTTGCCACTTACTCGATTTTGATCGTTCCATCTGTAATCGTGCAGGTCTTTTTTATTCCGCTGTCGGTTACACTGACAGAAATAACCTTTCCAGCCTCAACTGTAATTGCATAGTTTCCACTTCCATACTGCGTCAAAAGACCGCCAGAAAGCGAATCTACATCTGCAAGATTCTTATCGTCTGAAAGGATATCTGTAGTATTGCCGTTTGCATACTGCTCGCTCGCTACTGTCTGAGCTGCCAGATAAATGCTTCTTGTGTTTGCTGTCAGTGTCTTTTCCTTTGCCTTGTCGATATAGCCATTTAATGCACCTAACATCAAAGATGCCAAAATACCGATAATGACAAGCACAACGATAATTTCAACAAGTGTAAAACCCTTTTTGTTTTCCTTAGCTTTCTTTAATTTCTTTGCAAGTGATTTCATTTTGCTCCTCCTGACTTAATCAATCGTAAAATCCTGATCGTTTTCATCTACATCCTTTGCATGCTCATTTAAAGAAGACCAATTGTCTGATACAACAATTGCACCCTTATCAATGATTTCCATCTTTGCAGTAGCAGATGAATTATACGCTGTATTCGGTGCCAGGTACTGAGCTGTAATGTCACCCGTCCAGCATGCAACACCTATGACATTGCACTGAGAATCATACTCAACTACACAGCCTGTATCAGAACCAACATCTGGATTTTGCTTTACGCCTGAAAGCTCCTGCACCTGTGTACGCGGACGATACGCCGTCTTTCCTGAATAAACCTCAGATCCAACTGTATTAGCCGCTAATACTACACTTCTGCAGTCAGCAAGCACTTCCTTTTCCTTTGCCTTGTCTATGTAGCCATTCAGTGCACCTAACATCAAAGACGCCAGAATTGCAATGATAACCAGCACGACGATCATCTCAACCAGAGTAAAACCGCCCCGGTTCTTTTTGCATTGTAAAAACCGCTCTTTTATCTTCCCCATAGATTTTTCGACCTTCACCTTTCCAATTCTTTCTTACATCAGAATAGCATGATATGGATTATTTTTCAAGTTGTTTTTCCATTACAACTTATGGCTATTACTGCTCATATGTATCACGAAGGCTTCTTATCTTGAGTGTTTTTCGCACATTATCTGCGCTAAGCACCTTTCCAGACAGAACATCTTCCTTTCGTATGCAGATTGTTTTTGTCTCTTCCGATGTTAAGTCAAAACAATTATCGGAGAAAATAACATCATCTTCTATTTCTAACCATACAAACGGTGCAAAACAGTCTGCACTTATCTGTATTTCAATAGTGCCATCCTTTTCTGTTACAGAAGTCTCGATCTGCGGCTGCAAAAGATCCATATGCTTATACGGAACAAAGCTTTCTGCCTCAGTACTTGTCATGCCGTCCTGCCATGTATAAACTGCCTCTGCAAACACGCGGCGCTTCTTTGATCCGATCACATCTGCAAAATCTCGCTCCAGCACATGAATACTGCTTTGTGCCTTTACTGTCGTCTCCACAGTTTCCTCAAATAATACATTAAGCTCCACATCCCTGATGCGCACTGTTACGGTCAGTGACTGATTCTCAAGTGTCTCATTTGTTGCACTGATAACTGCCTTTGTTCCCTCTGTATAAATATAACCGGCCTTTGGTGCAAAGAAACGGGCTGCCATGTAATGAAGTGCCTTCCAGCGTCCAAAATAGTCGATACTTGCCCACGATGCCACTGGCCAGTTATCATTTAACTGCCAATATAGCGCACCCATGCAGCGTCCTCTGTTTGCTCTCCAGTGATCTACTCCTGCCTTAATTGCAATACCCTGAAGCACCTGACTTACATATACTAAGCTGTCAAAGTCCTTTGGATAACGGAAATTCTCTGAAATATAATATAAAATCTTTCCGTTTGCTGTACCATTTTTCTGATGACTCTCCATAACTGGTGAGAAAATATTGCAGTCCTGCGGCAGCGCAAATGTATCAATTGTCTTTCTTTCCGGGAAGGACTGGAATCCAAACTCAGAGCAGAAACGGAAATAATGACTGCGATAATCTGAAAATGGCTTCATGCCATGCCATACATCCCAGTAATGGCAGTCTCCTCTGTCATGATCGTCTGGATTATCAAGACATCCGCCTGATGATGGTGATGATGGCCAATAAAATGTCGCATGATCCTCTGCCTTTGTTACCTTCGGAAGCACGTATTCAAACTGCTTGATATAATCTCCCTTGAGCAGTGGACTATGTGTCTCTGAAATACCCCAATGATCCCATGCAGACTCTAGTTCATTATTTCCGCACCATAGTCCCAGACTTGCATGGTGACGCAGACGGCGCACATTATCTACTGTTTCCTGACAAATATTCTTTTCAAACTCTTCTGTAAAGTCATAGACATTGCATGCATACATCAGATCCTGCCATACAATCAAACCATACTGATCGCACAAATCATAAAATGTATCAGATGGATAATAACCGCCGCCCCATACACGAAGCATGTTATAGTTAGCTTTTACAGAAGAACGGATCAATGCCTCTATGCGCTCCTTCGTGATCCATGGATAGATGCAGTCCTCTGGAATATAATCAGCTCCCATTGAGAAAATATAGATACCATTTATTACAAATGCAAACTCATTTCCCCACTCATCCTTCTTTGTGCTGACTATAAGTTCACGAAGACCAATAGAATATTCCTTTGAATCAAGCACGCACTGATTGTTATCCACCAAAGATACCTGCACCTTATACAGTGGCTGATCCCCAAGCCCATTGCACCACCAAAGCTTTGGCTGCGCTACCAAAATTTCTGCACAGACTGCTTCTTTTATTGTCGGCAAAACGACTTGCTCTAGCTGCACGCCTTTTGGATCTGTCAATGTGACTATTACTTTTGTATTCTCTAAATTTGTATCCTGTTCAGGCTTCACCTCCACACTAAGAGAAACTGTATCAGACTGCTCAACTGCCTCAATATATTCCTCTTGAGACAGCTCACCCATCTGAGGGCGCTCTTTCCATGTGTGCTTCTGACGAATTACCACATCCTCGATGCGGCCTACATTATAACACTCCAGATATAAATCTCTCCAGATGCCTATATCTGGCAGCTGTGCGCCCCAGTCCCAGCCAAACATAGAATGTGCCTTTCTAATATACTGATTGCCTAAAATACCACCTGTTGGCTCATAGGTAATCTCCTTTCCCGGCGTTGCCTCATACTCACGAATATAAGTCAGCGCTGAGTGAAAGTAAATGCGAAGATGATTTTCCTTTTGCAATGCGTCCTTGCAGTCAAAGCGCCATGTGCGGTGCATATTATCAGCCTTTCCGACTAGCTTCTCATTTACGTAAACATAAGCCAATGTATCAAGTCCCTCGCAAACTAATACGCAGTGCTTCTTATTTAATTGCTCCTCTGAAATACAAAAATCAGTTTCAAAGACATAATCCTTTGCTAGAAGTTCTCTTGCTTCATATTCATTTTCACGGTAATACGGATCCTGCATTTTGCCTGCCTCTAAAAGACCGGATAAAACAGTTCCCGGCACACTCACTGGCGTCCACTCATTGCTGTTTGCCTTGGCAAAACGCCAACCTTCCTGTAAATTAACACGCTCCATCGTCATTCCTCCCAATTATAAGTTTCGATTTTGTAAAAAAGCAGCGATTTTCCAGCACATATCTCTGCGCTGAAAAACCGCTGCTTAAACTTATCTGAATAGTATCAGATTTTAATGACTTTTATAGTAGTTGATCAAGCAGCCATCAAGAATAATCTGTCTCTCATCATCTGTAAGCGGCTTAATCTCCAGCTCAAAGCTCTCAAGTGCGTTATCCTTGACAGCATAAGCTGTTACCTTAGGCTGCTTTTCCTTAACAGCATCACGAATATCTGGAACAAAAATATAATCCAGATTTGCAAATGGAAGCTTCTCTGGCTCAAAAATAAATGGAATCATACCCCAGTTAATCAAATTCGAGCGATAACGCTTTGTTGCATACTCTTTCGCAATATTAGCAAGACCGCCAAGTACACGCTGGCAGGATGCTGCCTGCTCTCTTGCAGAACCATCTCCCGGCTTTACTGCATAAATTACAGAGCCAATCTCTGTCTCGCTTGCCTTTACATCTGGGAACAGCTTATGAATCTCATTAAATGCAGCTGCTACCTCATCATCTGCCTGACATGGACACTTTCCATCCTCACGTGCTTCTTCTGCTGCACGAACCTTCTTAGCACGTCCAACATACTCCGGATCCTTTCTGGAGAGCGTAAACTCAGCAAGACCAAGCGGATTAGAACGGAATGATGATGTTTCACCAGATGGAATTAGTTCATCAGTTGTCGTTACAGGATCGTGGATCTCAGATACAACCTTTAATAAGATATTATCGGTCAGCGGTACCATTGACGGCCAATCCTTGATATTTGGTCCAAACTGAATTTCTACAGATGGATCTGCCTTTCCTACACCATTATAAACACGCTTCTCGTAGATATGACTGTCAAAATAGTACTTTGGCTTTGTAAAGTTCACATCAATATCAGTTGCTGCTGTCAGACGGCCCTTATTAAGTGCTGTCGCTGCAATTGAACGTGCATCCATAAGTGCAACTGATGCGATCTGTCCGTTGTTGACCTTTGAACCCTCACGATTTGGGAAGTTTCTTGTTGAGTGGCGAATTGAAAATGCATTATTTGCCGGAACATCACCTGCACCAAAGCATGGTCCACAGAATGCGGTTCTAACAGTTGCACCAGTTTCCATGATCTTTGCAATGCTACCGTTTCTAATTAATTCCATGTAAACAGGCTGAGATGCCGGATATACACTTAATGAGAAACGTCCGTCACCGATGCTCTGTCCATCTAACATATCGGCAACATCACACAGATTCTCAAAACCGCCGCCTGCACATCCTGCGATAACACCCTGATCAACATACATCTTGCCGTCTCTTACCTTGTTACGCAAAGTAAACGGAACTTTATTTCCAAGACTCACTGCTGCACGCTTCTCTACGTCAGCCAGAATATCATCAAGATTAGCATTCAGCTCATCAATCGTATATGCATTGCTCGGATGGAATGGCATTGCGATCATCGGACGAACTGCTGACAGATCAACACATACAACACCGTCATAATATGCCACTGCTCCCGGATTTAACTCTCTATACTCCTCCGGACGTCTGTGTATCTCATAGAAATCCTGTACCTTCTCATCCGTCTTCCAGATAGATGACAGACATGTAGTCTCAGTAGTCATAACATCGACACCTATACGGTAATCAACAGACAGATTGTCAACGCCAGGTCCAACAAACTCCATTACCTTATTTTTTACATAGCCGTTTGCAAATACAGCCTTGATGATTGCCAATGCGATATCCTGCGGGCCAACACCCTTTACAGGCTTTCCTGTCAGATAAATTGCAACAACCTGAGGCATATCAATATCGTAAGTACGGCCAAGAAGCTGCTTTACAAGCTCTGGTCCTCCCTCACCACATGCCATTGTTCCAAGTGCACCATAGCGTGTATGGCTGTCTGAACCAAGAATCATCTTGCCGCAACCTGCAAGCATTTCTCTTGCATACTGATGAATAACTGCTAAATGCGGAGGTACATAGACACCGCCGTATTTTTGTGCGCAAGAAAGACCAAACATATGATCATCCTCGTTGATGGTTCCGCCTACCGCACAAAGACTGTTATGGCAGTTAGTTAAAACATACGGAACTGGAAATTTCTCAAGTCCGCTGGCTCTTGCTGTCTGGATAATTCCAACAAAGGTAATGTCATGTGAAGTAAGACGATCAAACTTCACTTTTAAATGCTCGTCGTCCCCTGATGTGTTATGCGCCTGCAGAATCTTATATGCCATCGTCTGCTTTGCCGCTTCCTCTTTTGAAATTGTACGGCCTGTCTTTGCCGCTACTTGCACTGCCGCATCTGCATTGTCTGCGATCAGCTCTTTTCCGTCAATCAGGTATGCACCACTTTCAAATAATTGAACCATACTGTATGTACCTCCATGCTGTCTTGTGCGTATCTAAGCTAGGCAAAAACCTAACTTAAATTCCATTATAGTTTACTATAAAAGATTTTGCAACCTGATACTATTTGAATTTTACTTGTAATTTTCTTACAGATTAGCTATAATGACAATAATAGTGAAACGTCTATAAATAGTGAAAGAAAGGAATCAAAAATCATGAAGTTTATCACAATCGGCGAACTTTTAATGCGTCTTTCCCCTCCGGATTATGAGAAAATCCGCACTACCAGCTCTTACGTTGTCAATTTTGGCGGTGCTGAGGCAAATGTTGCTGTCTCCTTAGCAAACCTTGGCGTTGATACTACCGTATTTACTGTCCTTCCTGACAATGATATCGGACGAAGCGCAGTCCGCTCCTTAAAGGCAAATGATGTACATACATCCCCTATTATCTTCGGCGGCGAGCGCATGGGCGTTTATTTCCTTGAGGAAGGAATTGGTGTGCGTTCCTCTAAAGTAATTTATGACCGTAAACATTCTGCCTTTGCAGAATATGACTATACTACAGTTGACTTTAAGGCTTTGCTTGAAGGCTATGACTGGCTTCACTTAAGCGGAATCACACCGGCACTTTCTAACAGCTGCCAGATCTTAATCGAAGCTGCAATCTACGCAGCAAGACAGCTCGGCATGACAATCAGCTTTGACTGCAATTACCGCAGTATGCTGTGGAGCTTCGATGAGGCAAGAGATATCATCAGCCGTTACCTTCCATATGTCGATGTGCTTATTGGTATTGAACCGCTTCATCTGCAGGATGAAAATGGCCACGATTTAAAGGATGGCATGTCCATGCAGCCTGATTACGAGGAGCAAGACCGCATCTTCCAGGCAATGGCAGACCGCTATCATTTCAAAGCAATTGCAAGACATGTTCGCTACACCCACTCAAGCAGCGAAAACTCCTTAAAGGCTTACCTGTATTATAATGGACAGACATACGAAAGCAAGCTTTTCCGCTTCCAGATTCTTGACCGTGTAGGCGGCGGCGATGCCTTCTCATCTGGCCTTATTTATGCTCTCATGAACAATTATAAGCCAAGAGACGTTGTCAACTTTGCCGTTGCTTCCTCTGTTATGAAACACTCCATCCATGGCGATACAAATATCACTGATGTTGAAAGTATCCAGAGACTTATGAACCAGAGCTTTGATGTACAAAGATAAATAAAATAGAATAAAAGTACACTATGAAGAGGGAGACACAATATATTTTGTATCTCCCCTTTCCATCTATATTGATTATTTATAATTCTTATTTACGAGAAGGTATTCTCCTGCTTTTCCACCTTCCCACTCTTCATGATAATAGGCAACTCCATTTCCAAAATAAACAAATCTGCAATCGTTGCCGCGAGCAATCTCAATTGCTTCTTTTATCGAAAAAAAACCACATTGATCTGGTGTTATCACATACCCTTTTGAAGTTCCTCCTGATTGCTGAATCACCTTTTGCAATTCTGCATTGCCTTGGACGTCCAATGCTTTAAATAAATTCTGATTTAAATAGGTTCCAAAAAAGAAACGTGAAAGGCCATCTGACCTTTTTCGTGGGCTTTCTAACTCCCACAAGGTTCGTTCCTTTCGATTTGAAACAATAAATAAATCAACCATTTCTTTCTCTATTTTTAAATCAATTTCTTTCTCATCCATCTTCGTTTTCCTTTAATAAAAATGCAAAAAATGCGTTCCCCAATTTATAATCTTAAACATCGGAGTCTCAAGCTCCTTTTTAGCTTCCTTCAATAACTGCGGTATATCCAGATGCTGAGGACATTTCTTTGTACAGGCACCACAGCCAACACATTTTGCAGCATTTGTTGTCTCTTTTCTAAATGTCGTCATCTGAATATAGCGCCAGCGCGCATGACTGTCCTCTGACAACTGATTATAACACTGAAAAACAGCTGGAATATCTACTCCTTTCGGACATGGGCAGCAATAATTGCATCCTGTACAGCCTACCTTTACACTATTTTTGATATCGTTTTTCACATCCTCAATCAGCTGTCTCTCATCAGCTGTCAGGCAACCTGGCAATGCCAGTGATGCAGTTTTACAATTCTCATTTACCATCTCCATTGAGTTCATTCCGGATAACACACATGTTACCTGTGGCTGATCGTAAAGCCAACGAAGTGCTAGCGAAGCAGCTGACTCATTTACATTAGACTTTGCAATGCGCTTTTTCGCTGTCTCTGGCAACATTCCAACAAGACGTCCTCCGCGAAGAGGCTCCATAATGATCACCGGAAGATTTTTTTCTGCCGCATACAAAAGGCCTTTTTTTCCTGCCTGAATATTTTCATCCAGATAGTTATACTGGATTTGGCAAAAATCCCAGTCAAACGCATCTACAACTGGCTTAAAATTCTCGGTATTGCCGTGATAGGAAAAACCGATATTTCGAATCTTTCCGCTGGCCATTTTCTCCTTGATCCAATCCTCAAGCCCCATCGCTTTTAAGCGATTCCAAGAAGCCAAATCATTCAGCATATGCATCAGATAATAATCAATATGATCGGTCTGCAAAAGTTCCAGCTCCTGATTAAAGATTTTTTCTGCCTGCGCAACTGATCTCACCATATACTGCGGAAGCTTCGTTGCGATATAGATCTGATCTCTGCAATTGTTCTCAGCCAGAATGCGGCCAAGCACTTTTTCATTATTTTTATAGACATATGCAGTATCAAAGTAGTTTATACCCTGTCTGATGGCCTCCATCACCTGATCATTTGCCTTTTGAAAATATTCTCCTGTTCCACTTCCCTCAAATCGCATACATCCAAATCCTAATAAAGAGATGTCATTGCCTTTTTTATCCTTTCGATACTGCATTCTGTTTTCCTTTCCTTAATATATGATAAAGCTATTCACGCCGATCACCGCGTCAAATGTTCATCTTCCACAGCTAGACTTGCATATCTGGCAAAGCCTTTGCATCTGACACCTTCGCAATTTAAATTGAAACCAACGTAATCCAATATCTCTGCTCCACCACACCGTCTTCTTCAAACTCAGACTCCAACACACCACCGTTATTTATAATTGATTTTGCTGATCCAATATTGGTCTTATCGCAGGTCATTAGTACCTTGTTAATGCCCAGTTCTTTGCATTTTTCAAGAGCCAGACCAATCATCGCTGTCGCATAACCTTTTTTTCTCTCACTCGGACGAATCCCATCGCCGATATGTCCACCACTCTTATAAAGACTTTCGTTTAAATAATGGCGAATATTCACAGCACCGACAAAAATATTGCGGTCGATATCCAAACAAAAATAGACAGAGTCCGGCACAAAACCAGGCTTTTCGCCTTCTTTTGTCTCTAGATTTTCCAAATAGTACTCAAAATCATGGTAATCATTCTTTCGAATTGCATATGGAGAGAAGTCCTTTTCGACTGCCAGCCACTCATCCATCATATCTGTCAGCTGCTTCTTATATTCAACAGTCAGCTTTACTAGTTTAATATTCACTACCATTTTCCTCCAAACTTCAACTCTATTTTTCATGACAGCTCACTTGGCGACAGCTTTTTAATCCGTCAACTCAAGTCTACCACTTTCTCCCTACTATAATACAAATGCTATCTTGCCGCAAGCCCAAATCGTTGTTCCTAGATGGATAAGTTTGATCTTTATACTATAATTTGGTAAGAAAAAATCATCTGTCGCGATACGCGCTACAATATTGACTTTCTCTATACAGCTTACCTTTTCCAGTTTCGATTAATATTGCGCGTGCCTATGTCAATGATTAGTCAACGATCTTCCCGGTAATTTACGATGCCGTCTCGAGCAATGCTCGAGACGGCAAAAAATTTAAAGTTTTATTCTTTTTCGCAAATCTTTTTGATCATCGATTCTACATCAGTTCTGCTCTTTCCTAACGCATGCTCTAGCTCTGAGTACAAGCGAGATTCTGCCAAATTGAAATACTGTCCGTCTACCGCTGTTGTCTTCTTTCCCTGCGCCTGACGAGCTTTTTTTCTCTGATAAATTAGTTTGATGATTCCAATTAACTGCTTTGGATCATTGCTTTGCAACGCCTTCTTATAGTGATTTTGACGCTCCCTTTCGCTTACAATCCAGCTTTCTTTAATTTCTGGAATCTGCAAGATCAGCTCGTTTGCCTCTACCGAAGACATCTCTGGGCGCATCATATCCTGTGCGCTCTCGACCGGTACATAAATCTTTCCGTTTTGATCTGATGCTGAGACCAACTGATAATACATCTTTTTGCTATCTAAAACGAAATCTGGATTTGTGATGTCTGCAATCTTACACAAACCATCTGACGACCGAACTACCCAATCTCCGATATGATACATTACTTTCACCTCTACTCTTCTTAGATAAAGCTTATTTTTCCACTTTTTATTTTACTTCTTTTTTTCAAGTGTTCAAAGGGACTTTTCCACAAGGTTTTCATATGTATCTATCGTGCAATTTTACCAAGTATTCAATATTTCTAATTTTTTCAAATCATTTTTCATCTTTTATACTCGATAAAATCCCTAATATGTTCAATTTTATATTTTATACTCGATAAAATTGTAATATTCACTTGTTTTATCTAGTATACTAGTGATATGATATACTCACTAGTATATGAAAGGAGCCTCTTTTATGATTAAACGTGAATTATATATGAAACGCATCCGACCATTTATCGGAAGCGATTTAGTCAAGGTTATGACTGGTATCCGTCGCTGTGGAAAATCCGTTATGCTAGAACTAATAAAAGACGAATTAAAAGCATCCGGTGTTGATTCGTCCCAATTTATCTCAATTAACTTTGAGGATATGAGATACACCTACCTGCAAACTGCACAGGCTCTGCATGATGAAATCACAAAGCTTGCTTCTTCCATTGATGGAAAAGTCTACCTTTTCTTTGATGAAATTCAAGAAGTAACAGATTGGGAAAAATGCATTAATTCTCTACGAATCACGCTTGACTGCGACGTTTACATTACAGGTTCGAATGCCAAACTGTTGTCCGGCGAACTTGCTACCTATCTTGGTGGCCGATATGTTGAATTTATTATTTATCCTTTTTCATTTGCAGAATTTCTTGAATTGTACCATCTCACTGCACCAGATGAATCAATTTCAAACTGTTTTCAAAAATATCTTGTATCGGGTGGTATGCCATACTTGTCTAACCTTCGTT
>ERZ857922.1416-NODE-1416-length-29680-cov-4.055899_pt1 | contig 29680 bp, 30 predicted proteins | sample MGYA00519579_ERZ857922 | MGnify/ENA primary metagenome ERZ857922 (study PRJEB31778, sample SAMEA3449375) | human gut metagenome | biome: human gut; feature: human-associated habitat; material: faeces | place: United Kingdom | collected 2010/2012 ... | reverse complement strand
ACGAGGGTGAACTCTATTCGGAGGAACACAGGCGGAAGTTCACGACTGAAAGGGCTGGCTTCCAAGTGGTGAAAGACCCGGCGGACAAGTCGAAACTGGCACTTGCCATCAATGGACAAGTGATTGGCGAATGGTTCAAGGAGCAGTTCGACAGGCTGTTCTCATCCATTCGGAGGACGGTTACACCGCACAGAAAGGACAAAGGCTTGGGATTGTAAACAATAACAACGGGAGGGTAGCAAGTTTGTGTTTGGGGCAGACCAAAGTCATAAAAGCTTTTTGTGACAGTGAAAGGAATGATTGCGGACATTCACAAATGATTAAGTATTCAATTCCTTAAAAACAACTACGGATGTCTCGGCCTTATCCTTTTCAACAACACAGTAAGGTTTTCTGTTATGCTGCGGTTCAGAATTATGAGCACCACCGCTATTAAAATGAGCATTATGCCGATGGCCTCGCCCACGGCGAACGCCTCGCCAAAGAGCAATACACCGATGCACACCGCCGTGACCGGCTCAAGTGCACCGAGGATTGACGTCAGTGTACCGCCTATGTCGCGCACGGCCAGCAGCAGCGTGATGTTGGATATTACGGTGGGGGCGACAGCCAACAATATCACATTCACGACCGAAACTGCATCAGGTAACGGTTGAAGTCCTTTGCCTGTGAAATCCTTTACGGCGAACATCAGCGTGGTGAACACAAAGACGTAAAACGCCAGCTTGCGGCTGTGCATATCCTTGACGCGCGATTTGTTCACCACTATTATATAGGTCGCATACCCCAAGGCCGAAAGCAGCACCATGCCAACGGCAACGACTGGGAGATGCAGTTTTACGCCGTTGAGTGACAGTTTGGCAACGCCGCAGATGGCAAGCACCACGGCTGTCCACGTAACCCATGATGCCCGCTCCCTGAAAAGCACAAACATCAGCAGAGTGACGAATACAGGGTAAGTAAAATGAAGCGTAGTGGCAACGCCTGAGCCCATTACCTCGTAGCCGTAAATCAGGAACATCGACGATACCGAATAGGATGCCGCCAACGGTACTATCACCAACAAGTCGCGCCAACAGACCTTAAAGCTTTCCTTCTTCATGAACATCATCAACCCCAGCGCAGCCGTGGCCACAAGGAAGCGGTAAAACAAAATAGAGTCCGATGCAAGCCCCACACGCATCAGCGGTAGCGTAAACAGCGGTATCAGGCCAAACGTCACCGACGTAGCCACGCCGTACAAAAATCCTCTAACTCTTGCGTTCATATCTCTGTTCAGGTTTTAGTTTTTAGCCATAGTATTATCTATAGAATATCCGCCGAATTACGGCAATGTAATTTTTGCCCTAATCCGGCTCAGACTTGACTGTGTGATGCCTAAATAGGTGGCGATGTTTCCCAACGGCAACCGTTGTAACAAGTCGGGTTCTTTCTCTAACAGTTCCTTATACCGTTCCGAAGCGATGGCGGACAACATAGAAATCAGCCGTTCCTCGGTGGCAAGCAGTTCCATCTCCCCATAACGCCGCCCCCAATTGGCGATGTGCAAATCTTCCGAAAACAACTCTTTCAGTTTCTTCCTTTCCAGTACATATAAGACCGAATCTTCCATCAGCTCCATTGTTTCATATCCCGGCTCGTCATTCACATAGCCTTTCATGGAAACAAGGGTCGCTCCTTCCTTGCCAAACCAAAAGGTAATTTCCTTCCCGTCCACCGAGGTATAGGCGCGGACAATACCTTTCTTGATGAAAAAGATGTTCTTCTCAACCTTGCCGCTTTCCAACACTCGGAATCCTTTGGGATACGAAACCTCCGTCAAACATTGCCGCAACTTGTCCAAAGACGCGTCCGGCATAGCATATCTTTGATTGATGATTTCCTTTATATCCATAGCGCATTGTTGTATTCGGTGTGCAAAATTATAAAATAGCACATAGAAACGAGAATGAACGGTTGCTTTTTGTCAAATGCAAAATCGGTTTTTGCCAAATGCAAAAAGCTGTTAGGGATAACTTGCTTACTTTTGCGCCCGAATTTAATAAATCATAGGTATGAATTGGATAATCTTATTGTTGGCAGGATTGTTTGAAGTAAGCCTTACATTCTGCTTGGGGAAAACGAGGGCGGCATCGGGTATTGGATTCTATCTGTGGGGAAGCGGTTTCTTGGCTTCCACGGTATTGAGCATGACCCTGCTTGCCAAGGCGGTTCAGACTTTGCCTTTGGGAACGGCATACGCCATTTGGACGGGCATCGGGGCCGTCGGCACGGTCTTGATAGGAATATTCGTTTTCAAGGAGCCAGCCACTCCCCTACGGCTTTTCTTCCTGTTCACGCTCATTGCGTCCCTGATTGGATTGAAAGTCGTGTCATATTGAAGGGAGGCGACCGATGATGTATGAATTAAAGGAGAACCAAGGCATTCCGGCACCTCTGCTGGCTCTGATGGCGGTCGCTACCGGACTTTCCGTCGCCAACTGCTACTACAACCAGCCTTTGTTAGGTAGCATGGCAAAAGACTTCGCGGTAAACGACTTTTCTGCCAGCATGGTAGCGACATTGACCCAGATAGGCTATGTGACCGGACTTGTATTTGTCATCCCGCTTGGCGACTTAGTTTCACGAAAGAAACTGATATTGACCAATTATATCGTTTCATCGTGCGCATTGCTTGCCATAGCCCTTGCCCCGAACATCTATTGGGTGTGGGGCGCATCTTTGCTTGCCGGAGCATCTTCGGTCATGCCACAGTTTTTCATCCCGTTGGTGTCTTTCCATTCGGCACCTGCACACAAGGTGCGCAATGTGGGCATTATACAATCCTGCTTGCTCATAGGCATTCTCGGCTCGCGGATGTTCAGTGGTTTTCTGGCTGATATGTGGGGATGGCGTTCCGTCTATTTCGTGGCTTGCGTGTTTATGCTCGGATGTTTTCTGATGATTCACAAGATGCTGCCCGTGCTGTCTGCCCGTTCTCAAGAAAGCTATGCAGGGCTGATGAAATCTTTGTTGCGCCTGCTCTCCCAATACCCGTACCTGCGTATCGCGTCGCTGAGGGCGGCATTGGCTTATGGCTCGTTCTTCGCCCTGTGGAGTTGCCTTGCTTTCCGGATGAAACAGGAACCTTTCTTTGCAAGTGACGACATTATCGGGGCTCTCGGTTTGTGCGGATTGGCAGGTGCATCCACGGTCGTGTTCATCAGCGGCTATATCCAGAAGTACGGTGCAAGGTTCTTCTCCATTGCCGGAGGATGTGTAGTATTGGCTGCATGGCTGCTGGCATTTTTAGGGAATGACAGCTACCTGTGGATGATAGTTGCCATCCTTTTGATTGATGCCGGAATGCAATGCATCCATTTGTCGAATCAAACCAGCGTGGTCGCCCTTGACGCATCTGCCATCAATCGTGTCAATACCGTTTATATGACCATTTACTTCTTGGGCGGTTCTGCGGGCACTTTCGTTTCCGGTCTGTCCTGGCAACATTATGGATGGGCAGGTGTGGTTGGAGTAGGAGTTGCCTTTACCGTAGCTTCCTTGCTAGTAAGCTGCTTCAAGCCCAAAACGGCATAAGGGTGGATAGATAATATATCTGCACCGGAATCATCCGTATCATTGAGGTTTATGTACCACATCTTGCTGTCTGTATAATCCGGTTCAGAAGGAATATAGGCATTTTCGATATTAGAATGACGAGAGTTGCAAGCACTCCATATCATCATTAATAAAATTGTATATATGATTTTATACATAAAGACTCTTTTATACACAGTTTATATTACATTAGATTATGTTTGCTCTATAAAATAAGGGCTCTTGAAAGATTTGTTTATTTAATTTTGAGGATACGTAGATATTTGTTAAAGTAAAATTTTCAATAGACAAAGGTATTATAATTTTTTATAAGAAAAAAGAGTTGATATTTTGATTATTGTTGCATACTTTCCCACAAACATTTTCTCTTTTTCGCTTCGGCTTTTTATATAGTTTTGCTTTTATCACTATCTTTGTGACTGAGACCAGTCTGAATTTTGCACGAATCAGGCTTGGAAATTTCTTTTGAGGATATTGGGGAGTTTTTGTGGGGATAATAGCCAGATAAATGAAAACGGGAAAACAGTTCGGAAGATAACATAAAAATGACCTGACAGGATTTCTTTATTGGAAAATTTAGACAGGTTTTAAAACAGAAGAAGATTTATGAAATTTACGGAGCAAGAAATACAGGGAGTATTTGTGATCGAGCCTCAAAAATTCGGAGATGCTCGGGGTTATTTTATGGAAACTTATCGGAAAGAAATATTTGATCGTTATGTCGGAGAGATAAATTTCGTGCAAGATAACCAGTCTCATTCTACGTATGGAGTGTTGAGGGGATTACACTATCAAAAAGGTAACTATTCGCAAGCAAAACTGGTAAGAGTTTTGAATGGTCGGGTACTCGATGTCGCGGTCGATTTGCGAAAATCCTCTCCTACTTTCGGAAAATATGTAATGGTAGAACTATCAGGAGAAAATAATAAACAATTGTTTATCCCTCGTGGATTTGCTCACGGTTTTTTGGTATTGAGCGATACTGCGACGTTTGCCTATAAAGTCGATAATGTATATGCGCCTGATCAGGAAGCAACATTAATGTATGATGATCCTTCAGTCGGTATAAAATGGCCGTTGGCAGCAGAGAAATTACTACTTTCTGCTAAAGATTTAAAGGGTAAATCTTTAGCAGAAGTTGAATGTTTTGAGTAATTCGGTAAGTTTTTTGATTATCTTTAATTGTGCAGTAAACAATTTTAATAGGTTAAATATTTCTGCAACGTTCTATTAATTCGAGGCACATACGCATGTTGTGATATGGACATTTCCATAGTCCGACTTTGTCGTCATGTCGATTAGGTAATCCGTTTTCTTTTATACTCCAAAACCATTCTCCTTGATCAGGATCAATAAGATGAGATTTTATGTAATTCCATCCGGAAATAGCCTTGTTAAGGGCATCAGAAAGATGCCAATATTGATATAAATTGAAATATCCGATTACCATTTCCGCCTGTACCCACCAATGTCTCTCTTTATCAAAGAGTCCGTTTGTGACGTTATATTCATATATGAGGCTACCATCATTTTGCAATCCTTCTTCAGCGGCAGATACAATATAAGGAACAGATTGACTTACTTTGTCCAATAATAGCATATCGTTAGTTGCGGAGGCTGCTTCATATAATAGCCATGAAGCCTCAATATCATGTCCGAATGAAAATATCTTTTTTGAAGGATTCCATTGTTCATCAAAAAATAATCCGAGGTGGAATGTTTTGGTGTCTATTATTGTATATAGAAACAATTCGATAAGTCCTTTTAATTTGCTTAAGAGTCCTTTATCTTTCCATACTTTGTATAAGTTTGTATAAGACTCCAGTAGATGCAAATGAGTATTCATAGTCTTTTTTTCATTTTCATCTTTATCACTTAAGCGCATATTTTCTATTTCACCCCATTCTTTTGTAAAGGCTTCGATATAACCGTTGTATAAAGGATCGAAACTATGCTCTTCGATAAGGGAATAGAGTTTACAGGCGTATGTCAAAGCTTCTGTATCGCCGGTAACTTTGTAATATTCGCTAAGTGCATATATGCCGAATCCTTGTGCGTATATCTGTTTTTTTGTGTCGATAGGATTTCCTTTGTAATCGAGTGTCCAGTAAAATCCTCCGTTTTTTTTATCCCAAAAATAATTAATGAGATACTCTTTTGCTCTTTGTGCATAATTCAACAAATTTTTGTCTTTAATTATCCGGTAAGATGCTGAAAAGCTCCATAAAATACGTGTGTTCAGGATGATTCCTTTATCGGCAGTTTCAACGGGAATGTTCTCTCCTGTTATTTGCCCGATAAATCCCCCGTTTTTCTCGTCAGTTGTAGCACGCCAGTAGGGTAGCAGGTTATTTACGAGATGATCTGTTACTTCATCTCGCAAATTTATTAAGAGTTCTTTATGTTGCATTGACGTTGTTTGTTTAATTGTTGTACGACAGATTTCATACGTGTTTCGCTTAGCGGATACATAAGAATGAATATTACCGATAATATTGTTCCTATAGCTGGGAAAATACTCATAAACATTTTGATTCCTTCAATAGTTTCTGTGTTTTGTGTGGCATTTGCTTCGAATCCGAAGAATGCTAATAGCCATCCGGTAATGGCAGTACCGATTGCCCAGCCTAATTTCTGACTCATGGATGACGAACTGAATATTAATCCTGTAGCCCGATTGCCGGTTTGTAACTCGGAATAGTCGGTACAATCGGCATACATGCTCCATAAAAGGGGGAAAATAGATCCGACACAAATACTAATTAATATTTGAAATATAAAGATGAGTGCCAACTGATCTTTATCAAAGAAATAAAATATAATACTTAAAATTGTTGCTATGACCATCGCACCCATATATGTATTCTTTTTACCGAATTTGTTACTGATGGGGGCTGCCGCAATAACACCGATGATGTTGGCGGCTTGTCCTAATGCAAGGTATAGTCCACTCAACACAAAAGGAACTCCCAAAATGGAAATCTCAGATTGAATATTTTCTACTATAAAATATTTGAAATAATATACTGTTGCCCCGTCACGGATGGAGTTGAATATGAGAGCTGAGATTCCGGCACCTAAGAGAATCCACCATGGCCTGTTGTGAAATAGGTCTTTGATGTCATTTTTCAATAAGTTTTGTCCTTCTTTAATCGGCTTTACTCGTTCTCGGGTGAAAGAGAAACATCCTAAGAATAGAAATACACACATGAGGGCGATAACAATTGCTGCCATCATCCATCCGTATTGTTGGTTTTGGAGGCGACTGCTATTGTCCGAGAAATAATTGACTAGAGGCATGAAAAAAAGTAAAGCGATAAAGCTGCCGATATAGGCGAAAGCCATGCGATAAGTAGACAGTGTATTACGATCTTGAGGATTAGGACTTATTACTCCGAGAAGAGAGGCATAAGGTACGTTAATTGCCGAATAAATCATCATCATAAGTGAATAAGTGATATAGGCATAAACGATTTTTCCGGTTATAGAAAAATCAGGAGTAAAGAATGTCAGTACTCCGATTATTCCGAAAGGTAGGGCAAAATAGAGTAGGTAGGGGCGGAACTTACCCCAGCGAGAGTTTGTTCGGTCTGCAATTATTCCTACAATCGGATCGAAAAATGAATCCCATACACGGGTAATGAGGAACATTGTACCTACTACAGCGGCTGATAATCCGAAAATATCGGTATAAAATATCATTAGATAGGCTCCGAATAATTTCCAGAACATAGAGGAGGCCATGTCTCCTAATCCGTATCCGATTTTTTCTTTGTATGTAATCATAATGAAGTGTCATGAATGGGCATCAGTTCTGTAACTGACTGATTATTTCGGTCTATAAATCGATTTAATATTTCTACGGAAGCTGAAGATGTAAATCCGTCATGAGGAGTATTCATGCAATAGTCTGTCAGACGATCTATTGTTGACGTTGCGACATGCATGCGAGTGTCGGAAGATGCATAGTAGATATATACAGTACCGTCATCATCAGCAATCCAACCGTTGGAAAATAGAACATTGGAAACATCTCCGATTCGCTCTTTTCCTATTGGAGCCATAAAATATCCACCTGGTGCTGCGATCAACCGGCTGGGATCATCTAATGCTGTCATATAAAGGTAAAGTACATAGCGTAATCCTGCTGAACAATTTCGCACACCGTGTGCAAGATGTAACCAGCCTTTGGGTGTTTTCAGAGGATGAGGACCTTCTCCATTTTTTACTTCTTTGATTGTATGATAATACCGTTTGTCGATAATCGTTTCATTTTCTATTTGAGCATTAGTTATGTCGTCAATTAATGCCCATCCTATACCTCCGCCGCTACCGGCATTTATAAATCCGTCTTGCGGACGTGTATATAAAGCATATTTTCCGTTTACGAATTCCGGATGTAATACAACGTTCCGTTGTTGATATTTAGATATAAGATCGGGTAAACGTTCCCATTTTAATAAATTTTTTGTTCTGGCTATACCGGCGGAGGCTATTGCTGAGGAAAGATCTCCCGGTTTAGCTTCTGGGTCGAGTCTTTCTGCACAAAAGATACCGTATATCCAACCGTCTTCATGAGCAGTAAGCCGTATATCGTAAATATTTGTTGCCGGGTTTTCAGTTTCCGGAATGACTAAAGGATGATCCCGAAATCTGAAATTATCGATGCCGTTGGGACTTTCTGCTATGGCGAAGAAAGATTTACGGTCAGCACCTTCTACACGTACTATCAGGCAGTATTTTCCGTTGAATTTTATCGCACCTGAATTGAATGTACTGTTTATCATAATACGTTCCATGAGATACGGATTTCGTTTAGGACTGATATCATATCGCCAAGTAATAGGTGTGTGTGTGCTGCGGTAAGTATCGGATATTTATATCTTTGGAAAATTCCGTTGTGTTGTGATTCTGTTTCGTTTTTACGACAGAGCAGTTGTTCATGTTCTGTAATAATTTGTCGTAATCTTTTATCGAATGATTCGTACATCATGTTAGTGTTATATTTTAGTCGTTAATTTGGTATAAGTCTATAGGAATGGGATCTATTATCACTTCTTTACAATTACAAAAACGTATAAAATCTTCTATTGCAGGATGTTTGGCATGTGGCGTATAAAAGGTTTTTGCGCTGTTACGCCATACTGCTATATAAGAAATTTTGGGTTTATCCGGATATCCGCATACTGCTTTCCACAAAACCTGAATAAACCAGTTTGGGTTTTTGAGGTTTCCTTGTCCGGTTTCGGTAAGGGCACATAATTTTCCTTTTGAGCATGCGTAATCAGACAAAATTTTTAGTTTTCGGTATGCCGATTCAGGATTTTCCTTGCCGAAACTTAAATCATGATAATTGTCCATACCAATGAGGTCAACATATTCATCGCTCGGATAACGGGTTAAAAATTCATTTAAAGTATTGAATCTGCAATCGGGGGAAATAGCATAGATAAAATTGTGTATCTGTAAAGTATCCCGCAAAAAAGTTACGGTAAATCTGAAAAGAGATTTAAACTCCTCTGCTGTACAATGAGAAGCTCCCCACCAAAACCAGTTGCCGTCATATTCATGGAAAGGTCGGAAAATGATAGGAATAAATTTCCCTTGTTCATCGGTAAGTGTATTGGCGTATTCTCCCACACGTCGGAGAAGGCTCTTATATTTATCATGCAAATCGCCTCCGGGGATTATTCTATGTACGACACGTGTCGTATCATAGAAACTTTTATTATTCCCGGGATTAAAAAAATGCCAGCAGTAAGAGTTTGCACCTCCTCGTTCATAAGCTTTGCGGGTGAGTTGGCGGATTTTATTTTCTGATTTCATATTATTACTATCAGGTCGGATAAAATCCATATAGTCCCAACTGTAAAATGCCGGGTAATGACCCGTAACGGCTTGTATGTCGCTACGTCCGGAATCATCGTTCCATCCATAACCTGAAGCTGTTGCATCTTGTTGTCCAAATAGGAAACGCCCGTTGTCGGCGATTTTTTTGAGGTTACGGAAAAGAGCTTTTGTCTCGGGAGTAGCGTTCTTATCTATCAGTTCCCATTTCCCCTTATTTTGTGAAATAGATGATTCTATGGAGAGCAACAGTCCGCATATACATAATCCGATGAAGATGATATTTATTTTCATAACATAATCGCTCTTTTTAGTATGTTTGCGGTTTGTATATATAGTTAAATGTGATAATTTCGTTATTCGTACCAATGTTTTCGATAGAAACTATTTGTAACACTCCGAATGTGGAAATGAGTTCTCCTTTTGCGTTTAGATATTGAAAGCGTATCGCAATACATGTGTTTGGGGCAGGATTGTTATACGTGTCCGCCTTTTCCGCTTTTTCAAATTTATCAATGGCTTTTTTAACCTCTCGATTTGCAAATGTATATTATCTATAGTTTCAACATGGGAATTTGACTGGTACACCAATGACGGACAAATATGCCACTATGCCGATCCGGTCAATATTAAAGATCACCGAGATGATATGGCTATCGAAATCTCCCAAATAGCCCAATATATGGGACAGAAAAATAACTTTTATGCTCCATATTACCGGCACATTACTCTTAACTCTTGGGCTACATGCAATGAAGACACCATCAATCGGCGCTATCATACGGTTTCATTCAACGATGTCCAAAAAGCATTTCGATATTTCATCAACACAAATAATAATAATCGCCCGTTCATCTTAGCCGGGTTCAGTCAGGGAGGAAAATCGGTTGTCGAACTCATAAAAACGATGCCCGATGATGTCAAGAAACGGATGGTTGCCGCCTATGTTCTCGGCTACAAAGTCACTCCCCAAGACACGACAGAATGTAAGAACCTCCGAGCAGCAAAAGATTCTCTCGATCTCGGTGTTACAATCTGTTATAACTCAGTTTCTGATATAAAATATATAAAGCCTGTAATAAGTGTTCCGTCCGCTATGTGCATAAATCCGGTCAACTGGAAAACCGATGCTACTCTGGCAATTCTTCATGATACTATTACCGTCACCTTATCTCCAGAACACAATGTTCTTGTCCTATCCGGTTATAGCGGCAGCGAATATACCCCTATTCTCGGGATCATCAACACCGGAGACTTTCATGGCGCAGAACCGTGGCTTTACAGCGAATGCCTTGCTAAAAACATCCAACAACGTATAAAGGCCTATCGAAAACTATATCCATAAACCAAACAGAAAATCTCGGATACAATTCAGGTATTATAATGAAGAACTTTGTGAGTTAAAGTCTATCTAAATGCACTAAACGACCTTATTCAACATAATATGTAATTTAGTACCATTTTAATATCTATACATTTCTATACCTCTTATACAAAATAAATGAGCCGTAGAACAATAAAGATGTGGGCTTAATTTTATACCTTTGCAGCAAGAGAAAGAATGTACGAATATGAAACAGAAACAGATAGAAGAAAATATCGGTCCGATGAAACTCATATTCAATTATGAGGATGTGTTCTACAGTTTCTTTTACGATGACACCAGCGGTTGCATCCATTGCTCGCGGGAGTATGCGATGAATTACGTGTATTCGGGTGAAATGATACTGGACAATGGTAAGGAACAAATCCATGTCGGAAAGGGAGAATGTGTCTTTATTCCACGCGACCACCATATCACCATGTATAAAAAGCCTCTGAATGGGGAACGCTATTGCGGTATTTTCCTGAACTTTACCCGTAATTTTTTGCGGGAGATGTACACGAAACTCGAACAGTACAAGATTCCGACCAATACGCCCAAACTCAAATCGGGGGTCATTAAGTTGCCCAAGACAGCGGAAATAACCAGCCTTTTCGCCTCGCTGACACCGTTTTTCGACCCAGAGGTTAAGCCGCAGGACGATTTCATGCACTTGAAACTGCAAGAAGGGTTGCTTGCCTTACTTCATATTGACAAACGGTTTGCGCCTACGCTGTTCGATTTCAACGAGCCGTGGAAAATCGACATCTTGGACTTCCTGAACAAGAATTATATGTACGAGTTCACGATGGAAGATTTGGCGCACTATACTGGAAGAAGCCTTGCCACGTTCAAGCGCGATTTTAAAAAGATAAGCGATCTGACACCCGAAAAGTGGCTTATACGCAAGCGACTGGAGGTCGCCTACAACTTGATGAAAGAGGGAGGAAACAAGGTTGTAGATGTCTACACCAAAGTGGGATTCAGAAACCAATCGCATTTCTCGGCGGCGTTCAAGAAGCAGTACGGCATTGCGCCGACGGCTGTGGCGGCCTTGTAGCTGAATTAGTTCGTTGTCAAAACGGTTGAATATGATAAGACAAGTACGGACAGACGACGCGACAGCCATCGCGTCAATATACAACGGCTATGTGACCGGCAGCAACATCACGTTCGAGGAAAAGCCAGTCACGGTGGAGGAAATGACATCGCGGATCGCCGGGATTTCGGCGGGTTTCCCGTACCTTATCTGGGTGGAGGACGGTGCGGTGAAAGGATATTGCTACGCCCATGCATGGAAAGAGCGGTCGGCCTACCGCTACACGGCGGAGACCACTGTCTATCTGTCGTCCGACATCACCGGACGGGACATCAAGGCTGACCTTATGCGGCGGCTCATCGCCGAATGCAAGGAAATGGAGCTGAAAGTGCTGATAGCCTGCATCACGGAGGGAAATGCGGCAAGCAACGCCCTACATGAAAGTTTAGGCTTCAGGCAGGTGTCCCGCTTCAAGAAAGTCGGACTGAAGTTCGGGCAGTAACTAGATGTGGCGGACTATGAACTGATACTGGAAGGGTAACAAAATCTGAAGAGCTCTTTGTCTCTGTCCCTTCGGTTGTTGTCAGTTAAAACGGACATTCATCCACCGTACTTTTTCTCGAACAGTCCCGTATTGCGGTTTCCCCAGTCAATCATGGCGTCGATGATAGGAATTAGCGTCATGCCTAATGGCGTGATGGAATACTCCGAGCGCGGAGGCAGCTCGGGGAAGATAGTCTTCGACACCAGTCCGTCCTCCACCAGCTCCTTCAGTTGCAAGTCGAGCACGCGGGGCGTGGCTTCGGGGAATATCTTGTGCAGTTCGCTGGGGCGCAGGGCGCGGTGGCGCAGTTCGTCCAAGATGCACGACTTCCACTTGGAATCAATCAGGCTCATGGTCAGCCGCAAAGGGCAACCCAAATCGACGGGTATCTTTCTTTCGTACATGGTTCTATCGCTATTGAATGTTATGTCTGCAAAGGTAATGATAATATGCCGGAACGGGGATATACCGAATAATTTTTCAGTATATGAATAATTTTTCGGTACTTGCGGAAGCAGGAAGCATCGCCTACCTTTGCATCATCAAAACAAGATAATCAATTAAACATTAGCATCATGAGAGCGAATATCGAAGAGTACAAGGCTGTGGAAGCCGCTGCCATGAAATTTGTGAAAAGCGTGGCTGAAGGCAATAGCAAACACGCCCGCGAGTTGTTCACTGACGAAGCCGTCCTGTTTGGCTATTTAGACGGACAGTTGGAGCATGGCAGCATCGAGCAGTTTTATAAGAATGTGGACACCGTAGGAGCAGGCGATGACTTCAAGGCACGCATCGACGTGGTGGACGTGGAAGAGACCCTGGCCGTGGTCCGCGTGTTGGAAGAGAAATGGGGAGGCCGCATCGACTTCACCGACTACTTGCTGCTGATGAAGATGGACGGCAAGTGGCGGTGTGTGGCGAAAGCGTATAATCAGAACTCAAACACCATTCAAAAATAATAGGAGCTATGGGAAAGAAAATTGTCATATTGAACGGCAGTCCCAGACCGAAAGGCAATACGGTGGGACTTATAGAAGCATTTGTAAAAGGCGCGGAGCAGGCAGGCGACATTGCCGGACATCCCTCGTTGGAGAAAGCATACAATCTGGGAAAAAACATCTAAAAAGGAGGAACGCATGAAAGTATTGTTGATTAACGGCAGCCCGAACCAAGCGGGCTGCTCCTATACCGCCTGAGCCGAGGATGCGGACGCACTTCATTCAGGACAAATACGAGTGAAATTCAAGATGCAACTATATTCGTCTTGTATTTGACCTTTTCAGCAATACTATTTGAGCCTCACAGCAACCCCGCTGTGAGGCTTTTGCTTTACCTTCGCATCGTGACAAGAAATCAAACGATTAGGATATTATGAAGCGAAAACTGTTATTATTCACGATGTTGTGTTGTCTGGCGTTTTCAGCGAACGCTTGCGGCACGAACGGGACGCATCAGCCGACGGCAAAAAATGAGACTGCCAACAACAACGGCGAGAACGAAAACGACACGGTGGAAAGTGATGAAGTTTGTTCGATCTGACCCCAAGGCGAGAACGACAAGCCACCCGTCATCACGCTTAGCAACGGATATGCCATGCCTATGCTCGGATTGGGAACGTACAGCCTGCACGGAGACGAGTGCATCAACGTCATACTCTCTGCCATCAAATTAGACTACCGCAAGTTCGGTACCGCTACTTTCTACGAAAACGAGGAAGAAGTAGGCGAAGCCATACTCCGTTCGGGAGTGCCACGTGAGGAGTTCTTCATCTGTACCAAACTCTATCCCAACGAGTTCGGCCACGCAGAGGAAGCCATCGAAGCCTCCCTTGCAAGACTCGACATAGGCTATGTGGACTTGATGCTGCTTCACCATCTGGGCCGTAACGACGTGGAAGCCTACAAAGTAATGGAGCGTGCCGTGGCCGCAGGCAAGATACGCTCGCTCGGCGTGTCCAACTATTATATCGAGGAAATGACGGAGTTCCTGCCGAAAGTGAGCATCAAGCCCGTAATGACGCAGAACGAGATACATCCCTACTATCAGGAAAAAGAGGTCAGGAAATACATGCACCGCAATGGCATCGTCATCGAAGGGTGGTATCCATTCGGCGACAGAGGCTATACAAAGGCAATGTTCAGCAACGAAACCCTTAAAGAGATAACCGAGGCACACGGCAAATCTCCTGCACAGGTCATCCTGCGCTGGGACTTACAGCACGGTGTGGCAGTCATCCCCGGTTCGAGCAATCCCGGCCACCAGAAAGAGAACATCTCCGTATTTGACTTCGAGCTGACCCCGGAGGAAATGGCACGCATTGACGCGCTCAACCGGAACGAGAAAAATGACTGGTATTGACAATGTAAAATGATATAGAAAATGAAAACAACTGCAATGAAATCAATCTGCACGGCCCTGCTCGCCTGCCTCTGCGGCACAAGCGGCCTCACGGCACAAGAAAATCAACTTAATACGAATAACATGATAGAAGAAAAATTGAATTTAACGCAGGAGTGGGACAAGGTGTTCCCGCAAAGTGACGAAGTGAGCCACTCCAAAATCACGTTCCACAACCGTTACGGCATCACGCTTGCCGCCGACTTGTATATCCCCAAAGAGGCAACAGGCAAACTGTCTGCCATAGCCGTCTGTGGTCCGTTCGGGGCTGTCAAGGAGCAGGCATCCGGGCTGTATGCGCAGGAACTCGCAAAGCGCGGTTTCCTCACGATAGCTTTCGATCCGTCGTTCACCGGCGAGAGCGGCGGACAGCCCCGCTATGTGGCATCGCCCGACATCAACACTGAGGACTTCTCGGCAGCGGTGGACTACCTCGCCACCCGTGACGATGTGAACCCGGAACAGATAGGCATCCTCGGCATCTGCGGATGGGGAGGCATGGCTGTCAATGCCGCAGCCATCGATACCCGCATCAAAGCCACCGTCGCCGCTACCATGTACGACATGAGCCGAGTCAACGCTAACGGCTATTTCGATGCCGACGACAATGCCGACGCACGCCACGAACTACGCCGCCAGTTGAATACCCAACGTACAACGGATTACCGCAACGGCTCGTATGAGCTTGCCGGAGGTCTGCCCGATGTAGTGCCTGCCGATGCTCCACAATTCCTGAAAGACTACTTCGCCTACTATAAAACGGAACGTGGCTACCACAAGCGTTCGCTCAACTCCAACGGCGGCTGGAACAAGACTTCGACACTCTCGTTTCTGAACATGCCGATTCTGTCCTACGCAAGTGAAATCCGTAGTGCTGTGCTGCTTGTCCACGGTGAAAACGCCCATTCGCGCTACTTCAGCGAGGACACCTACAAGAAACTGGCAGGCGGCAACAAGGAACTGTTGATAGTCCCCGGAGCCAACCACACCGACCTATACGACAACTTCGATAAGATACCGTTCGACCGGATAGTAGCGTTCTATCGCGAAAATCTGAAATAACGAGCAGTATGGACAAACACATCACTTTCCGAAACGGGCAGCAGGTCTGCCCGCTCGGGCAAGGCACCTACCAGATGGGGCGCAGGCGCAGCGAGGAGATACAAGCCTTGCGCAGGGGAATCAACTTAGGGTTGACACTGATAGACACTGCCGAGATGTACGGTACGGAAGACCTTGTGGGCGAAGCCGTGTGCGATTGTCGCGATAAAGCTTTTATCGTCAGTAAAGTGCTGCCCAGCAATGCAAGTTATGAAGGAACCAAACGTGCCTGCGAACGGAGTCTGCAACGGCTCGGCACAGACTATATCGACCTTTATCTGCTGCATTGGATAGGTCGTTACCCGTTCTCCGAGACTGTCCGTGCTTTGGTGGAATTGCAGCAGGAGGGAAAAATCAGGCAATGGGGCATGAGCAATCTGGACGTGGATGATATGGAACGCATCATTACCTTGCCACACGGTAAGGACTGCGCCGCCAATCAGGTGCTCTACAACCTGAAAGACCGAGGTATCGAATATGATCTTATCCCGTGGAGCGAACAGCATCATATTCCCATCATGGCCTATACGCCTTTGGGCGAAGGACGGTTGCGTAACCATAAGACATTGATAGAGATAGCCCGCAGGCACGATGCCACTCCCACGCAAATCATGCTGGCATGGGTGATGCGTACTCAAAATGTTATCGCTATACCCAAGGCAAGCAGCATAGCCCATGTGGAGGACAATGCCCGAAGCCTTGATATTTCTCTGACGGAAGAAGATTTGAGCGACATCAACAAAGCATTTCCGGCTCCTACGCACAAGATACATTTGGCAGGGTGGTGATTGAAACTTCTGTAAACCATACACATCGCCATTACCGCCTTGCCCAAATATATGCCGATGGGATAACAATCAGACACTAAATGAGAAACTTTATAAATTAAAAACCTATCTAAATGCACTAAACGACCTTATTCAACATAATATGCAAATTGATCCATTTCCATAAATGTTGAGGGGCTGTTGTTCCTTTTTCCAAAAAACTGTTCCATTGTCGGTTTAGTTGTTCCCCGTCAATCCAGTCAGACGCAACACTTTCTCTCAGACCGTCAATAGATTCTCCTACCCAATTTTGCAGCTCATTCGATAGCCATAACCGCGAAGAACGTCCGGCTTCTCCTTTCGGTGCCAAACGAACATTTTTCGGAAGTAACCGAGAGGCTATCTGGCGAATCATCCACTTATCCTGACAAGAACGTTCTTTCATATAATGCGGTAAAGCAAAAGCATACTCAATCAAACGATGATCTAAAAACGGTTTTCGGAGTTCGGTAGAATGCATCATACTCACCCGATCATTAAAACGAAGAATATGCGGAATACGTTCATAAAACAAATCTCTATATCTCAGATTATCTTCTTCATCCCGAAAAGGATGCGGATATTCAGGTAAATGCGCCAATTCTTTAAAATCGGACTTCAAGCAAGAACAAATTACGGATTGGTCCATATCCCCTTTTCTCGGATAACTTGCCCAAACCTCATCAAGGCCGAGTCCGTCACACAAGACAGTAGTCCCCTGACGATGAGCAGTCCTAAATAAACGAGCATAAGCCAATGATGAAAATCCGTCATAAGGTTCATCCTGTACTCGGGCGATTTTTACAGCTTCTTTCACCACTATATCAGGAGTAAGTTGTACCTGTTCCAAATGATATTCTGTATGTGAAAGCATTTCCTCTGTCCATAAAATTTCATCTGAAAATTTATCTCCGCCATAATAAGAATATACTTTAAACGGATCATGAGGAAATAACCGATGTATAAGACCTAACAAAAATGAAGAATCGATTCCTCCGGACAGATTGAATCCGACCGGAACAGCCGCATCTAAATTATAGCGGACACTCTCCTCTGCCAATGATAAAAAACGTTCTGTTGCTTCTGTCTCCGATTCAGGAATTTCGACAGACTGCACTGCTTTATCGAATTCATACCATTGCCGTACATCCAAAGATGAAGAATTAAAAAACAAGCAATATCCAGCCGGAAGCTGATACACTTCATCCCAGAATGTTTCATAAGGCATTCCATACGTAGAATAAACCAAATATCCAGCCCAGCGACAGGATGACATTTGTTTGCGAATACCGGCAGCAAATAAGGCTTTTATCTCGGAAGCGAAATATAAATTTCCTTTCTGCAAAGCAAAGTAAAGAGGTTTTACTCCAAATCGATCTCGTGCCATAAAAAGAGTTTTTGCCGACCGATCATATATGGCAATAGCAAAAATTCCATTAAAACGATCGAGACATGATCTCCCCCAACGATGATAAGCCTTCAATATCACCTCTTCCTCCGTATCGGAATGAAATGTATAATAACGGCTCAATAATTTTCTCAGTTCGACATGATTATATATATTACCATCGCAAACCAGAATAAGGCCGGTATCCTCATCCATATAAGGCTGTTCCGAATCGCCTTTTATCTGTTTTACCGCTAACCGATTATGAATCATTCCTATTTCAGAATCAACTACCCAAGATATCCATGAACCCATATTATCCGGACCTCGATGAAGCTGCACTTGCGACATCTTTTTTAGTAACGACTTCATATTAGGAACTTCTCCTACTACACCTGCAATTCCGCACATATTATTATTCTATTTTATCGATTCTCGTATCGAACCTCAATCTGACAAAACTCAAGATTGCTTTTACCTAAAATCGGGAATCAGATTTCACCCAATCTCTTCATACGAAACATTCGTCGAAGACGTTCTAAAAAACATTTTTTTTAGAAAATAGTTCAAAGCTCATATCACATCTTACCAGCTAAAATTATTTTTAAGAAAAGGTAAATTCGCTTTCCGACTTGTATTATCTAACATTTCGGAATAAATATTACCGAGACAACGTATTTTCCCCCGAAATGAATATCGGGTAAAAATATCCCCGCCAATTTTCTCATACAATGAAAAATGATGTGCTGAGTGACGTCCTGATAAACGAAACAAAGGCGAATAATACCTGAATAACCTCCCTGCAGTAATTTCCCCGGGAGAATAATCACGGGAACGCATATACTGCATATTACTACCCCGCACATTGTGAAAACACAGATCATACTCTGGATGAGTCATCAAAAAAGTCCCTTGACGCTGCAACTTGAAAATATCACTCCAGAGCTCCTCATCCCGGCATATTATACCAAGATCACCTCTCAGCCGTATAATTCGGCTTTTTTCAGGAAAATCTCCCGGAACACGTGTATAAAACCGCACCTTATCAGGATACAGAGCCTTATACTCCTGACAAATATCTCCTGTCTCATCATTCGATCCACGATCCACGATCACGACTTCCGTATCAAAAGTAGTACGCTGATTCAATATGCCATCCAGTCGAAGCCGTAAAGTATCTGCATGTTGCCGGGTAACCAAAACAACCGAAATTAAAGGCGAGTGCAATGTCACCCCCCGAAATACTAAACTTACTTCTTTTTTCATTATTCAGAGCATATTTAATTTTTTATGAAAATAATCTTGATTGTTCTGTCCAATACAAATGGCCTTCGAATTTTTCACATTTTTTTAATCTGAAATAATCGACCATTCTTTCTTTTCAAACGGTTCAAAATCTGAAGAATATCATTTTATTTCGAATAAAGTTCTCAGCAATTTTTTATTGCCTGTTGCATACACAGCGATACAAATCTTCTATCGTATCATTATATAAAAAGTCCTTTTTATTCAATTCTACCTGATATTCTTCTTTTACCATTTCTACAAAAGATACTGCCAACAAAATATTCCATTCCCGTAATTGTTTAAATCGAGTCCCCGGTTTTATTTCCTTCGATGAAGTACGAAAGAATAAAGTAGAAACATGATTCATAAAAAGTTTCTTATCCATAAAAACAACCTCCTATATATTCTTAACAAACGGGTTGGCAAGCTTTTTTGTTCAAGTAAAAAAGATTAATTCAAGAAAAAGCATTAATCCAATAAAATAAAAAAATCCCGCTTTACTCAATTGTTATCATAAAAAATACACCCCAAAAGTTTTTTATCTAACTTTTGGGGTGCAGATCATTAACATTAAATCAATCCTATCGACAGAAAAACTTTATATGCTATGATGACGGGCAAACAGAGACAAACGTTCGTTCAACAAATCATACTGATTATCTTTGATAAAAGAAGTACAAGCCCGAATCCCTTCCTGACGACTTCCCGTTGTAATGAGAGAAATAGAACTTACACCATAATAAATTAATTCTTTCATCAATTCTCCACCTGTCATTCCGGGATAACCGATCGTAAAATAAAAACCATCAGCCAAAGGTTCTCCTAAATCAGTATCATATACCAGATGAAAACCGTGCCGAAGAAAAATATCCTTTAACCGCTTTGCTCTATGTCCATATTCCTTTACTTCTTCCAAAAATGCGAAATCCTGATCAGAAGCAGCCTTCATCATTGCGGCCATGGCATATTGCGCCGAATGGCTTACCCCAGAAGATATTGCATACAAAGCCCTATGAATAAAGACCGATCCGAATGTTCCTCCGCCATAACGATCGGTCAACCCGGGATACACACGATGATACAACTTATCGGAAATCACGACCACTCCTATCCGCTGTCCGGCATAACTAAACGCTTTAGAACCCGATATCAACAACAAATAATTATCGGTATAACGAGCAACAGTAGGTTGGTAAGGCGGCTGAAAAGGAGTTCCCAATTCTTTTCGGAAATCCATTGCAAAATAAGCAAGGTCTTCTAAAACTATTACGTCATATTTATTTGCCAAATCTCCTATTGTCCTCAACTCTTCATCTTTGAGACATATCCATGAAGGGTTATTTGGATTGGAATAAATAACAGCAGCGATATTTCCTTTTTCCAAATAACTTTCCAATTTTTCCCGAAGCTTATCTCCTCGAAAATCATACACATCAAAAGCTTCATACTTATACCCAAGTACCACTATTTGTTGTTTTTGTACAGGGAAACCGGGATCGATAAAAAGAATCGTGTCTTTTTCCGGATTGCATTGACCTGCCACTAAAAACGATGTAAATGTACCCTGCATAGAACCGACTACCGGGACACAACCTTGCGGATCGACATCAACATCGATAAATGCTTTTACAAAACGTGCAGCTTCTTTCTTCAGACGAGGCAATCCGTCTATAACCGGATAAATCGAAGCAACTCCGTTACGTAACGCTTCAATCTCAGCTTCTACTCCGACAGCGGCAGGAGGCAATCCCGGAACTCCCATCTCCATATGAATAAATTCCTGTCCTGTTTTTTCTTCAAGACGTGATGCGATTGCGACTACCTCCCGAATAGTTGCCTTTCCGAAATCTGGAATACTCATCTCATCGATAGTCTCATTTACAATATCATAGTCAATTGGTGTATTTTTCATATTTATATATTTTTCGATATTCTCACAGATCAAACACTTTTATTTTATATCGGATAAAATTTAAAGTGCAGGAACAAATATATAAATTATTTAATAATAGACTTTCTTTTTTCCTATTTTAATAAAAAATCTACTGCTTTTTGAAATGAATTATACCGATTCAGAAGCACAATTATATTTATAGGAGCAGCCGGTAAACATATATAATCAAATTTGTGTTTACCGGCTGCTCCTATGACAAGACCTTCGATCCCGTTTAAATTTTCCAATAAAAAATATCCGAAAAAGTTTAGACTGTCTCTTAATCTAATGGCAAAATTTCCTCCTCACATTGGGTCAGTTTTTCTATTCCGGAAACTGTAACAACAAAGGTATTCTCTATTCCGACAGCTCCGACTTGAGGTATGACAAACTTAGGCTCCAATGCAAAAACCATTCCCTCCGCTAAAATGTCTTTTGAACGCGGAGCAAACACTGGAGCTTCATTTAATTCTATACCGACCCCGTGACCTATGAAACCGGCCTTTTGACGATGCCCCATAAAATTAGCTTCAAATCCCGCTTTTTTTGCAATATCAAAAGCCAGATCATATATCTCTGATGCCGCAACACCCGGTTTTGCCATCTTCTCGATTTCCGACTGTATTTCTAACGACACATTGTGCGCTTCTCTGGCTTTCTCCGGAATTTCTCCCAAAGAAAATACCCGGGACATATCACTCATATATCCGGTGAAATTACCCCCGATATCGACCATAATGGTATTCCCCGGTTTCATGATAGAACCATTACTGCTAATAGGAAGCGAAGGGTCGAGCCCCGCTCCGCCAAGAGCAAAATCATAAGGCGAAGGTTCATCTGCATTTTCTCCAGCAAGAACGCTTCCCATATATATTTCCATACTTTTTCCGAAAATACGCACCAGACCTAAAGACCCATGTAATCGAGCTAATCTTTCGAGTTCTATCGAATACTCCACATCCGACATTCCTTGCGTATAGACAGAAGAGGCTTTACGATACATAGATGAATGGTGCGCTGCAGATTCCCGAATCAATTCTATTTCATAAGGAGTTTTTATTGTCCGTACCCCTCGTATCAAAGGAGTCCCGTTTTCGATTTTCGCCTCAGAAAAAATATTCCTCAGCCGCATCGACTCATTATAAGTCAACGAGTCATTTTCAAGTAACAAAACTCGCGGCAGAGCAATGCCCAAACGACTTAATTCATCCGGAATTTGTTCCGGCTTGCGAATATAAACGACATTTTCTCTCGACAATCCCACCGGACGACGAACAAAATAAATCATCTCACCTTCCGCAGGAATGTATGTATATCCCGAAAATACTCTTCCCGATGTATAAAATAAATTTGCATTATCACTCACAAGAAAAGCATCCGCCCCACTCCTGCATATTACGGATTGTATCTTGCTCTTCCGTAATTCAATCTCGGTTGTAAAATTTTTTGCGTACATATATTCTTTACGATAAATTCATAAAATAATCGGTTAATTCAGAAAACGAATCAAATGCCAAATCAAAACGATCGGTCGATCCGAAACCATACCGGACAAAAACAAAAGGCCAACCGGCCAAACGTGCCTGCACACCGTCACCATCAGTATCGCCTATATATACAGGGCTCTTCAATTGAAATCTCTGCTGAAGCAACCGCATATTCTCTCCTTTTTGCAGATAGGTATCTCCAAATGAAATAGAACCGGATATCCACTCTTCTATTTCTGCAAATTTAGCAAAAATCTGCAATTCTCCTTTCTCGCAATTACTCAATAAAAAAAGCCGGTATATCGTTGATAACCTTTCAATTCCGACCTTTACCCCATCAAATAATCTCCCTCCTCGTACCGGCAGTTCCCGAGCCTCTATTTCATGAACCCGGGCTACAAACTTTTCTCGATCTTCAGAAGTCATTCCGGGAGTAATTACCCGCATAATTTCATCGACAGGCGTTCCCATCAGTTTCAACAACTCTTCTCTCCTCAATACGGTAGAAACACCTATTTCTTCAAAAGCCTTATTCCAACACAAAGTATAAGTATCTACGGCATCCCAAAGAGTCCCGTCCATATCCAATACAAGGGCATCCGGTTTTGTTACTATCATAACAGATCAATACATTTTTCAAGTTGCATAAATCGAGAACCTTTTACCAAGATAGCAAACCCTTTTAACGGATCTGACTTCAGGGAATCCGTCAAGGTTTCTGTCGTAGGATAACACTCCAGTCCACCCGCTACTTTAACAAATTCCGTGCCGCAAAGAATAACCTTGTCAAATCCGGCATTTCTCAATTTGTCAACAATTTTCCGATGTTCGACTTCGCTGTCGGCTCCAAGTTCACCCATATCCCCGAGGATAACGGCCTTATGGGAAACATCCATTGCGATAAAATTATCCAACGCAGCGTTCATACTGGTAGGATTAGCATTATAAGCATCTAAAATCAGTGTATTGTTCCCCGTTTTCAGCAGTTGCGAACGCCTGTTCTGAGGCTCATACTCTTCCAAAGCTTTTTTAATAGCCATATCAGGGACTTTAAAATACGCTGCAATAGCAGAGGCAGCCAGCGCATTCGACAAATTATAATTTCCTATAAGATGCGTATTAACAGTAACCGGACTTCCCCCCTGCCTCATAAGGTCAAATGATAAATACGGAGAACAGCTCGTCAATTTCCCGGAAACAAATAATCCCGGAGTCTCCCCATACTCGCTTTTCTCGATACCTTCGCTTTTCGGTTGCAGAAAAATATTCTCATGGTGCAGGAATATGTGCCCGCCTCGTTGGCGAATATAGTCATATAACTCACATTTGGTTTTTATCACCCCTTCAAATGAACCGAAACCTTGCAAATGCGCTTTCCCGACATTTGTAATAATTCCGAAATTCGGTTCGGCTATGTTCGCTAATGCTTTAATTTCTCCGGGGTGGCTTGCCCCCATTTCGATAACCGCTATTTCATGAGCTTTTGTCAGCTTCAATAAAGTAAGAGGCACTCCGATATGGTTATTCAAATTTCCTTCCGTTGCCAGAACATTATATTTCTGAGATAAGCAAGCTGCGGTCAACTCCTTGGTCGTCGTCTTACCGTTAGTTCCGGTAATAGCAATTACCGGAATATTCAACACCCTACGATGAAGCTTTGCCAGAGCTTGCAATGTCTGCAAAACGTCATTTACCAAAATAATACGCTCATCCGTTGCCAATTCAGGGTCATCTACAACAGCATAAGCACACCCTTCGGACAAAGCTCGTAAAGCAAAGTCATTTCCATTAAAATTCTCACCTTTTAATGCAAAAAAAATAGAATCACAGACGCATCTACGGCTATCCGTCGTAATAATACGATGCTCTTTAAATATCGAATATAATTCTTCTATTGTCACTTTTATACCAATTTTTTATATCGGCGAAATTACACTATTTTTTCAAAATAAGATTCTTATCCGCCAAGCTTTATACTCTCTGTCTCAACTTTTTTCATCGGTATCTTCATTGATCCCGAATGTCCGGTCTATCTTCAAAAACGGCAACACGGCAAATCCCGGTAATGTACAAATCATCACCCATATAAAGAAACGGTTATACCCTATAAGCTCTTCGATCCACCCCGCCGCCATTCCGGGAATCATCATCCCGAGAGCCATAAATGCCGTACAAATTGCATAATGAGCGGTCTTGTGTTCTCCTTCCGAGATATAGATCATGTACAACATATAAGCCGTGAAACCGAATCCATAACCGAACTGTTCAACCGCAACCGCAATATTTATCCACAACAGGCTTTCCGGTTGCATATAAGATAAATAAACATAAACCAAATTAGGTAAAGATATAGCCAAAGCCATCGGCCACAACCAGAAATGCAATCCCTTTCGGGATGCAGCTATTCCGCCCAATATTCCACCGATAGTCAAAGCAATGACTCCCACAGTTCCGTAAACCATCCCGACTTCTCCGGTCGTTAATCCCAATCCTCCGGCATCCCGGTCATCAAGCATAAAAGGAGAAGCAAGTTTCAACAATTGCGATTCTGCCAATCGATAAGTCAACATAAAAAGAATGCCGATTCCGATTTCTTTTTTTCGAAAAAAAGAGACAAAAGTCTTCCAAAACTCACGGAACACCTCCTTTACCGTACGAAAATTTCCTTGTATGTCTCCGGAGGGACGAGGAAGTACCCATCTATGATATCCGGATAAAAACAAAAACATTCCGGCCAATACAAAAAAAGTAATCGACCATGCAAACGGGATATTACCCGATAATCCCCTGAACAAAGCCTCACTTTTTCCGGTAAGCATCGCATCTGCCCGAATAACCATATAAGCAGGCTTATCTCCATTTAAATGGGTAAAAACCAGCCTTTCTCCTGCAATTAATTGAAAACTGTTATCTCCCCGCCGTAAATGAGTGTTCAACACGATTTCTCTATCCGGTTCAGGTATTTTTACCGGTTTAACAGAAATAATTCCGACATTTCCCGACACGACGGAATTTTCCGTTTTCGCATTCTCTTCGTCACCGAAATGTTTCCGTATAAAATTTCCTAAAGGACGTGAAACATAATTCTCCCACCAAGATTCTGTCACAAGTCTTTTAGCTTTATTTGGCGACATCGTAACCTCCTCTGCAGGAACAAAACCTTGCTGCCTGTTATAATTATTTACTCTCGATACCACATTCTGTACACTGTCTACCGAAATTGTACCGGGAGCTATATAAAGAGTCGAAGATGAAAGGACAAAATCTTTCTGACTCGTAATGAATCGTTCATTTTCGGGAACAGGTGAATTCATCACTTTAAATTCCACAGGAGAATATCCCGAAACGATTTCAAGCCACCCGGCAAGAATAATCAACAGACCTTGCCCCGTAATCATGGCAATGCGGTAAAAAGTGCTGCGAATGCCGACATAAAGAGATTGCTCATGAGGTGTAAGAGCAATCATATAAAATCCATCGGCAGCAATATCATGGGTGGCCGAACTGAATGCCAGCAACCAGAAAAACGCAAGCGTAACCTGCAAAAAGAACGAGGCGGGGATCGTAAATGCAATCCCGGCAAGTCCGGCACCGACCAATAACTGCATCATTATTATCCACCAGCGCCGGGTTTTTAAAATATCGACAAAAGGACTCCACAAAGGTTTCAACACCCACGGCAGATACAACCAACTGGTGTATAAGGCAATCTCTGTATTGGATACTCCCATGCGCTTATAAAGAATCACGGCAATAGTCATTACTGCGACATAAGGTATTCCCTCTGCAAAATAAAGCGTCGGAATCCAGCACCACGGTGACCGTCTGTTTATTTTTCTCAGTGACATATCGGCTCTTATATTTTACGCCATTCCTTGCATATTCGGTTTGTTTCTTCTGAAGTTAAAGACACTTGCATAAATATATCTATAATCTCTTCTTTTGTAAATCGTTCGAAATCGGATTTACGAGGTAACGGAACGACTCCGCTCAAATCAATAGCCCCCGGACTGATCAACCGCTGTTTATCCCCTTCTTCATAATATTGAGTCGGACGATGCGTACGGCGGGGTAATATCCATAGCCTCCACACCGGAGCTTCATAAGTACACAATATATTCATCATCGGTTCTGTATCTCCATTGAGAACAGGCAATAATCGCAAGAGCAAGTCAAAGGCTTCGGCAATTCTATCCATTTGTCCCGATTCTACAAAAAACACGCTTTGAGGCCATCGTTCGAGCCTGCCTAACAAAATATTTCCGTCTCGATATACCGCCTCTCCTTGTTCACGATAAATATCGCTCCAAAGATACTCCAACGGGACAAATCCTTTGTTACCCGCCTGAAAATGCATGTGATCGGGAGCAGAAGCCCCGCAACGAGGACCGTTGTAAAAGACGATATAACGGTCGATAGCCCTGGCTAAATCCATCATATCGTTCAAGCGGCCACAAATAGTCTGCGGTGTATGTATGACAGACGGTATAGTCAGATGTTTAGGGAAAATAGGATACGGATTGGCAAGCATGACATATTTCCCGGCAACAGTAATCCCGACTTGCTCCGCCGGTCTGTTTTCTTCACAAAGAAAACATTTCCGGTTTTGAATAGATTGCCGGTCGATAACTGCCGCTGCCGAACGTATTCGTTCCGGATTAAACTGTAATGTAACAGGAACTCCTTCCACAAAGACAATCCGAGTTTCCACCCGTTCCAATGCCTGACAGTTTTTATCGAGTAATGCCCACACGGAGCGTTGCTCTCGGATGAGGCGATCTGCACAGTCCGAATCGATCTCAAATTTATTCATCTTTCATTCATTTTTTTCCGCACTTCTATTTCGAAACTACGCAATTTGTCTTTATACGAATTATTTGCATTTATTTTTTCTACGACAAGTGCGGCATCCGAATTACCCTCCCAACGACGACAAAGATATATCGGCTCATAGATGCGTCCTATTTTATAACTTCGCGAGAACATCAGTCCGAGAGCATAATCCTCGCCATAACTGGTATTCGGTACGGTAAACTTTCGCAGCAATTCGGTACAAAAAGCACGTGGCGCACCCAACCCGTTAATGCGTAAAGCGTTATTATGCCCATTTTCGTCTGTCCATTCCCGATGATCAATAATACCCGGCGGAATGACCTGCATATCGAAATCGGTCATAATGTAGCTGCCTACCACCATGGCGCATTGCTCACGATGAAACATGTCTATAATTCTTTGCAGCGTATGCTTGTCTTTATAAACATCGTCACTATCGAGCTGTACAGCATATTTTCCACATTGAGATGCAAATATCCCGACATTCCAACACCCGCCTATTCCGAGTGTGTCTTCTTCGGGGATAAGATGAATCAGTTTTCCATCCGAACTCAGATCTTTCAAAATGTCCGTTGTTCCGTCCGTCGAATGATTATCTACGACAATTACATTGAAAGGGAAATCGGTCTCCTGTCCCAATGCCGAACGTACAGCATCCCCAATCGTTCTCGCCCGGTTATATACCGGAATAACGACCGAAGCCTCCACGTCAAACTTCATTGCAGATGCATCAAACGTTCGTGTTCGTGCAGGAAGCCACGCACCGATCGTTTTCAAATAATCGGTACAAGCTCGTTCCATCTCTATCTGTACGGCACGGTTGCGCGGATCGACATAGTCAAACTGCTTTTCTCCGGATTTACGGAAATCATATTCGCCTTGAGAATATAAAAACTCAGGGATATGTACAGGCAAACTTTTTCGGGAAACCCGTAAACGCAAATCATACCATCCCGCATAACGGTATATCTCTTTCATCTGTCCGGCAGCCTCCCGAATAGAGCGATTCCGATAAAACAAAATAGTCCCGAAATCGAAATCATCTCTTATACTACCGGATAGATAATCTATTACCGGATGTTTTTCTTCCTTTCCGGCAATGTTTTTATAGTAATCGGCATAACAAAGTCCCGAACCCGTATCTTCCGCAATACGGATAAAACGGTCTATTGCACAACTCCCGAAACATACCGGACTATATCCCGAACAAAGTATCGTATAACCGTCTTCAGGAATATTCTCGGCAATTTGCCGTATGGTTTCCGTAGAGTACAGATCATCGACAAACAAAGACCTGCACCCTTCGATACCCGGATCATTCCGGTCTTTTGATAACAAAAGCATTATCGATAACGAATAACGGCTCTTTTTGAGAGAAGCGACAGTCGAAGATACTTGCTCGACAGAATCAAAAGGGAGAAAACAAGATATTACAGGAGATTCCATAATTATGATTATTGGTGTTTCATATATTCATCGACAGCTTTCTTTACCGATCCGTGCAGTAGCAGTAGCTCCTTTGCCGTATCATAATCCAAGCCCGTTTCTTCCACAATCATGCGAGCCCCCCGATCTATCAGTTTCTGGTTGGTCAATTGCATATTCACCATTCGGTTGCCTTTCACCCGACCCATTTTTATCATTGTGGCGGTAGAAATCATATTTAAAACCAGCTTTTGCGCCGTACCCGATTTCATACGTGTACTTCCGGTCACGAACTCTGGTCCTACGATGATCTCGATAGGAATATCAGCTTCCCGAGAGACCGGAGAACCCGGATTACAAGAAATGGAAGCCGTAAGAATTCCGGCTTTCCGACAGTGATGCAACGCTCCGATCACATAAGGCGTCGTACCGGATGCTGCAATTCCGATTACCGTATCGAGGGGACCGACATTGCGGTCGCAAAGCTCTTTCCAACCCTTTTCATCACTATCTTCTGCAGCTTCTACCGGATTGCGCAATGCAGTATCGCCTCCGGCTATGAGTCCGATCACATAAGTATTCGGCATGCCGTAAGTGGGTGGAATCTCCGAAGCATCCAATACGCCGAGCCGTC
>ERZ857922.1412-NODE-1412-length-29764-cov-16.894039_pt1 | contig 29764 bp, 36 predicted proteins | sample MGYA00519579_ERZ857922 | MGnify/ENA primary metagenome ERZ857922 (study PRJEB31778, sample SAMEA3449375) | human gut metagenome | biome: human gut; feature: human-associated habitat; material: faeces | place: United Kingdom | collected 2010/2012 ... | reverse complement strand
TTCTCTTACAATTTTTAATTTTTAGTTAAATTGACATTTAACTTTTCATTTGAGCTAATATTTCTTTGTTACAATTAAAATTATAAATAACAATATTATTAAAGGAAAATAAAAGGATAAAGTTCTACATATAACCATTGCTGATGTAAAATAAATTCCAAAACAAGTTTTAAATAAATATTTAGAAATAAATTCTGATACTCCAACTCCTCCAGGTAATATGATACCTTCACATGCTATTTGGACAAATATTTGTAATAATAATATTTCAAAATAATTTAATACATTAAATCTAAAACTTCTATAAATTACATATGTAATTGAAAATAACAATATTCTTTGAATAAATGTAATAATTATAGATATTACAATTGCTTTTTTATTTTCATTTATAAATTTAGCTTCATCTACATACTTTTCTAAAATTTCTACAATAGTATTATTATAATCTTTTTTATTTTTAGATAACCTATTTTTTAATTTATAAAATATTTTTAAAATTGCAGCGATAATTCTTTGATTATACATCAAAAGTAAGCATCCAATTATCATTAAAATATCAATTAATAAACCTAAAAAGAATAACATTTCAATTAAAAGACCATTATTAAAAACTAATTCTTTAAAAAAGATTAGAATTAAAATTCCTCCAACTACAAAAAATAGTTTAAAAATCATTGTATTAAGAATTAAAGCAATTATTGATTTTCTCATAGGGATTTTATCTTTAGTCATATAATAAAGTTGGATTGGTTGACCACCAGTAGAACTCGGTGTTATTGCACTAAAGAAAAACTCTACTATTGAATAATATATGCCTTGAAAAAGTGTGATATCTTCATTTTCACTTTTTAAAATCAACTTAAAATATGTACTTTGACATATAAAATACAATATAATTAGTATTAAACAAATTAATATATATACTATTGAAACACTTTTTATATTATTATAAATTGTAGTAAAACTATAATTATGAAATATTATAAAAAATGTTATAAATATTAAAAAAATAAATATAATCCCTGAAATTATTATGTTTTTCTTTTTCATAAAACCACTCTTATCTTTTCTTAGTTAAAAGGTTCTAAATACATTATTTCTTTACCTAGTTTTTTAGCAAATTCAATTTCTTTAGCTGTAGACTCTCCGATATAACCATTTATATTTATTACATAGATAGCATCACTAATTTTAATTTTATCATAATGTAACTTTGCTAAAGTTTGTTTTTCTTTTTCATTAAATTTAACATTACTATATATACATTGAATAACAACATATTTATTTTTTATCTCTAAGTCTTTAGCAACTTCCATCATTGTTTCTTTAAATTTCATACTTCCACATATAGTAACAACTTTATTCATTCTTATGCTCCTTAAATATTGTAAAAATCACTCTAGATTATCACCTATTTTTACAATTGTCTCTATATCATTTTTAGAATTATTTAAAATTATTTCATTCAAGTTAATCTTATCTTTTTTAAATAAATAAATTATTGTTGAACCGCCAAATTCAAAATGCCCTTTTTCATCACCTTTTTTAAAATTATCACATTTATTATTTACTATTTTACCAATCATCATTGCACCAACTTCAATAATATAAACTTCTTCATATTTTTTATTTTTAACCAGAGTTATTTCTCGATCATTTTCTTTAAAAACTTTATATTTTTTTTGCGCTATTGGTTGAACTGTATGTAATTTACCTAAAATATGTTTAGTTTTTATAACACTACCATCAAAAGGATAAATATATCTATGATAATCATCAACACATAAACGATATACCAAGCAATACCCGTCTTTAAAATCTTCAACATTTTCTTCTACTAGTTCGTCTAACGTATAAATAGAATTTTTTATGTTAAGTGATAAATCTTCATCGATTTTATAAACTGATAATTTTGCATCGCAAGGACTTATAAAACCTTTATCTAAATTCTTTTTTTCTTGTTTAATTTTTCTCGTAAAAAAATCATTAAATGATTTATAACAAGCATTTTCATATCTAGAGATATCTATATTATTCCTCTGTACAAACCTTTTTATTTTTAATTTAGATAATGATGATGTGATATAGAATCTATAAATATTAGCTACTGTTTTAGTTGTTAAGAGTTTTAATAAAACTCTGCCAATAAAACAGTTGTATAAAAGACTTAAAGTCTTACTTTCTTTAGCCGGTATTAACTTTTTACTATTATAATCAAAATATTTCATTAAATCACCATAAGAAGTGTTATTAATATAACTGCTAAAGCAGGAATAATTATGTACCAAGCTCCTTTTAGTTTAGGAACCTTTATATTTACAACCATCAAAATAGAAGTTAACAATGTAAGTATGATATAAAGTAATTTAAATATATGTGCTGGAACTATAGTATGAAAAAGTCCAAGTAATGGATATGTTATAGCAGTTGATGTTACTGGAAGACCATGATATGTATTAATAGCTTTTTCTTTATCACTAGAAACAACATTAAATGATGCAAGTCTATTAATACCACATAACATAAAGATGGCATAAACAACTATTTCAAATGGTCTTATCATTCCAAGACTCATCATAAAAACTACAGGTACAGCTAAAAAACAAAAAGTATCACATAAACTATCAAGTTGGACACCTATTTCTTTTTGTTCTTCTGTTCTTTTAAACATCCTCGCAAATTTTCCATCAAGCATATCACATACTCCAGAAAATACTAAACAAGCTAATGAAAATCTTACATATTCACCACTAGCAAAAGCCATTTTAGAAAATGAATAAAACAAAGCCATTATTCCTGATACTAATCCCATATAAGTTACTAAATTTGATTTGTGAAATTTTGCAAAAAACATAATACTACTCTACTCCTTTAAATATAAAATCAAATCGTTTAAGATTTTAATATTTTTTTATCTTTATATAGTATACCTCATATTTAACTAAAAGCCTAGAAAAATTTCAATATCTATTAGTAATATTTACCTGATACTTGTCAATTCTTTTAACTACTCTACCTTTAATTATAACAACCTCATTCTTTTTATATTCATCAATAGTATTAAATAAATTTGCAAACAAGATAAAAGACATTTTACCAGTTTCATCTGATGCATCAATAAATGCCATATCCTTTTGTTCTTTAGTTTTTATGATTTTTACTTTATCAATTAAAACAGCAAATTTAACAACACGATTATAATATTTTGCTATATCTTTTATTTTAACTATCGAAGGTTCATTATACTTACTTGCTGGATGATTAGTTATATAAAAGCCATAATTCTCTAATTCATAAATTCTTTTCTCTTCATCACTAAAATCAGGATAATCTTTTAAAACTGGCTTTTCCACTAGACTTTCGTCTAAGTCATTAATTAACGACACATAATTTACTACAATTTCTAAATTATTTAATAAAGTATTAGCATTTTTTTCTATATTTTTAAAAGCATCAGCACAAATTAAAGTTTTAATATTTTCATTATCAATTTCATTATAATTCTTTTTTACAAAATCTATAAAATCAACATAACCATCTTTTCTATTTTTTATAATTGCATCAATCACATTTTTATTCAGCTTTTTTAAAACTCCAAAAGGCATAACTAATTCATTATTTTCTATTATATATTTATCTTGGCTTTTATTAATATCGACAGTAGTTATCTTACAATCAAAAGTTTTAGAAAAAGAAATTAATTCCTTAGTTTTATTAGTTATTCCAATTACATCATTTAAAAGTTCACTATAAAAATAATTAGGATAATAAGTTTTTAAGTAAGCCATTTGATAAGCAATTAATGCATAAGCTACAGAATGAGATTTATTAAAACCATAATCAGCAAATTTTAATATTAATTCATAAATTTTTATAGCAAGTTCTAATTTATAACCTCTATCAACTGCTCTTTTAAGAAAAATTTCTTTTTCTTTCTCAATGATTTCTTTTTTCTTTTTACTCATAGCTCTTCTGATATTATCAGATTCTGCATAAGTATATCCACCAATTTTAACAAGTATTTGCATTATTTGTTCTTGATAAACAATTATACCAAAAGTTTCATTTAAAATACTTTTTAAATCTTCATGAAGATATTCTATTTTTTCTTGATTATGTTTTCTTCTAATAAATGAATCAATATTTTGCATTGGTCCAGGTCTATAAAGTGCAATAGCACTTGTTAAATCTAAAAAATTATTAGGTTTAAGTTTCTTTAAAAATTGACGCATTCCATAACTTTCAAATTGAAATATTCCATCAGTATTTCCCATTGAAAATACTTGAAATACTTTTTCATCGTTAAGATTTATTTTATTTAAATTTATTTTAATTTCTTTATCTTTTTTTATAGTTTCTAATATATTAGCAATAGTTGTAAGATTTTTAACTGCTAAAAAATCCATTTTTAAAAATCCCATATTTTCTAGGTAATCTTTAGTTACACCAGTAAACATTTCATCATTTAAAGTACACATAGGTATTAATGTTTCTAAGCTTTGACTACAAATTACTACTCCTGCAGCATTTGTTGAAATATTTCTTTTTAAATTTTCTAGTTTCATACTTATCTTATAAGCTTTTGTAATTTCTTGATATCTTTTAACATACTCTAACACAGTAGGATTTTCTAGATTCTCTTTCAAGGTCTTTTTAGCATCTATAAAAGACATAAATTTTTCCAGTAAACTATTATCAATTTCTAAACATTTTGCAATACTTCTAAGTACTAATCTTGATTTTAATGATCCAAAAGTCATAATACCTGCTACTTTATCTTTACCATATTTATTCTTTACATAATTGATAACTAAGTCTCTCTTGTTATTTTCAAAGTCTATATCTATATCTGGCATTGTAACACGTTCAGGATTTAAAAATCTTTCAAATAGTAAATTATATTTAATCGGATCAATATCTGTTATACCTAATGTATAACTTACTAAACTACCCGCAGCACTACCTCTTCCTACACCAACTAAAATACCATTTTTTTTAGCATATAAAACATAATCATAAACTATTAAAAAATAATCAACAAAGCCCATTTTTTTTATTACACTTAACTCATAATCTAGTCTTTCTTGATATTCTTTGGTAATATTACCACCTAATCTTTTGTTTAAACCTTTTTGAGTTAAATTCTTTAAATGAGTATAAGAATCTTCACAATCGTATCTAGGTATATAATTTTTATCATTATGTATTTCAATATTTATTTCATCGACAAAATCTTTAGTATCGTCTTTATCAGAAGTATTATAAGCATTTGTTTGATAATCAATAAATTGAAAATTAGATATACTAGTATTATTTTTAATCATATTTAAATAATTTAAATACTTAGCATCTTCTACATTCAATGATTTTATATCTCTTAAAAAAATAACTTTGTCATTAATTAATGAAGCATTTTTATATTCTATTTCGTTTGTATATCCAATATAAATTGTTTTAAAAATATTTTTTACTTCTTTAAATAACTCTATACTACTATAAGGAATAATTAAAATAAGATTGTCACTAAAATTATCTAAATCAAACAAAGAAATCTCTCTTTGTTGCGCTATAGTATTTAATTTTATTAAATTTTGATAACCATTATAATTTTTGGCATATAAATATAATTTTAAATTTGTTACTTTTATTTCTAAACCAATTAAAGGTTTTATATTATTCTTAAGGCATTTTTCATAAAATTCTATTACTCCAAAAAGATTATTATCACACATTCCACATGCTAAAATATTATTTTCTTTACAAAAACTCATTAATTCATCTATTTTTATCATACTTTCTAAAAGAGAATATTCTGTAGTAACTTTAATTAATGATTTCATGATTTTCACCTTCAGTCTTTAATATAAATTAAATTTTTTCTTACCTTCATTTTATCACAAAAACTTTATGTATTCATAATAATTACGTATATCTATGAAAAAAACTGGCTATTGCTAGTCAGTAATTATATTTTATCATTTTTAGCATACAAGCATCCACAATAATCTTGACGATATAAATTATATTCTTTTGCAAGTTCAATACTTCTTTTGTAACCTTCTTCTTTTTTAAAATCAGAATATAAAAAATTAACATTATGAATTTTACTAATTTTTTCACCAATTTCATTAATTGTTTTACTATGTTTATAAGGACTTACAGTTAAAGTTGTTCCAAAAAAATCATAACCTAGTTTTTTTGCTAGCGCTGCAGTATGTTCCATTCTTAAAAAGTAACAGACATTACACCTAGCTCCGCCTTCTTTTTCATGTTCTAATCCTTTTACTTTTTCATGATAAATATCATTATCATAATCACAATCTAAAAAATCTAATTTATTAATTGATTTATATTTTTTAATAAAATCTATTTGATTTTGCTTCCTTTTTTCATACTCTTCTTTTGGTTCTATATTGGGATTATAATATAATACAGTAATATCAAAGTATGGAGTTAGTCTTTCAATACAACTGGTAGAACATGGACCACAACAACTATGGAGTAAAATCTTTTTTCTACCAGTGAGGTTATTAATAATTTCTTTCATTTTTTTATTATAATTTTCATTCATTACTATCACTATTTTCTTTTTCTTTATTTAATGATTCATAAGATTTAAAGTAAATATTTTCATTACTTGAAGAATCTAGATATATTATACCAGCAACATTATTTAATGTTGCATAAATAGACTGGTATTTATTTAAATTTTTAATATTTATTAAATTAATATATACTGTATTTCCATCATTCATTCTTAATATAAATCTTGTATCATCAATTATTTTATCATTACTTTTACTAATTGAATACTCTATTTCACTAATACTTTTTAAAATATCATCATCAATTTTATCTAAAGATGTTATTAATTTTTTATAAATATCTTTAGGTACATAATTAATAAGTGAAGCATAACCATAAGAATTATCTTCAGTTATTTCTTTGCCATTAGATAAAACCAATTTGTTGTTATTTCTATTATAAAATAAAATATTAGCTTCTTTAATATCAATTGTTAACTTTCCGAAAATATTTCTTTTTATTTTTACATCATCAACGTAATTTAATTTATTTATATTTTTTTTCATTTTACTAGAATTTAATTTTATTATTGAAGGATAATTTTTTATTCCAGCGGCATGAATTATTTCATTATCGCTTAAATTAGTTGTACCCGTTATATAAATATTTTTTATTGGCATAGATAAAAAGTAATAAATAAGCATGCAAAATAAGTATATTATTAATATACACACAATTAATGCTTTAATATTTAATTTCCTTTTTATCTTTTTTTTTGCCATAAATTACTCCCATGTTATAATTTCTTGTTCTAATATAAGATCAATATTATAATTATTTAAAACTTGTTCGTGAATTAATTTTATCAAATTTTTAATATCATTACTAGTGGCATTATTTTCATTAATAATAAAATTAGCATGTTTATCACTTACTTTAGCGCCACCAATTGTTTTTCCTTTTAAATTAAGGCTTTCAATTAAAGCACCAGCATAATTATTTAAAGGATTTCTAAAAACACTTCCTGCGGAAGGATATTCAAGTGGTTGAGTAAGTTTTCTTTTTTTACATCTTGTATCAATAATTTTTAATAGTTCTTCTTTTTTACCGTTTTCTAGTTCAAATACACAAGAAATAATTACATATTTTTTAGTATGTTTAAAAATAGAATCTCGATACTTAAAATTACAATCTTGTTTTTCTAGAATTACAATTTCACCATCTTCATTTAAAACTCTTATTTCTTTTAAGTAATTACTAATTTCTGCATTATATGCTCCGGCATTATTATAAATAGATCCACCAACAGTACCAGGAATACTAATTAAACCTTCAAGTCCTTTTAACGATGATTTTATAGTCATATTTGCAATTAAAGGTAACATTACCCCACATTCACAGTATACTTCATTACCCTTAATATTATATTTATTTAACCTTTTTAAATTAATTATTGCTCCATCAAAATAATTATCATCAACTATTATATTAGAACCATTACCAATTATAAAATATTTAATATTTTCTTTTTTTAATTTTTTTAATAAATCTATTAATTCAATTTCATTTTCAGGAAAATACATACTTTTAACTATACCACCAGTTTTATAAGTAGTATAATTTTTCATACTAACATCATTTGAAATTTTCATTAAATTATTTCCTTAATTGCTTTATAAATTTTATCAGTACTATTATTTACATCAAATTTTTCTAAATTTTTAATCATATCATTTCTATATTTAGAGTCATTTAATAATTGATCAACATTTTTGCTTAAAATATCCCCTGTTAAATTATTTTCCTCAAGCATTATACAAGCTTTTTTTTCATATATATCTTTAGCATTATAATATTGATGATTATTAGCTACATTTGGTGATGGTATTATTATAGATGGAATTTTTAACGCTATTATTTCATTTAAAGAACCAGATCCTGCTCTTGAAATAACAACATCAGTATTTTTTAAAAGTCCAATTAAATTGTCATAAAATGGTAAGATTTTAACATTACTAGGTAGTGATTTTTGATCAACTCTATCATAAACTCTCTTACCTGTTATGTATAATAATTGATAATTTTTATTATTTACTTTATTTGCATAATCTATTATTTTAGAATTTAAAGATGTACTTCCAAGACTTCCTAAAACTACTAAAACTAGTTTTTTCTTCGGATCAAGTCCAAGAGATTCTAAAGAAACACTTTTCGCAAGTTTTGCTTCATCACTTCGAGGATGTCCTGTAAATATAACATTATCTTTATTTTTAAAATATTCTTTCGTTTTTTCAAAAGTTACACCTACTATATCAGCATATCTAGCTAAAACTTTATTAGACTTACCAGGTATACTGTTTTGTTCATGAATAAATGTTTTTATTTTTAATTTATGTGCAGCTTTAATAACGGGAAATGTTACATATCCGCCAAATCCAATGACTACATCTGGTTTAAAGTCTTTCATTATTTTAAGGCATTTTTTATAGGATTTTCTAATCAAAATAATATCTTCAATGTCTTTTTTGATGTTTTTAGTTAAACCATAAATTTCTAAGGCTTCGTACTTAATACCTCGATTTGGTACGATGTCTTTTTCCATTCTATTATGTGTTCCAATATATAATACTTCTAAGTTTTTTTCTTCTTTTTTAAATTTTTCAATTATACTTAATGCTGGATAAATATGTCCTCCAGTACCACCAGCTGTTACTATTATTCTCATCATATCACCTACTACAATTATACTATAAAAATTATAATATATATTATTTTTTTGAAATTTTACGTAAAGAAAAAGCCCTTTTAAGGCTTACATATCTTTATAATTTATTGTCTTTTCAATTACTGATTTTATATCTCTTTCATTAAATGGTTTGGCAAGTAAATCTACGATATCATAAGTAAATGCTCTATCAATAGTTTCTTTTTCTTCCGCACCGCTAATAATTGATACAGGTACTTTTTTAAATAAATTATTTTGTTTAAAATATTCAAGTACATCAAATCCATTAACATTTGACATATTTAAATCAAGTAACATTGCAGCAATATCATCTGTATTTTCATTTATAATATTTAAAGCTACTTGACCGTCTGTTGCCATAACAACTTCATAACTATCAGCAAATATTTTTTCAATAAAATTACGAATTAAATTTGAATCATCAACAACTAATATTTTTTTATCTTTAATAATTTTAGGTCTTTCAGCCACTACTGATTGAACATAATCTTTACCTAAATATTGTTTTACTACATTAATAATTCTATTAGCTTCTTTTATTAAAGCTTCATAATTATTAGCAACAAAATAAATATTATTAGCCTTTCCTTCCATTTCGTGTTGGTAAGCTAAATCGGCAAGTCTTGTAAATCCTAGGTATCTTGCATCACTTTTTATTGAGTGAGCAAAAACGGCATAATTAGCCATATCACCAACTTCTTTGTAGCTTTTTAAATCAGCTAATTTCCCATAAATACCAGCTAAAAAATCTTCTAATGTTGCATCATAAGTTTCCATGTCCCCTAAAAGTTCTAAAGATTTTTGAACATCTATTCCATTTCCATAAAGCAATGAAACATCTTTCATATTTCCACATCCTATTCTTAACTATATTCTATCACAATAAAATATTATTTAGTTAAAAATTTTATTTTTTGACACTTTGTTTACTATTTACTTTAATAATCTTTTTTTCATTACATCTAAATTTTCATAAGCTTCTTCAAAATTAACTGGACAATTATATCTTACATCACTTCTAAGTAATGAATTAATTAGATTAAACATAAATGTAATTCTTTCAAAGATCAAATGATTATAACTAGGATCATCAAATTTTATTTGACAATATTCAAAATCAATTAATTTTACATCGTTATTATTAACCATAAAATTTTTAGGATGAATATCAGTATAATATACTCCATTTTGACATAGTTCTTCAATTATTTGCAAATATTTATTATAAATATCTACTAAATAACTAACATTTGCAATATTTTCTCTGAAATTATATAAAGTTTCATAGTCATCATAAAAAGGTATTTCTTGTCCAAATATATAATTTTCACGAGTAAGAACACCAGCTGGAAACTTAGTTAATTTTATGTTACTTTGCCTATCTTGTAATTTACTTATAAGAATTTCATCCTTTTCACCATTAAATCTTGGAATATCCTATCACATATATATTTAAAAGTCAAAATAAAAAAAGCATTTACTATGCTTCGTAAACGCTTACTTTCTTTTTATCTCTGCCTAATCTTTCGAATTTAACAACTCCATTGATTTTAGCAAATAATGTATGATCTTTTCCCATTCCAACATTTGTTCCAGGATAAATTTTTGTTCCTCTTTGACGATATAAAATAGAACCAGCACTAACAAATTGTCCGTCAGCTGCTTTAGCACCTAATCTACGTCCAGCTGAATCTCTACCGTTACGTGTAGAACCTTGAGCTTTAACGTGAGCAAATAATTGGATGTTAAGTAACATATTCTTCATATTTATTCATCCTCTCTTACTTTAATATTTTTAGGATAATTATTACTCAATTCTTTTAATAAATTAATCATATTGTTTATAAGTTTTATAATTATCTCATCTTGTTTTAATAATTCTATAGTTAAAATATCTTTTTCTTCTTTATATATTACAGCACCTCTATCAATTTCTAATATTGCATTTACTGTAGTTATAACTATTGAAGATACACTTGCACAAACTATATCTTTTCCATAATCATCATAATCAGCATGACCTTTAATGATTATTTTATTTTGTTCTCTATATACTTTAATCATAATTATTTAACTTCAATTTTTTTAATAGTTAATTTAGTATATGGTTGTCTGTGTCCTTGTTTTAAACGATATTTCTTTTTAGGTTTATATTTGAAAACAATTATTTTCTTTTGTTTTCCATGTTTTTCAACAGTAGCTACAACTTTAGCTCCTTTTACAGTTGGTTCCCCAACTTTTCCATCAACCATTAAAACATCAGTAAATTCAACATCACTTCCAGCTTCTTTATCTAATTTTTCAACATAGATAACATCGCCTTCTTGAACATAATATTGTTTTCCACCAGTTACAAATATAGCTTTCATTTCTTTACCTCCTTTAAAATTTTAAGACTCGCCTATAAAGGTACTAATAAATAGATTTTTAACCTGTTAAGTGCGGTTTGAAAAGAAAGCCCTTTCAAACGTTAAAATCATATCAAAAATATGTACTTTTGTCAAATTTTTTCCTTATTTTTTCTTCTTCACTTATATATTTACCATGAATTTTAAAATAATGTTTATTATTTATCTTTAAATCATTTAATTTTTTAGTATTATTATTTATTTTTTTAAATGGTAAAGTGTACATAATTCTTTCAAGTAAAAACTTATTAAAAGTATATTTTAAATCTTTCAAGTATTTAATGGAATAAAATATTAATACACTTATAATTAGATAATTATTTAAAGAATAAATTTTATTGTATTCAAAGAAAATAGCAATGGATAAAAAAGATAAAACTATAGTTAAATAATAACTAAATTTATAAGGAAATAATCTATTTAAAATATTTTCTAAAATTTTACTTCCATCTAAAGGAATTATAGGTAGAATGTTGAAGATAGTTATACTTTTATTATAGTAATTGATGATTTCAACTGTATTTTCACTTAAAGAAAATACAGTAGTTATTAAAAACATCACTATATTTTGAAATATTACACCATTTAATGAAATTATTAAGTCTTTATTCAGATTTGAATTAATTAACTTATTTATAGTAGTTATTCCCCCAAAAGGATAGATATTTACTTTCTCAATTTTATAATGACATAATCTGATCATTATTAAATGCCCTATTTCATGAATAATAACAATTAAAAATAAAATTATTGCATTTTTTATTAATCCACATATAAAACAAGTTATTAAAAAATAATAAGTAAAGCTATTTATTTTAATTTTATTTAAGATATTCTTCATATCCTAAATATTCATTTTCTTTATTAAAAACTAAATATAATGTATTATCAGCTGCTTCACCAATTATTGTATCTTTAGTTATATAATCATATAATGTTACACTAACATTAGATACATTTCCATACCAAATATCCACTCCATCACTTCCTTGAACAATGACAGTATTTTTGTAAGTATCTTTATTACCAATAAATACAACTATACCATCATAAAGACTAGTAACAGCATTACTTGTCATATCTAGTTTAAAACCATTTTCATATTTATCTATTTTACTGTAAGAAAGTCCGTCATTAAAAACCGTTTTTGTTGTTCCCTTTTCTATTTCTAAAGGCAAAACATTCCCAAATACTTTGCTATATGATTTAGAAATTTTATTAAATGACAAACTCTTCTCAAATAACTTTTCTTTATAATTTTTTAAATTTTTATCGTTCATATTAACATAAATAGCTGAAACTAAAATAACTATTATGGCCAGTAATGTTCTAGTAAAAAGAAAAGAAATATATTTACTTTTTAAAATATTAGAACTAACTTTTTTATTTTTATTATGCCTTAAACTTTTTATTATTTCTTCATTATCCATGGTATCACCATTAAATAATATGAATTTTATTTTTCTTTTATGAACTTATTAAAATATAACAAACATATTATAAAATACAAGAAATAATTATTTACAATGATTGTACTAATATTTAAAAAACTTATGTTATGATTAATTACTGAATTAAATATTATAAATAAGTGATAATTAATAATGCTAATGGCTAAAAAAACTACTATATTTTTTTTATTAAAATTAAGAATATATTTATTAATTAATATTAAAATTATTAATATCAAAGTATTTTTAAAATAAGTATTAAGAACAAAAAAATCAAGAATTAATCCGATTAAAATTAATTTTTTATAATTTTTTTTAGCCATTAGATTTAATAAAAGAAAATAAGTACTATAACTCGTATAATTATATATTAAAAAATCTAATAGAAATAATATCATAGTTCATCATTACTTTCTTTATTATTTAAAATCATTAAATACTTCATATCTTTTAAATTACTAATTTCTTTTACTTTGACTATTTTGGTAAGTTCATCTTTAGAAATATTAATTGCTTCTACATAAGCTACAGGGATATTTTCTCTAATACTAGTTAAACCAGAAGTATATACAATATCACCTATTTTTATATTACTTTCACTTACTATATTGTTAATAAATAATTCATTATTTTTACATTCTAAAATTCCATAGGTATCATTAATTTTCACTGATAATTTAAATTTATCATTATATAAAAGAATTACCTCACTACTATTTTTATTAACTTTACTAACTACCCCCACTAAGGAATTATCAGTCACTACAGCGCTATCTTTCTTTATATCATAGTCTTTACCTTTATAAACTATTAATTTGTTATAAAAATCATAAGTATTTCTATAAATTATTTTAGTGAATATGTAATCGCTTTCAAAATCATTTTTCAAATTATTTTCTTCCAGCAATTTTAAATATTCATTTTTATAATAATCTAATTCATTTTCTTTTAAATAATTAAAATTATAATCTTTAGTTTTAAACCAACTGTATATATTTTCTTTAAATAGAAACATTATAATAAATATTAAAAATATCCAACTATTTTTTAGTATCTTATTCATGTAAATCTCCATTATCATAAAAACTATAGTATTTATTATTTCCTATTATTATGTGATCTAAAAGTGGTATTCCAATAATTTTACTAGTTTTATAAACTTGATTAGTAAATTTTAAATCAGCAACACTTGGAGTTGGATCGCCACTTGGATGGTTATGTACTAAAATAATATAAACAGAAGAATTTTTCATTGCTTCTTTAAATATTTCACGAGGATGACTAACACTCATATTAATAGTACCAATAAATATAGTTTTATAAGCTATTAACTTATTTTTATTATCTAAAAAAATTGCCATCAAATTTTCTTGTTTTAAATGAATTACTTTATTTTTAAAAAAATCATAAATATTTTCAGGTCTATTCAATTTTATATTCTTATCTTCTTTATATGTACTTCTAATACCTAATTCTATTGCAGCAAGTAAAGTAATAGCTTTTACCTCACCAACTCCCTTTATTTTAGAAAGTTCTATGTATGATAAATCACTCAAAGTTTTAAATTCTTTTTTTATTTTAATAGCTAAATCTTTTACAGACATATTTTTGGTACCACATCTTAAAATAATAGCTATCAATTCTTCATCAGTTAAATTCTTTACACCATATTTTTTTAGTTTCTCACGTGGTTTTTCTTCTTCTGGTAAATCTTTAATTAAATATGTCATATTATTTCATCACCATATTTTTCAATTATTTGTTTATTAATAATTTTTAGTGATTCATCATCCGAAATATTTATTAATTCAGAATATTTATTAATATTATCATAAAGGGCTGTGTTAACATATTTTTCTTTAACATAGTAATCAATATTATTTTCTTTATAATAATTTATCATCTTAGCTTTGGCTTCTTTAGTAGATGTAATCGCATCATAAACATGGTATAACTTGCCATCATAAAATATTTTATTTTTATTATCACTAGCAAGTAATGCTTCATCAAAGCTTGAGTAAACTCCAGTTTGAAAAACAGAGATTACTTTAACATTTATATTATTTTTTATAACATTATAATAATAAAATGAAACTAATAAACCTATTGCTATTGCTGATAAAACAAAGATAATCATTTTTTTCATAAAAATCACCAACTACTTTATATCATTAAAATCATGCATTTTTTGTCGATTTTTGATAATTTTGTCATTATTTTTCAACTTTCTTTCATAATATATAGAAAATATTTGCAAATATTTGTTTTTTTTGATAGAATTAGTACTGTATTTAAAGGAGGGAAAATACTTTATGCCAAATATTAAGAGCTCTAAAAAGGCAGTAAAAGTAATAGCTAAAAAGACTGATAATAATCATGAACTTAAAGCTAGAGTTAAAAATTCTATAAAAAGCACTGATAAAGCTATTAGTGCTAATGATAAAGAATTAGCAACTACTTTATTTAAAGATACTCAAAAAAGTATTGATAAAGCTGTTAGTAAAGGATTTATGAAAAAAAATACTGCATCTAGACAAAAATCAAGATTAGCACAAAAAGTTAAAAATATGAAGTAATAATTGAATACTTCTTTTTTTAATGCTAAAATTAACATAGGTGATAGCATGAATAATAAAACTACTTTCTTAATATCAGGAATATGTTCCTTATTAATAATTTTTACAGTAGCAAATGTTAATAAAATAAGTAATTTATTAGTTAATTCTTTAGAAGAAAATCCTAAAATTGTAAAAGAGACTAAAAGTATTTATGCTTTAAATGAAAGTTTTGATTATGTAAAAACTACTACAGATTTTACTCCATTAAGTTTTCAAGATTTGAAAGATATAATTTATACTACTGTAGATAGTGGTTGGAATAATTTTACATTTTACTGCCCTAATGAATATACAAATTGTGTTAAAGATATAACAAAAATAACTAATGATCAAGAAATACTTACGCATTTGAACAACTTTGTAAGTCCCTATAACAGTTTTTCTAATATAAAAACAACTATAAGTGATTCTGGAGAAATTACTTTAGATATCAACTACTTATATACAGAAGAAAAAATAAATGCAATTAACAAAAAAATTAATGAAATAATTAAAAATAATATAACTGATGCAATGGATGATTATGAAAAAATCAAAACTATTCATGATTATATAATAAATAATGCAAAATATGATGTTAAACGTAATAATGACAATACTAGCGAGTATGATTCTTATACAGCTTATGGGCCATTAATTGAAGGTTATGCTACATGCAATGGTTATACTGATGCAATGGCTTTATTTTTAAATAAATTTGGTTACAAAAATTTTAAAATAGCTACTACACCTGATGATAAAAATTTAACTGGGCATATTTGGAATGCTGTTTATCTAAATAATAAATGGTTGCATTTAGATGTTACTTGGGATGATCCCGTTAGTGAAGATGGAAAAGATTATTTATTACACAAATATTTCTTAATAACTGATGATGAGTTAAAAAAAGCTGATGAAGGTAAAGTTATAGTTACAGAACATAACTATTTAAAAAATATTTATTCTGAATTTAAATAAAACATTAGTCAATTTATGACTAATGTTTTATTTTGTTAGAACTAGGCGAAGGCCAATGTAGCTGTCGGCACCACCAGTGTAATGGTCGCTGTTGAACTGACCTGAAAGCACACCACCAGGGGAATTACCGCCTCGACGGGCCCAAGGATAAAAAGGCTTAACAAAGCTAGTATTGTCAGCATACCAACTGTTATGTGAACGATTATTACTATCACCATCTTGGTAATAGTAGAATGATCCCATTTCTCCTGTTGCATCTCCTAGTATTCTTTTACTGTAAGCGTATATATCACTATTTTTATCGTATTCTTCATAATATTTATTATTGTATATTTTTAATGTTGTTGCATCAAATCCAGAGCTTCCATATGTTTCACTTATAAATGACGCCATATACTCCCAAGCTCCACCGCTCATATCATATATTCCTGTTATATTTCCTGTTGTACTTGCTTTATATCCTGTAGTTGTATTATATGGCAATGTTACACTTGCATCAGTTCCATAAGTTCCAGGATATTTACTTTCATTAGCACTATCTGATGCTGCATTTCCTGTTATGTAATTTGAATTATTATTTATTCTAACTTCGGTATTTATACCATATTTTGAATGAGATAGATATGCTACTGCTCCCCATTCTGTATTCTTCATCATATGACTATCATTATCTCTTTTATAGTTATATGCTGTTTCAAACATTGTTTTTACATTTAAATTTCTTAATGATGTTTGATTTGGTTTTACGGTGATATTTGTAGTACTTCCTGTTGTTTCAAATTTTGCAACCCATAGTCCATTAGTATTCATAGAAATAAATGCAGGACTTGTCATATAATCTCCAACCTTACAATTACCACTTGCTCCACTTGTCATTGGTGTTGCACATTCATTATCATTATTATCACTTGTATTTGTTGTTCCAAATTTTATTTGAATTTCTTGAGTTATACTTGAATCAGGTTTTCCTTCTATATAACCATCAGTTTCTCCTAGATTAAATATTTGATATGAATATTTTGGTATCCATACAAAGTATGATTCAATATTATCTTCTGGTATAGTGTCTCCATTATTATATGTTTTATTTTCATCTACTAAGATTACTGCATTTGCCCATTTCTTATCTTCATATTTATACCATTGTTCTTTTATATCTGCTTTTGTTACTGTTCCATCATCAGCTAATACTACTGGAACTAAATTATCACTTAACACTGGATCTGTTCCATTTAGTATACTTTCAGTATACTCATTTTTATGAAAATCTATGTTACACTTGATTTTCTTACTAGCTCCTGGGGAAATATTTATAAGTCCCCAGGTGTTATTATCCCATCCAGCTGTTGTACCATCACTACATTCTACACTATTTACTGTATAATTACTTTCTTTACTTGGAAAATTTATATCTGCTTTTTCACCATTAACTGTATATGATAATATTACATCTTCATTATTAAATTCACCTATTCTTGATTTTATTACATCATATTCTTCTTGTACTTTGTATAAAGCATATGATTTATATAATGCAAATATAGATAACATAAATATTAACATTATACCTGCTATTATTACATATTTACTATTTAATTTTTTCTTATTTTTATCAAATCTTTTTAATTTCAACATAACATTTACTCCTTCGTATTATATCTTATGGTTCTATTATACCCCCCCCCCAAACGGTGCTTGTCAAGTTGAAATTAATATGTTAATATGTTATTATTAATTTAGTGAGAAGCAAAAAGTTCTTTGGGACTCGATGCTTGCCACAAAGTTTTGTTTCAAGCACCTTTATTCAGGTTTTAAGAATAAAGATGCTTTTTTTGTTATTTAAAAGTAATAACTAATATTTTTACAAATAAAGCTATTATTATAAATAACTGAATAAATATAATTATGAATAATCTTGAGATTATATAATCATTTTTGTTCATATATACTACCTTCTTTCATAGTTTTACCAAAACCCCCTGAATTTTAGTCCCTAAAGTAAGGTAGCAAGCATCTTCTTTTTGCTTCTCGAGATTGCTATTATATAGTAATTTTTTTGTATTTCAAGGCTTTCGACAAATAGTGACAAATGTTTTAATAAAACATTTAAAAAACTTATAAAATGTAAGGCTTAGTTTACTTTTTATTACAAATGATAATATTTCATTGCTTTTTTCATTTTATCTACAATATCTTTTTTTATATCATTACTAAGTTCTACATTTATATTACTAAAAAACTTTTAAATATAATATTTCTTTTAAACATAAGTAAAATTTTGCTGATAATTATAGGTATATCACTTGAATTTATAATTTTATCAAAATCTGCTCTAACTCCTTTTACCATATACAATTTTCCGTCATCAGATAATATTTTTGTATATTCTCTTTCAAATCCTACAATAACAAAATAATCACTTGGTACAGCATTTTCAAATTTTTTTTGCAAAAATCTTCTAATATATAAGTTTTACATGTTTGTCTTGCACCAATTAGCATTAATGGCATCTTAAAATTTTCTTTCCAGATTTTTAATTTTTTTCTATTTTTCTATACATAAGATTTCACCACTTTTTGTACAAAATGTACGTTTTTTTGAACTTTTTTCGTGCATTTTGTACGTTTTTTTTGCATTTTTTGATATAAAAAAAGTGATAATAATAATCACTCATTTCATTAAAATGTTAACAATTAAATTCTCTAATATTCCTAAATTTAATTCTTTAATTAATTCTAGTGCTTTTTTAGATAATTTTTTTAATAATTCTAATAACTTATTTTGTTCCTTAGCATTTATAGCTTCTTTTATTAAAGTGTAATCTTCATCACTTTTATCAATATGTTCTAATAAAATTTTAAGTTCGTTATAGATATTTTTATTATTTATAATATTAACATTATTATCACCAAAAGAAATAATACCATTGTTAATCATTTGATACCTCTATTTTGTTTTTATTTTTATTACCTTTAGAAATAATTCCGTTATTTATTACATCATGGCTATCAAAATTAATTGTATAATTTACTTTTTTTGAATTCATAGCATCTACTATCGCATCATGAACATTATGAATAAAATCATTATTATCTGATTTAAGTATAACGCAAAGCCCTCTTGAAGTTTCTATTTTAAGCCCATAATAAATTTCTTTATGCTTTTTTATATTATATACAAATAAAATAATAATTGTACATATATAAATATCTCCTAAAATCATTAATTTTTTCCAAATAGAACAGATAATTAGCATAAATACAAATCCAAAAAGCCAATCTTTTAAACCAGCAAATATTGAATGTCTTTTAAAATTGAAAAATTCTAAGTTATCAATATTAGGTATGTTGATAGTAGTTCCAGATAAATGTAATATTTGATTATTGATTGTAAAAACTCCGCTATCATAAGTATAACTTTTCTTATCCATATAACCACTCACTTCTTAGTATTATTTTATCTTTATATTTTCTAAATTTCAATATCTATTTTTATATCATGTAATAAATAATCAATATTAAATTTTAAAAAGTCTAAAATAAGTTCTTTAGTTTCTTTATCAATGTTTCTAATATTTTTTATAACTCTTATAGCGATTTTAATATTTTTTAAATCATTTAAATTATAAACACCACTGTTTTCTAATGCATTAAAAACAGTAGTTATCATTTTTTCTCTTTTTTTATCATCATTTTTATCTAACCAAGCTAGAACACTTTTATCAATCTTTTTACTTAGATCACTAAGATCTGCCAAAACTAATTCTGTATTATTTATTTGCCATGTCATAATTGAATGGGCCATTAAATCTTTTCTTGTAGATTTTATTACTTTGTAATTACTTGTATGTCTAAGTAGAAGTCCTACTACTGAATAATTTGGAATTATATGAATATATTTTTCTTCAATGCTTTTATATTCTTTAGATTCAATTTCTTTTTTTCTAAGTCCTGGACCATCATTACTATAAATTTTTATTATTTTTTTCTTAATACTTTTCTTAGCATACATTGATGCTACTAAAGCAAGATTTCCTCCTTTAGAATGGCCCCCTATTACAATATTTTTATCAAAAAATCCAATTGTTTTATTTAAATATTCTATCGCATATTTTTGAGATTCAATAGGAAATTTATATGCTAATTCAAAATCTTCTTTCCAGCCACTTAGTAAGTGATCAGTTCCTTCATAAGAAACATATATAAATTTTTTATTAACTTTAAAAGTCATAGCACTAAATTGCTTATCTTTATCACCTATATATTTATAACCATAAATTAGGACATCTTTATATCTATTTGTTAAATATGCTTCTTTCAAAATTTTATAAGCATCTTTTTGGGCGATACCAAGTTTTTCTACTTCCTTATATTTATATTTTAAGAAAAATATTTCTCCTGCTTTACTTATACTTATTTTTTCTTTATTTTCACTAACAATTCCATAAAAATCTAAATAAGATAAACTTGAAAATACTAAATTGTCTACTTCATTAAAATCCATTTCATAAAAAGTTTTGTTACCATAATCTTTTATATATTTTAATATATTTGCCATAATACCTCCATATTTTAAAAAAATGACAAGCAAGTTGTCATTTAAAAGAACCTTATTATATCTTTTATTGTTATATAAACCATTAATATCATAAGTAAGATAAAACCTACTGTATGAAATTTATTTTCTAATTCAGCATTAACTGGTGATCCTTTTATTTTTTCTATTATCATAAATAATACTCTACCACCATCAAATGCCGGGAATGGTAAAATATTTAAGAAACCAACATTAATACTTAAGAAAGCAAGGATATATAACATGTAACTAATTCCATATCCAATACCTTGGTTTACAACTTCATACATTCCTACTGGACCAGATAAAGCACTAAGTGAAAGTTTTCCAGTAAATAATCCTTTTAAAGTTAAAGCCATAGTATCAACAACACTGCCAAATTTAATAAAAGCATATTTTAAAGAAGCAACAAAGCCTTTTTCTTCTTCTGTGCTAACTCTAAATCCAAAGGATTTTGTTTCTTCCCCTTTATCAGTTTTAGTAATTTTGGGTTTAACATAGAATACTTCTTTAGTTCCATCTTCATGTTTTACATCAAATTTATAAACATTATCCTTAGTCTTAAAATAAAGCAATATTTGTGTTTTTTCCCAATTAGTTACTTTTTTATCATTAACTGCTACTATTTCATCACCTGCAACTATTCCAGCATGTTCCATTGCTGAATCTTTAACCACTTCTGAAACACGAGGAACATTATAACTTGCTCCCCATATTAGAGCACTTATAAATAATACTACTATTGCAAGGATAAAGTTATTAACTACCCCCGCAACTAATATTATAAGTCTTTGTAACCAGGGTTTATTACACATTAATTTTTCTTTTTTTATCTTATTATCATCTTCATAAACTTCTCCAGCCATAGCCACAAATCCACCAATTGGAAAAGCTCTTAAGTTATAATCAATTTTATCTTTTCCTTTATGAGTAAAAATGATTGGACCCATTCCAATAGAAAATTCATAAATATGAACGCCAAATTTTTTAGCCCAGATAAAATGACCAAATTCATGAATAATAATTATTATTGATAATATTAAAATAAGTAATAATATTGAAAGTATCCACATAATAATCCCTCCTTATATAACTGTAAATAATATAATATATGCAAGTACAACAAATATTAAGCTATCAAGTCTATCTAATATTCCACCATGTCCAGGCATAATATTAGAAAAATCTTTTATATCATTTTCTCTTTTAATTTTACTAAATAGTAAATCTCCAAATTGCCCTACTACTGATAAACAAAGTGATATTAAAATAATTTTAATTATATGAGTATTTGAAATCATTGTTAAATAAAATGCTGTTGCAATTATTGTTGCAACTACACTTCCTAGTACTGAGCCTTCTACTGTTTTATTTGGTGAAACATGAGGTATAAGCTTATGTTTACCAACTAATTTTCCAAGTAACATAGCAAATATATCAGTCATAGTTGTAATAAGAAGTAAATATACTAAATGCCAAATATCTATAATCCTTATTAAAATTATACTATTAAATACAAGTCCTAAAAAAATTACACTTGCAGCAAGATAAAAAGCATCACGTGCTGTATATCTTTCATCTTTATATAATACTGTTGGTATAAATAAAGCTAATAATGTTATTGCAAGTCCACGATATGTAAGTCCAAAAGCAATTGAATAACCATCAAATTCTGAATATACTAATAAAAGTAAACATATATAAGCTATTACAATCATTATATCAGGATAAGTTTTATGAGATTTTTTTAAATCTATTAATTCTTTTAACCCTAATACACTTAGTATTCCTACACCAATAATATATGGTTTTCCTCCTAAAATTATTAATGGTACAACTATTATCAAAGCAACAATTGCACTTATTATTCTCTTTTTCATTTTTAATTCTCCTAACTATTAAAAGTATACTACGATATTTTTAATTAATCAAATTTTATAAGTCATTGTTGTCACTATCTTTAACATCACAATAATTATTATCAAAATTTAAAGAAGTATCACCAATTATAATATTTTTATCATCACACTTTAAAATATTATATTTTTCATATTTATATAATTTAGCTGCATTTAATGAATTATCTTCAATTTCTTTGTATCCACTTAATAAATTATCTAAAGTTATCTTTTCATCTTTTAAAACATAATTTAATTCATATACTTCATTTTCACTATAAACTACATAAATATTTGATAAACAACTTGTGTAATATTTTGTATCATTAACTTCAACATAATTTGTTTTATCTTTTTGGCAATCTTTATTATTTACAACATTTATTTGATAATTATTATAAAGTTTTAAATCTGGTATATAAACATCTTTAATTTTAACTACATAATTATCTTTATTTTTTTTATAAGAATCTATTCTACCAACTATTTTTATATTATCATATACTTTTAAATCATTAACATTCTTAAGATTATTAAAATATAATTTATATACAATATTATCATTAAATACTACATTACCATTCATATTATTAATTTCTTCATTATTATAAGATTTCAATTCTACAATATTATTTCCCTCTTTATAACTTACTTTAGCATCTATTAAATAAAATCTATCTTTATATTGCTTAAATGAATGAATTATATCACTAGATATTGTGTTAATATCTTTTTCTTCCAGTAAATCTTTAGGACAATAATTACTTTTTTGATAGAATAAGTCAAGATATGTTTTATTATTACATTCAAAGGTACGATAAAATAAAGCATTATAATTTGTATAATTGCTAGAAGATTTTATTTCTTTAGCCACTATTGGTTTATAGTTTAGAAAATAAACAAACAAGAAATCAATAAAGATTATAAAAATAATTAGAATAGCTGGATATAATACCAATTTAACTTTATTTTTTTTACTATAAATTAAAGATATTTCAATTAATATCAAAGCAAGTAATATGATAGTTAATCTTGCTATGTCATATCCTTTCGTTAAAAATGGTATTATAAGTGTTAAAAGACCAATTACTTTTAATATTTTTGCTATTTGTTGCATTTTAAAACCTCCTTTATTCTATATTTTTATTATAACAGTAATACTAAAAAAAAGACACATTTTTTCCAAAAAAAGACTAACTTTCTTCGTTAGTCTCAAATTACTATTAATTAGTTAATAGCGTCTTTTAATTTACTTCCAGCTTTGAATGATGCAACAGTCTTAGCAGGAATTTTAATAGCTTCTTTAGTTAAAGGATTGATTCCTTCTCTTGCAGCTCTTTCTTTAGCACTGAATGTTCCAAAACCAACTAAAGCAACTTTTCCTTCATTTTTAAGTCCTTCAGTGATTCCTTCTAAAACAGCGTCTAATGCACGAGTAGCATCAGCTTTTGAAAGTCCTGCTTTTTCAGCAACGAATAAAACTAATTCTGCTTTTCCCATAAAATTTTACCTCCCAATAAAATATTTTATATTCTATAAGGCTTATTGTCCTTACATATTAAAAATAACAAAAATCATATTTAAAAGCAATAAAAACTAGATAAACATTAAAAAAAAGACATATATTTGTCTTTTTTCTATAATAAATTTGACCATTGTTTGACATTATTTTTTTGAATTAAATTTTTTTCTTAACTCTTTAGTTTTCCTAATTTCAACATATGAATCAATACTTTTTCTATATTGATATCTTTTATCATTAAAAACTTTTAATGCTTTTTCTTTGGCAATATTTCCAGCATTTTTACTTAATTGAATAAAAATTTTCATAAGAATTGGATATCTTGTTATGGCTGGATATAACCTTAAAAATTCTTCATTAATTTTAAAAATAAATTGTTTATTTTTATATCTTTTTAATTCTTCTGCTATACTTAAAGCTCCATTTTTATCAAAAGGTTTGATATCAAAATTATTATTAATTTCATTTTCAATAATCTTATTATAATCATTTACCATTTTATTTATTAATTCAAATATTTTATAATCATCAGAATAATCATTTAAATATCCACATTCAATTAGTAATACTTGTCTTTCTTCTTTTGTAATTGACAATAATTCATTAAATAAATCAATATTTTCTAAAACAAATTCTTCTTTAAATATCTTTAGATCATTACACATTCTTGCATAATCTTCTTCATTATTCCTTATGGTTTTAATTTTATTAAATAAAATATCTATTTCTTTTAAATCAAAACTTTTACCAGAAGCAATAATTTTTTTCCTCAATATGGATTTATAACTATCTAAATCATCCAATAAAATAAAATTTCTCGCTAAATAGTTTTTCATTAAAATACCCCCTTTTTTAACAAGTGAGGTATATTTTAACACTAACTTTACATTATGTCAAATTACAAAACTATAGCTATTAAATTATTTGAGCCTTTATTTACTATTTTAGTTACTGTTTGACTAAGTTTATAACGAGTATTTTCTGGCATAATTGATAATTTAGCTTGAATTCCTTCTTTAACTATTTCGTTTAAACTTCTACCAAATATTTCACTTTTCCAAATACTGTTTGGATCTGTTTCATAATCTTTCATAATATAATTTATTAATTCTTTACTTTGAAGTTCACTACCAATTATTGGCTCAAAAGTACTTTCAACATCAACTTTCATTAAATGAATAGAACTTGCAACAGCTTTTAATTTTACGCCATATTTTCCACCCTGTTTAATAATTTCAGGAGTTTCCAACTTCATATCTTTTAATGTAGGATAAACTATTCCATAACCAGTACTTTTAGCCATTTTAAGTGCACTTCTAATAGTGTCAAATTCTTCTTTGGTTTCTTTATAACTTGCAAATATTTGTAATAGACTGGCTTTTGTAGCTACTGTAGAACCCATAACTTCTTTTAAAACTTGATTATATAGTTCATTACTACTTTCTAAATTTAAAGTTACAACGCCAGTAGATGCATCAAGGTCACTAATGTATGCTTTGTTTATGTATGGGCTATCTTCATAATATTTTATTATTCCATCGGTATCTTTAACTTTATTAACATTTATAATACTTTCTTTAATTTTTTCAAGATAGTGTTTTTTTACTTCATGACTATTAGGAAGAACATGAACCCATTTTGGCATATTTATTTTTATATCAATAAGTGGGAATTCATATAATGCTGTTTTTAAGACATCCATGATTTGTGGCTCATTCATTGTTTCAACACTTATAGGTAAAACTGGAACATCATATTTACTCATTAAATCTTCTTTTATTTCTAATGCTCTATTACTATTTGGATGAGCTGTATTTAAAATAACTATAAATGGTTTGCCTAATTCTTTTAACTCCATTATTACTTTTTCTTCAGCTTCAACATAACTTTCTCTTTTAAGTTCGCCAAACGAGCCATCAGTTGTTACTACTATACCAATAGTTGAATGATCTTCTATTACTTTTTTTGTACCAATTTCTGCAGCTTCAACAAAAGGTATATGATCATCAAACCACGGTGTTTTTACCATTCTTGGATTTCCATCTTCGTCTTCATATCCCAAAGAATCTTTAACAACATATCCAACGCAATCTACAAGTTTAATATTAGTCTTAAACTCATCAATTTTTATATTTGCTCCGTTTGAAGGAACAAATTTAGGTTCTGTTGTCATTATTGTTTTACCACTTGCACTTTGAGGTATTTCATCTAAGCATTTTTTCTTTTCATATTCATCCTCAATATTATCAACAATTAAATTTTCAATCACTTTTTTTATAAAGGTAGATTTACCAGTTCTTACAGCACCAACTACTCCTAAATAAATTTCTCCATTGCCTCTTTTGGCAATTGACGCTAATATTTCTGTTTTCTCCATTTAATAACCTCTTTCATTTTTCTAATTAAACTTATGAGGTTTTAATAATATTTATTCATAATTTACAAAATAATAAAAATTTATTTTTACTTTTTATTTTCCATTATATTTATTGTCATTAAAAATAAAAAATAGCAATTTCTTGCTAATTTAACTAATTTAATACTTTTTATATAAAATTATAACTGTTACAGTGACTAGCATGAGCTTTAAATGAATTATAACTAAGCCTTGCTTTTTTATAATTCAATTTATTAGTCCCATATAATTTTTTCCAAAGTCTAATATTTTTTCTAAACTTTTTTTTAAATCTTTTCCTCAGTAAAATGTAATCATTAAATATTACATAGCCACAAAAATTAATTCCTTTATTACTTGGATAATACTTACATTTAGAATTTAATTCTAAATGTAGAAAATCTTTAAGATATTTTCTTATTACTTTTAAAATATTTTTAGCTTTTTCTTTATTTTCAACAAGCATTATAAAATCATCCATATACCTAATATAATATTTTATTTTTAACTTTTCTTTAATAAAATGATCAAATTCATTTAAATATATATTTGCAAAAAATTGAGAAGTATAATTACCAATGGGTATACCTATATTTGTGCCATCATTTAATATAACTTTTGTAAAGTTTATTAATTTTTCACATCTAATTCTTCTTTTTAATATACCCATTAGGATATCCTTATCTATACTATAAAAATATTTCTTAATATCACATTTCAAAACATAATAATTCTTATTCTTAGAATACATTTTTTTCATATAACATTGTAAATTTTTAACAGCTTTATGCGTTCCTTTATCTTCAAGACAGGCATAAGTATCTTTTATAAATACTTTACTATAAAATGGTTTTATAAATTCTTCAACATACCATTGGTGTACTATTCTATCTCTATAAGGTAAAGATTTAATTAGCCTTTTTTTAGGCTCATAAATTATAAATTCTCTATACTTACCAAACTTATAATTATCATTTTTTAAGTCTTTTAAAATATTAACTAAATTACTTTCTAAATCAAGTTCAAATAACATAACTTCTTTATAACTTTTCTTTCCCTTACTAGCCCTTTCGTGAGCTTCTAATAATTTAATAAAAGATAACTTACTTTCAAAAGAAGTTTTTATACTTTTGCACATGATGATATCCATCCTCCAAGTAAATTACCGACATTAGTAATCTTTTTACTCCATGCTGTATAATTTCTCTTATTAATATATTTGCGACGATAAGAAAGTCTAACTAAAACTTTTAAAAATTTCAAATCAACATCTAATTTATTCAAATAATTAAGTTTTAAAGACTTATCATACATTTTAAAAGCATATATAACATTTTTTATACAATCATAAGTTGTATTTTTAATAGAAGTAACAATAGCTAACTTTTCATTTTTAGGATATTTTTCACAAATATTTTCCGTATAATAAGTCATTTCTAATAATTGTTTATAAATAATTAAATTTTCAACCTCTTTTTTCATAAATGCTTTTTAACTCCTCTAACTTTTTTAAAGCATCCATTGGTGTTATATTATTTAAATCTATTTTATTTAAATAATATCCTATGTCATCAAATTCTTCTTTAAAATCATTAATTATTTCGATATTTAACTTATGATTATGAAATACTTTTAAATATGCATCTAATGAAATATCAGGAAAACCACACTTAAAAGTATCGTTTCCAAATTTAACTTTTTTTAAAACAACATAATTATTTATTGTTTCAACATCTTCACCAACAAAAATATAAAATTTACCATTTTTAAATAAATAAAGTTTATTATTATCTTTTAATTTTAATTTTTTATAAATATCATATATTTTATTCACACTACATCAACATCCTTTACTTCAACAAAAAAGCAGTATAAAAAACCATGTTTCTTATACTGCTAAAACATTCCAATTTTCAATTTTATTTACTAACCAAAATATTTTTATTTCATTTTTATCATTTTATAGATAGGTACCAACTTTCTAAAATTAACATTAATTTTAAGTCCTTAAACTTTATTTATTAACGGTATTATTACTTAAACTTTAGTCTGCGAACACGAGGCGAAGGCCAATGTTGCTATTGGCACCACCAGTGTTTTGATTGAAGTTAAACTGACCTGCAAGTACACCATTGTTGTAATTGCCGCCTCGATTGAACCAAGGGTTAGAAGAATTGACAAAGTTAGAATTGTCAGCACTAGAGAATAGAAAAGTTATTTTTTAACAAATTGGAACCTACATTAATTTATATAAATTTAATTAATGCCTTAATTATAATTAATTTTTCCTAAAAATTTTAAAATTAAAATTTTTAGGATTTTTTTCTACTTTCCCCACCACTCGCTTTAAAAAAGAGAGCGAGTGGTATTCTTAAAAGCAAAAGGGTTAAATTTGAATCATAGATTCAAATTACTTTGCGAACACGAGGCGAAGGCCAAAGTTGCTATGGGCACCACCAGTGCTTTGAACGAAGCCAAACTGACCTGCAAGTACACCATCGTAGTAACGGCCGCCTCGACGGAACCAAGGGTCAGAAGAAAGGACAAAGTAAGAATAGTCAGCATACCAACTATTGTGTACACGATTATTATTATCACCATCTTGATAATAATAGAATGGCCCCATCTCTCCTGTAGCATCCCCTAGTATTCTTTTACTATATGTT
>ERZ857922.1407-NODE-1407-length-29815-cov-4.167708_pt1 | contig 29815 bp, 39 predicted proteins | sample MGYA00519579_ERZ857922 | MGnify/ENA primary metagenome ERZ857922 (study PRJEB31778, sample SAMEA3449375) | human gut metagenome | biome: human gut; feature: human-associated habitat; material: faeces | place: United Kingdom | collected 2010/2012 ... | reverse complement strand
TGCTAGACCCAAAGAACGCCGACCTTGCGGATTTATCCGCTGTCATGCCAGAAATCTATTACAAAAAGGAAGATATAACTGCTTGTATTGAGCAATTCTATGATGGCATGATGGCAAGGAGCGAATCCATGAAATTGATGGAAAACTATAAGACAGGTGAAAACTATGCCTATCTCGGTCTTGCTCCCCACTTCCTTATCTTTGATGAATATGTGGCATTTATGGAAATGCTGACGACAAAGGAAAATGCCGCTGTGCTGAATAAGCTCAAACAAATAGTCATGCTTGGTCGGCAGGCTGGGTATTTTCTGATTCTCGCCTGCCAGCGTCCAGACACAAAATATCTCGGTGACGGAATCCGTGACCAGTTCAATTTCCGTGTAGCATTGGAGGGAGCGTATGTCGGAGCTGGGTTATTCTATGATGTTCGGTGAGGTTGACAAGGACTTTTTCTTGAAACAGATAAAAGGACGTGGCTATGTCGATACAGGAACGAGCGTCATATCGGAATTTTACACGCCCCTTGTTCCTAAAGGGCATGACTTTCTAAAGGAAATCGGCAGACTGTCAAAAAGCTGGCAGGACGGACAGGCGGCGTGCAGAGCGAAAGCCGCAGGTACGGACTAGCCTGTGTTGGTGTGGCTTGCCACACCAACCATTCGCCCCCGTTATCTAACAGGGGGGCACAAATTATCTGAAAAAAGTTCAATAAATATGGAAAAAGCCGCTAAGACAGCGGACTTTTAGAAGATTCAAGGGAATGTGACAATACCGCAAACTATCACATTCCCTTTTTTGATTGGAGGGATTATGGCTGAATGATACTGACTGGATAGACCATTTTCAAGGAACAGCGGACGCAGTACGGCGTTTCCCAGAATCAGCTTGCGGTCATGGCTGGTGTCAGCCGAGAATACATTAGCAGGCTGGAATCTGGCAAAGTAGCCTTGACAGAAGAAATCAAGGCGAAACTGACGGACGCACTGGACAAACTGAATCCAGAAAATCCGCTGGAAATGGTCTTGGATTATGTGAGAATCCGTTTCCCCTCACAGGACGTTAAGCACGTTGTTGAGGATATTCTCAAAATAAGGCTTGATGTGATGATACATGAGAACTTCGGATTCTATTCCTATTCAGAGCATTATGTCTTGGGTGATGTGTTCGTACTGACTTCGCCCGACGAGGAAAAAGGCACATTGCTGGAACTGAAAGGAAAAGGCTGCCGCCAAATGGAAAGCTATCTTCTGGCGTAGCACAGGAGCTGGTATGACTTTCTCATGGACGCTCTGTTGGAGGGAGGTGTGATGAAACGTCTTGACCTTGCCATCAACGATATGGCAGGAATCCTAGATATTCCAGAGCTGACAGAGAAATGCAACCGTGAAGAATGTATTTCCGTATTCCGCAGCTTTAAGAGCTACCGTAGTGGTGAGCTTGTTAAAAGCAAAGAACAGGATAGATACGGTATGGGAAATACATTGTATGTCGGTTCGCTAAAATCAGAAGTCTATTTCTGTATCTACGAAAAAGACTATGAACAGTATGTCAAACACGAGATTCCCCTTGAAGATACGAAAATCAAAAACCGTTTTGAGATAAGGCTAAAGAACGAGCGAGCCTATTATGCGGTGCGTGACCTGCTGACCTACCATGACGCAGAGCGTACCGCTTTTGATATTATCAACCGCTATATGCGATTCGCTGACAAGGAGGTGGACAAGCGACACAGCGAATGGAAAACCAATGAAAGATGGGCGTACTTTATCGGTTCTGATCGTGGGCGTTTGAAATTAACGACCAAACCAGAACCGTACACGCTCACACGGACACTGAACTGGATAAGCAGGCAGGTTGCCCCGACTTGGAAAGTCTTGCAGCAGATAGACGATACCAACGGAACAACGTATCTCAAAGATATTTTGAACCATGCAAAGCTCACAGAGCGTCACAAAAAGCTGATTGAACAGCAGACAACTTCCACAGAAAAAAATCACAACACAGGAGGAATGACAACATGAAAAGCATTTTATTTGACCTGTTCCTGTTCTTACTTGGAGCAGGCTTTGGCGTAGTTACCATGTGCTTTATGCAGACAGCAAAAGCCGCAGACAGAGAAATTGAAATGATGGAAAGGAGAAAGAAATAATGAATTTTGGACAGAACTTATACAACTGGTTTTTATCTAACGCACAGTCCCTTGTGCTTATGGCAATCGCTGTTATCGGAGTGTATCTCGGATTTAAGCGAGAGTTTTCCAAACTTATCGGGTTCTTGGTGATTGCTTTAATCGCTGTCGGCTTGGTGTTCAATGCCGCTGGCGTAAAAGATGTGCTGTTGAACTTATTCAATAAGATTATCGGAGCGTAACTCAATTAGAACTCTTTTGTAAAATGCTTTGCTAAATGATATAATATCATTAGTAGAATCTTACATATTCGAGAGGAGAATACTAATGGCAAAGAACAAAAAAAGTCCGAAAATGATGAAAGTGGTTTATTTTGATGAAACAGCGGCAACGGACTATATTACTATACAAAACGGTGGACAAATTGACTGGACAACCACAGAAAATAAAGAAAGATTAGCAAAAATTATTGCCGAAATTGATGTACAAGCTAAAGGCGGATTTAATTTATTTTCATTTATCAAGTCTTCGGCATCTGGAAATACCAATGCAAACTTTGATGCAAACACTAGCAAGTTAATAAAAAGTACAGTTACCAATACTCTTCTAACAGATTATATTTCAATGGCAAGTGAAGATAAAAATATTCAACAATTCCATAATGATGGTGTTTATGCTCCAGAAAATTCTATTTCTATGTATAGGATGTATAGTTCATATCTAAATATTGTACCTAAAGAGCAAATTCCTATAGACCTTGAGGGACTTAATAATGCTCTTCTTGGTGAGAGAGGATATTATCAAATGCTTTTAAATAGTGAAAAAGAGCCTTCTTGTGTTTTGAGGTTTAATATAAACGCATTTAAAAATGATTATAGCTTAGCTGATTTATCGAAAATGAATTTATCGTATTTTGGTGTCAAAGTGGGGCAATGTACGAAAGAACAATTATCTTTAGAAAAGGAATTTGAAATAAAATCATCAACTAATATACCTAATGTTAAGGAAATTGTAACTGGAGAAATAAGTGAGTCCTCGATAAAATACTTAGATGTTTTTGATATTGTATTGGCGGGGGTGATGAGTATTGAATAAAGTAATTATATATTATGGTTCAAAGGAAAAATTCAATCGAATCATTCCAAAAGAATATAGAAATTTAACTGATTTAGTTTATGAATCGGATAAAGACGGAAAGACAATGAAATTAGTAATACCAAATCAAAATGGTGACTATCCGAAAGAAGACAAGGAAGAAAAAATTTATGTAAAAAATTTTGTGATAAGTTCAGATGAATATGCTGGAGTTCGAGAACATGTTATTACAAATTTTATAAACTTTCTTGCTAAATTTGACGTAGAAAATTTGTATATTCAGAACCCACCACTACAAATAAGTGAACAAATTCTTAGATTATATCCAAATGCAGACGTGAAATATCAAAGATATAAACGGCTGACAACTTCTCATTTACTCAAAATAAATGAAGAATATGACAATAAAATTATAGGGCAGGAAGATGTTAAACTTGAATTATTGCAAGCTCTTTTCCCCCTTACTATGAAGTACAGACAAAAACCTGTAGTTTTATTATTTTATGGTAAATCGGGAATTGGTAAGACAGAAACAGCAAAATATATAGCTAAGATTATAGGTGAACCCATATTTAGAAAACAATTTTCTATGTATCAAAACAATCAATTTGCTACATATTTATTTGGAGGTGCGCATTATGAAAAAAGTTTTGCAAAAGATTTATTAGATAGAAAGTCTAATGTTTTATTGCTTGATGAGTTTGATAAAGCACATCCCTCTTTTCACAGTGCATTTTATCAACTTTTTGATGAGGGTATTTACGAAGACCAGAATTATTATCTAACACTAAAGAAATCTATTATAATATGTACTTCAAATTATACAGATTTAAAAGACATCGAAGAGGATTTAGGTAGTGCGATTTATAATCGTTTTGATAAGATTATTCACTTTGAAGATTTAAGTGTTGAATCAAAAATGAGGATTGGACAAATGGCATTCGAAAAATATGAAACAAATTTCAAACATCGTTTGGACAAGACAACAAAGGACAGATTAGAAAAATCATATATACAATGCGATAATGTTCGACAAATACATCATATTATTGAGAATACTTTTGCACTATCAGTAATTTTAAGCAAAACAAAAAAATAGGCATTTGAAGCAGTAAATCTTAACGGTTTGCTGCTTTTTTCATGCAAAATTTTAAGATAGGAGGACAACATGAAGACAGATATTTTCGAGGATATGAAAGACTGGGTCGGCTGCAAATACATTTCCGACCTGCCCTACCGCAAACGTGAGGTATGGGAAATCATCAAGCAGCACTCGCCGCTTGCCTATCCAGAGGAACAACTGGAAAAATTCTGCCATTATGTGTTCGGTGTAGATTATGCTGTCATAATGTGAATACTGGAAAACAGGAAAGGAAGTGATAAACCTTGTATGAAATGCGAATCTATCTTTTAAACAATACCCAGCCTTACCGTGACGACGAGGACGAGGGTTACACTGGCGGCTGGTTCAACTGCCCTGTGGACTTGGAGGAAGTCAGAGAAAGACTGGGCGTTGAAAATGAAAAACAGTTAGAGATAGCTGATTATGAGCTGCCTTTTGAGGTACACAGTGAAATGCCCCTGTGGGAAATCAACGTAAAATGCCGCATGGTACAGGAAATGGAGGGTACGCCTATCGGCAACGAAATGAAGTCCATCATACAGAGATGGTTTTACGGGTTTGATGAATTTATCGACCATAAGGACGAAATACGCTATTATGACGTGGCTGACGGTGCGGCACTGGCAGAATACCTTATCTGCGAGGAATGTATCTTCGGTGAGATTCCCCACGAACTGCAAAAGCACATTGATTACCGTTCCTACGGAAACGAGCTGGAAATGCAGGACAGATACCTGTTTACACCCAGCGGCGTATTCCGCTATCAGTAAAGGGGTGATGTGATATAGAAGAAATGCGAATCTATATCGCCAATCTTGGGAAATACAACGAGGGTGAGCTTGTGGGCGCATGGTTTACGCTGCCCGTCGATTATGACGAAATGGCGGAGCGTATCGGTTTGAATGAATTTTATGAAGAATACGCTATCCATGATTATGAGCTGCCCTTTGAGATTGACGAATACACGCCGATTGAGGAAGTCAACCGCCTGTGTGAGATGGTGGAGGATTTACCAGAAGATATACAGGACGAACTTTCTGAACTGTTATGCTGTTACAGCAGCTTGGAGGAACTTTGCGAACACGCCGACGAGATTATCCACTATCCCGACTGCAACGATATGACAGACGTTGCCTATTATTTTATAGATGAATGTCAAAGTCTTGGAGAGATACCAGACAGGTTAAGAAATTACATAGACTATGAATCCTATGGGCGTGACCTTGATTTAGAGGGGCGTTTTGTCGTTACCAATCATGGCGTATTTGAATGTCCCTATTAACAAAATATCAACGCAACGACCAGTGAGAACCACTGGCATTTTTTATGCAGCAGCTTGTGAAAACAGGCTGCTGTTTCCATTTAGAAAAGAAAGGAGCTGTGAACATTGAAGAAAATCAAAAGCTATACAAGCATATGGAGCGTTGAGAAAGTCATTTACGCTATCAACGACTTTCAGCTCCCGTTCCCCCCTCACGTTCAGTCAAATGGCATGGTTCGTGGTATCGCTGTTCGTGGTGATTCTTTTTGGGGAGCTACCGCCCTTTTCCTTGATTGACGGTGCGTTCCTCAAATACTTTGGAATCCCCGTGGCTTTTACTTGGTTCGTGTCGCAAAAGACCTTTGACGGGAAAAAGCCTTTTGGATTCCTAAAGTCCTGTGTCAGCTTTCTGCTGCGACCAAAAGTGACCTATGCTGGAAAGGCGGTTCGGCTGAAAAAAGAAACATTCAATCCCGTGATTACAACAGTTAGGAGTGTGATATATGTTCCCGATTAAGTATATTGAAAACAATCTGGTATTCAACCATGACGGCGAGTGCTTTGCCTACTATGAGCTGACACCTTACAATTATTCGTTCCTGTCACCAGAAGAAAAGTACATGGTGCAGGACAACTTCCGACAGCTTATCGCACAGAACCGTGACGGAAAAATCCATGCTTTGCAGATTGCCACAGAGGACAGCCTGCGTGTGGTGCAGGAGCGTTCCAAAAAAGGAATCACAGGGCGACTTCGTGATGTTGCCTGTGCAAAGATAGATGAACAGACAGAGGCGTTAGTAGAGATGATTGGGGAAAATCAGATTGACTACCGCTTTTTTCTTGGATTCAAGCTGCTGGTGAATGAGGAAGAAATCAACCTAAAGAGCATGAGGAAGTCGGCAGCTATGACCTTTGCCGATTTTCTCTATGAAGTCAACCACAAGCTCATGGGCGACTTTGTTTCCATGAGTAATGATGAGATTAACCGTTTTATGAAGATGGAAAAGCTGCTGGAAAGCAAAATCTCACGCCGCTTTCAGTTCCGCAGGCTGGATAAGAACGACTTCGGCTATCTCTTGGAGCATATCTACGGAAATACAGGCATTGCCTACAATGATTATTCCTATGAGCTGCCTGTAATTTTGTAATTGATTTTGAATATATTCTTGTATCTTCTTTGCATTTTCCCTACAGTATCTACGTAATATCCTCTGCACCAGAAATGGCGATTTCCATATTTGTATTTTAAATTTGCATGGCGTTCGAAGATCATAAGTGTACTTTTTCCTTTCAAATACCCTACAAAACTTGAAACACTTAAACTTGGTGGTATCTTTACAAGCATATGCACATGGTCTGGGCATATCTCTGCCTCTACTATTTCTACACCTTTTCTTTTGCATAGCATACTTAAAATATTCACAATATCCTGTTTCATCTTCCCATACGCTACTTTTCTTCTATATTTTGGTGCAAAAACAATATGATACTTACAATTCCATTTCGTATGTGCTAAACTGTTTATATCCATTTGGATAACCTCCTTTGATTTTATGTGGTTGGCGAACCAACATAATTATATCACTGGAGGTTTTTTACTGTAAGCTTAAGCAATGCTGACTCACCGGCCTAGCCGATGGTTTATTTGTTCATCAAAGTTCCGTTTCTCTTCTGAGAAACTCCACTGTGCTGAACAGGCTTAAAGCCTAACAATAAAATAGGACTTGGCACATACGTAATGATGTGCTAAGCCCTATTTCATTGAAATCCATTATTTTCTATTAAATATTTTCTTTAATATATTCAATATTAAGATCATCAAAATTAATGAAAAAATAGTACTATTAACTGCAATAGAAAATCTAATATCAACATATTATATTACTCCTTATTTTAATACTTTATTAAATATTCCTTTATCTTTTAAAAAGAAAAAATTCAAAATTACATCTAATATAAAAAATATAAGTACAAACAATCCCCAATATACCACCAAACTGTCATATCCTAATCCCAGTATTCTGAAAATTATCTTGTGTACTGGCACTGTAAATAAGATTAATACTACATTCATTGCTGCCAATAAAATACCTTTCATTTTTCACTACCTCTTTCTTTTTTTAAATCAATGATTCGATCTGCACTTTTTGCCATTTTTTCATCATGTGTAACGCATATTATTGTTTTTCCTTCTTTTTTTAATTCTTTAAATAAATGAATAATTTTTTCCTTATTGCTTGTATCAAGATTTCCCGTTGGTTCATCTGCAAGTATAATCTCACATGGTTTTAACATCGTTCTTGCAATTGCTATTCTTTGTTGTTCTCCACCACTTAATTCGCAAACCTTATGTCCCAGATATTCCTTGGATATTCCAACTTTCTCTAAAGATTCTTCTAACTCTTTTTCTTTAAAATTCTTTCGATACTTTTTTGATAACAACAGATTTTCTTTTACTGTATCATTTTCTATCAAGGCATAATTTTGAAAAATATACCCAAATACATATCTTCTTAAATCTTGAACATCTTTCTTAGAAAAACTATTTTTTCCATTGATTGAAATACTCCCACTATCTGGTTTATCAATCATAGAAATCATATTTAAAATAGTAGTTTTTCCTGCCCCACTCTCACCAATAATTGCAATAAATTCATTTTTATTGATTTTTAACGAAAAATTTTTCAAAACTACATGATCACCAAATGATTTACAAATATCTTTTAATTCAATCATCACCATTGCTCTCCATTTATTATTTTTTCATGTAAATTTTTCTTACTTAAATAATCATACTCTAACCTTGTAACAATAATCTCTATGATACATGCTATAATCATAAAATACCATACTACTACATTATGTTTTATAATATATACTACTGCAGTTGTGCACAAATTAATGCCTATCAAAACTAGAATGATTTCTTTTATTGACGACATATAGCCATATCCCCATAAAGTTTCTAATAATAATCTTTGTTGTTTTGAAAAATAATATCCACTAACTGCTATTGTTATAAATACTATGGAGCAAAGTATAACTGCTAATAAAATTGCACTCTGCCACATTACTTTCTGTCGAATAATCACAAGATTACTGGCTGCCTGTCCATAAATATTTGTTACCGAGTTAAATTGATAAATACCTAACTTTTGTTCTAATGCTTCTACTTTTCGATACGCATAACCTTGTTTTTTAGAATCATCCTCAAAATAAATGCTTCCTGAAACTATATCTCCTGCATACATAACTGCAATACAAGATGAATCCACTCCACCTGTATAAATGACTGCTATTGGATCTATAATCAGATTTTTGTCATTTCCTGTATCTAAATCATACGTAAAATAAGATTGATTTGATTTCACGTATATGATATTAATAGATAGTTTATCTTTTTTCAGCATATTTTTTGGTTTATTCATATTTTTTCTAAAATAATTATCTATTGTAACCTTTTGGAAATAGAAATTTTCTTTATAATTTTTTATGATTTTTTTTTCATATTTCTTATACTGTTCTGGCACTAAGATATTAAGAGTATTTTGATTGTAATCAATCAATTTTGAAATGGCTTTTCCATTACATGTTTGTATTGGATTTCGCTTTAAATAATTTTCATCTATTTGAATACTTCTTCCTGCTGGTGAATAAATTTGCTCTTCTTTATCTCCAGCATACTCAAATTCGTACCTCTGATTTCCTCTTCCATCCGATTCCTTTTCATAATTATCTGAGTTTATAAGAAATATTTTGAGTTTATCTTTTGATTTTTGATAAAATTTTTCTAACTCATTATTTATATTTCTTGCTTCCAAAGAATCTTCTGCCACTGAAGAATCATATCCTTGAAAATTAATTGTATAAATATTTTTTGTCTTATTCCAATAACTCAAAGTATGTTGTTTATCTTTCAGTCGTTGTGCATCATTTGTTGCATTACTTAAAGTTAACTGAACAGCTATAAACACACTAGTCAACACTATATAAGATACTTTTTTAATTTGACTAAAAAAGACATTTTTTTTCCCTTCTGATATATGCTTTTCAAAAGATAATATCATACAATTTATTATAATTGCCAACAGATAAATTATAATACTTATCAATAAATTTACCCAAATACATGTAGACATATATTCTATTATTTTTTGTATTCCTTCAAACTTCCATCCAACTCCAATCCATATCATTAACCATATCATTTCATTGAATATCCAAAATCTTATGATATCTTTATTTATCTTCCATATAATTGATGCTTTCGAATATCCCCAATATTTCATTAAAGCTATTTTCTTTCTCGAATATATATAATAGACACTAAATCCTAGCAATAAAAATAAAACACTAAATCCTAACAAATACAACACTGAAAGATTATTTATTGATTGCCATTTTTGTTGATTGGTATATATTTTTACAATACCATATTGGGATAATCCCTGTTCTAATTTCTGCTCTATTGCTCTCGTCGTATGATCTATAAAAAATGTGTTTCCATATCCTACATTCTTCAAATCTTTAAATGGATACACATTTATTTTCCATGTGGTATATGGAAACTTCATATTTAAAACTTCTTGTTGATTTGTTGTATAAATAGATAATTCCTTTTCATTAAGGAATTCATATTTCATAATTGTTATATGATATTGATTTGCAAACTTTAAAAGTTCTTTATGAACTTCTGATACATTCACAAGTTCTTGTTGTCTGGATTGAACTTCTACCACTCTCTTATGGAAAATCTTATCTGTCATGCGATAATTACTGAAAATTGCAAACCCAAAAACATTCATGCCTATCAATACAATGCTATATAAGATACAAACAATCTTTTTGCTTTTCATTTCACAGTTTTCTCCTTAAAAAATAATTACTGTAACCTTTTTATTTATAGGTCACAGTAATTATTTTACATTTTATTTAGTTCCCCATTTTGCCTTATTTCCAGCTAATGTCTGAAAAATTCTTCTCGTAGCTAGTGTTCCTTTTGGAATCCATCCACTGGTATACCATTTAGAAGAATTTGAATTTTTTACTGACACTTTATGTGTAAAATAATCATTATCAAAATGTGCAGCAAATTTTTCGCCTTCATAAGTTACCCAAAAATAGCCTCTATTAGCATTAGGTTTTCTTGGACGACCTTTTAATAATTTATTTGATGCTGTATCACCTGACACTCCATAAATCACATCATGGAACGATTTATCACCATTATTTAAATACTGGTCTAAATTAATTTCCTGTTCTTGTTCAGCTGTGTTCTCTTTTGTTGTACTTGCATATGTATCTGCATATGTTATACCAACTAGTCCAAAACACGCACAGAAACAAAATGCTATTATTGCTAATTTTCTTGTCATAATGCTCTCCTTATATAATATTTTTACATTCCAGAATGTACTTATATATTACTGCATTATGTATATATTGTCAATGTTTTTATAATAAGTTATTAAAAAAATACTATGTTGATTTATTTTATACTGGTATCCATTTTCCTACCCATTTTCCAGTTACTATATTATATTTTCTTTTATATAAATTTCCATTTACTACTTTATACTTCCAAACATAAACATTTTTATATTCCTCGATATCTCCATTTTCCCCTTCATCTACAATTGCTACATTTTCTTGTGCATAAATTGTTTGAACAGAGAAATTAAGTCCCATCGAAAATACTAATACCCCACCTAAACACACAATCATTTTATTTAATCCCTTCATTTTCTTTTGCCTCCTTGTCGTTTTTATATACACGATATCCTTGAAATGTTTCTAATGATTTACACTTTCCTACAAATCTTCCTTTATAATATATTTTATATCCTTTATTGTTTTTTATAAAAAATGTATCTTTATTTTCTAAATTGTATATAACTTCATCTGGCTTATGATCTGGATTATTATAATCTGGCTCAAATGCAAAAACAAAACTTAAAATATAACTGAAACAAAATACCATAATATACAAAATATATCCTCTGTGTTTATATTTTTTCTCCTGTCCTTTTATAATTAAGTCAAATCTTTGTTGAACTGTAGATCTTCCGCATCCAATAAAACAAAGAACTGGTATCTTCTTATGCATCTTGCTATTTTTTATAATTTTAAGCATACATTCTAAATACTCATAAATTTCCATTTCATTCATTGATTCCGTTATTTTTTTATCGTTTGCGAACTCCAACATATCTTTAAATTTCTCTTTTAAAAAATATGCAAAAGGATTCCACCAATAAAAACACATAATAATTTCACACAACATATTTAACCACAGATCATGATGATTAAAATGCTGCAGTTCATGTTTAAAAATATATTGTAATTCTTTTTCGGTAAAATCCATTTCCGGCAGTAGAATCTTAGGATGAATCAATCCTGTAATACATGGACTCTTAATTCCCTGTATTTTATATATTTCAAATTTATAGTTCTTATTATTTTGTACTGATTTATATACCTTCTCTATCTCATTTGAATTATCGGGTACTGGTATTGATAAAAATCGATTGAATTGAATCTGTGTATATATAAGCTTGCATATATACATAAAACTAATTAATATCCATACTACTATAATTACATCTGAAACACTATAATCCTTCCAAATATGCTTCATTAAAATATCACATATTACAGTCAACGCACGTGTAGAATAAATGTTTTTGGTGAATACAAAATTACATGGAAAAAACATTCTTAACATAACCATGATCATGAAAAATACCAACAAATTAGCACTATTTTTTAAAATAAAATTTATTCTATTTCCCAGCAAACATACCACAATCATAAAAACACTACTCAATAATATACATGCAAATACTGATCCGTATGTTGGAAATGTCATATCTAATTATCCCTCTTTTTCGCTAAGATTTCTTTTCTATACTTCAATTCTTGTTCCAGTTCATTTATAACCTCTTCATCCTCTTCATTTTTTATAAATTGAGCAACCAAAGATTTTTTAGAAATTTTATTATTAATTCCTGCAAAATTAGAAATAATATACTCTTCTATCTTAATCTTAGAAGTGTAAGTACGTGCCAATACATTTCCTCTATGTTCAATACCCGCAACTTCAATATAATCCGCTTTTAGTAAACTCTGAATAGATGCACGTATCGTATTAATATTCATACTTTCATCCAATTTCAAAATATCTGATGCTGCTAATGGATGCTCACTCGCCCAAAATATTTTCATTATTTCTACTTGTTTTTTTGTTAATTTTTTCATTGAATCACCTTTCTCCTTCAATCTTAATTTACTTTATATTTTATATGAAACTTACCATTTATACAAGTACAAATATAATATTATATTATTTTTTTATTGTATATGTTATGTTAGCTATTTATAAAAACAATTTGATTTATTCTACAAAATAAAAAGATTCTAAGCAATACAATCTGCCTAGAATCTTTTTTACACATATTCAAATAAATTTTATGCTTTCAATCCCTTACGAACTAACGCTCTCTTAAGTGCCAACTCTGCCCTTGCAATATCAATATCTGCGCTCTTAGCTTCGAGTCTCTTTCTTGCTCTCTCTTCCGCTTTCTTTGCACGTTCAACATCGATATCTTCCGGCCATTCTGCAACTTCTGCCAGGATACTCATGGTTGTTTCTGTGACTTCCAAAAATCCTTTTAATAATGCCGCTTTCTTCTTGGTTCCGTCTTCTTCTGTGATCGTTAGGACACCTGGTGCGATGATCATAGTCATCGGAATGTGTCTTGCGTAGATTCCGACTTCTCCTTCGGTTGTATTTAACTCAACAAATGTGACATCTCCTGTATAAAATGAGCGTTCTGGTGTAATGACTTCTAATTTCATTGTGTTTTCAGCCATAGGATCACCTACTTATTTCTTGCTGCAAAACGTTCTACAACTTCTTCGATGGTTCCTGCATTCAAGAACATTCCTTCTGGAATCTCATCGTGTTTTCCTTCTAAGATTTCTTTGAATCCCTGGATCGTATCACTTAAGGATACATACTGTCCTGGTTTTCCTGTAAACTGTTCGGCTACGAAGAATGGCTGTGATAAGAATCTCTGTACCTTTCTTGCGCGGTCTACGACCAGTTTCTCGTCTTCTGAAAGTTCATCCATACCTAAGATTGCAATGATATCCTGTAATTCTTTGTATTTTTGCAGAATCTCCTGAACACCACGAGCTACTTTGTAATGTTCTTCTCCAACGACTTTTGGATCGAGAATTCTGGATGTTGATTCCAATGGATCTACTGCTGGATAGATTCCCATCTCTGAGATCGCACGTGATAATACAGTTGTTGCATCCAGATGGGCAAAAGTTGTTGCTGGTGCCGGATCAGTTAAGTCATCGGCTGGCACATAGACTGCCTGTACGGATGTGATCGATCCATTCTTTGTGGATGTGATACGTTCCTGTAAGGCACCCATCTCTGTCTGCAGTGTTGGCTGGTAACCTACCGCACTTGGCACTCGTCCAAGTAAGGCAGATACCTCAGATCCTGCCTGTGTGAAACGGAAAATGTTGTCGATGAATAATAAGACGTCTTTTCCTCCACGATCACGGAAATCTTCTGCAATTGTAAGTCCTGTAAGACCAACTCTCATACGGGCTCCAGGTGGTTCGTTCATCTGTCCAAAGACCATGGCGGTCTTGTCGATAACACCTGATTCACTCATCTCTGTGTATAGATCATTTCCTTCACGAGTACGTTCTCCTACACCAGTGAATACAGAATATCCACCATGCTCTGTTGCGATATTTCGGATCAGCTCCTGGATCAGTACGGTTTTTCCTACTCCCGCACCACCGAACAGACCGATCTTTCCACCCTTCTGGTATGGGCAGAGAAGGTCAACGACTTTGATTCCTGTTTCCAGAACTTCTGTCTCTGTAGATTGTTCTGAAAATTCCGGTGCTTTTCTGTGGATTGGTAAGCGGTTGGCTCCTTCTGGTGCCGGTTTATTATCAATAGGATCTCCCAGCACGTTAAAGATTCGTCCTAAGGTTGCCTCTCCTACAGGAACGGAGATTGGTCCGCCTGTAGCCTGTGCTTCCATTCCACGGACTAATCCGTCGGTTGGTCCCATTGCGATACATCTTACGGTGTCATCACCCAGGTGCTGTGCAACTTCAACGACTAATTTCCCGCCGTCTTTTGTCTGAATATCGATCGCATCATTGATCTCTGGCAGGTTATCACTGCCAAACTTGATATCCAGAACCGCACCGATGACCTGTGTGATCTTTCCTGTACGATTATCTGCCATGTTATTTCCTCCTGCTTCTTATATCGAGTCCATCACTTCAGGGCTTCTGCTCCTGAAATGATCTCTGTTAATTCTTGTGTGATCGCTCCCTGTCTTGCTCGGTTGTATGCAAGTTCTAAGTTTGAGATCATCTCTTCTGCATTACTTGTCGCAGAATCCATTGCCTGCATTCTGGCTCCATTTTCACTTGCTACAGATGTAACTAAGGCTCCATAGATCATACTGCAGATATACTTTGGAATTAATAAAGAAAGTGCTTCTTCCGGCTCTGGCTCAAAATTCATTGGAGCCTTGCTTTCAGATTTCTCTTCATTTGCCTGCTGATCATTCTCAATTGGGAGTAATTTTACAAGTTTTGGTTCATGAACCACGGTATTTTTAAAATCGGTGTATGCCAGATAGATCTCACCGATCTCTCCATCTTCAAAAGCTTTTAGAAGCTTCTCTCCTAAGATTCTGGCATCATCATAGACTGGCTCGTTGATCATCTCTGAATCATCAGAAACAATCTCATACCCACGATGTTTTAACGTATCCATCGCTTTATGTCCTACCGCATAGATCATGATATCTTCTTTGTTCATACCGCTGTCCCGGATCAGTTTCACAATATTGTTATTATATCCTCCTGCTAATCCACGGTTGGATGAAATGGTAATGATCCCTTTCTTTGTGGAACCATTTTCCTGTAAATACGGATGATTGATATTACCTGCTTTGGCAAGGATCGAGCTGATCGTCTCATACATCTTATTAAAGTATGCTTTTGACTCATCTGCACGCTGCTTGGCTCTCTGTAACTTTACCGTGGATACAAGTTTCATCGCTTTTGTGATCTGTCCGGTACTTTCGACGCTGGCTTTTCGTCTTTTAATATCAATTATCGATGCCATGACAGATCACCTTACTTTCTAAATGATTCTTTTGCTTCATTGATCGCTTTGATCAGTTTCTCTTCTGTCGCATCATCCATGACTTTCGTCTCGGCAATGCTTGTAAAGATCTCTGGATATTTTGTATCAATCAGTTCAAATAATTCTTTCTGGAAATCAAGAATCTGATCTACTGGCAGATCTAAGAGATGTTTCTTGACTGCTGCATAAATGATCGCAACCTGTTTCTCAACTGGTAATGGCTGATACTGTGGCTGTTTTAAGATCTCTCTGATTCTCTCACCCTGATCTAATCGTTCTTTTGTATCATCGTCAAGCTCTGATCCAAACTGGGCAAATGCTGCCAGTTCTCGATACTGTGCAAGGTCTGTACGGATTGGTCCTGCGATCTTCTTCATTGCCTTGATCTGTGCAGATCCTCCAACTCGTGATACAGAAAGTCCGGCATTGATCGCTGGTCTGAAACCGGCATTAAACATCTCTGTTTCCAGATAGATCTGTCCATCTGTGATGGAAATAACGTTAGTTGGGATGTATGCAGATACATCACCTGCCTGTGTCTCGATGATCGGAAGGGCTGTTAATGATCCCCCACCTAATTCATCAGATAATCTGGCTGCACGCTCTAAAAGTCTTGAATGTAAGTAGAATACATCTCCAGGATAAGCTTCACGTCCAGGTGGTCTACGAAGAAGTAAGGAAAGTGTACGGTATGCAGTTGCATGTTTGCTTAAATCGTCATATACAACTAATACGTCTTCTCCTCTTTCCATCCATTCTTCACCGATCGCACATCCTGCGTATGGTGCGATATACTGAAGCGGTGCTAATTCACTGGCTGTGGATGCTACGATCGTTGTATAATCCATCGCACCAAACTCTTCTAATGTCTTAACGATATTAGCAACTGTGGATGCTTTCTGGCCGATTGCCACATAAATACAGTGAACACCCTGTCCTTTCTGATTAATGATCGTATCGATCGCAATCGCTGTCTTACCTGTCTGACGGTCTCCGATGATCAGCTCACGCTGTCCTCTTCCGATCGGTACCATCGCATCGATCGCTTTGATTCCTGTCTGGATCGGAGTATCTACGGATTTTCTTGAGATTACTCCTGACGCAACTCTTTCAATTGGACGATATTTATCTGTCTCGATCGGACCTTTATTGTCAATTGGCTGTCCTAAGGAGTTTACGACACGTCCTGTCAGTTGATCTCCAACTGGCACTTCTACCACGCGGCCCGTTGTCTTGACAATATCGCCTTCGTTAATATTCTTTCGGTCACCTAAGAGAACTGCACCTACGTTGTCCTCTTCTAAGTTTAATACCATTCCATAAACTTCCCCTGGAAATTCGAGCAGTTCTCCCTGCATCGCTTTCTCTAATCCATGGATTCTGGCGATTCCATCGGCAACCTGTATTACCGTTCCAATATCAGAGGTTTCAAGCTTTGTTGAATATTGTTTGATCTGTTCTTTGATCACAGAACTGATCTCTTCTGGTCTTAAATTCATGGGGCTTATCTTCCTCCTGTTCTATAGTTGTATTTGTGACAGATATCTGCCCATCGAATCAAGCTTTGTACGAATGGAATTATCCACAATCCGGTCATCCATACAAAGGATCAATCCACCGATGATGTCTTTATCTGTCTCATAAGTCACCTCTAACTTCTGATATTCTGAAGAAGCAATGACTTTCTTTAAGATCTTGTCTTTTTGTTCTTGTGACAGCGGCATTGCTGACGTTACATGTAGGGCTCCGATTCCTAACTGACGTTTGATATTCGAAATGATGTAAGTAAAGATTCCATCAAATTCTTTAAAACGTCCTTTCTTGATGATGATCATCAAAAATCCTGTCATATCATCAGAAACCCGGCCATCAAAAACGTTCTTTGCAGCCTCCATCTTCTCTTCTTTTGTGATCTGGGGATGATTTAGGAAATTCACGAAATCTGTGTTGGAATCTAAGATTTCTTTGACAGCTTTCGCCTCTTCCAAAGCTTCTAAAAGATCGTCCTCATCTGTTTTCACAGAAATATAGGCATCCCCGTAAATCTTATCTACTCTTGAAGCCATGTCTTATCACCCATTTCCTGTAAGGTCTGATCAACGAAAGCATTCTGGTCTTTCTCGTCCATCTGGTTCTGGATAAATTTACCAGCCATTAAGACTGCCATCTTGACCATCTCCTGCTTCATCTGATCCTGTGCATTGATTCTTGCAAGCTCTGCCTCATGATTCGCACTTTCTATGATCCTTGCAGCTTCTTCTTTCGCTCCTGCAACGATCTCTTCCTCTCTCTTCAGTGCTTTCTTTCTGGCCTGTGCCATTAAGGCATCCGCTTCTTTTTCAACATTTTTTAGTTTATGATCGTATTCGGCTTTTAACTTTGCAGCTTCTGCCTGATCGGCTGCTGCCTGATCGATCTCATCTGCAATTCTGTTCTTACGGTCTTCTAAGATCTTACGAACCGGTTCAAACAGAATATAGGAAAGCAGTGCAAACATGATAAACACTGCGATTCCCTGCATAATCACATCAAAGCCAAGCTGAATATCTAATCCAAATATTCTTCCGTCCACGCCTTGGCCTCCCTTCGGCTTGTTTTATTAAAGTTTTGCAAACAGTGGATTTGCATATAATAAGATCAAACCAATAACCAGACCATAAAGACCTGTTGTCTCTGCTACCGCCTGTCCAAGAAGCATGGTAGATGTGATATCACCTTTCGCTCCTGGATTACGTCCTACTGCTGCTGCACCCTGTCCTGCTGCGTATCCCTGTCCAACACCAGGTCCGATACCTGCGATCAGTGCAAGTCCTGCTCCGATCGCAGAACACCCTAATACAAATGCTTCACTTGAAATATTCATAGTTTTTTCCTCCTAAACTACATAAAATTTTGTCGCTAAAATTTAAGCTTCCCGCTTATCTGTGATAAATGTCATTGTCAGCATCGCAAATACAAATGTCTGGATCGCTCCTGAAAACAGATCAAAGTACATATGCAAGAATGCTGGAATACCTAGCTGCGCAAGCCATGGCAGCAATCCGTACCACAATGCCATCATGATCGTACCCGCCATAATATTTCCAAACAAACGAAGAGACATGGAAAGCGGTGTCGCAAACTCTCCGATCAGGTTAATTGGAAATAAGATTGGAATCGGTTTGAAAAGATCTGTAAATACATGTAATTTACTCGTCTTAAATGCACTGTACTGAATCAGTACAAACGTGATCAACGCTAACGCAAGCGTTGTCCCATAATCCGCTGTCGGTGGTCTTAAGCCAAATAATCCAGATGTATTTGCAAAAAAGATAAAGACCATGATCGTTCCAATGTAATTTACAAATGGACGCCAATGTCTTCCCATGCTTCCCTTTACCAGATTATCAAGCATCTCAACGATCATCTCCACAAAATTCTGAAGTCCTGACGGCTTCTCATCACCGTGAAGAACTGCATGTCTTGCGATCAACGCTAATACGATGATAAACACCATAACGATCAGCGTCGTCACATGCGTTGTCGTGATCCAGACCTTATGCCCGAAAAACTTCAGCGGGATCAGCCCATGCACCATAAAGTCAACGTCATCACCGGATGATGCTGCCAACATCATGGGGGCATTCATAATTCCCATGGCACAACCTCCTTTTTATTATATTTTCCATTTTTCCGATTTTCTCTTTCTCCATGTTAGAAACCCGGAAAATGTGATTCACGTTATTCTTGTAAAACTCTGCGCGTGATATGCTCGTGAATCGGTTTTTGTAAAAATGCTGCAAACTTACTGCTTAAGAATCCAACCAATGCAGCAATAAAAGCACTCATACTAAGTTTGATCATCACGTATAAAATAACCAATGTCGCTACATATCTTATCAACGCACTCTTGATCATATTCCGGCTTGCCTGATGAGTATCCATCTGTACGGACTTCTGGATGCTTACCATCATCGTTGTGATCATCACGAGAGCAAAGATCGTTCCCACAATAGCTCCGATCAGATATCTTAGATCACCTCTGGTTATTATCATACCCAAAATCGCAGATAACACTCCGCACAAAAGAATTCCGATCACAAGATCTAGGTATGTCTCGTCTAGCTGTCTTAATTTATCTCTCATCTTTATCCTCCATATCTTCCTGTTCCAGTATATTGTGAATCAGAGAATATACTCCTCTGATTCCTCCCATAATACCAAGAATCAGAAAAAGAAGAAATAGATTTGTGGAAAAATGTTTATCAATCCACATTCCGATCGCCATGCATAAAAAAACAGAAGTCAACATCGTAATTCCTATCTGAGTCACCAATGATAACATCTTGATCACTGGTCCATACTTATGCATAGATATTTCCTCCTTCTTGCGAAATCTTTTTACAAAGATTATTATAACATTTTTTACAAATGCAAACCACCATATTTTTTGTTTCTTATCTATTTTTACCAAAAATAACCAGAGAAATTGAATTTTTCATCAATTTTTCTCTGGTTTCTTCTTATTAAATAGTTATTTATTTTTTTGAATAATTTTTTTCATTTTTGTGTGATCATTTTTCTAATAATTCCTTGATCACAGATTCATAAATATCAAGTCCCGCTTCTAACTGTTCATCTGTCATAACAAGTGGTGCAAGGAATCGGATCACATTTCCATATGTACCTGCTCCTTCGATCATCAGTCCTTTCTGGGCACATCCCTTAATGACTGCTGCAGAAAATTCTGGGTATGGTTCTTTGCTTTCCTGATCTTTGACAAATTCAAGTCCGATCATTCCACCAATTTTTTATTAGTTTCCTATATTCTTTTATCACAATTTTCCTTTGATTCTTTGTGTTCATTGCACAAATAGTATCAAATATGGTAGACTATTTTTACATGACTTCAAATGAATAGGACACAAATAAAGGAGGGCAGATTTATGCCTCTTACATTAAATGAATTATATACACAAACCAAACATCAATACCATCTTTCCATGATCGCAGGTGAAACTGGGATCGATCATATCATGAACTGGGTTTATGTCTCTGAAGACAGTTCTACCCATGACTTTCTGAAGGGTGGAGAACTGATCATCACGACAGGGATCAACTGTCAGGATGAGGCTTCTCTTTATGATTTTATTGAAACGATGATCAAAAGCCATACTTGCGGGATGATCTTAAATACAGGAAAATATATTCTTTCCGAAGATATCACTGATTCTATTAAAGCATTGTGCGACAAACACAACTATCCATTGATCGAGATGCCTTGGAAAGTTCATATTTATGATATTACGAGAGATTATTATAATAAGATCTTTATGGATACACAGAAAGATACTTCAATCACGGATGCATTTTTATCTTTTATTAAAGAAGATTCCCTGCACCATTATGATGCTTTGCGAATTCTTGAAGACAATCATTTTGAGAAAGAAGATTGTTATGAGATTGCTTTAATGAAATGTAATAAGAAAGCGATCTCTGATGATCTTAAATTGCGTCTGCTGTTTTTGATGGAAAGTTATATCAAACTAAACGATCTGGATATTCATATTGCTTTTTATAAGAATCATTTTTTGTTCGTTTTTCATGACATGGAAGAAGAATTGATTTATAACGAAATATCTTCTTTGATCTCTACACTGAAAAGTTCGTTTAAAAAAATGCAGATTTATGTAGGAATTGGAAGTTCTGTCCACACGCTTCGTGAGATTCGTGTAAGTTATCAACGTTCTCTGGCTGCTCTTGTTTATGCTGTGAATAAAGGACAAGAAATTGCCCGGTTTGAGGAGATGGGATTCTTTCGAATTCTTCATTCTGTGAATGATAAAAATCTTTTGATGGCTTATCATGATGAGTATTTGAAGAATATTGAAGAGTATGATGAGATTCATGATACAAATTATCTGGAGACGTTGCATCAGTATCTGCTTTGTAATGGGAGTATCCAGCATGTGGCTTCGAATATGTTTTGTCATCGAAATACGATTACTTATCGGATGCGGGTGATCGAGGATCATTGGGATTTGAAATTGGATGATACGGTAGAGAGGTTTCATTTGATGACGGCGTTTTTTATCCGGGATTATTTGAATTTGTAGTTATCAATCATCTAAAAGATGTAAACCAACATAGTAAAACATCCACTCTTCTGTCTTGAAAATCTTAATTGTATACGGGAATGTCTTCAGGTATTCATAAAAACATAAAGAAAGATAGGTGTACGAAATGATAGAATTTCATAGGATTTTTTGCAAAATCGCAGCCAACACGGGCACTGTTTGAACGCAGTGAGTTGTGCAGGAGTGTTGGCGGATCAGCGTTTTGCAAAAAATCCGTCAATGAAATTCGTTTTTCGTACACCTATCTTTCTTTATGTTTTTATGAATACTCGATACATTTCTGTCATACAACTTAAAATTTCTTGCTATTTTAACACACAAAATCATCCATATCCCCGTCACTCCTATAATCCAGAATTCATTTCCTGCAAATGACAATGTAATGTCATTTTCCATAAACCAGGCTCCGCTTGTAATATAGAGATTTGTTGGGTTTAGCAGGCGTAATATAACATTCATAAATGTTACATTCGAATAGTAAGCACCTAGGAACAATGCCATGTTTAAGAGAATTAATATAGCAAATGAAAAATAACTGTTCCTCAGCAAAAATTGGATTGCGATCGTTGCCAGTGCGATCAACAGGATGATTCCAAGATATACAGTAAGTGTTAGGATCAAGTATTGTATCTGCGTCATTTTAAAGAATGTAACAAATGGATAAAATAATCCTGAATATCTTATTTCTGCAACCAGTGTGGAGGCAACCGAGACATTCCATAGTCCTTTAAATGATACGCAGTAGAAAAAATAGATCCATGTAACACTGCATAGTATCGCTGAAAATAAAATTCCACTTAACGTCCCCGTAAAAGCTTTATAATCCATGATTCTCTTCCCAGTTCTGGTTGCATCTACAAGATCATTTGTCTTTTGCAGTCTCTCATAATCCATGATAAATAAAATGCTGAGTGCCATCAAAAGACTCATTTCCACGATTAATTTTTTCCCTAACTTTGAATATAATAACGAATGGATTTTATAATACTGTCCAGGATAAAAAGCATCATTATATTCTTTATCAGATTTGATCTCCTCCACCCTTTTTTGCAGATGCTCATAGTTATCTTTTACGAATTCCTTCATAAATCCCTTGGGGTGATACTGAAACATTTCTTCTTTTTGTTTTAAAATCTTCGTCATATCAAGTTTGTCATACAAATCGATATTTTCTTTGTAATATTCTTGGTATGCCTTAGATAACTGCTTCCTTTCATTTCTATTTTTAGCTTGACGTGAGTGGTTTGTATCATCTGTTTTTTTGATAATGTCATGCATGATCACTAATTCTTTGGATGTATCCTTATTTCCTGCCTCATTGTAAATAATTAAACAATTCACAAGACAAAATATCACTGCCAATAACCAGAGCATAGGATTTTTCATGATCTTTTGAAACTCTAATTTAAAAATTCTCATAAATCCACCTTTTTCCATCGCTTACTTCTGATCTTATAAAACAGAAGCATCACTATGAGCCATATGGCGAGTGCATATAATTCCCAGTATGCCAGAACCTGATCATTTGTGATCAGAAAGAGCATATAATAAATTTTCCGCATAAGGAACATCATCGCTCCACAGACTGGAATTGAAACCGCAACAGCTCCCATATAATTTCCTATTGTTCTGCCGATAAAATCAATGATCACAATACTTGCGATTGCAAATAATAAGATCAGAGCCATATAAAGTAACATATAAGTTCCAAAAGAAAGCTTATCGCACCAGTAAGAATTTGATGCGATTCCCCAACTCTCACATCTCCAAAATACTGATAATCCCTTCAAATGCCAGATGATCCCATATACAGCCATTTGAAGAATTCCAACAAAGAGTGCGGCAAATGCACTTGCTATCAATTGAATCTGATAAATCCTTCTTCCTGTTTTCGTCGTTGCCAGAATCGGGATAATCTGTCTTAAACGTTGTTTTACCTGATATGGAATGATCAATGCAAAAAAACAGATCATGATCAAACCACCGATCGTTACCATATCTTCTTGCAAAATGTAAAACACTCCCTCATGTACTAATGATATATAATCTCTTTTTACCCTCTTTTCGATTGCCTTTTGATATAACTTCGTTCCATCAAAAAATCCATCTGCTTTTAATTCTTTATATTTTTTATCCGAAACTCCATATTCAGATCCTTGAAACTCTCTGATATGTTCTAAAGCTTGTATATCCAAAAAAATTTTTGATGTCTTATCATTATAAAACACATAATTTTCTAATATTTTATCAAGTTCTTTTTCCTGCTTTGATAAAGTTGTTTTTTGACCAAGTTCTTCATATTTTTTATTAAAAATTTCATAATCCACAATCCCTCTTTTTGAAAGCTCTTGATCTTGTTTTATGATCTTTGCAAAACCTCTTTCTAATTCCTGATGTTTCTCCTGGTATTGTTTTTCATCTTTTACTTTCCACTTTGGTCCCCATTCTTTCACTAGTTCTGCCGTAAATGGAATGTCATACTTTGTATTTGTTAACTGTCCTCCAGTTGGATATCGATATATTTGTGTAAATGTCATATAGTATAAAATAGAGAACATACATAATAACAGTATGATTCGAATATCCAATATTTTTTTACATTCATTGATTATGATCCGCATGTTATTTTTCCTCCTTGTAAGTGACTAAAAATACATCTTCAAGGTTTGGCATACAAGACCTTGCACTATCTTCTTCCTCACTGTAATATCGGACCATCATTTTTTCTGATTCCTGGCGCATGGATAAAATGATTCGTTTTTGTTCGAATTCCTGAATCTCGGATTCATTGATTGATTTCTCAAATACCTTCCCCTCAAGCTCCTTGCAGATGTTTGGAACTGTATCATTTTTTAATAAATGTTTTTCTTTGATCATAATGACATGATTTGCAATGGATTCAATGTCTGACACAATATGTGTTGAAAGGATTACGATTCGATCCTTGGATAATACGGATAATATATTTCGAAATCTTACTCTCTCTTTTGGATCAAGTCCTGCCGTTGGTTCATCTAATACAAGAATTTTTGGATCATTTAACATTGCCTGTGCGATCCCTACACGCTGAATCATTCCACCAGAGAATTTTTTCATTTTCTTATTGGAGACATCGCTTAATCCTACTAACTCCAATAATTCTGGAATTTTTTCTCTTGCAGCTTCTTTGGAAATTCCTTTTAACGCTGCAAGATAATCAAGATACTGCGTTGGTGTATTATTTTTATAATATCCAAAATGCTGTGGCAGATAACCGATCACATCTCGGTATGTTTCTCCCATTTTATAAATATCCATTCCATCGTATAAAATCTCTCCACTTGTTGGATACAAAAGTGTTGTGATCATTTTGATCAATGTCGTTTTTCCTGCACCATTTGGTGCGAGCATGGCATATAAACCATTTTCAAGTTCCAGATTAATATCTTCCACTGCTGTGAATTTTCCATAATCTTTTCTAATATGCGAAAGTGTAAGCATCCTTCTCCTCCATTCTTCCAACCAAAGTAAATAAAGCCACAAAACACACGATCATTGTTGCAATCTGAATTCCTAATGGAATATATTCAAAAAGAAATAAAATCTTTGTTTCCGGTAATCGCATGATCGCTGCAAAAAGTAATACCCATATTGCACCAAGACCCGCAAAGCACTTATAGTTATTCCATCTGTGATAAATGTATACAGCAATAATCGCAAAGACCAGCATACTTGAAACTCCAACAACTCCAACCGATAAGATTGCTTTCTCCCTAATCCCACTAAGGAATAAAAAGCTGGCATTCACCAGAGATAATACGACTGCTGTATAAAATAGGCGAAGGCTCACAATATAATTCATCGAATAATACATCGTATTTCTTAATTCATTGATCTGCGTCTGTTCATCCATATAGCAAGTAAAGTAAGAAAACAATAGAAAGAAAACGGGCATTCCCAAAAAAGCTGCCCCAAATTGTCTGATTTTCTCCCCAAAGGAAAGTACTAGTCCAAGACACACGGCAAAATAAATTATAAACGTCGCAAAAAATACAGAAAGATTTTTATAATAAATGACTCTTAACCCAGGTCCCAGATAAATCTTTTTCATTCTTTTTAGAAATGAAATCTTTTGAGGCATACCTTTTAAAATGATGTCTTCAATTTCATTCTGTATTTCTGACCGTCGTGGGTAACGAACGTCCATCTGTTCTACATAAAATTCCTGATTATTTTCTTTTTTCATTACTGATAGTCCACCTCGCTTTTTATTTGTCGTATCATTTTATAAAACCTTGATTTCACTGTGTTTTCGGAAATATTTAATGTCTGCGATATGTCCTGAAATGTCCTTTCTTCAAAACATTTCATATAAAAAATCTCCTGCCACTCCTGCTTATATAGCGAAACAATTTCCATAATGTCCTCTATCAGCTCCTTATGGATGATCAACTCGGACAAGTCCCTGACCGCTGTTCCTAAATTACCACTATGAAGTTCCAGATTCTCATCTGTCATATCAATCTGTTCTTGCTTTAATGACAAACGATGTACCTTGCTTCGATAATGATCACATATCTTATTCGATGCAATCCTATACATCCATGTCCGAAATGAAGCCTTTTTATGATCAAATATTGTGATCTTTTGCAAGATCTGTATAAAAATATCCTGTGTCAAATCTTTTGCAAGTTCTTCATTTCCTGTTTGTCGGTATACATATGCATAGACTTCTTTGTAATAATATGAGATCAGTGCGTTGGCTGCTTCTTTATCTTGTTTTTTCTTTATTCTTTTGATCAACTTTTGTTCTATTAGCATGCATGCCACTCATTTCTTGGTTTTTTGTACTGTACATTATTATATACGGAATCATTTGTTAAAAAGTTTTAATTCTATGAAATAAAATAAAATCGCTATGCAACAGCCTTTATAGACCATCACACAGCGATTTTGTTTCATTAAATTTTACATTCTTGCATTTTACTATGCCGATATCATCTCACTAACTTCCAGAATCTTCTTCGTATCCTCCAAACAATGTTTCTCACTCTGTACCTTTCCATTTTTCACATCTTCCATAAAATTCTGTATCTGCATTGTCATATCATTTCCTTTAAATGAATAACTTTTCGTCTCTGTTGTTCCGTTATTCCAATGAATCGTATAATCAATGATCCTGTTATAATTTGGGATCATGATCTCTCCTTTAGTTCCGACGATTTTTGCATATCTATCCATTTCTCGATCGATTGCACCTTCGGCGGTTGCGATGCATCCATCTTTAAAATAAATCTTTGATCTGAAATAATAATTGATACCTTCAATATCTTTTCTCTCAGTTTCTATCTTATCAATTTCTTCTTCATGAATTCCCAGAATAAATCCAAGCACATAGCTTCCAATATCATTCAATGCCCCACCTTGTTCTTTATCAAATAAAAATGATGTCTTAGGCAATTCTAATGAATCTGAACAGAAATTTGCATAAATTGTTTGGATGTTTCCGATTTTCTTCAGATCTTCTTTTAGATGATCATACCCTGTGTTAAATTTTGTTTTTAATGCTTCGGTACACAATGTATTTGTTTTCTTTACTTTTTCTTGAATCTCATCTACATCTGTGGATGTTAACACTAACGGCTTCTCACTTAATACTGGGATATGGTGTTCCAATGATCTTAAGATCCATTCTTTATGAAATTTATGTGTGAGTGCGATATAAACTGCATCTACCTGCGGATCATTTAGCAGTTCTTCATAATCTTTATATACTTTGACTTCTGGATGTTCCTTTAAATATGGATCATCCATGGAAACTGAACGTGAGCTGATCGCATAAATCTTTCCTTCATCTGTTGCCTCAATTGCCTGTACAAACTTTCTGGCGATTCTGCCAAATCCTATAATTCCAAAATTCATACTATTTTCCTCTCGTGATGTGTAATTTTATTTCTGGAAATCAATTCTTTCTTCAGTTATAATTATAATGTAAGTGGCGTAAAACACAACAGGAAAGGAGACTTCAATCATGCAATTACCAATTTCGCTCGGCAATCAAGGTTTTGCTTCTCTTCGTGAAAACCATTGTTTTTATATTGACAAAACTGATTTTATCAGAGAGTGGTGGGAAGAACAGGATGTTGTAACCTTGATCACTCGTCCTCGCCGTTTTGGAAAAACATTAAATTTAAATATGATGGAATGCTTCTTTTCTACTCAATACAAAGACCGCTCGGATCTATTTGATAGCCTTTCTATCTGGAATAATCAGAAATATCAGAAATTGCAAGGAACTTATCCTGTAATCTCACTTAGTTTTGCAAATATTAAAGGCCGTACTTTTGAAGAAACGAAACGTGGAATCTTACAGATTCTTGTAAAATTATTCAGCATTCATTCTTATATCAAAGATGATAAAATCCTGAATTCTGAAGATTGGGAATTTATAAATTCTGTAAATATGGATATGCCTGATGATGTTGCGAGTCTGACTTTGATGTACCTGTCTGATTACCTCAGCCGTTTTTATCAAAAGAAAGTTCTAATCTTTTTAGATGAATACGACACTCCTTTACAAGAAGCTTATATTCATGGTTATTGGGATGAGCTGACAGGGTTCTTACGCAGTTTATTAAATGCTTCATTTAAAACGAATCCATACCTTGAACGTGGATTAATGACTGGAATCACCAGGATCAGCAAAGAATCTATCTTTTCTGATCTTAATAATCTCTCCATCATTACAACCACCTCCGAAAAATACAGCCAGCAATTTGGATTCACTGAAAATGAAGTGTTTAAAGCTTTAAAAAGTTATCATTTATCTGACAAAGAATCTCTTGTAAAGTCATGGTATGATGGGTTTACTTTTGGATCACAGAAAGATATTTATAATCCATGGTCTATTACTTGTTTCTTAAAAGAGAAGCTGTTGAAACCTTATTGGGTTCATTCAAGTTCTAATGCTCTGATCAGTAAATTATTGCAGATAAGCAATCCTGAAACCAAAATGATCATGGAAGATATTTTAAATGGTGGATGCTTAAAAACTGAAATTGATGAAGAAATTATTTTTGATCAGTTAGAGAAAAAACGCGGTGCTATCTGGAGTTTGTTACTTGCCAGCGGTTATTTAAAAGTGTCTGATCGTTCCTTTGATGAAAAAAGAGGTCGCTTTGTCTATTCACTGGAACTTACAAATAAAGAAGTAAAATTAATGTTTGAAGATATGATCCGAGACTGGTTTTCTGAAGATTCTACTCCTTATAATGATTTCTTAAAAGCTTTTTTATGCCAAGATATCGATTATATGAACGATTACATGAACCAGGTTGCCGCTTCCACATTCAGCTCTTTTGATACTGGAAAGCAAGCCTCTTCCTCATCCCAGCCAGAACGATTTTATCACGGATTTGTTCTTGGATTGATCGTTGAACTTTCTGATACTTATAAGATAACCTCCAATCGTGAAAGTGGATTTGGACGATATGATGTAATGTTAGAACCTTTTGATAAATCTAAAACTGCTTATATTCTGGAATTTAAGGTGCATAATCCACGGACGGAAGATTCTTTGGAGGATACTGTATCTAAGGCTTTATTGCAAATTGATGAGAAAAATTATGATGCTGAATTGATTGCTGATGGATTTAGGAAAGAACAGATTTGTCATTTTGGATTTGCATTTGAAGGGAAACATGTTTTAATTGGATAAACGTTGATCAATGAAAAAAGATACCAAACTAGTAGTGAATCATTTGGTATCTTTTTTCGCGTTATAACATTTTGGTGATCTCGGAGAGATCTTCTAAGATCACATTCGGTTTTACATCGCTTGTTGTTACATCTTCTCTTGTACTCTCTCCACTTAGCACTAAGATTGATGTCACATCACTTTGATCTGCAACTGCGA
>ERZ857922.1388-NODE-1388-length-30194-cov-3.371512_pt1 | contig 30194 bp, 22 predicted proteins | sample MGYA00519579_ERZ857922 | MGnify/ENA primary metagenome ERZ857922 (study PRJEB31778, sample SAMEA3449375) | human gut metagenome | biome: human gut; feature: human-associated habitat; material: faeces | place: United Kingdom | collected 2010/2012 ... | reverse complement strand
ATACCGCAAAGTGGGGCGTGCAGATTGCGGGAATGATTTTTCAAACACGCTCTAGCATTTGTTTTTGCATGCCAGGCACAAACCACCACGGACGTTTCTGGTGGAGCCGCATAACTTACAAACCTCTGTTATTTCTGGTTTCCAACTGCTGTCCAGCCTCTTCAGGCCTCCGCTGACCTGATCCAACGCTTCATCATCCAGCTCAACAGCTGCCTGACTCATAGGCTTCATGCTCTCTTTTTTGTCATTCACTTCTTTCATAATAGTTTCCTCCTGTATATGATTTTAATATGATTTCACTTTTTACTATAGTAATTATACAAGTTTTTACTTGTGTCTTCAACTGTTTTTTGGCATTTTAGCCAAAACGTTACTGGTCACTCCGTGACTAGTACATCGAAAATTAAGTATCTGCTATATTGACGCAGGATGATTTCGTGCCGCAATTCTCGGGTTTTCTGTGAACCTTGTTCACAAAAAACGCCTCGCGGAAATAATATCTCTGTTTATTCACGCCTGCTTCGTCTGTACTCCATAGCCGTCATACCGCAAGATTTCCGAAAACTCTGCGCCAGATAGCTCTGGGAAGAAAAGCCTGCAAGATGGGCAATGTCAGAAATATCGTGATCTGTATTTTCCAGAAGATTTTTGCAAACCTCAATCCTGCGCCGGTTCAGATAATTAATGGGAGAAATCCCATAATATCGGGTAAACTCGTGGCTTAGATAATACTTATTCAGATGACTTAATGAAGCCAGCTGATCCAGATTGATATCCTCCCAATAGTTGGAATCCAGATAGCGCTTGATCTGTGCACACTCTTTACTTGGATGAAAAGAAGGCACCAGCTGGAAGCCGGAATCTGTAATCCTGCGAAGCTGGGTAATAAGAATGGAAAGCGTGTGTCTGCAAATCTCTTCATAACCCTCTTTTTTTTCATCTAATTCCTGAAAAAGGGAGTGGAAATAAAACAAAAGATCTGTATTAATCTTCCGGCAGTTGAAAATCTGGAATTCCTTCTGATCCCGGAAAGAAAAACTGATTCCATCCACTCCTACAGTATAATAAGAAAGGGGCGCAGCGCTCTGAGAAGTTTCCGTGTGCAGGATATGTGGATTGATAATGACCAAATCGTCCCTGGCAATGGAAAAGCGCTGATTTTCTATAAGAAATTCGCCGCTTCCTCTGGAAACATAAAAAAGCTCCGTAAAAGCATGGGTATGAGAAATGCTTGGCCAGTCCTCTTCGTATCTGGAGGATGAGGCATTCACCAGAACTGCTTCTGTAGAAAGTGGATTATCATTGGAAAAAGAAAAGGAACGTGTACTCATAGATTCTCCTTATGTATCATAAACTATAGTTTGTTGTCCGCGCTGTCAGCTCCCGATCTTTCGAATACAGTGTTTTCAAACAACAAGGAATAAACACTCGCACACTTAGAGTACCATGAAACGGAAAATACAGCAAGATTTCTAAAAACCATAGCAACAACTCTGTTGAAAAACAGCTGTCAAAAACGTATTCTTATATTACAGAAAAAACAACTATCAAACAATATTAACAACCTTTGTAAATAAAAAAGAGAAAAGCGAGGTCGCAAAATGGAACAGAGAAAAGGCAGAGTTACCATTCCTACCAACCTGGATGTGGTAAAGGAAACACTGGATATTATGAATGAGTGGGGCGCAGATGCCATCCGTGACTGTGATGGAACCGAATTCCCACAGGAGCTGAAGGACACCGGTGCGAAAATCTACGCTACCTACTACACCACCCGAAAGGACAATGCCTGGGCAAAGGCTAATCCGGATGAGATCCAGCAAATGTACATTATGAGTTCTTTCCACACCGCAACATCAGACAAACTGGAGATCCACCTTATGGACCACCTGTACCCGGATATGCTGAAGGTGAACACACGCGATGATATCACAAAGTGGTGGGAAGTAATCGACCGTACCACAGGAGCAGTGGTTCCGGCAAGTCAGTGGCATTATGATGAAACGAGCGGAAATGTGGTAATTACACCTGTAAAACCGTTCCATGAGTATACCGTCAGCTTCCTGGCTTATATTATGTGGGATCCGGTACATATGTACAATGCAGTGGTAAACGACTGGAAAGATGTAGAGCCGCAGATCACCTTTGATGTGCGCCAGCCAAAAACAAGAGCTCATTCTCTGGAGCGCCTCCGCAGATTCCTTGATACCCACCAGTATGTGGATGTGGTACGCTTCACCACCTTTTTCCATCAGTTCACCCTGATCTTTGATGAGCTGGCAAGGGAGAAATATGTGGACTGGTTCGGTTATTCCGCATCTGTCAGTCCATATGTGCTGGAGCAGTTCGAAAAAGAGGTCGGCTATCCATTCCGCCCGGAATACATTATCGACCAGGGCTACATGAACAATACCTACCGCATTCCATCCAAGGAATTCAAGGACTTCCAGGCATTCCAGCGCCGCGAGGTTGCAAAGCTTGCAAAGGAGATGGTAGACATTGTCCATGAATATGGCAAAGAAGCCATGATGTTCATGGGTGACCACTGGATCGGCATGGAGCCATTTATGGATGAGTTTGCTTCCATCGGTCTTGATGCTGTGGTTGGAAGTGTGGGAAATGGTGCAACCCTGCGTCTGTTCAGCGATATTAAAAATGTAAAATACACGGAAGGACGATTTCTTCCATACTTTTTCCCGGACACCTTCCACGAAGGTGGAGACCCGGTGAAAGAGGCGAAGGTAAACTGGGTAACTGCAAGGCGTGCCATTCTCAGAAGCCCCATCCAGAGAATTGGTTATGGCGGATATCTGAAGCTGGCTCTTCAGTTCCCAGATTTTGTCCAGTATATTAAAGAGGTCTGCCAGGAATTCCGTACCCTTTATGATAATATCCAGGGTGTGACTCCTTACTGCGTGAAACGTGTTGCTGTGTTAAACTGCTGGGGCCGCATGCGTTCCTGGGGCAATCATATGGTACATCACGCAATCTATTACAAACAGAATTACTCTTATTTTGGCATTATTGAGGCATTAAGCGGTGCACCCTTTGATGTATCCTTTATCAGTTTTGATGATATTCTGGCAGATAAGGATCTGCTGAAAAAATTTGATGTTGTGATCAATGTAGGGGATGCGGATACTGCGCAAAGCGGCGGCGAGTACTGGGTAAATGAAACCATTATTACTGCTGTAAAGGAGTTCGTTTACAATGGTGGCGGTTTCATCGGAGTTGGCGAGCCTGCAGCCCATCAGTGGCAGGGAAAATTCTTCCAGCTGGATGATGTACTGGGTGTGGAAGAAGAAAGAGGCTTCAATTTAAATACCGATAAATACAACTGGGAGGAACACAGAGACCACTTTATTCTGGCTGATGTAGAAGGTGATGTGGACTTCGGTGAGGGCAAAAAGAATATTTTTGCGCTTCCGGAAACCCAGATCCTGATCCAGAATGACCATGAGGTTCAGATGGCAGTAAAAACCTTTGGAAAAGGCCGCGGTGTTTACATCAGCGGACTTCCATACAGCTTCAGAAACAGCCGTGTGCTCTACCGTGCGGTCCTCTGGTCTGCATCTGCTGAGAACGAACTGAACCGATGGTATTCCACCAATTATAACGTAGAGGTCCACGCTTATGTAAAGAATGGCAAGTACTGTGTCGTAAACAATACTTACGAGCCACAGGATACAGTTGTCTATAAAGGAGATGGCAGCAGCTTCCCGCTTCATATGGATGCAAACGAAATTAAATGGTACCAGATTTAATAGTCATAGGTTTATTATAATTAAACCACATCATATTTCAATAATTCTGTCACGAAGTGTTGGAAAATGGCGCGAATGGTATTATAATAAACCTATCACAAAACAAAGGAAACCATTATGAGAATTGCAATTGTTGATGACATTAAAGAAGAGCGTGACAAGCTCGCAGACGTACTGACGAAACAGCTTTCCAGACGTGGGATTCACGTAAATTTATTTGAATTTGAAAATGGAGAAGATTTTCTTATTGCGGCAAAGGAACGTCCTTTCACCGTCGTTTTTCTGGACATCTATATGAATGGTGCAAACGGGATTGAGATCGCCAGAGAACTTCGGGCATTTGACTCTGATGCACTTTTAATTTTTACTACCACTTCCACGGACCATGCCCTGGATGGGTTCAGGGTCCGTGCCATGCACTACCTTGTGAAGCCATATCCCGAAAATGAGATTTCAGACCTGATCGATGAGGTGCTTTCCCGGATCCCGGATTCTGGAAAATACATAGATATAAAAGTAAACGGAAGCAATGTGCAGGTTCCGTTTCGACATATTATATACGCAGAACATTTTTCCCATATGATCCATATTCACACCACTGGCGGCAAAGAGCTGATCACCCGCCAGTCCTTCGAAGCCTTTACTACATCCCTAAAAATGGATCCAAGATTTTATCTTTGCAGCAGAGGCGTTGTGATCAATCTGGAGCATGCTGTTGATTTTGATGGAGCCCTGTTTATCCTGGACGATGAAACCCGGATTTCCGTCAGCCGGAAGCTGGTCAAAAATGCAAGACAGACTTTTATGGATTTTCTGTTTCAAAGGGGACATTGAATATGAATACTATATTAAGACCTGTTCTGGAGCTTACGGTAATGATTTCCGGTCTGTTCCTTGCCTATCTGCCGGTACAGACCTATCTGAAACAACCGCCCGGCAGACTGGCTGCATGGCTTGCACCTCTTCTGGCAGGAATCTGTCTCCTGGAAGGAGGATTTTGTTACTTTCTTAACATTCCTACCAGCTCAGTGCTTTTTCCCACTCTGCTGGTACTGATGCTGATCTATCACAAAAGCCTGACTATCTCTATCTGGAAATCCGGCAGCATTTTTCTGGCAGTATGTGGGGTCTTTGCCTGTGTAAACAGCCTTTCCAGAGCAGTGAATGCCATTGTGGCAGAAAGACTTGGACTTCCGGAAACAGAGATCTGGTTTCACACCAGTGCCGGTATTTTTTACAATGTAATATGTCTGCTGTTCGTTGCTGCCGCCTGGTACCCGGCCTCCCATGCAGCCCGCACTATGATCGATGACGAAAATTTAGCCCAGACCTGGTATGTTTTCTGGATACTGCCACTAATTTTTATAGGTCTGAATCTCTTTATGATTCCCAAATATGAGGGAACTCTGTATACTGGACGTATTTTGCAGGGCTACATTGTGATCAGCCTGATGCTTCTTGTAATTCTCATGCTGTTTTACACAATGTTTCTTATGATGGCCAACAGCCTGAATAAAAATGCAAGGCTTCAGCAGGAAAATCATTTTCTCTCCCTTCAGCAGGCACGATATGAGAACCTTTGCTCTGCCATAGAGGAGGCAAGGCAGGCACGACACGATATCCGCCATCACTTTTTGCAGCTTTCTTCCCTTGCGGAAAAGGGAGATCTGGAAAAAATAAAAGAATACCTTTCCAATGCAAACAGTAAAATTCCAGACTACGACCTGCATTTTTGTGAAAACCAGGCGGCTGACAGCGTGATCAGCCATTATGCCGCTCTGGCAAAACGGGAGAACATTCCTTTCCGGGCAAAGGCCGATCTGCCAGCCCACATTTCCATAGACCAGATTGATATGTGCCTGGTTCTCTCCAACCTTCTGGAAAATGCTCTGGAAGCCAGTCTGAAAGCAAAGTCTTCCAACAGGAGAATCCATGCAGAGGTTTACCTTCATCATAAGCACCTTCTCCTGATCCAGGTGGAAAATACCTTTGAAGGAAAAATACAGGAGAAAAATCATATTTTCCAGTCGTCCAAGCGTCCCGGAAACGGAGTGGGAATCCAGTCTGTCCGCCACATTGCAGAAAAAAACGGAGGAGACAGCAGCTTCACTTATGAAAATGGTGTTTTTACTGCAAAAATTATGCTGCGCATACAGAAAACAGCCGTTTCCCATCCATAACCAAAGCAGAGAGGTTTCATGCAGACACGCTCTGGAACGTGTCGAAAAAATCATTCCCGCAATCTGCACGCCCCACTTTGCGGTATATTTTCCCCGAATCCAACAAAAAAAGAAAGCTGCAGAACAATATCAGAAATGATACTGTCTGAAGCTTTCTTTTTCTGCATCAATAAACTACAAATGCCATGACCACATACACCAGTATGGATATCAGGCAATACAGAGAATTGGTGGTGGAAACATAAGCGCTTCCATCCTCACTCTTCAGGAAGGTCTGCATACTGAATGTGGCTGGAGCGGACATGTAGATGATCACTGCAAGGTTCAAAAGCAGATGATCCCCCACTATGTAATGTATTGCCAGCAGCACTCCCCCGATCATGACTGCCTGAAGAAGAATACGAAGTACAATGGTCCTGATACATGGGGAAAGAAGTTTCTTATCAAATTCAATGCTGAATCCTACCACCAGCAGAATAACTGAGGTTATGGAAGTGGTGAGAATGTTCTCCACACTTGTATAGGTACCTGCAAACGGTCCGGCAAGAAGCTTCTGCACCACACCGGTAAGTCCGGCAATGATTCCCAGCACACTTGCAATAAACGCCGGTGTACGTATTGCACTGGAAAACAGTTTTCCCGGATCGATCTTTTCCCCGTTTTCCACCTGTCCGAGCATTCCCATATAGACACTAAAGCCAAACAGAAGACCTGCAATATCCAGCACAGCGATCTGGGAAAGATTCTCCGCTCCGCAAAGGCTGGTATATAAAGGATAGGCCATGGAACCGCCTTCGTATACACTGACCATAAAGGGCAGATATTTCTGGTAACGCTCTGCCGGCATAAGCGGGCGGAGTAAAAAACCGATGCTAAAGGAAACAACCAGCATTACAAACATGATTCCAACCAGAATTCCGGTTTCTTTATTATATTCTGACGTAGCAAGGGCATGGAAAATTGCCACAGGAAGCATGATCTGGGTCACCAGAAGCTTCATATTGTTAATTCCATTCTGATCCAGCAGTTTCAGCCGCTTGCAGGCCATGCCCAGAAGAATCATCACCAGTACGGGCAAAATAATTTCCAATACTTTCATTCTATGCACACTTTCTATGTATTTCTTAATATTGTATTTTGGTATTTCTTAATCCAGACTCTTCCTGATTTCTTACCTTACAGGATATTTCGTATGGCAAACTCTTCTGCCAGAGCGTGTCTGAATAGTTCTTTTATTCATCAAAATCGGTCTCAAATACTCCCTCAGGCGTACGCATGGTAAGAACCCCGAGATTAAAATCATCATCCATTACCGTGATATGATACTCAAAGATTACATCATCCTCAAACTTGGACAGCAGAATATAGCTTCCGTTCTCTTTTCCCTCGATCTGGTCGCAGATATCATCATACACATCTGCACCGGAAATCTCACGCGGATAACCGGAAGCTTTGATTTTTTTCTCAATTGCAGCATATAATTCTTCCATTTTATGTTCTGCAGCAGTGCATGCCATCAGGGCTTACCCTCTCAGTTCTTTTTGACTGCCGCATACTCCTTTCCTGAATTTTTTTCGATTAAATATGATTGTATAATATCCGCCCCTGAAATGTCAAACCACATTTTAACCAAATCCTGCTTACCTGTCACGAACCAGAGCGTGTTTGAAAAAGACTTTCTACAAAATCTCCCACAACGTGGGGCGTGCAGATTGCGGGAATGATTTTTCAAACACGTTCTGGTTATCGTAATTTCTTCGTGATCAAAGAAATCCTGATTTGTATGATTTCGTACCATACTTCTCGTATTTTGTATATTATTTTATAACTTATCTGTTATTTTATTCTGCTCTCTACATTTTTTCCATGGCTTTTGTGGTTTTTTGTTTTTTCTTTTGTGTATTTCGTTGTGTTTTTCTTTGTTTTTCATCTTTTTCATTGTTTTTTTCACTAATTTCTGTTGACATTTGACTGTTTTTGTTGTATGCTTTTTTTACAGAGAGGCACTCCATTTGGTACAAGGATGTATCTATGGAATGCCTCAACTCGTATCTAAAGGGAGGTAATACTTATGAAAATGAAACAGGTTTTAGCAACAGGCGCAGCTTTATCAATGGCCCTCTCCATGACTCCGGTCACCGCATCCGCCGCAGACAAAGTGGACATAAACGTCATTGCTGCACAGTATGGCCAGCAGACTGCTGACTGGTGGGCGAACTTCGTGACAGAATTTAATGAGGCAAACCCGGACATTAACCTGAACGTAGAAGTTGTTTCCTGGAACGACATCTACACCGTAGTAAATACCCGTATCGCCAATGGCGAAGCTCCTGATGTCCTGAATATCGATGTATTCGCAGATTATCAGGCAGATGATCTCCTTCTTCCTATCCAGGACGTTGTTTCTGAAGAGACCTACAGCAAGATGTACGATGCATTCCTTGCACAGTCTGAAGTAGACGGAACTGTATGGGCTATCCCTGATCTTGCATCTGCACGTGCTATGTACTATAACAAAGACATCCTTGATGCAGCAGGCGTAGAAGTTCCTACTACATGGGATGAACTGAAAGCTGCATGTGAAGCTCTTAAGGCTTATGACGACAGCATTTATCCATGGGGTATCGATATGACTACTGACGAAGGTCAGGCAGCATTCGCATACTACACCTGGAACAACGGCGGCGGATTTGTTGACGATGAAGGTAACTGGACACTGAACAGTGAGCAGAACGTTGAAGCAATCCAGTACGCAATCGATCTTGTAAATTCCGGTTACACAAACACCGATCCAGCTAACGATACCCGTTATGATCTGCAGGATATGTTCGGCGCTGGCAAAGTAGCTATGCTCATCGCACCGAACAGCTTACCTACCTACATTGCTACAGGCGGAAATGAAGTAAACTACGGCGTTGCTTCCATTCCTTCCAATACAGGCGAGTCTGTATCTGCAGGTGTTATGGACCGCTTCATGTGCTTCGATAACGACTACTCAGATGATGAGAAGGCTGCTATCTCCACATTCTTTGATTATTTCTATGATGATGCCCGTTATACAGAGTGGGTTGACATGGAGGGATTCCTTCCGGCAACAAAGACCGGCGGCGAGGCTCTCGCAGCAGCTAACGAAGATATGGCAAGCTGGATTGATATCTTAGACAGCTGTAAATTCTATCCAACAGCGAAAGCAGAATGGGCAGATGTAAAACAGGGCGTTATCAACGTAGAGCAGAATGCTCTTCTTGGCGGCGACGTTCAGGAATTACTGGATGACCTTCAGGCAGAAATCGCAGGCTGATCTTAATCCACTGTTTTTCCCATTACGAGGAAGATAATGGGCCGGACTTACAGGTCCGGTCCATTTTTAAGTTTGCGTAGCAAACGCTACTTCTTGTGCCAGGCACAAGAAGGTTCCACCTTTTTGCGAAGCAAACGCTGCTTCTTGTATTTGTCACAAGAAGGTTCTGTTTTTCTGCGTAACAAACGCCGTTTTCTGTGCTTGTCTGCGCAGCGTCAACGCTATTTTTATAAAAAGAGAGGTATCCCTGTGAAGAAAAAATTCAAAAAAGTGGAACCATATGTATGGATCCTGCCAAGTGTCCTTCTCATGGCAATTTTCATCCTGGTTCCTATTATCTTTGTATTCCGTATGGCCTTAAGCGACGTCAGCAAAGCTGGTCTGATCAAAGGCTTCGCCGGATTTGAAAATTTCCGCAAGGTAACAAGCAGCCCTGTTTTTGCCATGGTGCTGAAAAACACCCTTGTGTGGACCGTTGCCGTAGTCGGCATCTCCACACTCCTTGGATTTATCCTTGCGATCCTCCTCAACAATGAATTTAAAGGCCGTAAGCTTGCACGTGCCGTTGTTGTTTTCCCATGGGCCACAACCCTGATCGTTCAGGCAAGTATCTGGAAATTCATCATCGACACAGATTACGGTACCTTAAATACACTGTTGATGAAGCTTGGCATTATTGACCACGCTGTGAACTGGACTCCTACTGCCGGTGCTTATTTCGCCTGGGAAATTGCCTGCGGTATTTTTGTTACCATTCCATTTGTAACCTTTACCGTACTTTCCGGTCTGCAGAGTATTGATGCCAGCTACTATGAGGCAGCAGCCGTAGACGGAGCCAGTTACTGGCAGAAAATGTTCCAGATCACCATCCCGCTGGTACGTCCGAATCTTACCATCAGTACCATCCTGAACATTATCTACGTATTTAACTCTTTTCCGATCATATGGACCATAACCAAGGGTGACCCTGCTAACCGTACCGACACCCTGGTTACCTATCTGTACAAACTGGCCTTCTACAACGGCAAACAGGGACAGGCAGCAGCCGTATCTGTTATCGGCTTCCTGATTCTTCTTTTCTGCGCCAGCCTGTACATGGTTTCCGTACTGAAGAAAGGAGACGAATAATATGGCAAACACCAATGCTTCAGTTAAGAAAAAAAATACCAGAAACACAGTTTTGCGTGTATTGCTCTATGTAGTGATCATCGCCATCTGTCTGATAACTTTATACCCATATTTTGTAACTGTATGTACTGCTCTTAAAAGCCGCGCGGAAATCTTTTCCATGAATGGAACTATTTTCCCTGTTGAGGCCATCTGGTCCAACTTCACAGACGTATGGAAGCTGGCTCCCATGAGCAATTACATGATGAACTCCATTGTGATCGCAGGAGGCTCCACTCTTCTGGCTATGGTCTGCGGTATCCCAGCTGCTTATGCCCTGTCCAGAATGAAATTCAAAGGCCAGACTGCTTTTCTGGGATTTGTTATTGTCTCCCAGATGTTCGCACCGGTTGTACTTCTCATCGGTATCTACAAGGTTATGATGGCGTTCCATCTTACCAACAGCATTATCGGCCTGATCTTTATCAACGCAGCATTTAACCAGGCATTTGCTATCTGGCTGCTCCGCGGTACTTTCCTGAGCATCTCCCCTGAGATGGAGCAGGCTGCCACTATTGACGGCTGTAACCGCGTACATGCCCTTTTAAGGATCCTTCTGCCTGTTGCTGCACCTGGTATCGTTACAGCGCTTATTTTCGTATTTATCAACGCCTGGAACGAATATACAGTGGCACTGACACTGATCTCCACTGATACCTTCAAGCCTCTCACCGTTGGTATCAATATTTTCAACGGTTACAATATGATCGAGTGGCAGTATCTGTTTGCTGCTTCCCTCTATGCAATTGTTCCAGTTGTGATTCTGTTCGTCGGAATCGAAAAAAATCTGGTTGGAGGACTCACTTCTGGTGGTGTCAAGGGTTGATTTTTATTTTTTTCCAAGTATAATAGAGGAAGATGCGGACGCGAGAAAGGGTTGCCCAGGGCAGCCCTTTGTTCATGCCCCATAACTATTCAGAAGGCAGTATTCCGCCAGGTGTTTTTGTGAACATTGTTCACAGCTGCGGCGCGAAATCATACAAAGCATGTTACTGGTCATCCAGTAACTGTTTTATTGTGTACGGTAAAATTTCACATACGGAATAACCCCGATGATTCCGCACATTTCAGGAACTCTATACCGGAGATCACCGAATGATTCTTCTGTCCTGCTGACGAAAATTCAGCACATTTCACAGATTTTTAAAATCAATGGTTTTGACCTTGACTTTTCTGTAGAATACTGTAATATTGATAGTGCACAACATCTAGTATGTAATCAAAGATTTAAACACAATATATGGAGGGATTTGAAAGAATGAGTACTGAGGTCAATGCAAACGTCATTAAACGAAATGGCGTGGAAGTTATTTTTGATAAGGCGAAGATCATCAACGCCGTTGAAAAAGCGAATGAGGAGGTTTCTAAGCTTCACAGGCTGAGTCATTACCAGATCACAGCGCTTGCTGATATGATTGCCACCCGTGCCCTTGAATCCTCCCACGCTGTCAATGTGGAAGATATTCAGGATATGGTAGAGACCGGCATTATGGAGATGCGCGGTTATGAGGTTGCACAGAAGTATGTGCGCTATCGCTACAAGAGAGAGCTTACCCGCAAGTCCAATACCACAGACGACAGCATCCTTGCTCTTCTTGACCAGATTAATGAGAATGCCAAGCAGGAGAACTCCAATAAGAACCCTACTATTAACTCTACCCAGCGTGATTACATGGCCGGCGAGGTCAGCAAGGACCTGACCATGCGTGTTCTTCTTCCTGAGGAGATCGTAAAGGCTCACGACGAGGGAATCATTCATTTCCATGATTCCGATTACTACGCACAGCGTGAGCATAACTGTGACCTGATCAATCTGCAGGATATGCTCCAGAACGGCACGGTTATCAGCCAGACACTGATTGAGAAGCCTCACAGCTTCTTTACCGCATGTAACGTTACCACACAGATCGTCGCACAGGTAGCCAGCAATCAGTACGGCGGACAGTCCTTCTCTCTCGCCCATCTGGCTCCTTTTGTAGACATCAGCCGCCAGAAGATCCGTAACAAGGTAATCGAGGAACGTAAGGCTTGCGGTGAGCCTCTTGATGATGAGATCATCCAGAAGGTATCGGAACGCAGACTGAAGGATGAGATCCAGAGTGGTATCCAGACGATCCAGTACCAGCTGATCACTCTTATGACCTGTAACGGACAGGCACCATTTGTAACGATTTTCATGTATCTTGATGAAGTTCCGGAGGGACGCACCCGTGATGACCTTGCACTGATCATCGAGGAAGTTATGAAGCAGCGTATGCAGGGTGTTAAGAACGAGCGCGGTGCGTGGATCACACCTGCATTCCCGAAGCTGATCTATGTGCTGGATGAGGATAACATCCACGAGGATTCCAAATATTGGTACCTCACAGAGCTTGCAGCGAAATGTACTGCCAAGCGTATGGTTCCGGATTACATCTCAGCCAAGATCATGCGCCAGTTAAAAAACGGCAATGTTTACACCTGCATGGGATGCCGTTCCTTCCTTACCGTTGAGGAGAAACAGAAGAACCCGGACGGTTCCTACAAGTTCTACGGTCGTTTTAACCAGGGTGTTGTTACCATTAACCTTGTAGATGTAGCCTGCTCCTCAGACGGCGATTTTGATAAGTTCTGGGAGATTCTGGAGGAGCGCCTGGAGCTTTGCCACAGAGCACTCCGCTGCAGACATGAGCGTCTTCTTGGCACAGTTTCCGATGTTGCCCCGATCCTGTGGCAGTATGGTGCTCTTGCACGGCTTAAGAAGGGTGAGACCATTGACAAGCTTCTTTATGACGGCTATTCTACGATCTCACTTGGATATGCAGGTCTCCATGAGATGTGCATGAGAATGTACGGAAAGCCTCATACAGACCCTGAGGTTCGTCCGTTTGCGCTGAAGGTTATGCAGCGCCTCAATGACAAATGTGCCCAGTGGAAGGCAGCTGAGAACATCAGCTACTCTGTATATGGCACTCCGATGGAATCCACCACATACAAGTTTTCCAAATGTCTCCAGAAGCGTTTTGGCATCATTCCAGGAGTTACGGATAAGAATTATATTACAAACAGCTATCACGTTCACGTTACTGAGGAGATCGACGCATTCTCCAAGCTGAAATTCGAGTCTGAATTCCAGAAGCTTTCTCCAGGAGGAGCCATCAGCTACGTGGAAGTTCCGAATATGAAGCAGAATATTCCGGCAGTTCTCTCTGTTATGAAGTTTATCTATGATAACATCATGTATGCAGAGCTGAATACCAAGAGTGATTTCTGTGATGTCTGCGGATATGACGGAGAGATCCAGATCAAAGAAGACGAGAACGGCAAGCTGATCTGGGAATGCCCGAACTGCGGTAACCGCAATCAGGACAAGATGAGCGTTGCCAGAAGAACCTGCGGATACATCGGTACCCAGTTCTGGAACCAGGGACGTACCCAGGAGATCAAGGATCGTGTATTACATCTGTAATAAGTAATGGTTTCCGGGTTTTCTGCAAGATGTGTGTATTTGATTATCAGGCACAGGAGGAAAAGAGGAATCAGTTATGAACTACGGAAACATTAAATCCTACGACATTGCAGACGGCACAGGCGTGCGTGTAAGCCTGTTCGTATCCGGCTGCAGGCACCACTGTAAGGGCTGTTTTAACGCACCTACGTGGGATTTTAACTACGGTAAGCCATTTACCCGGGAGACTCAGGATAAGCTCCTGGAGCTGCTTGCTCCGTCTTATATAGAGGGCTTCTCCCTACTCGGCGGCGAGCCATTCGAGCCAGAGAATCAGCCTGTTCTGGCAGAGCTTCTGGAAGAGATCAGGCGTACCTTTCCGGATAAATCCATCTGGTGTTACAGTGGATATCTTTTTGACAAAGATATGGTTCCCGGAGGTAAGATCTACACTCCTTTTACAGACCGGATGCTTTCCTGCATCGACGTTCTGGTAGACGGAGAGTTTATTCAGGAATTGAAAAACCTCTCCCTTCAGTTCAGAGGGAGCAGCAATCAGCGAATTCTGCATTTAAAAGATGGTAAGCTTATTAAAGAAGGCCTGTGATACGGGTCTTCTTTTCTTATATCTGCATTCAAATAGTTGCATAAGTTTTTACATCTGGGTAACCAAAAATCCCCCCTCCTGTCTAACAGGAGGGGGATTTTATTACACTTTATTTATTTTGCTTTCGCATATTTTGGTGTGCTGTAAGAAGAATAGATTGGAACACCTGCTTCGTTGTTTCCAACGGCGCGTACTTTGTAATAATACTTGGTTCCAGCTTTCTTGGAGCTCTTGTCAACATATTTCACTTTGGAGCCTTTTGTAATAGTTCCTACCAGTTTGTATCCGGAACCTTTCTTAGTGGAACGGTATACCTGATATCCGGTAGCTCCTTTTACTTTCTTCCAGCTGACAGTAATCTTGCCCTTTGTTGCTTTCGCTTTTGGACTGGTTGGCTTCGCGATCTTTGCTGTGGAAACTATAGCACTTGCAGATTTGCTTGCACCACTTGTATATGTTTCATCAGCAGAATCTTTGTACTCATAGGACTTACCATTCTTGTAAGCAATTACATAATAGTAATATTTTACTCCTGCTTTCGGTCCTTTGTACTCTGTGCTTGTTGCACCATTATAGGTGTACTTGATCTCGCGATCTGTAATAGTCGTTTCCTTCAGTTCACTAACGAATTTGTATCCGCTGACTGTTGTGGAATCAGCAACATAATTCGGGACAGTTGCACTGGAACCGTAACTATAGCTGTAAGAATTGCTGTCTTTGTTATATCTGTTCCAGGAAGAGGTGGTTCTGTATACACGATAGTAATCAGCACCTGCTACCGGATTCCATGTTACAGTAATACTTCCATCTGCTTTGTTTGCAACAGCTTTTACATTGCCAGGAGTTGCTAAAACAGGATTAACTGTTGCTCTGATTTCATTGCTGTATTCCTGTCCTCTGTATGCACGTACACGATAGGTTGTTTCCGTATCTGCTGCCGGGAATGTAATGGAAGATGTGGAAGCTTTCAGTGTCTTATAGGTTTCCCATGCACCAGTCTCTTCATTTCTCTTCTCAACCAGATAACCCTTTCCTGCATATACCGGCTGCCAGCTTAACTTCATCTTACCGTTTGCATAAGAAATTCTGTTAACGGTAGTCATCTCGAAGCTAAGATTTGCATATACACCTTCATCAATGTAATACTTGCTGTTTCCTACAGTCTTGTATGCTCTTACAAGATAGTAATAATCCATACCGCTCTGAAGCTTCTTGTCTGTATAACTGGAAGCCTTTGCACTTGTAGTCTTGATCAGTTTATACTTAGCAAAATTGTTGGTCATGCCAGCTGCTACAGTATCTCCAATAGAAGATCCTTCACATCTGTAAATCTCATATCCCTTAGCACCTTTGATCTTGGTCCAGGACAGTTTTACAGAAGTTGTGCTCTTAGGTGTTGCTTTCAGCTTCAGCGCACCGCCCCAGGTAGTAACCTTATTATAAGCCCATGCTCCATAAGTGGTCTTGCCTGTTTCGGAATCATAATAATATGGTCTTACTCTGTAAGTATAGGTAGTATCTGCTTTCAGTTTGGTGTTCTTATAAACGCTGTCTGTAGTTTTGGCAATTGTTTTATATTTCTTGCCATTCTTTCTCTGGATCTGATAGCCGGTAAGCCAGCTTTCTGATCCGCTTTCAGCGCTCATCTTTAAGGTAACGGTCTTAGCTGTGATAACATTTGTTACAGATATATTCGGCATACCAGCGTTAAATGATGCTGTATTTGTGTATGCACTGTATTTCTGTGCAAGTGTAGCTGCCTTATCATTTTTTACACGGGCACGCACATAATAGGTCTTGCCTGGTGTAAGTGATTCAAAGTAAAGTGTTGCCTTATTATTCTCACCAGAAATACAATCTGTAACCTTGTAATCATTTACAAATTCAGGTGATTCGGAATACCAGAATTCTACATCTTCTTCTTTTCTTACAGTTCCGTCATAGGAGAATACATAACCATCCGGTGTTTTCTCAACCAGCTTCAGGTTGCTGATCGCTGAAGTGGCTTTGGAGACATTGACAGCTACTACATTGGAAGGAGTACCGTATTTCTTGTTTCCGCTCTTGTCTTTTACATAAGCGACAACTCTTACATAGGTTGCTCCTTCTTTTAATAAGGATTTTCTCAATGTAAGTGCATCATCATCCTCATAGTACTCATCTTCATCTTCATCATAGTAACCACTGGAAGAAGCTGTTACCCAGTCCTCTTCGGAAGGCTGTGCCTTATCTGTGTACTGGAGCTCATAAGAGTCGCCATCTTCCAGAACAGCATCAAAACGGAATTCGAAGCTGTTTTCAGATTCTTTATACATCTCTAAGCCAGTTACATTCTTAGGTGCCTTTTCTGCATCTGTAGTGAAGGAGACTGCTGCAGGTTTCAGTTTTGCAACCTCTTCCTCTTCCGGTCTGTCTGCACTGCTCACTGCACGAACATAATAGGTTTTTCCTGCTTCCAGATTACTGTTGTTTTTGCTGATCTTCAGTTTCGCGGAACCAGCTGAGCCATCATAATAGAAGCTGCTCCAGTCACTTACCATAGTTGCAGTAGTAAATTCTGTGCCTGTTGCGATCTGATACCATACGCTGTCTAAATCAACCTTTGCACTGTATGTGAAATAATAGTAATTGTCGTCAGCTTTCACATACTGAAGATCTGTGATCGGCTGAAGAGCATCTACTGTAAATGCAGCGGACGGTGCTGACCAGTCGCCTTCTACGGTCTTTGTGACTTTCTTTCCGTCTATATCAACGGTATAAGTGCGTACTGCACGTACCTGGAAAGTATAGGATTCTCCAGGAGCCATTGCCTTGATCGGATCGCCATTCTCATCTCTTACACGGTCAAATGAAACCTTAGGATCTGTTGTATATGTATACAGATCTTCATCTTTAAGCTCTGACAGGGAAACACTTGGGAAATTACTGTAACCGACTCTGTAATAGGTCTTATCAACAGTTCCGTCATCCTTCAGAGAAGCTGAGCTCACGTATTCACGTCCGGCAGAATCTTTTACAAGGATTTCATAGCGGTTTACATTGTCAAGTGCGTTCCAACGCAAGGTTGGCTCACTAGCCTCTGTGTTTACATTTACACCGGAAACAGCTGCAGGCTTCTCACTGGTACCTGCATCTGAAGCGGTTACTTTGTATGCAAATGCATTGGACCAGTCTCCGTATACTTCCTTGCCATCATCTCCGATCTTAACGGCACGAACAGAAAGATTATAGGTCTTTCCGTCTTCAAATGCATAAACAGGCTGACCGGTAGCCGGATAAATAACAGGTTCCAGAACTCCGTCTACGCTTGTATAAGTTCTATAATCAGACTCATCAAAGGAATATCTGGTGCCGCTTACTCTGGTATACCTGCCACTCTTCCGATCGGATGCCAGTGACTCAAAGTACTCACGTCCAGCTTCGTCTGTAATCTTAATCTCATAGCTGTCTGCATTCTTATCCGGATTCCAGCTGAGAACATAAGAAGATGCTGTTACACCGGAGATTTTCTTCAGGCTTGTATCTACAGCTTTATAAGTTACTGTATAAGCGTCAGACCATTCACCTTCCTGCTTCTTGTTTGCACCATTCTCATATCTGTAATTAATTCCGCGGACACGGATGGTATAGGTTTTACCTCTTTCAAATTTGAACTCTCCGTAGGTTCTTCCTAAATAGAAGTTTGGATAGGAATAATTGGAATCTGTTGTAAAGGCAACTTTTCCATCTACTTCAACTTCGTACTGGGATACATATGTATTCTGGATACGGTTCCAGCTTACATATTCATATTCATCGTTGTATTTGAAATTACCGGTCTTCTCTGGTACAAGACTGCCGCTGTCGTCTGCTTCTACAACCAGTTCATTGGACCAGTCGCCTACCTTCTTCTCATCGCCGGAGCCTGTATATGCACGGACTTTAACGGTATATTTCTTGCCTTTCTGGAAAGCACCGATATATTTTCCGTCTGCATCAGAAGCGACTTCATAAAGACCTGTGGTGTCGTTCTTTTTAAGCAGATAACCGTAATTCTCATAGAAATTGAGCCAGTTACCTGAAGTAGTTACATAGGAGGGTTCCTTTGCTCCATATGCATAAGAATAATATTCATTTCCAGCTTCATCCTTAATGGAAACCTCGAGGTTCTGGTTCTCGCCGGATACCTGAATCTGATTCTTTCTTTCAGCTGCATAAATTGTCACACTCTTCGGCTCAGCGACCTTCTTTGCGTAGGTATAATCTACAGCGTCAGACCATTCACCATATGCAACAGTTCCATCTGCGCTGTTACGGTTTACGGCGCGAACGGAAACCTTGTATGTCTTGCCATTCTCAAGACCTGCAATATATCCGTTTTTACCATCTGGTTTGTATACAAGGTTTCCTTCTGCGTCAACCTTGAACGGCTGCATGGTAAGATTTGTAAGACTATAGCTTAAGTTGACTGTGGACGGATAACCGGTCTCTGGCTCGCTTGCATTATAATAGTAGCGGTAAGTGTACTCTCCGTCTGTTACACGGATCTGGTATTCATCTGCCTTCTGGTCTGCATACCAGGTAAGAACATTCTTATCCTCCTCATCAAATGCAACATGTCCGATCTTGCCAGGTGCCTCTGCATCAAAAGCAGCAACCTCGTCGGTGCTTCCGCTCTCTTCTGCGTCTGCAACTGCCTCACTGTCACCGAAGCCATCCTCTGTAACAGCTGCCACTGCGGCTTCATCTCCGAAGCCATCTGCCTCTACAGCAGCTTCCTCTGTGGTGTCCGCTTCCGCTGCCGGAGACTCAGATACGAAATCTCCTCCATCTGTAAAATCTGACGCCAGAAGTGGTGTCGGTGCGGAAGTTGCGGTCATTGCCGCTGCAATTGCAATGGCAACAGACTTATTGAGTGTTTTCAAATCTTTCTTCATACATTTCCCTCCATGAATTAAATTTATTGAAATTGATCAATAAGTAGTATGGGGAAATTATAGCGTATTACTCCGTTTTAGGCAAGTGTTTTGTGAATAATTTATGTATTTTGTGCAAATAAGCACACATTACCCACACCCATTTGTATTTTTTCTGATATTTTCTCTTTTTTCTGACAATTAAGTGTTTTCTTTATATTTTGACAATTTTAGTGTTTTTTCATATTCCGTCAAAATACTGTTCATTTCGTAGCGCTTTAACTGTCTGATCAGTTCTTCTGCATTAATATGAAGCCGCATATCTTCCAGGCTTTCTTTTATCTCAATGTCATGTTTCATAGTTGCCAGCTGTTCGCTTAAGTATACCATCTCTTTATTTGTTTTCAGTGCTTTCAGAGGGCTTCTGCCTATTCCAAGGTTTTCTTTCCAGAAAGTATTCAGTTCCTTTTCTTTCTTTGCCACGTCTTCGCAGTCCTCAATTGCTTCATAGATCGCGTCCAGGGTTTTATATTCTGCTACAAGCGGCGCTGCTGCTGAGGAAACGCCCTTACAGCCTGGAATTCCATCGCCTGGATCTCCAGTGATCGCCAGAAGCACAGGAATCTGTTCCGGATATACCCCTTCCTCAGAACAGACAATTTCCGGTGTATATTCAAATACATTAGAAGGGAGTTCCTCGTAAGCCTCTTTTCCAAACAGGCCATATGCATCCTTTAAATTCTCCAGCTTATCCTTCGTAACAACACGCCACATGCGGGTATATTCGCTTACCAGCTGAAAATAATCGTGATCCTTGGTAAGCACATAAGTCTGCAGATCCGGGCCCTGGAATTTCTCCACAAGAGATGCCGCATAATCGTCAGCCTCATAGTCCTGGCTCATAAATACCGGACAGCCGATTGCTTTCAGAAGCTCTTCCATCTGGATAAACTGTTCTTTTAATGGCTGGGCAGTCTCCTTGCGATTGGCTTTGTAAAAATCGGCGCCAAGCTGGGTGCGGCGGAAAGTATCTCTTGTCATGTCAAAGGTAAATGCCACGTATTCCGGCTTTACCTTCTTATAGACAGCCAGAAGGGTGCGAAGCATGGTGAACATGGCATTTGTGTATTTTCCATCGGAGGTGTGCAGGATTTCCGGATAGTGTCTCTCTTTTTCCTCGTCTGTCTTTGCGAAAAGGATAGATTTGGGAAGATTTCCGTAATAGGATGTGGACAGCATGGAGGAGCCGTCGATGATCAGAAATTTGGGCATAATTGTTCTCCTTCTATGATTATTTGACAGTTTCCTAACGAAGCGTTGATTTTTACACACTGTCAGGAAGTGTCTTTTCAATATCTGATATGATATCAGACCTGTAATTTTTCTCAATCTCTCTGTAAGTATACCATAAATTTATCTTATCTGAAAAATTTCCAAAAATTTTTTCAGATTTCGTGTTATTTCTTTCTCTGGTTTTCGTATATATAGTGAAGGGAGCAGAAAACAAAATTATTTCTGAATTCCCGCTCTACGTAGAATGAGGAGGTACTCAATGAAAAAAATAATTTTAACCTTATCCGGCGTTCTCTTTGTGATCGTCACCGGATGCTCGCTGCTGATCTGCATGATGAACGGAATTCCGAATTTGGATCAGCCGGCTGCTGCCTTTTACCTGGCGAAAGCAATTCTGTTATCCTTTAGCCTTCCTCTGGTAACCTTAGGTCTCTTCGTACACTGTTTGCAGCTTAGACGAAAGCTTGATAAGAAGAACCTGTTGTTCCGGAATGCGATGAAGGAGCTGATAAAAAATCGCCAGACCAGCTGCAGGGATTCTGGAGATTCTGATTTCCAGAGCTTTAAAAATTCACTTACCTGTCTGTTCTGTGCCTTTGCCGAAGATTCCGATCTCAGCGAAGAAGATCAGAAGGACTTGCTGGATTTTATTGACAAATTTTAAGTGAGGGACTTGCATGCTTTTAATCTGTATGAGCATAGCAGGAACAGTGCCACTGATCATCTGTCTCCTGCTATTGCTTCTCCAAAGGAAAAAATTTTCATACCGGCTTGGCCGGAACCTGGTGTTTCTGAGTCTGGCGGGGTATTTGATACCGTTTCAGGTGGTTAAATATCTGATGCCAACAGATGTTTTGATAAGAACAGACGCTCTTGCAAACATCTCTTATTACATCAATTTTGACGACAAAGGAGCAATTTCTTATCACGGAATTTCATTATGGATGTCCGACTGGATTCTTATGATTGGATTATGCTGGCTATTTTTAATCTCAGGCTTCAGTGTTTACGAAATCATAAAGTATCACCGGCTCACGCGAAAGCTGAAAAAGATTACTGAGAAAAGAACTTGTTTCTTACCTGGAATCGGGGATGTAGAATACCGTATTTCTCCCCTTATTGGTTCTCCCTATACTATAGGTTTCCTGAAGCCTTTCATTGTCGCGCCGGAGAGCCTTGAGGATTCCAGATTGTCAGAAATGATTATGCGGCATGAATATTCACACCTGCGCCGTCATGACTCAGCTGTAAAGCTGCTCTGCCTGTTAGCCATTTGCCTTCATTTTTATAACCCGTTAACATTGCTTACGCTTCTGCTTTACACCAGCTTTTCCGAAAACATTGCAGATCAAGCCGCCACCGAAGGTTTCACCACGGAGGAGAAAAAAGCCTACGCAATTGCTCTCGTAACTCTTTCCGCAAGAAACAGACAGGTTCCTGTAGTCTGGAAAAACAACTTATTGGGGGCCAAACATACGATGAAAAGGAGAGTGGAATTTATTATGATGAAGAATAAGAAAGCCAGTAAAATTGGTACTGCTGCTGCGATATTGGCATCTGTATTTTTGAGCGGGACTACGGTGTTTGGGTATGCGCCGATGCAGACAACGGAAGCACCAGTATTTTCTCCAATTACTGAATCCTCTATTTCTTTTGAAGAAGTGAACACTTTAGATTCTCAGTTTTCAAACTCAGATATATATTTTGAAACAGAAGATCATTTTTCAGTTCCAGTTACTTCTTCCGATTTAGAAACACGTGCCCTTATATGCACACATGATTTTAAAGAGGGATACGCGGATAGACATTATCCCAAAAGTAATGGTGGTTGTGAAGTAAAACGCTATACTGCAAAAATTTGTCAAAAATGCAATCATCTTGTCATCATGGACTACGTAAGCACAACAACTTACGCCAAATGCCCACACAAATAATCGCCTGCACTAACTTTAATGGGAGGAAGTTAGCCCAGCCGAATTATTAAATCATTCACACTTACCCAATTATGTCATTTTCCATTATTATCTTTCGTGAAGCTCAGAGGGAACGGAAGCTAAAAACGAGCCAGGGAAGCGTTTCGCTTTCCCTGGCTCTTACCCGTTTCAGAAACATATTATAACATTTCTCTTCTTTCTTTCCATCACGCCGCTTTCCCGGTACCTTTCAGCTGTCCATGCACCGTCTGTCTCACAAACACAAAGCAGATCACCTGCAGCACAATGGTAATGAACCAGGATGCCGGATAGGAAATAAACAAGGTGTACAGGCTTCTGTGCTGTGGGAATATCCAGAAGATCCACACAATTCTAGTACCAACCGTACCGATAATAGAAAGGATCATAGGCACACCGGAATGTCCCATTCCCCGGAGAGCGCCAGGAAAAAGATCCATGATTCCACATAAGAAATAAGGCACTGTGGTGATGGAAAGAATCTCCACACCGCATCGGATAACCTCCGGATCCTCTGTGTAAACCTTCAGGATCTCACCGCCACACATGTAAGAGCCGCATCCCAGCACAAGGGCAATCACAAAAGACAGGATTCCGCAGTCCAGCAGCACTCTGTCCATACGTTTATATTTCCCAACGCCATAATTCTGGCTGGTAAAGCTCATACAGGCCTGAGTGACCGCATTTACAGACGCATATAAAAATCCCAGAATATTATTCGCCGCCGTATAACCAGCCATGGCAGTGGAACCAAAGGAATTTACAGAAGACTGCAAAAGCGCATTGGAAATGTTAATAACCGTACTCTGCACTCCTGCCGGTATTCCCACCTGAAAAATCTGTACCAGATAAAATTTCTTCATACACAATCTGGAAAACCGAAGCTGATAACTGCTGTCCGTCATATACAGACATCTAAGAACCAGAATACAGGAAATCAGCTGGGAAATAATGGTCGCAATGGCAACACCTGCAACACCCAGATGAAACACGATCACCAGAATCATATTCAGCACCGCGTTGGTCACACCAGCCACAACCAGGAACAGCAGCGGACGTCTGGTATCCCCTACCGCACGCAGAATAGCTGCGCCATAGTTATAAAGCATAAAAAACGGCATTCCCAGGAAATAAATCCTCATATACAGGGTGGACTGGTCAATAACATCAGCAGGGGTTCCCATAATCTCCAGTGCCCATCTTGAAAAAACAAGTCCTACAGCAGCCATCGCCACACCACTGACCAAAGCCAGTGTAACAGACGTATGTACCGTTTCCGACATCTCCTTCGCCTTACCTGCCGCATAGAACCTGGCAGCCAGTACATTAGCTCCCAGTGAAACACCAATAAAAAGATTGGTAAACACATTGATCAAAGCGGTAGTAGATCCAACTGCTGCCAGGGCCTGGCTGCCGGAAAACCGTCCCACCACAATAATATCCACAGCATTGAACATCAGCTGCAGAATTCCGGAAACCATCAGCGGAATGGCAAAAGAAACCAGCTTGTCCATAATGGTTCCGTTACACATATCTATTTCGTACTTATTCTTACTCAACTCTATCGCTCCCTCATCCATATGCCAGCACCACCGGAAGCCCCTTCCGGTCTGCCGCCAGAGTATATAAAAAGCTCTGGCAGGTACTGGCTCACATCATCCTTTCTGTCCTCGAAGCCATTTTTCAAGGACAGAATAAATCACATTCATGTCAATTGGCTTAGTCACATAATCACTCATTCCACACTCTGCCGCCCGGCTCTCATCCTCCTGGAACACATTTGCGGTCATGGCGATCACCGGAATAGTTTTCCAGTAGTCACTCTCTCCTGCACGGATAGTTGCCGTGGCCTCATACCCATTCATCACCGGCATCTGGATATCCATGAAGATCAGTTCATAATAATTCTCCGGCCTGATTCCAAGAAGCTTGATCGCCTCCTGCCCATTCTCTGCCACATCCACGATCAGACCGGATTCGGACAAAAGCTCGTACGCAATCTCCCGGTTCAGCTCATTGTCCTCCACCAGCATGATCCTGCGTCCCTTCAAAAAGCCCGGATCCTTTTCCTTCTCTTCACCAGCCTCTGCTGCCAGTAAGGCCTGATCAGCCTCCTTCTCTTCTTCCACAAGCTTCAGGTCCAGCCGCACAAAAAAAGTCGTACCTTCTCCCTGAATGCTCTTTACCTCAATACTTCCACCCATCTGCGCAATGATAGACTTGGCAATAGAAAGTCCCAGTCCTGTTCCCTGGGTAGCATTTGTCATACTGTTATCTTCGCGTGAAAAAGGCTCAAACAGCTTCTTCTGAAATTCTTCCGACATTCCGATTCCGTTGTCCTTCACCACAAAAGAATAGCTTGCTTTTCCCTCTGCAAAGCTATTGCCCTGGGTAACCTTTACCTGCACACATCCATGCTCAGGCGTGTACTTCACTCCATTGGAAATCAGATTGATCAAAACCTGCCTGAGTCTTACCGGATCTGCCAGCACATGATCGTCCCGGATTTCTTCTATATCCAGATCAAAAATCTGGTGTTTGTCAACAGCTGCCTGACGGCATACTCCATCCACAATTTTCATGGTTTTGCTCAGGTACAGTGGTTCCTCATGAAACGTCGTATCTCCACTCTCAATTTTCGACATATCCAGAACCTCATTGATCAGCTCCAGAAGGTGTCTGGAAGAATCGTCGATCTTCTGAAGACAATCCAGAATACGCGCAGGATCGTTCAGATGGTTCATGGCAATCTGGGTCATGCCAAGGATTCCATTCATAGGAGTGCGGATGTCATGGGACATACTGCTGAGAAAAACGCTTTTTGCCTTGTTTGCCTCTTCTGCAGACTGATATGCCTCCTTCAGACTGTTCATCAGCTGTTCATTTCTGCTGTGGCTTTCCTGAACGTCTGTTGCGATCAGAGTCATCATGCCTGGCATAACATTTTCCTCGTCCAGGCAGATAAACTGGAACCGCACCCAGCGGTAAGCATCTTTTGCCCGGATCCGGGCTTCACACTCATAGCTGCCCTCCTGCTCCAGAAATATATGGGAAAGCTCTGACAGTCTGATTTTCAGCCGTACTTTTTCCCAATCACCCGGTTCGCAGTTTGGCGCCAGATATTCTTTCAGGAAGTCTCCGTAATAACCGTCCGGAATCTTTTTATCCAGAAGTCTCTGGTTTCCGCGGTAGTATACCTTATATTCGCCGGACATCATATCCACATACAAAATGATCAGAGAATTCCTTGCCAGTGCTCCAAGAAGCTGACGGCTCTCGTTTCCGCTTTTGTGAAGGAAATCGAGAATCGTATCCCCCTCTTCATCACTTTGCTTCCGGCTGCTGGCTTCCCAGTTTTCAATATCTGTGAACAGCCTGCTTTCTTCTATTTCATTTTGATCTACTGCCTTGCCATATACCGAATAACAAGTACGGATGCGTCCCGCTCCCAGCAGATATCTGAGATCTGCCTGCAGTTCTTTATCCTCTTCCAGAAGCTCCACCAGCTCCGGACAATAAACAGAACCCTTTCCCCAGGAAAACTCCTCCGCTACCTGTTCCAGCTTCTTGGCATTCTTATAGCTTCGTCCCAAAAAGTCAGTGGCTGCATCCAGACAATCGCTGATATGCAGTATTTCAATAAGGAAACGCACATTTGACCTGGTATTGTCAAAATCTGCCGGATATCCTATTTTTCCATCCCAGGATTTGTGATGTCCCAGAACAGCATCCCGATATTTGCGAAGAGCCGGAATCTCCTCGACGAATTTAGCCCCTTCACAGGGATGGCTGAGAATACCATTCTTTTCCCTTTGTGTCAGCTGCCGTGACTGCTTGTTCACAATAGATGCAAGTCTGATCATTCCAATATCCAGAAGCTGTGCAGACTGGGAAACATAGTCCAGAATCGTCTCCTGATTTTCCAGCACTTCCACCACATTCTCATAACCAAATGTTCCAATCAGAAGCTCCGGCCGCTTTTTCATCACTACATTCAGAATTCGCCTGGCAATCTGCTCCACCATTGCACTGTGCATGGCAGTGCCTTCATCCCGGCTTACCATGATCTGCATAAGAACCAGGGTGTTTATTTCATCTCCGGTAATATATTTCAACACATCCCTGAGAGAACGCCATACTACATCATTCACAAAGGTATCGTTTTCTGTCCTGGACAGCCTGCGAATAGCATGCACATAATTGGATACACAAAAATCACGGAGATCTGGTGCTCCGTGATATTCATCCGCATATTTCTCCAACAATTCCAAAATCGTCGGCAGATGGTTGATCGCAACCTGAAAATAGCGGCTGTCAGAAAAAGGCACTCCCTCCTGGCTGTCCAGATCGTCATGCTCCATACTGTGTTCACAGCATTTCCGGTAATCCTCCAGAAGCTCTGTGCAGGTTATCTTACCCTGATAGAACAGACAGGACTTATAATTACAGTATATTTCATCCAGCATTTCGTAGGGCTCCGGATTCTTCTCAAGCTCACGCTGATAATATTCTTCCAGAACCCGGGATGCTCTGGAAAGAAGCTCCGGATCAATCTCCCTCACGGTAAATCTCAGGACTGAATTTCCAAGAAGATCATAATTCAGTTCTTCGATCAGTTCATCAAAATCAAACCGCTCTTCGTCTAATTCCCGAACTTTCTCATCATTATAAAATTCCAGTGCCTCATCAATGTACTGCAAAAGCTTCCTGGACGTGTCAAAATTAAAGTTCATCAACACTACCGGAAAATTATAATAAGAAAAAAGGATTCGCTTCCTTACGTCAAAATCCTCAATCTCAAAATATCTGGAAGAAAGTGCCCGCAGTCTGTCAAAATACATGGCTCCTTTCTTTCCATCTTCATCACTGAAAGAACGGTTGTAAAAATTTCCCAGAAGGTTCAGGGTCCAGATATAAGAATCCAGATCATCACTTTTCTGAAAATATCCATCCAGAAGCTCCAGAATTTCCAACATGGCAAGGTTATCCTCATAACCCTCATCATCAGCCATGCGGATCTGATGTAGAAATTCTCTCGCCAGTTCCTCGTTCAGGCTCGCCTCCCCGTCAAGGAAGGGGCGGATATACAGATTCAGAAGTACCTCATTCTCAATGTAAAGCCTGCGCATCATTCTGGATTTGTTCTTCAGATTTTCGATCCACGCCTCCTGGTCTTCTGCCTTCAGCAGATTCTCCTGAATCTGATCTTCCGTCTTCAGATTTTCTTTGTATTTGGTGTAAAAATGAATAATATTTTCCCGCGTGATCATTCCGCCGCACCTCTTTTGGAAATACGCTCATGATTCCGGCTCTTGCACTGATACATTCTTTGATCCGCTTCCTTCACCAGATCTGCGATTTTTCCCTTTTTTTCCTCAAATGCCACAACGCCATAGGAAAAGCTGATGTTGCGGCTTTCTCCGTTAATATCAAAATGGATCGGGCTCTTTTCCAGAATTTCGTTTAACCGTTCCTGGATCTGCTCCGGCTCCAGTGCAGACAAAATAAGGAACTCATCTCCTGCATACCGGTACAGAAGATCCTGCCTGTCCATAGCACACTTCATATTCTCTGCAAAGCACACCAGGTAACGGTCTCCGTTTTCATGGCCATAGCAGTCATTGATCAGCTTCAGATAATCCAGGTCGATAAATACAAGGCTGCCCTTCTTATGATTCTTCATAAAGCGCTTGCTGTTGCGGTCAAAAGCCGCACGGTTCAGACATCCGGTAAGGGCGTCCTTCTCCATGGACTCTTTCAGGCGTTCAATCCGAAGCTCCTCCCTGGTAAGGAGACGTACCATCTGGTCATAATTCTCCTTCTCCTGCTCCAGAGCCTCCAGATACATTCTCTCGAATTCCGGTATCTGTCTCCGAAGCTCTTCCCGGTCACTTCTGCATGCAGCAGTGCGCATAAGCTTGTAAACCGGGCAGAAGCTTCCGCTGAAATTCCGGGCATTTTTAATGTAGTTTCCAATACGTATAATGTCGTCCCAGCGTTCTTCCTCCGCCATTACCTGAAGGAACTCTCCGAAATAGCAGACGCAGAAGCTTAAGGTATCCCTGGCACCCTCCCCGGCTTCCATTTTCTTCATATAGCTGTTAAATTCTTCCGCAATGACCGCCTTGTCTTTTTGCTGGTAAAGGCGAAGATACAAGTCCGTAAATTCCTTCTGAAGCAGGAAAAAGGCTCTGCCATCTTCAGGAATCTCCCGTTCCGTAAGAATCGCCTGCATGTCCACTGACGCCTGCTCCGCGCCTGCAACATCTCCCATGCCCAGCTTCACGTAAACCTTGCTGTCATAATAGACCAGCTCATTTAAAGTATCCGAATTCCAGAAATCCACACTGCTGTCACAGGGATCCAGTCTGGAAATATCCAGCATTTTCTCCAGATAAAAATCTGCCTCCAAAAACAGCCCACAGTCTGAAAAAGCGGCTACGATAGTGTTATAAACGGATTTCAGAGGGGATCTTAAGGTAAATCCGGAATTGGCATATTTCAGGCCATATTCCACAATCTTCGGGGGAAAACCAAGGCAGAAATAAAGTCTTACCAGGGCAAGATAAAGTCTGGATTTCTCCTTGGAACGCTCCATGTGAACTCCGGCCTCCCGGCAGATTTCGATCAGAGGATAAGCATATTCCCGAAAATTATAGGCAAAAATCCCATAACTTATATAATAGATTTCTTCTGTATAAACAGTAAAATCCGATATCTGCTTCAGCTCCTCCACACAGCGTGCCACATCCTCTTTTGTCCAGGTTCCTGTTTTTACTTTATTTTTTATTTCTTCAACTGTATACATACAAGTTTTATTCTCCTGCTTATTACTGTTGTTAATTCGACAAAAGACCCGGTGAGTTTAATAGATCACCCGGTCTCTTCCCTGTTCTTTGCCCATATAAAGTTTCGCATCCACATTTTTCAGCAAGGTGTCTATATTGGACTTGAAATCATTCTCTTCCACTCCAAACGTCATGGTAACCGGAATCCATTCTCCCCTCCAGTCAAACTGATCATTGTCCAGCTTCATGCGAAGAGTGTTGAGCATAAGGCATACTTCGTCTCCGTTCATGTCCGGGAAAAAGAAGATGAATTCTTCGCCTCCCCAGCGGCAGACATGACCGATTCCCAGCGTCTTTTCCTTGAATAATGCAGCGAGAGAACTCAGCACCTGATCTCCGCAGTTATGACCATAAGTATCATTGATTTTTTTGAAAAAATCAATGTCTCCAATGGCAATGCAGAAATTTCCATCAGGATTGGCTGCCATATGATTATTCAGTATTTCTTCCATTTTTCTTCTGTTGTACAGAGTGGTAAGCGGATCGATCAGAGCCTGCTGGCGAAGTTCTTTGTTATATAGCATCAGGTGCTGCTCTGCCTTTTGCAGGTTTGTGCCGAAAGTCAGACAGATAACGGCCATGACCACAAAGGACAGAACGGTGTTGATGATCTGCAGGATCAACATCTGCGTTTCAGTCAGAATGCAGATTGGCGGATAATTCTGACAATGGAAAAACAGCGCCATTCGTAGGATGAACAGAAATACTGCAAATGCAATCTTGTTAAATAAGGTATCATACAGAGAAAACATGGAAATCA
>ERZ857922.1387-NODE-1387-length-30223-cov-7.937682_pt1 | contig 30223 bp, 15 predicted proteins | sample MGYA00519579_ERZ857922 | MGnify/ENA primary metagenome ERZ857922 (study PRJEB31778, sample SAMEA3449375) | human gut metagenome | biome: human gut; feature: human-associated habitat; material: faeces | place: United Kingdom | collected 2010/2012 ... | reverse complement strand
GACTGCCGGCACGGATTACACCTACGACGGGGCGACCTTCCGCACGGCCTGCGCGCGACATTCGCGATTCCGAACACGAAAACCGACAAGATATGACGCTCGACTACGATATTCTGGTCATCGGCGGCGGCCACGCCGGCTGCGAAGCCGCTTCGGCGGCGGCGCGCATGGGTTCGCGCACGCTGCTCCTAACGATGGACATGACCAAGCTGGCCAACATGTCGTGCAATCCCGCCGTGGGAGGCGTAGCCAAGGGGCAGATCGTCCGCGAAATCGACGCGCTGGGCGGCCGCACGGCGCGTATCACCGACCGCACGACACTCCAATTCCGGATGCTCAACCGCTCGAAGGGAGCGGCCATGTGGAGTCCGCGCGCGCAGTGCGACAAAGGCCGTTTTTCGGCCGAATGGCGGCACGAACTGGAAAATACGCAGAACCTCTATATCTGGCAGGATACAGCCGCAGAACTGCTCTTCGACACGGCAGGGGAGCGTCCCCGCGTGACGGGCGTGCGCACGTGCATGGGCGTCGAGTTCACTGCGCGCGCCGTGATCCTCACGGCCGGCACCTTCCTCGACGGCATGATGTACTGCGGCGAAGCGCACGCGCCGGGCGGACGTGCCGGCGATCCCGCTTCGACGGGCATCACCGCATCGCTCGCCGCGATGGGATTCGAAACGGGGCGCATGAAGACCGGTACCCCCGCACGACTCGACGCCCGCACGATCGACTTCGAGGCATTGGAGCCGCAATACGGTGACGAAAATCCGTTGAAGTTTTCGTTTTCCACTGATACACAGCCAGTTAAACATCAAAGTCCCTGTTTTCTGGTCTACACTTCGCCCGAAGTGCACGCCACGTTGCGTACAGGCTTCGACCGGTCGCCGCTCTTCAACGGCACGATCCACGGCATCGGACCGCGTTACTGCCCCTCGATCGAAGACAAGCTGCGCACCTTCGCCGACAAGGAACAGCATCAGTTATTCCTTGAACCAGAAGGAGATAACACCAATGAATACTATCTCAACGGCTTCTCGTCGTCGCTGCCGTGGGAGGTACAGTACGAGGCGCTGCACCGGATCCGGGGGTTGGAGGACGTCCATATCTTCCGGCCCGGCTATGCGATTGAATACGACTACTTCCCGCCCACCCAGTTGCGCCATACGCTCGAAACGAAACTCATCGACGGACTCTATTTCGCCGGACAGGTCAACGGCACGACAGGTTACGAGGAGGCTGCGGCGCAGGGCCTGCTGGCGGGGATCAACGCGCATCGCAAACGGGTAGGGGAGTCGGCGATCGTTCTGCAACGCGACGAAGCCTACATCGGCGTGTTGATCGACGATTTGGTGACGAAGGGCGTCGACGAACCTTACCGGATGTTCACCTCGCGCGCCGAGTACCGCATTCTGCTCCGACAGGACAATGCCGACCTGCGCCTCACTCCGCTCGGGCATGAAATCGGATTGATTTCGGAAAAAGACTTTGCGAATTTCGAGCGAAAAAAGTCGTGCGTAGAATCGCTTATTTCCTTCGCCCGCCGCACGAGCGTGCGTGCAGGCGAAATCGACGACTATCTGAAATCAGTCGATTCCGAACCGATGAAGCAGGGGAGGAAGCTCTACGACATCCTGCTTCGCAACGAAATCACCTTCGCCGGCCTGTCCCGCGTCCTCCCCAAGCTCGCGCAACTGATCGAGGAAGAGGGAATGACGACCGAAGCGATCGAAGAAGCGGAGATCCAGATCAAGTACAACGGATATATCCAGCGGGAAAAATTCATCGCCGAAAAGTTACATCGGCTCGAAAATATCGCCATCCCTGCCGATTTCGACTATCATTCGATGCAATCGCTCACGATCGAGGCACGGCAGAAACTCACGCGCATCCGCCCGACGACGATCGGCCAAGCTTCGCGTATCCCCGGGGTTTCGCCCGCCGACGTGAATGTCCTGCTTGTAAAATTCGGGAGATAACGCCGATTCGACCACAAAAAAAACACGAGAGAGGCGAACCTTCGCGGTTCGCCTCTCTCGTGTTCCACGTGGAACAATCCACCAAAGGAGAGTAGGGGGGGGGTCGACGAAATGCACCGGATAGCGATCCCAATACTCACGATACACCCGGTCATCTGTCCGTCTAAATTCAACTGATACAGACGAAAAATAACCGGAAAATTCTTGGGTTGCCACAACTCCTCATAAGAATAACAATAACGCATCCCTATGGCCTGCATCACCCTTCCGCTTCGCGGATTGTTCACATCGTGTGTCGCCGTAATATAGGGAAGCCCCATACGCCGCAGCAGGTCGACGACAGCCCGACAAGACTCCGTGCAGAACCCATTATGCCAGAACTCTTTGCGAACGCAGTACCCCAGATCATGGCTATCGTCGCCGCTCACATGAATGCAACCAACAGCTAAATCTCTATCTTTCAGGCAAATCGCATAATACAAACCGCCGTTTCGAATCCACGTCTCGATATACCGGAGGTAAGACCGAGCTTCCGCCATATCTTTTAACGGGAACATCGGCAGAAAGGCAGTGACCTCTTCGTCGCTTAAAAGCATGGATAAAGCGGACAAATCGCCGTCAGAAAAAGGGCGTAAAATCAACCCGCTCGGTCTCAATACGAATCATGATCTCTTGAATTCAATTCATACATGGTATGGAATCACCGTATTTCCCCAAAAAAAACATGCGGTCACACAAGGAGACCGCATGTTTTCCGTACCAAAATTCGTATTTCCGAAGGTCAAGAGAAATTCATACACTACCTCCCGAAATACGCTCCTTATACTATATACTACTCGACGACCAACGTCCAGCCGTAGGGATCGTCGCAGCGGCCGTACTGAATATCCTGCAATTTGTTGTACATCTCCAAGCAGCGCTTGCCCGGTTCGTCACCGAACTTCCATTCGCGACCCGTTTCCTTGTCGTAGATATAGCCGATAGGCGAGATCACCGCAGCCGTTCCGCAGGCGGCGCACTCCTCGAACGTCGAGAGCTCGTCGACCGCAACGGGACGTTCTTCGACCTTCATCCCCATATCCTTCGCCAACTGCCGCAGGCTCTTGTTGGTGATCGAAGGCAGGATCGAGGTCGATTTCGGCGTAATGTAAGTATTGTCTTTGATACCGAAGAAATTGGCGGCGCCGCACTCCTCGATATATTTCCGGTGGACTGCATCGACGAACATCGAATTGGCATATCCCTCCCGGTTGGCCTCCTCGCCCGCTTCGAGGCTGGCGGCATAGTTGCCGCCGCACTTGACATCGCCCGTTCCACGTGGAGCAGCACGGTCATAATCGGGATTCACGATCACGCGAATCGGTTTGATGCCCTCTTTGAAATAGGCTCCGACAGGCGAGACGAAGACGCACACCATGAACTCTTTGGCGGGGTGTACGCCCAGGAAAGCACCCATGCCGATCTCCAAGGGTCGAAGATAGAGCGTCGCACCCGTCCCGTAGGGAGGTACGAACCGCTCGTTGGCCTTGACCACCATGCGGCACATCTCGACGAAGGTTTCGACGGGCAGTTCGGCCATGCAGAGTTTGCGGGCCGTCGCGGCGAAACGCTTGCCGTTCTCGTCGGGACGGAAGAGCCGCACCTTGCCGTCGGCGCCACGAAAGGCTTTCAACCCCTCGAACGACTCGACGCCGTAATGCAGGCAGGGGGCCGACATGTGCACCGAAATATATTCGTCCTGCGTCAGTTCCGGCTCGCCCCATTTGCCGTCCTTGTAGGAGATGCGGACGTTGCAATCCGTCTTGTGATAGTTAAACGGCAACGCCGCCCAATCCACGTTTTCCATAATCTTAAAGAGTTTAAGAGGTTTTTATCCAACGACCGCACCGCTGTTTACCGGAGCCGCCGGTTCCAGCAGCACGAGTTTGCCCACAGCATCCTCGCCCATGAGGATCATACCGTGCGACTCGATTCCTTTGAGCGTACGGGGTTCGAGATTGACGAGCACCAACACCTGCCGACCGACCAGCTCCTCGGGCGTATAATGTTCGGCGATGCCCGACACGATCTCACGCCGGTCGATACCCGTGTCGACAGTCAGCTTCAACAGCTTCTTGGTCTTGGCGACCTTCTCGGCCGCAAGAATGGTCGAAACACGTATATCCATGCGTTGGAAATCATCGAACGATATACTATCTTTCTGAGGATCAATATTTTGAGACGACTCTGCTGCCAAATTTGCCTCTTTGGTCGCCGCCAGCTTATCAAGCTGCGCCTGGATAACGTCGTCCTCGATCTTCTCGAAAAGCAACTCGGGCGTCCCGATCCGGTGACCGGCGGCAACGAGATCGGTCGCCCCGATACGCTCCCAGTCCAACGGTTCGAGCCGCAGCATCGCCAGTAACTTGGCCGCGGTGAAGGGCATGAAGGGTTCGACGACGATCGAGAGGTTGGCCGTGATCTGCAAGGCGATGTTGAGGATCGTCTTCACCCGTTCGGGATCGGTCTTGACGAGTTTCCACGGCTCGCAGTCGGCCAGATACTTGTTGCCGATGCGCGCCACGTTCATCGCCTCCTTCAACGCCTCGCGGAAGCGGTAGTTCTCGATATTCTGTTCGAGCGTCGCCTTCACCGCCTGCAATTCGGCCAGCGTTCCGCGGTCGTAATCGGTGAGGGTACCGCATGCGGGAACCTCGCCGCCGTAGTATTTCTGCGTGAGCACCAGCGCGCGGTTGACGAAGTTGCCCAGCACGGCCACCAGTTCATTGTTGTTGCGCGCCTGGAAATCCTTCCACGTAAAGTCGTTGTCCTTCGATTCGGGCGCATTGGCGCACAGCACGTAGCGCAGCACGTCCTCCTTGCCCGGAAACTCGTCGAGGTATTCGTGCAGCCAGACAGCCCAGTTGCGCGACGTGGAGATCTTGTCTCCTTCGAGATTGAGGAACTCGTTGGCCGGCACGTTCTCGGGCAGGATGTACTCGCCGTGCGCTTTGAGCATCGACGGGAAGACGATGCAGTGGAAGACGATATTGTCCTTGCCGATGAAGTGCACCATCTTGGTTCCGGAGTCCTTCCAGTAACGCTCCCAGTCTGGCGTCAGCTCCTTCGTGGCGGATATATAACCGATCGGCGCGTCGAACCACACGTAGAGCACCTTGCCCTCGGCCCCCTCGACCGGAACGGGGATGCCCCAGTCCAGATCGCGGCTCACGGCACGCGGCTGCAATCCCAGATCGAGCCAGCTCTTGCACTGCCCGTAGACGTTGGAACGCCACTCCTTGTGCCCTTCGAGAATCCACTCGCGCAGAAATCCCTCGTACTTGTCGAGCGGCAGGTACCAGTGCTTGGTCTCGCGCTTGACGAGCGGCGAACCGGACAACGCGCTGTGGGGTGCGATCAGTTCGTCGGGCGAAAGCGTCGACCCGCACTTCTCGCACTGGTCGCCGTAGGCCTTTTCGTTCTGGCAGTGGGGACAGGTGCCCACGATGTAACGGTCGGCCAGAAACTGCTGCGCCTCCTCGTCGTAGTACTGCTCGGAGGTCTTCTCGACGAACTTGCCCTCGGCGTAGAGCTTGCGGAAGAAATCCGACGCCGTTTGGGCATGGACGGGCGACGAGGTGCGCGAATAGATGTCGAACGACATGCCGAGCCGTTCGAACGAACGCTTGATGAGGTTGTGGTAGCGGTCGATGATCTCCTTGGGCGAGACCCCCTCCTTGCGCGCCTTGATCGTGATCGCCACGCCGTGCTCGTCGCTGCCGCAGATCGACAGCACGTCGCGCCCGCGGCGGCGCAGATAGCGCGTGTAGATGTCGGACGGGATGTAGACCCCCGCCAGATGACCGATATGCACCGGCCCGTTGGCATAGGGGAGCGCCGACGTCACCAGATAGCGTTTGAACTCTTTTGCCATATTCTTGAATTTCTCTCTTCGTTTTTCCTCTTTTTCGAAATACTATGTGACAAAATTACGAAATCCGCATCAAAAAGCCTAAGAAAAAGAAGAATGAAATTCAAGAGATGAAATAATCATGGTTGCGCGCAGCGCACAACACTTCCGCATTGCACCGGAGGAGGAATCAGATCGGACAGCGGTTCGAGCGCCCGGAGCGGGTGTGCAAAACAGCGCAGTCTTTTGTGCCCGCTCAGTGAGAACCGCCGTCCGATCCCGACGAAGGTGCCCTGCGGACACTTTTGGCGCCACCTTTTGGTGACAAAAGGTGGTAAAAACTGCTCCTCGCAGGAAAAATCGAATTGAAGTGCAGGATATTTCTGACATGTTCACAAACAAACTCTGCTAAAAAGATTCGTTCTTCGGCCGCGGCCGAAGAGCGGCAGCCCGCAATATGCCTCTTTCGCAGGCATCGACCCGCAAATAGAGCTGTTCTGCGGCGACCCGGCCGAGCCGTGCGGAAAGCCGAACAGCCGAAGCCGGACCGGACGCACCGCCGCGACAGGGAAGGAAATCCCGCCGCAGTGTTATTTTACAAACAGACGAGTGCGTATTTCTGAAAATAAATGCGTACATTTGCGGGACGCGACCGGAGCCGCCGGACGAAGACGGCGAGCGCCTGCGGATTCCGCCGCATCGGGCAGCGGGAGGCTCCGGCGCCGGCTCGAAACCCGAATTTGACAAGAGAATGGGATTCAACGCATTAAGATATACTTTATAATTCAACGCATTATGGCAACAATCGATTCTTACGATTTCAAGGGCAAACGCGCGATCGTCCGCGTGGACTTCAACGTGCCTCTGGATGAAAACGGTAAAATCACCGACGACACCCGCATCCGCGGGGCGCTTCCCACGCTGAAAAAGGTGCTCGCCGACGGCGGCAGCCTCGTCATCATGTCGCACATGGGCAAGCCCAAAGGCAAGGTCAACCCCAAGTTCTCGCTGAGCCAGATCGTCGACGCCGTGAGCGAAAAACTGGGCGTGCCCGTCAAGTTCGCTCCCGACTGCGCCAAGGCCGCCGAGGCCGCTGCGGCGCTCAAACCGGGCGAGGCGCTGATGCTCGAAAACCTCCGCTTCTACCCCGAAGAGGAGGGCAAGCCCGTGGGCATCGAGAAGGAGGATCCCGCCTACGAGGAGGCCAAGAAGGCGATGAAGGCTTCGCAGAAGGAGTTCGCCAAGACGCTGGCCTCGTACGCCGACTGCTATATCAACGACGCCTTCGGAACGGCGCACCGCAAGCACGCCTCGACGGCCGTGATCGCCGATTACTTCGACGCCGGCAACAAGATGCTGGGCTACCTCATGGAGAAGGAGGTGAAGGCCGTCGACAACATCCTGAGCGACATCAAACGTCCCTTCACGGCCATCATGGGCGGTTCGAAGGTATCGACCAAAATCGGCATCATCGAGAACCTGATGGACAAGGTCGACAACCTGATCCTCTGCGGCGGCATGACCTTCACCTTCGCCAAGGCGCAGGGCGGCAAGATCGGCAACTCGATCTGCGAGGACGACAAACTGCAACTGGCGCTCGACATCATCGCCAAGGCCAAGGCCAAAGGCGTGAATCTGGTGCTGGGCACCGACTGCGTGGCGGCCGACGCCTTCTCGAACGACGCCAATACGCAGATCTGCCCCGTGAACGACATCCCCGACGGCTGGGAGGGCATGGATGCCGGTCCCGCATCGCGCAAGGCTTTCGCCGCCGCGATCGAAGGCGCCAAGACCATTCTGTGGAACGGCCCTGCCGGCGTATTCGAGTTCGACAAGTTCGCCGAAGGATCGCGCGCGATCGCCGAAGCGATCGCCAAGGCGACGGCCGAGGGCGCTTTCTCGCTCATCGGCGGCGGCGACTCGGTGGCATGCATCAACAAGTTCGGCATGGCCGATCAGGTATCCTACATCTCGACCGGCGGCGGCGCGCTGCTCGAAGCCATCGAGGGCAAGGAACTTCCGGGCGTAGCCGCTATCTGCAAGAAATAATGCGTCCCGAACGCTGATGTCCGAAAGAGCTGTCCTTCTGCCGAAGGCGGCTCTTTCATATTTAAAACAAAGAACCCAGATGAAAAAAGTCATTCTTTTTGCAACGCTCGCCTGTATGATGAGTTGCAACGACAAAACAGCCAAAACGCCGGCCATCGACCCGTCGAATTTCGACCTGTCGGTCGCCCCGAACGAAGATTTCTACCAGTACGCCACCGGCGGATGGCAGGCCAAGAACCCGCTGAAACCCGAATTCTCGCGCTTCGGCTCGTTCGACGTACTGCGCGAGAACAACGAGGTGCGCATCAACGACCTCTTTCAGGAGATGACCAAGATCGAGGCCGCGCCGGGTTCGGTCGACCAGAAGATCTCCGACCTCTACAAAATGGGGCTCGATTCGGTACGTCTGAACAAGGAGGGCGCCGAACCGGTCAAGGCCGACCTGGCCGCGATCATGCAGGTCGAAAAGGGACCCACGCTGACCAAGGCGCTCACGGAGATGATGCTCGACGTGGGCAATCCGCTCTTCGCCTTCGGCGTGATGGCCGACCTGATGGACAGCAACACCAACGCCTTCTACCTCGAACAGAGCGGTCTGGGCATGGGTAACCGCGACTACTACCTCGAAGAGTCGAACGCCGCCCTGAAAAAAGGCTACGAGGAGCTGCTCGCCAAACTCTTCGTCCTTTCGGGCACGGAGGAGGCTGAGGCGAAGCGGGCCGCAGCCGACGTCGTGGCCTTCGAAACCGAACTGGCCCGCGCCTCGTGGTCGAACGTCGAGTTGCGCGACATCGCCCGCAGCTACAATCCGATGAGCGTCGCCGACCTCAAAAAGAGATACGACGCCATCGACTGGGAGGTGCTCTTCGATGAACTGGGCAAGGTACAGGTCGCAGGGATCGACCGTGCCATCGTCGGACAGCCGAGTTTCTTCGAGGGGATGAACAAACTGGTCAAACAGACCCCGATCGAGACGCTGCGCTACTACCTGGCCGCTCAATACCTCACCAGCGCGGCCTCCTACCTGAGCGACGACTTCTATGCCGCTTCGTTCGACTTCTTCGGCCGTCAGATGGCCGGCAAGGAGGAGCAGCGTCCCCGCTGGAAACGCGCCATGTCGATCCCCAACTCGGTGTTGGGCGAGGCCGTAGGCGAGATGTACGTCGCCAAATACTTCCCTGCCAAGGACAAGGAGCGGATGCTCGAACTGGTCGGGAACCTGCAAACGGCGCTCGGCGAGCACATCGCCGCTCTCGACTGGATGTCGGACGCCACGAAGGCCAAGGCGCAGGAGAAGCTGGCGTCGTTCCACGTCAAGATCGGCTATCCCGACAAGTGGAAGGACTATTCGACGCTCACGATCGATCCCTCCGAGAGCTACTGGCAGAACATCAAGGCCGCGAGCCTGTGGGGCACGCTCGACAATCTGCGCAAGTTCGGCAAGCCGGTCGACAAGGACGAATGGCTCATGTCGCCGCAGACGGTCAACGCCTACTACAATCCCACGACCAACGAGATCTGCTTCCCTGCGGCCATTCTCCAGCCGCCGTTCTACAACCCCGATGCCGATGACGCGGTCAACTACGGCGCCATCGGCGTGGTGATCGGCCACGAGATGACCCACGGGTTCGACGACCAGGGCCGCAATTTCGACAAGGACGGCAACATGAACAACTGGTGGACCGACGAGGACGCCGCCGCGTTCAAGGCCAAGACGGACATTCTGGTCAAGCAGTTCGACGCGATCGAGGTTCTGCCCGCCAAGGAGGGACAGCCTGCGATCTTCGCCAACGGCGCATTGTCGCTCGGCGAGAACATCGCCGACCAGGGCGGCCTGCGCGTTGCCCGCACGGCCTACCGCAATTCGCTCGCAGGCAGGGAGGCTCCCGCCCCGATCGACGGATTCACTCCCGAGCAGCGTTTCTACCTGGGCTACGCCACGCTGTGGGCGCAGAACATCCGCGACGAGGAGATCGCCCGTCTCACCAAGCTCGACGTGCATTCGCTGGGCAAATGGCGCGTGAACGCCACGCTGCGCAACCTGCAGGATTTCTACGACGCCTTCTCGATCGCCGACGGACCGATGTTCCTGCCCGAACAGGATCGCGTAATCATCTGGTAACCCGCTTAAAAAGCGGGTTTCAGGGGCGATGCCGGGCCATTCTGGCTTACGATCCCGTTCTGCGCCCGCCCGCTTAAGAAGCAGGCTTCAGGGGGCGACGGCCGGCCGGCAGGATTCCGACCAAGCTCTGCGCCCGTCGGCTTGAGAAGCGGGCTTCAGGGGCGGTAAACGCCCACCGGAATCACGCCCCGGTCCGGAACGCTTCATTCAATAAAAAAGACGGCAGGGAGTTTTCCCTGCCGTCTTTTTCGTCTCCGGGCGGTGCAGCCCGGCTTTCCCCGCCGCGCGCCCGGTCCGGCGGCGGAGAACCGAAAAACCGGGCTTCGAAGCATCCATTTTTCGCTTTTTCTTTTAACTTTGTGCTAAAGAAGAAACGATGACCCGACATAAGGCATATACGAAAATTCCGTTTGCGGCGCTGTTTTTCGCCGCAACGCTGATTTCTCCGGCGCTCCATGCCCTGAACATCCCGGACTACCGCTTCCACACCATGCCCGAGACCTCCTATTACGGAGGCATCCACAGCATCGCCAAGGACAGCGTCGGGCGTATGTGGTTCAGCGGCTACGACGCCCTGTTCATGTACAACGGCACGTCGTTCGTACGGATGACCGACCTGGTCACGAACCTCTTGCCGAATTCCTACTGGTCCTACGGACAGGTGATCACGGACAACCGGAAAGGCCTGTACGTAGGGACTAACCAAGGGCTGCTGCGCTTCAACTACCGGAAGCTGGAGTTCGAATTCGTTCTGGAGGGCAATATCGGCTCGGTCACGGCGAACAACGACGGGACGGTATGGCTGATCCGCAACAACGGCATCGAATCGTTCAGCCCCGAACGGCTGCCCGCCGTGACCCGCTATCCGATGCCTCCGGAGATGTCCGCACCCGGGCGGACGCTGACGCTGGTGTGCACGAAGGAGTACGTTTACGCCGCGTCGGGCGGCGATCTCTACCGCCTGAACCGGGAGACCGGGCAATACGTCCTCTTCGCATCCGTCGGCGGCGGCAGCTGCGTGATCCGCGACGTGGTGGAGTGCAACGGGTCGGTATATGTCCTCACGCTCATGGACGGGCTCTACGAATGCGACGGCAACGGCAGGATCGGACGGTATTTCCGACTGCCGCTCGAATACGAGAAATCCGCCGGCGCCAAGGAGCTTCACCTCGATTCGCAGGGCATCATCTGGGTAGCGACGCAATCGGGACTGCTGCTGCTGGAGCCGCTTACCGCCAGCACGCAGCTGCTGCGTTCCGACCTCCACTATCCCTACTCCCTGCCCAACAATTCGGTATGGTCGATCTTCCCCGATCCCGACGGCGGGATATGGGTCGGCACATACGGCGGCAAACTGGCCTACATGACCTTCGCGGACAACGGCGTGGACTATTTCAAAGCCACGCCGGGCGGGCTGAACCATCCCATCGTCAGCTGTTTCGAAGAGGATTCGGAGGGCAATCTCTGGATCGGAACGGAGGGGGGGGGGAATTAACCGCTGGGACCGCCGCGACGGCCGGTTCGTCTATTACACGCAGGAGAGCCGCTGCGGCCTGACGTCGAACATGATCAAAAAGCTGTGGCACGACGGAAACGACAGGCTGCTGGTCTCGGCGTTCAACGGCGGAATGCGGGTCTTCGACGAACGGCAGGGACGTTTCTCCGACCTGTACATGAACCATCCGGCCTCGGGACAGCCTTTGAGCGTCTATGACTTCGCCAAGGAGGGCGACCGGGGCATCTGGCTGACCGACCCGGACGCCGAGCTGATGTACAAGGATGCGAGTACGGGACGCGTGGAGACGGTCCGGCTGACAGACGCACAGGGAAACGCCGTCCGCATCCATATCGAAACGCTGTTCCACGACGAGCGGGGCGACCTGTGGCTCGTCGGGCACGACGGCGCATACGTCGTCGATCCCGCCACACGGCGGATTCTGAAGCGCCATTACATCGCAGAGGCCCCCTATTCGGTCAACAACCTCTGCTCCTACTGCGTCACCTCCGACTCCGACATCTGGTTCGGAACCCGTGGCGGCGGGGTCAACCTGCTGCGCCGCAACGGCAGTTACGTCAATTTCAGGGACCGGAACGGCGAAGGGCTGGAGGGCAAAACAGTCTTCGGCATCCTCGAAGACACCCCCTCGAAAGATGTCTGGTTCAGCACCAACGACGGGCTTTACTATTACGACCATACCGACGGGGTGATCCGCAAATCGCAGATCGACATCCCGAACCGCTGCGGGGCCTACTACGTGCGGGCTTGCTACAAGACCTCGAAAGGCGAAATGCTGTTCGGAGGGACGGACGGCTTCATCCTCTTCACCCCGGGAAAGATCAAATACAACGACCAGAAGCCGAAAGTCTATTTTACGGACCTGCTTATCAACAGCCGGCCGGCCGTGCCCGGCGCCAAGAACTCGCCTCTGGAGAAAGCCATTTCCACGCTCTCCTACCGCGGAGGCGAGGGCGACGTGATCGAACTGTCGCACCGGCAGTCGAATTTCGAAATCCGCTTCTCGGCGAACAGCTACCTGAACGCCGAGAAGAACCAGTATGCCTACCGCCTGCTGGGACACTCCGAAAGATGGTCCCTGCTGCCGCAGGGACAGAAGGCGGTGCAGTTCTTCAACCTGCCCGCCGGAAACTATGTCTTCGAGGTCAAGGCGGCCAACAACGACGGCCTGTGGGGCGACGAGGTTTCGGCGCTCGGCTTCAGGGTGCACCCCTCGCCCTTCCTCTCCCGCTGGGCCTACCTCGTTTATGCGGCGCTGCTCTCGGCGGTGGCCTACTTCATCTGGCGGTATTTCACCAACAAGAAGATTTTCGAACAGCGGCTCGAACTGGAGCGGATCAAGGAACAGAACATGAAGCAGCTGACCCAGGCCCGGATCAACTTCTTCACGAACATCTCCCACGACCTCAAAACTCCGCTCACGCTGGTCGTCGACCCGCTGAAACAGCTCAAGGAACACCTGCCCGCCAATGCGCCGGGCAATGCCTACGTGCACCTGATCGAGAAGAACGTGGGGCGCATCCAGCGCATGATCAGCCAACTGCTTCAGTTCCGCGAAATCGAGAGCCAGAAGATCACCCTGAACCGCCAGCCGGGCGATCTGATCCGCTTCATCGACAGCATCTTCTCGCTGTTCGAGTTCTACGCCAACAAGAAGGGGATCGAAACCGGCTTCAACTCCCAGTATGAAAGTTTCTACACCAAGTTCGACCACGACGTGATCGAAAAAATCTTCACGAACCTCTTCTCCAACGCGATCAAGTACGCCTCGGAAAACGGTTATGTCGGCGTGAGAATCTACCCGGCGCGGCAGGACCAGCGCCCGGAGTCCGCTCCGCCGGCCGCCGGCACCGAATACATCGCCTTCACGGTCACCAACACCGGGGCGGAAATTCCCGACGACAAGAAGGAGGCCATCTTCGAATCGTTCAACCACCTCTCCGACCGCCGTCCCCAATTCGAGAGCAGCAGCGGCCTGGGACTGGCCATCGTCAAGGAGCTGGTCGGCAACCTCAACGGAACCATCACCCTCCGTTCGGGCAACTCGAAAGTCGCGTTCACGGTGGTCCTGCCCTTCACGCTCAACGCCGAAAAGACCGACAGCGCCGCCGAATCGTACGAATACACGGTCTCCGAAATCGACAACCTGCTGACCGAATCCGACGTCATGGCTCCCAACGACCGGCACGACCGCAAGGCGTGCAACATCGTGGTCATCGAGGACGACCCCAACCTGCGGAGCTACCTCGAACAACGGCTGTCGAAACACTACAACGTATACACCGCGGCAAACGGCAGCGAAGGCATCGCCAAAGCGGAGAGAATCTGCCCCCAGATCGTCATCACCGACCTGATGATGCCCGAAGCCGACGGCTTCGAGGTATGCCGCTCGCTGCGTTCGAACATCAAGACCAGCCATATCCCGGTGATCATGCTTTCGGCCCTGGGCAAAAACACCGAAAACAAGATCAAGGCGCTGGAATGCGGAGCCAACGTGTTCATCGACAAGCCCTTCGATATGGATTTCCTGCTCAAACAGGTTGCCAACCTCATCCGCACCCAGCAGGAACTCAAGGAGCGTTACAGCAAGAAGTACATCGCCGAACCGTCGAAGATCACCATTTCGTCGATGGACGAGGAACTGCTGAAAAAGGCGATGAACTACATCGAACGGAACATGGACAACAGCGACTACAACGTGGATTCGTTCGTGTCGGACATGTCGATCGGACGCACGCTCCTCTACCAGAAGATCAACGACATCACGGGCATGTCGATCAAGGAGTTCATCATGGACGTCCGGCTGAAACGGTCGGCCCAGCTGCTCCGGGAGTCGGACCTGACCATCTCCGAGATCTCGGTCCTGACGGGATTCGCCAATCCCAAATATTTCAGCATCTGTTTCAAACGGCATTTCGAACTGACCCCATCCGAATTTAAGAAGAAATCCTGACGCAAACCGCACGAAAGGAGCCGACCGAACCGGCTATGAATATCTCGTGCTTTCGTATCCGCCGGAGCAGCGTCCGCATCTGCCCGCAGAAACCTTCCCGCCGTCGCCCCGCGCGACCGGCAGGGAGGTTTCATTTTGTCCGGACGGGACTCTTCGCAGGTCTGCGCAGCGCCCGCAGCGCCCGGATATGCTCCTTTTTTTTACCCCTCCGTACGAAATGGAACCATTTCCGAATAAACGACGCCCATCCGGTCGCCCCGTTTTATTGACCTTTGCAATACGGGGTCCGAAGTCCCCGGCGTCCGCTTTTCCTTCGAAATACATAAAAAATTTAAAAAATTAAAACCTGAAACCTATGAAAAGATGATCGGAAAACCACACCAGGCGACGAAGTGTCTCCCGCCCCTCCAGACAATCCCTTTATAACGGAGATACAAGCACTAACCAAAAAGAAACCTTTTATGATAATGAGCATGTACAAAAAGCTTATAGGCAGCCTGACAATTTCCCTCTTATTCCTGCTGTCTGCAACACCGTCGTTCGCCCAGCAGAACGACGTCAAAGTAACCGGTAAAATCACCGACGGAAGCGGCGCCCCGCTGGCGGGAGTCGTTGTCGTGATAAAGGACGGCAAAAGCAACAACGGAGCCGTATCCAATACGCAAGGTGTTTATGAAATCAAAGTTCCCGCATCCTCGACGCTTCTTTTCACCTGTCTGGGCTATACCGACCAGGAAGTGAAACTCGGCGCATCGAATGTCGTAAACGTGACGATGACCGAAGACGCCCAGTCCCTCGACGAAGTGGTCGTCGTGGGTTACGGTACGCAGAAAAAGAAAGACCTCACGGGAGGTCTCGCCGTCGTCAGCAAACAGACGCTGGAAATGGTCTCGACCAACAACCTGATGGACCGTCTGGTCGGCCAGGTCGCCGGTCTGAACATCACGACCGGCAACGAAGCGCCGGGCAGCAACCAGACCCTGCTGATCCGCGGCCAGAACTCACTGACGGCCAGCAACGACCCGCTGATCATTCTCGACGGCATTCCCTACTCGGGCGGACTGGCCGACCTCGACCCGAACATCATCGAGAACATGTCGGTGCTGAAAGACGCGTCGGCCGTGGCCATCTACGGTTCGCGCGGCTCGAACGGCGTCATCCTGATCCAGACCAAGCGGGGTTCGCAGGGCGATTTCCATGTCACCTACAAAACGAAGCTCGCCATCGCCGAGCCGATGCAGCGCATCGAAACCATGGGTCCCAACGAGTTCATCCGCCTCAAACAGGACATGGGCCGGCTCAAGAACAATTACAGCGGCGAGCAGCTCGATCCGCTGGTAGGTTCGATTATCAGCGCCAGCGAGAAGGTAAACTACGCCAAGGGCATCACCAACGACTGGCAGGACTACGTCTTCCGCACGGTCTTCACGATGGACCACCAGCTGAGCTTCCAGGGCGGCAACGAGAAGACCACCTATATGGCCTCGGTTTCCTACCTGGACAACCCCGGCGTGGTTTACAATTCGAATTACCAGCGCACGAACGTCTATGCCAGCATCAACCAGAAAATGAACGACTGGCTGTCCGTAGGTCTCACCACGCAGTTCGTGAACCGTGAGACCGGCGGTGCGACGCCGAACCTCGAACATGCCATCAAGCAAAGCCCCTACGGCATCTACAAGGACGAGACCGGCGCCTACTACGAAGAGCCGATGGACTACTCGAACCTGCCCAACCCGATGAAGGACGTCAACGCCGACCAGAAACGCACGGGCCGCAACTTCATGGCCAACGGATTCCTCGATCTCAAACTTCCGGTCAAAGGGCTCTCTTTCCGGTCGCAGTTCGGCTACAACTACCGCAGCCAGATGAACGGAACCTACTACGGCCGCAACACCGTAACGGGTAAGAAAGTCGACGGCCGCGCCGAGCTGGCCAACAACCACACGACGGACTGGACGTGGGAGAACGTGCTTAAATTCGACCGGAATTTCGGCAAACATCACATCGACTTCACAGGTCTCTTCTCCATGCAGGAGGCCCAGTATACAGCCGCTTCGCAAAGCGGCGAAGGCTTCGTGAACGACGACTCGAGCTTCTACCGGATGGACGGCGCCGAGAACAAGATCGCCATCAGTTCGTCTTTCTGGAAGGAGAACACGGTTTCAGGCATGTTCCGTGTGAATTACGGGTTCAACAGCAAATACCTTCTGACACTCACCGGACGCGCCGACTCGTTCTCGGCCTTCGCTGAAAACCACAAATGGGCTTTCTTCCCCTCGGCTGCCGTTGCCTGGCATCTCGGCGAGGAGAGCTTCATCAAGGACAACGCCTCTTGGATCGACATGCTGAAGATCCGCCTCTCATACGGCGCCAACGGGAACAACGCCATTTCACGTTATCAGTCGCTCGACCGTCTCTACTCGACCAATGGTGTCAAATATATTTGGGGCGACAACAGCGACGCCGCCAACTCGGCCTACCTGCCGAGCGACGGTATCGGCAATCCCGACCTGCGTTGGGAGACCACCTATACGGCCAACCTCGGTATCGACTTCCAGTTCTTCAACGGCCGTCTGGGCGGTACGATCGACATGTACCTCTCCAACACGCACGACCTGCTGATGTCGCGTACCGTTCCCATTATGAACGGTTACAGCAAGATTCTCTACAACGTCGGCCAGACCCGCAACAAGGGTATCGAACTGACGCTCCATTCGCAGAATATCCGCAAGAAGGATTTCAGGTGGGAGACCGACTTCACCTTCTCGCTCAACCGCGACCAGATCGTCGCGCTGCGCGGCGACGGCAAAGACGACATCAACAACAAGTGGTTCATCGGCCAGCCGCTGTCGGTCTACTACGACTGGAACATGATCGGCATCTGGCAGGAAGGCGACGAGTTCACGTTCATCGACAAGGACGGCAAGGAGGTGGCCCACCAGACCGGAGCCACGCCCGGAGCCGCCAAACTGGAGGATGTCGACGGCAACGGCGTCATCGACTCCAAAGACCGCAAGGTGATCGGCAGCAAACAGCCGAGCTTCACGATGTCGATGGGCAACCGTTTCTCCTACAAGGACTTCTATTTCTCGTTCCTGTTCAACGGCGTCTTCGGCAAGTGGATGACGGACAACGTGGCCAACATCTCCTCGTATACGTTCGGTTCGGGCAACTACATCCACGGCGTGAAATACTGGACGCCGGAGACCCCCGACGCAGAGGTCGTTTCGCCGGGTTACCAGGCCTCCTTCAGCCACGGCTACTACAAGAAGCTCAACTACGTGCAGCTGCGCAACATCACGCTGGGCTACCGTGTCAATCAGAAATTCGTCCGCCGGATCGGCTTGAGCGCCATCGACGTGAATTTCAGCGTGAACAACGTCTGCGCCTTCTCCAACATGCGCCAGATGCTGAACTACGACAACACCTGGTTCGCATCGTTCCCGACCGCCCGTTCCTACGTACTGGGATTAACCTTAACCTTCTAATCAAGACCTGACTATGAAAACGATGAATTATATCAAGATCGGCATCGCGAGTTCGATCCTCTCGATAGCTGCGGGCTGCACCTCCTTCCTGGAAGAGGATCTGAAAAGTTCGCTGGCCCCCGACAACACTTACACCAGTTCACTGGGCTTCGAGGTGGGAGCCACGGGGCTCTACGCCATCGCCCGCTCGGAATACAACACCTGGGGTGAAAACGGCGCTTTCATGCACAACGGCGCCTGCGCCTACGAGGTGCTCCAGATTTCGACCGACCTCTGCCGCATGGGAACCGTCCGCGACGGTTCGCTGGTTCCGTTCGCCGAAATGACGCTCAACCCGTCGACGCTTTTCGTCGGCTCGTACTGGAACTGGGCCTACAACCTGATCGCTTCGGCCAACGAACTGCTGATCTATTCCGAAAAGAACGACAACTGGGACTATCCCACCGACAAACAGCTTTACCAGGCCGAAGCCCGTTTCTTCCGGGCTTACGCCTACCGCACGCTGGTCTACCTCTACGGCGACGTGCCCTGGGTCGAAACCATCCAGAAGCCCTTCCTGCTCTCGTTCTCGCGCGATCCCAAGATCGAGGTGCTGGGCAACATCATCAAAGACCTGGAATTTGCCAAGACGTACCTTCCCGACAATCCCGACAACGTGAAGGAGGGCAAGCTTACGACGTGGGCCGCACGCCACCTGCTGAGCGAAATGTACCTGCTGCGCGGCGCCGAAGGCGACTATAAGCTGGCCGAGGAGAATGCCCAGGACGTGATCGACTGCCCGTATTACAGTCTGATGAAAAGCCGCTTCGGCAACGCCAAGAACGATCCCGGCGACTATTTCAGCGACATGTTCGTCGAAAACAATCAGAACCGTTCGGCCGGCAACACCGAGGGTATCTGGGTCATGCAGTTCCAGTACAACACGGTCGGCGGCGGCACGAATTCCGACGACTGGACCCGCCGCGCCTGGAATCCCCAGTACCACGCCATCGACGGATTCGCACTGGCCGACTCGCTCGGCGGCCGCGGCCTGGCGCAGATCTATCCGCTGAAGTGGTGGATCGGCGTCAAAGGAACCAACGCCACGACGGCCGGAGAAAAGGAGGGTTTCCCCGGGATTCAGGAAAAAGGCATCTTCGAAGACGGCGACATCCGCAACTCGGAGTACAACATCAAGCGCAACTGGTACTACAACAATCCGCTGACGCCCAACAAGCTGGGACAAAAATGCCCCATCGACGACAAATCGTGGTCGCAGGCCCAGCTCTTCCCGGCGCTGAAGAAATTTTTCTTCGGTAAGGAGGAAAACCTCCAGCTCACCGGCGCATACAAGGACCGCATGAAATTCCGCCTGGCCGAGACCTACCTGCTGTTGGCTGAAGCCTACCTGCGTCAGGACATGCCCGATAAGGCCGCCGATGCCGTGAACGAAGTGCGCCGCCGCGCCAAAGTGTCCGACGTTTCCGACGAGGAGATGACGATGGATTTCCTGCTCGACGAGCGCATCCGCGAACTCTACGGCGAAGAGAGCCGCCGCTTCACGCTGATACGCACGGGCAAGCTGCTCGAACGCGTGAGAAAGTACAACCCCGAGGCGCGCGACCTCATCCAGGATTTCCACGTGCTGTGGCCCATTCCGCAGGCTATCCGCGACGCGAATGTCGGCAATTTCCCGCAGAATCCCGGATATGAAGGTTACGAAGGCTAAAAACCTTCGTCCCCGCCTCCGGGCGGATCAGACAAGAATGTGTCCGGCAGATTCCGGACCGTATCAGCAACCACGAAAAAAACAATTATGAAAAAGATAAAATTTGCATGCAACCTGTCGCTGCTGACCCTTTTCGCACTCGGCCAGTGGGCCTGTGAATGGGACCCGTACGAACACGACAGCGACCCGGTCCGGGAAACTCTGGAGCTGACCGCCTCCTCCTCCCAGATCGCTTTGGACGAAAACGACCTTTCGGCTACGGTACTGACCTTCGACTGGACGCCCGCGCGTCCGATGCCCGACGAGTATCTGGTGTCCTACACGACCAAACTGGACCTGCTGAACAACAACTTCGGTTCGTCCACCGCCATCGTGACGAGCGAAGACGACGGCATCTTCAGCCGGAGCTACACCTCCGAGCAAATCAACAACTGGGCTAACGAGCGCTGGAAAGTGCCCGTAAACAAGACCTTCACGCTGGCGTTCCGCGTCATCGCGGAGTATGCGGGCGGCCCCACATACGAAATGCCCGAAGTGCGCACCGTGGAGGTGACCGTAACCCCGATCAAGGTCGATGTCTTCGATGCCGACAAGGTGTCGCTTTCCGGCACGGCCATCAGCAGCGTGACGGAGATCGAAAAGACGGTCGAGAATGCGAACCTCTATGCCTGGTACGGCGAATTGAGCATCGGCGAGTTGCAGATTCCCGTCGAGCTGGAGGGCCAGACCTACTACATCGTTCCGAGCGACGGCAACGGCGCGCTCCGCGACGGGGAGCTTGTCGACGTGAAGATGACGGAAACCCCCGTTTCGTGGAATATCCCGAGCACCGGCAACTACCGCCTGCTGATCGACATGGAGAACAAACAGGTGCGCATCTACTCGTCGGCGACCGACCTGAAGCCGCTGTCCGTCACATTCCACCCGAGCGGTGCGGAAGCCAATCCCGAGGCAACGATCGAAGTGCTCGATCTCTACGCCTACGGAGCAGGTACGGGCTGGGGCGTGCGCAAACTCAACCTGAAGCAGAGCTTCGCCGACCCGCAGATCCTGATCTATGACGCCGAAGAACACAACGGCACGAAACTTTCCAGCGGCATGAAGTTCTGCGTAGCCCAGAATTTCTCGGTCGGCGATGCGGATTACAACCAGAACAATGCCTATTGCTTCACCTGTCCGCTGACGGCAGAAGGCAAGAGGCAGAACCTCACGCTGACTCTCGGCAAGGTGGGCGAACTGCACGGAGGCGCCGACGGAGAGACGCGCAACTCGTATTACACGATCCCCGCTTCCGACCTGCTGATCTTCGATCTGCGTCACGGAACGATCCTGGCCCGGAACAAATAACGCCGGACCGCACGACTGAAAAATATTGCCGTATCGGAATGGAGACTGGGTTCCGGCCGACAGGAAGATACGGCAATATTCCATTACAACGACAATCAATCGTAAAAACAGCAACATGATACACATGAGAAATCTGATGACCGGCTGTCTTCTGGCAGCATTTCTTTGCGCCGCTTCCTGCGGTTGCTCGAAGGACAACGGCGGCGGCGAAGAAGGCGGCCAAGTTGCCGGTGTGACCGTAAAGCCCGCCTACAACAAGTCGGAAGTGCTGCACAACCCGCTCAACGGCTGGGTGATGTATGTCAGCGCGGACTACGATCCCTCCTATTTCGACAAGGAGATCTACGTACCGCTGCTCGGAAAGAACGTAAGGGTGGCGGACTACGCTTCGGCCTGCTATATCCGCACGAAATGGTCCGTGCTGAATCCCGCAGACGGGCAGTACGCTTGGAAAGACCCCGATTCGAAGGTTTACAAACTGGTTCAGAAAGCCCGGGAGCTGAAACTCCCCATCGCTTTCCGCGTTGTGGTGGACGGACGTGACCAGGGCGCCAATACGCCCCAGTTCGTCTACGATGCCGGAGCCGAATACGCGATGTCGGAGCCGAAATACCCCGACCGCAAGACCCCGATGCCGCAGGACCCGATCTTCCAGCGCTACTACGAGAAGTTCGTCGCAGCCCTCGCCGAGGAGTTCAACGATCCGGAATACACCTCGTTCATCGACGGCTACGGCCTCGGCAAGTGGGGCGAGGGCCACAGCGTGGCTTACAACAAGGACGACGTATCGGCTGTCGATGAGAATACGGAAACGGTGAAGCGCGAAGTCCTCGACTGGATCACCAAGCTCTACGCCAAACACTTCACGAAGGTTCCCCTGGTGATCAACTACCACCGCGTACTGGGCCATCCCACGAGCCAGGGCACGGCAAACCCGAACAGCGAAAGCCTCGTGGCCCTGGCCATCAGCAACGGCTACTGCATCCGCTCCGACGCCTTCGGCATGAACAACTCCAGCTGGGGTTACAGCACCTGGGAGAAGGCAATCGCCGCACAATGGCGTTACAAGGTCCCCATCATCATGGAGGGCGGATATATCGTCAGCAGCCACAGCTACTGGAACGACCCGGCCGGCTACCGCCAGGGACACCCCGAAGATGTCCGCCAGGGCGAATTCGACTCCTCGGCCGAAGCCCGCGTCAACATGATGGACTTCCGTGTCGGCCAGGAGACCGAGTCGTGGTTCAACGATGCCTTCAGCCTCGTGCAGCGCTTCGTCTCCGAAGGCGGCTACCGTCTCTATCCCGACCAGGTGATCGTTCCCGACCAGGTGAGCGCAGGCAGCCGTGTCAAGGTCGCTTCGCGCTGGCGCAACATGGGCTGGGGCTATTTCCCGAACAACCTGCCGCAGTGGAACTACAAATACAAGGTGGCCTTCGCTTTGATCGACGCTTCGGACAAGGCGCAGAAGGTCTTCGTCGACAAGGACTGCGAGCCTTCGACCTGGGTCGAGAGCAAGCCCTTCTCCTACACCTTCGAAACGCCGGCCGTCGATCTTCCCGCGGGGAAATACACGTGGGGCATCGCCATCGTTGACACGACGAAGGAGAACCGGCCTGCCATCCAGCTCGCCGTGAACAACGAAAAGACGGCCGAAGGCTGGGTGAAACTGCACGAAGTACAGATCAACTAACGCCTGAAAAACCATGAAGAGGGTTGCATTGCTTTCCGCAGCGCTGCTGCTGTCCGTCACCGCCTCCTTCGGGAGCGGCGTCCTGGTCGAGGCCGAGAGTTTCCGCGACAAGGGCGGGTGGGCCGTGGACCAGCAGTTCATGGACCAGATGGGTTCGCCCTACCTCATCGCGCACGGCATGGGCAAACCCGTGGCGGACGCCGTGACGACGGTCGAATTCCCGGAAACGGGAACCTACCGGGTCTACGTCCGGACGTTCAACTGGGTCGCCCCCTGGTACGACGGGGAAGGTCCCGGAAAGTTCGCCCTCCGGGTCGGCAGCCGGAAACTGTCCGCGACGCTCGGCTGCACGGGCAGCGAGTGGATGTGGCAGTGCGCCGGAAAGGTCTCCGTCCGGAAAGGTCCGGTCAGCGTTTCGCTGACCGACCTTTCCGGATTCGACGGCCGCTGCGACGCCGTCTATTTCACCACCGAAGAGGGCGACGTCCCTCCGTCCGGAAGCGCGGAACTCGCTGCATTCCGCAAACGGATGCTCGGCATCCCCGCAACGCCGCAAACCGCCGAATCGTTCGATTTCGTCGTCGTGGGCGGCGGCATCGCAGGCATGTGCGCCGCGGCCGCGGCGTCCCGGCTGGGGTGCAGCGTCGCTTTGGTCAACGACCGCCCGGTGCTGGGCGGCAACAACAGCTCCGAAATCCGCGTGCATCTGGGCGGCGTCATCGAGCTTGGCCCCAACGAGGGACTGGGCCGCATGATCCGCGAATTCGGCCACTCGCGCGAAGGCAACGCCCGGCCGGCCGAAAACTACGAGGACGCGAAGAAAAGTGCGTTCATCGCCGGGGAGCAGAACGTGAAGCTGTTCTCCAGCTGCCGCGCCGTAGCGGTGAACAAAGAGGGCGGCCGGATAAAATCCGTAATCGTCCGCCACATCGAAACCGGGGAGGAGACGACGCTCGAAGCGCCGCTTTTCGCCGACTGCACGGGCGACGGAACCGTCGGATTCCTGGCCGGAGCCGACTACCGCATGGGCCGCGAGAGCCGCGACGAATTCGGCGAAACGCTGGCGCCCGAAACCGCCGACCGGATGACGATGGGTTCGTCCGTCCAATGGTATTCGGTCGACACGGGCCGCAAAACCTCGTTCCCGACGTTCAGCTACGGCGTGGAGTTCAACGCCGAAAACTGCGAGCGGGTGACGATGGGCGAATGGAAATGGGAGACGGGCATGAACCTCGACCAGATCCGCGATTTCGAACGCATCCGCGACTACGGCCTGCTGGTGATCTATTCGAACTGGAGCTTTCTCAAGAACGGCCTGAAAGACAATGCCAAGTACCGCAACCGCGAGCTGGGCTGGGTGGCCTATGTGGCCGGCAAACGCGAATCGCGGCGGCTTCTGGGCGACTACGTCCTCAAACAGGACGATATCGACAAGAACGTCTTCCACGAAGACGCCTCGTTCACCGCGACGTGGGACATCGACCTGCATTTTCCCGATTCGCTCAACTCCGTGCGCTTCCCGGGCCGGGAGTTCAAGGCCGCGACCAAACACATCCACATCTATCCCCATGCCGTGCCTTACCGGTGTCTCTACTCCCGCAACGTGGACAACCTGTTCATGGCCGGGCGGAACATCAGCGTGACGCACGTGGCCCTCGGAACGGTGCGGGTGATGCGCACGACGGGCATGATGGGCGAGGTGGTCGGCATGGCAGCCTCGCTGTGCCGCAAATACGACGCTTCGCCCCGCCTGATCTACCAGAAACACCTCGGAGAACTCCGCAGGCTGATGCGCAAAGGCGTCGGCAGAAAAGAGGGGCTTCCCGATAACCAGAAATTCAACACGGGCGGTTCTCTGAAAGCGCCCCGCGCACTGCGCAACGACTGAAAACGACAATGAAAAAACTACTGACACTGCTGCTTGCGCTGCCCCTCGCATGGGGGCATGCCGCAGCGCAGGAGAACGCGAAATATACGATCCTCCTCACCGGGGCCTCGTTCGCCTCGCCGCAGAACGGCTGGTTCGAAATCGGATGCCGGCAACTGGACGCCCGGGCTATCAACCGGGCCATCGGCGGCGAGTCGATCGCCGACACGGCCAACCGGATGGCCGAGGGCACGCTCTGGAACGCCGGGGAGTTGGACGAGATGGATGCGCTGGTCATCATGCAGGTCCACAACCGCGACGTCTCGGCCACGGGCGGCCTGAAAGAGAAGTACACCGATTACACGACGCCGTTCGACCGAAGCAACTACGCCGCGGCGTTCGATTACGTCATCAAACGCTACCAAAGCGAGTGTTACGCCCTGAAGGACGACCCGAAATCGAAGTACTACGGCACGAAATCGGGTAACCCCGCCGTCATCGTCCTCTGCACCGACTGGCACGACGCGCGGACGACCTACAACGCCGCCATACGGCGCCTCGCCGCACGGTGGGGCCTGCCGCTCGTGGAGTTCGACAGGAACATCGGCTTCTCGAAAGACACTCCGAACCCGGCCACCGGAACCCAGCAGAGCCTGCTCCACGCCCAGGACACGCAAACCATCGAAGGCGTCGCCTACGGGTGGCATCCCCAGCGGGGCCAAGACAAATACATCCAGCAGCGGATGGCTGCGATCTTTACCGACACGATGCGCAGAATCCTGCCGGCAAAATAGAATCCCGACCATGAAACACACACTCCCGATACTGTTCACGATGCTGCTCTGCGGCACGTCCGCCTTCCCGCAGGAGGGCTGTTACAGCCGTTTGCAGAACGACACCCTGACGATCGGCAACTCCCGGATCGAACGCCGGTTCGTCTGGAACGGCGGCAACCTGATGACGCAGAGCCTGACCGACTTTTCGTCGGGACAGGTGTGGACTTCCCGTTCCCTGACGCCCGATTTCAAGGTCGCGGGCGATACCCGAAGCACCGGCGGACGCTGCTCGACGAAACGGATCGCCGAAACCGACATCCATCCGGCGCGGCTGGAAATCACCGTGGAATTTTCGCTGGGAACGCTCGACGTGCGGCGGGTTTACCGCATCTGCGCCGACACTCCGGCGATCGCCTGCGACACCTACCTCAAAGGCAGCGCCGCACAGCTTCCCGAGAGCCGGGCGGTCAACGCCGCCGACCGCAAGAACATCGAATCGACCGCCGACATGCAGTCGCAGCCGGTCGCCGCGACCCTCGACCGGTTCAACCCCGGCGGGTTCCACTGGCACACGCGGATCGTGGAGTTCCAGGACGTCACGGACTGGAACAACAACCTGGTCTTCGAAACCGACGTCATTCCCTACCGGAAAAACAGCTACCGGGGCAACCTGCTCTTCGCCCGCAACGCCGAGAACGGCCGCGGATTCTTCTTCCTGAAGGAAGCCCCCGGTTCGGGCGTGCAACTGGCCTATGGCGGCGGGGACTTCACGGCGGAGTTCGGCGATTTCACGGTGACGGGACTGGGCGTGACGGAGAAGGACCTCCGCGAAGGGGAGTGGGTGAAAGCCTACGGATGCGTCCTCGGAGTCTGGTCGGGCGGAGAACTCGAACAGTTGACGGCCCTGCGGAGCTACCAGAAAAATTTACGGAAGCTGCTTCCCGGACGCGACGAGATGGTGATGATGAACACATGGGGCGACCGCAGTCAGGACACGAAGGTGAACGAACGGTTCTGCCTGGCCGAGGTCCGCAAGGCCGCGCATCTGGGCATCACGCATTTCCAGATCGACGACGGCTGGCAGGTGGGCAAAAGCCCCAACTCCGCCGTGGCGAAGGGGTCGTTCAAAAACATCTGGGACAATCCCGACTACTGGAAACCCGACCCGGAGAAATACCCCCGGGGATTGCACCCTGTCGTGGAGCTGGGCCGGGAACTGGGCGTGGAGATCTGCCTCTGGTTCAACCCGAGCGTACAAGACGGCTATGCCGACTGGGAGAAGGACGCGCAGGCCCTCGTCGGTCTCTACGACGAGTACGGCATCCGCACGTTCAAGATCGACGGACTGGCAATCCCCGACAAACGCTCCGAAAGCAACCTGCGGCGGCTGTTCGACCGCGTGCTGGAGCGGACGGGCGGCCGAGTGGTCTTCAACCTCGACGCCACGGCCGGACGCCGCGGAGGCTACCACATGTTCAACGAGTACGGCAACATCTTCCTCGAAAACCGTTACACCGACTGGCAGAACTACTACCCCTACTGGACGCTGCGCAACCTGTGGATGCTCTCCAAATACGTTCCCGCGGAGAAGCTCCAGATCGAGTTCCTCAACAAATGGCGCAACACGGAAAAATATGCCGGCGACCCGTTCGCCCCGGCCAATTACAGTTTCGAATACCTCTTCGCAACGACCATGGCCGGACAACCGCTGGCCTGGATGGAGGCGAGCGGACTGCCCGAAGAGGCGCTGGGCATCGGCGCGCTGATCGAACGCTACAAAGAGGTGCAGCACGATTTCCACCGCGGAGTGATCCTCCCCGTGGGCGACGAACCGTCGGGCCGTTCGTGGACCGGATTCCAGTCGGTCGACGGCGAGCGGGGCTACCTAATCTTCTTCCGCGAGCAGAACCCCGACCGGAAGGCCCGGATCGAAACATGGCTCCCCGAGAACTCGAAAGTGCGCCTCACGCCGGTGCTGGGGAGCGGGAAGGCCGCCGTGCAGAAGACCGGACGCCGCGGAACGCTGGAGGTGGAACTTCCCGCGCCCAACGATTACACGATGTACCGCTACGAACTGATCCGCTGACGAACCACAAATCCTGATAACAATGAAAACACCGATAAAATTCATCCTGTCATTTGCTCTGCTGCTGCTCGCGGCGGCCGACATCGCAGCCCAGGAGCTGATCACCAACGTTTACGGACGCGACGTGCAGTCGCTCAACGGAAAGTGGGACGCCATCGTCGATCTCTACGATCAGGGCCGCAAAAACAAGATCTACCTCAACCGCAAGCCGGAGGGAAAGACCGATTTCTACGAATATTCGTTCGACAACGGCCTGCGGCTCGACGTTCCCTCGGACTGGAACTGTCAGATGCCCGAGCTGAAATACTACGAAGGCACGGTGTGGTATGCCCGGCGGTTCGACGCCCCCGAGCAGGCCGGCCGGCGGCAGTTCCTCTATTTCGGAGCCGTCAGCTACCGCTGCCGGGTCTACCTCAACGGCGAGGAGATCGGCGCCCATGAAGGCGGATTCACACCCTTTGAGATCGAGGTGACGGGCCGCCTCAAGCCCGAAGGCAACTTTCTGGCCGTGGAGGTCAACAACACCCGCACCACGGACGCCATCCCGGCGATGGCCTTCGACTGGTGGAACTACGGCGGCATCACGCGCGACGTGATGCTCGTCAGCGTGCCCGACGCCTTTATCCGGGACTATTTCATCCGCCTCGGCAAGGATTCCGACGACCGGATCGACGCCGATGTGCAGCTGGCGGGCGCCGCTGCCGGAACGGCCGTACGGATCGAGATTCCCGAACTGAACGTAGACCGGACCGTCACTGCCGGAGCGACCGGTACGGCCTCGGCGTCGTTCCGGGTCAGGAGACTGCAACGCTGGTCCCCCGCCGATCCGAAACTTTACCGGGTGATCGTCTCCACGGACCGCGACCGGGTGGAGGAGTCGATCGGGTTCCGCAATATCCGCACCGAGGGCGAAGAGATCGTCCTCAACGGCTCGCCCGTGTTCCTCAAGTCGATCTCGTTCCACGAAGAGATCCCCCAGCGCATGGGCCGGGCACACTCCGAGGCCGACGCCGTGATGCTGCTCAGCGAGGCCAAGGCACTCGGCTGCAACATGATCCGTCTGGCGCACTACCCGCAGAACGAACATATCGTCCGGCTGGCCGAAAAGATGGGCTTCCTGCTCTGGGAGGAGATTCCCATCTGGCAGGGCATCGACTTCGCCAACGACCAAACCCGCGAAAAGGCGGGCCGCATGATCCGCGAGATGGTCGCGCGCGACAAGAACCGCTGCGCCCTGACGTTTTGGGGCGTGGCCAACGAGACGCAGCCTTCCGGGCCGCGCAACGCCTTCCTGCGCCACCTGATCGCATGCTGCCGGGAGATCGACGACACGCGCCAGATCGTTGCGGCGTTCGATCTGGTACGTTTCGACCGCCAGCGGCAGCTGTTCGTCATGGACGACCCGTTCATCGGGGAACTGGATGTCGTGGCCATCAACAAATACATGGGCTGGTATCACCCGTGGCCCCTCACGCCCGATAAGGCGGTGTGGGACGTGGCGCGCGGCAAACCGCTGATCATCTCCGAATTCGGCGGCGAGGCGCTCTACGGCCAGCACGGCCCGGCCGATGTGGCCAGCTCGTGGAGCGAGGAGTATCAGGAGGCCCTCTACCGCGACAACCTGCGCATGTTCGAGAACATCCCCAACCTGCGGGGCGTGTCGCCGTGGATTCTGTTCGACTTCCGCTCGCCGTTCCGCTTCCACCCCGCCAACCAGGAGGGCTGGAACCGCAAGGGGCTGGTTTCCGACCAGGGATACCGCAAGAAAGCGTGGTATCTGATGAAAGCCTATTACGACAAACATTAAAAGAAGATGAAGAAATTTTTGACATACACGCTTCTCGGCGTCCTGCTCGCAGGCTGCGCCGGAAGCGGGCGGGAACCGCTGGAGACCGTCGTGGACAAGGCGCTGGCCGGCGCCGAGCGGCAGACGCTGCTGATGGCCGAGAAGTACAGTGCGCGCGAAGGCCGCCTGCCGCGCACGTGGGAGAACGGCGAGGACGTCTCGTCGGATTCGCGCTGGTGGTGCAGCGGCTTTTTCCCGGGCGTGCTGTGGTACGTCTACGAGAACGGCCGCAACCCCCGGGTGCTGGAGTACGCCCGGATGTTCACCGCACGCGTCGAGCGGGAAAAACACACCACCGACAACCATGACGTGGGGTTCATGCTCTATTGCAGTTTCGGCAACGGACTGCGCCTCACGGGAGACAAGTCCTACGAGGAGGTGCTGCTCACCGGGGCGCGCTCGCTGGCGACGCGCTTCAAACCCGAAGTAGGGCTGATCCGCTCGTGGGACCACAACCGCGACAAATGGCAGTATCCGGTCATCATCGACAACATGATGAACCTCGAACTGCTGATGTGGGCCGCCGACCGTTCGGGCGACAAGTCGCTGCGCGACATGGCCGTATCGCATGCTGACAAGACGCTGAAACACCATTTCCGCCCCGACTTCAGCTCCTGCCACCTGGTCTCCTACGACACGATCTCGGGACAGCCCCATCTCAAGCAGACCCATCAGGGCCTCTCCGACTCCTCGGCCTGGAGCCGCGGACAGGCATGGGGACTCTACGGCTACACCTGCATGTACCGCCTCACGGGCGACGCCCGCTACCTCGAACAGGCCCGCGGCATCGCCGGATTCCTCATCAACCACAGGAACATGCCTGCCGACGGGATTCCCTACTGGGATTTCGACGCGCCGGCCCTCGCCTCCACGCCGCGCGACGCATCGGCGGCCGCGATCATGG
>ERZ857922.1384-NODE-1384-length-30240-cov-5.208249_pt1 | contig 30240 bp, 22 predicted proteins | sample MGYA00519579_ERZ857922 | MGnify/ENA primary metagenome ERZ857922 (study PRJEB31778, sample SAMEA3449375) | human gut metagenome | biome: human gut; feature: human-associated habitat; material: faeces | place: United Kingdom | collected 2010/2012 ... | reverse complement strand
TCGGCGAGGTCGTCGACGTGATTCAGATTCCGGCCTTCCTCTGCCGCCAGACCGACCTTCTGGTCGCCGCAGCGAAGACGGGGCGCACGGTCAACATCAAGAAGGCGCAGTTCCTCTCGGGCGAAGACATGCGCTACCCCTATGAAAAGGCTTGCGACGCCGGTGCGGCCGACGTGTGGCTCACCGAACGCGGCAATTCGTTCGGCTACAACAATCTGGTGGTCGACTTCCGCAACATCCCCGACATGCTGCGCATCGCGCCGACGGTGGTCATGGACTGCACGCACTCGGTGCAGCGTCCGGGCGCCGCAGGCGGCAAAACGGGCGGCAACCGCGAATTCGTGCCGGCAATGGCGCTCGCGGCCAAGGCATTCGGTGCCAACGGCTACTTCTTCGAAGTACACCCCGATCCCGACCACGCGCTGAGCGACGGACCCAACATGTTAAACCTCAACGACCTCGAAGGGGTCGTCAAATCCCTACTCTAATGGAGCAGTCCAAACAAAACGAAATCCTGACGGTAGCCCGCGAGGCGATCCGTACCGAAGCCGACGCGCTCGAAAAAATGGAACGGTCGCTCGACGAGCACTTCGTCGAGGCCATCGAGATGATCCTCCAAAGCCGCGGCAAACTCATCATCACCGGCATGGGCAAATCGGGGCTGATCGGCCGCAAGATGGCCGCCACCTTCGCATCGACGGGCACGCCGAGCTTCTACCTCCATCCGGGCGAAGCGTTCCACGGCGATCTGGGCATGATCTCGAAAGAGGACATCGTGCTGGCGATCTCCTACTCGGGCGAAACGGACGAGGTACTCAAAATCGTCCCCTTCATCCACAACAACGGCAACCGGCTGATCTCGATGACGGGCAATCCGGCCTCCACGCTCGCCATCCATTCGGACATCCACCTCGACGTCTCGGTCGACCACGAGGCCTGCATCCTGCACCTCGCGCCCACGACCTCGACCACGGCGCAGATCGCCATGGGCGACGCGATGGCCGTCGCCCTGATGAAGATGCGCAACTTTTCGAGCAACGACTTCGCACGGCTCCACCCGGGCGGCAGTCTGGGACGCCGGCTGCTGGCTACGGTCGGCGACGTCATGCGCAGCGACAACCTGCCCGTCGTCGGCCCCGACTGCACGGCCAAGGATATGATCCACACGATCAGCCGTTGCGGACTGGGACTGATCGTCGTCTGCGAAGGCGACCGCATCGAAGGCATCGTCACCGACGGCGACATCCGCCGCGCCATGGAGCGTTCGGGAGCCGATTTCATCAACCTGCGTGCCGCCGACATCCTGACGCGCAACCCCAAGCGCATCCACCCCGAAGAGAAACTCATCGAGGCGGAGAAGATGATGACCCGCCACAAGATCACTTCGCTGCTGGTCACCGACCGCGACGAACGCCTGGCAGGTGTCATCCAGATCTACGACATCAAACTCTGACGGCAGCTCCGCCCGACGGATACCAGCGGGACGGCCTGTGGGCCGTCCCGCTGGCTTTTTAACGATCCCCCCGTCGGCATCGCCCGAGGATGCCGGCAGTTCGCCGCCGCCCCACACGGCGGACTGCTACTCGCTCCGGCTCGTGCAGTCTCTGCCGCCGGCGCCGAACCGCCAAGATACGGAGAGCGGCGACCGCCCCGTCGTCGCCCCCGCTCTCCGGCACCGCTTCGTTTTCATCATAAATAGGTATATCGATCCTCCCCTTTTTTTCGTTTCTTTGCTGCGGATCGAACCCCGCCTCCGACCGACAGGCACGGCAGGAACGAATCTTCTCCTTGCGGGAAACGATCGGGGAACGATTTATGCAACAGGATTACGGACATTCATTTTAATCGCACGAAATCATGAACAAGACCGTCGAATTGTTGGGCGACAAGGCCGAATACCTGCTCTCCCACACCTGCAAAACCATCGACAAGAGTACGTTGCACCTTCCCTCCCCGCATACCGTCGAGGAGGTATGGGCAGCCTCCGACCGCAATATCCCGACGTTGAACAGCCTGCAACGTCTGCTGGGACACGGCCGGCTGGGCGGCACGGGCTACGTTTCGATCCTGCCCGTCGACCAGGGCATCGAACATACCGCCGGCGCGTCGTTCGCCCCCAATCCGATCTATTTCGATCCCGAAAATATCGTCCGGCTGGCGATCGAAGGCGGCTGCAACGGCGTAGCCTCGACGCTGGGCGTGCTGGGAGCCGTCGCCCGCCGCTATGCCCACAAGATTCCGTTCGTCGTAAAAATCAACCACAACGAACTGTTGACCTACCCCAACAATTACGATCAGGTATTGTTCGGTTCGGTCGAACAGGCGTGGGAAATGGGTGCCGTCGCCGTGGGCGCCACGATCTATTTCGGATCGGCCGAAAGCCGCCGTCAGCTCACGGAGATCGCGGCCGCCTTCGAACGTGCCCACGACCTGGGCATGGCGACCATCCTGTGGTGCTATCTGCGCAACAACGCCTTCAAGAAGGACGGTGTCGACTACCACAACGCCGCCGACCTGACGGGACAAGCCGACCACTTGGGCGCGACGATCGGCGCCGATATCGTCAAGCAGAAGCTCCCGACCTGCAACGGCGGGTTCCGGGCCATCGGCTTCGGCAAGACCGACGACAAGATGTACACCGAACTCGCGTCCGACCATCCGATCGACCTGTGCCGCTATCAGGTGGCCAACAGCTACATGGGACGTGTCGGCCTGATAAATTCCGGCGGCGAATCGCACGGCGCCTCCGACCTGGCCGACGCCGTCGCAACAGCCGTCATCAACAAGCGGGCCGGCGGCATGGGCCTCATCAGCGGCCGCAAGGCGTTCCAACGGCCGATGAACGAGGGCATCGAACTGCTCCATGCCATCCAGGACGTCTATCTCGATCCTTCAATCACCATCGCATAAACCCGCACCCATGAAACGAATCGTACTGCTCCGCCACGGGCAGAGCACCTGGAACAAGGAGAACCGGTTTACCGGCTGGACGGACGTCGACCTCACGCAAGAGGGTGTCGCCGAAGCCGTGCGGGCCGGAGAGCTGCTCCGCGACGAAGGCTTCACCTTCGGAAAAGCCTATACCTCCTACCTCAAACGGGCGGTCAAGACACTCGACTGCGTGCTGGACAAGCTGGACGAAGCGTGGATTCCGGTCGAAAAGTCATGGCGGCTCAACGAAAAACACTACGGAATGCTGCAAGGACTCAACAAGAGCGAAACAGCCGAAAAATACGGCGAGGAGCAGGTACACGTCTGGCGGCGGAGCTACGACGTGGCCCCCGACCCGCTGCCCGAGGACGACCCGCGCAACCCGCGTTTCGACGTGCGCTACGCCTGCGTTCCCGACGCCGAACTGCCGCGCACCGAATCGCTCGAACAGACGATCGCACGCATCCTGCCCTACTGGCACTGCGTCGTCTTCCCGTCGCTGATGCGGTACGACAGCCTGCTGGTCGTCGCACACGGCAATTCGCTGCGAGGCGTCATCAAGCATCTCAAAGGAATCCCCGACGACCGGATCGCCGCGCTCAACCTGCCGACGGCCGTACCCTATGTCTTCGAGTTCGACGACGCGCTGCGTCTCGTACGCGACTACTATCTCGGCGACCCCGAAGAGATCCGCCGCCGAGCCGAGGCCGTCGCCCGACAAGGCAGCGCCCGCTGACGGAGCGAAAAAGAGGAGCCGGATTTCTGCGAAATCCGGCTCCTTCCCGATTTACATACCCTACAACTCGCCGGCGATCCGCCGCACGGCGGCCCCGGCCCGGGCATAGAGCGACGGCAGATCGACCGTCGACAGCCGGCCGCCGTCGACCACCACTTCGCCGTCGACCACCACCGTATCGACATCGGCCGCCTTGGCACAATAGGCCACGTTGGCTACGACGTCGTGCTGCGGATGATAATAAGGCCTCTGCGTCGAGAGCAATACCAGATCGGCCAGCGCACCCTCCTTCACCACGCCTAACTCGCCGGCATGGCCGATGGCGGCCGCACCGCAGACCGTCGCCATGCGGAGCAGTTCGTAGGCCGGCACGGCACAGGGATCCATCGTCGTCACCTTTTGCAGGAACGAAGCGTTGCGCATCTCCTCCCACATGTCCAGATCGTTGTTCGAACTGGGGCCGTCGGTGCCCACCGTGCAATTCACCCCTTCGGTGCGCAGCCGTTCGATCGGCGCGACGCCGCTCGCGATCTTCATGTTGCTCGTCGGACAGTGGGCCACGTGTACGCCCCGCTCGCGCAGGATGCGGCGATCCCCGTCGGTCAGGTGCACGCAGTGTGCGGCGATCAGCCCCCCGTCGAGCACTCCCAGCGAATCGAGATACTCCACGGGCGTCGCGCCGTAACGCTCGCGGATCATGCGCACCTCGTCGAGCGTCTCGGCGATGTGCGTCGTCATCGGGATGCCGTAACGACGGCAGGCCTCCATCCCGCGCCGCAGATTCTCCGCCGAACAGGTGTAAGCGGCATGAGGCGCCAGTCCCGCACGGATGCGCGACGATCCCTCGCATTTCTCGACGAGCGCGGGCAGGTCGCTTTCGAAGGCTTCGAGCCGCGTATCGAGGTAGCTCGCACAGAGCAGCGCCCGCATCCCCGCGCGATCGACCGCATCGAAAACCGCCGCCTCCGACCAGTACATGTCCACGACCGACGTCACGCCGCCCAGCAGCATTTCGGCCGCACCGAGCAGTGCGCCCACGCGGATGTCGTCGTCGGTCTGGCGCGCTTCGAAAGGCCAGATATGGTCGTTGAGCCACTCCATGAGGGCCATATCGTCGGCATAGCTGCGTTGGAGCGTCATGGCCATGTGGCAATGGGTATTCACCAGTCCGGGCATCAAGATTCCGCCCCGGCCGTCGATCTCGCGCGCGCCGGCGTGCGCCGCACGCCACGCTTCGGCCGCAGCCGCATCGGCCGTCACCAGTGAGATGCGGCGTCCCTCGACGCCGACGTACCCGTCGAAACAGTTCGGTTCGCCGGCTGCCGCCGTCATCGGCAGCACCTTGCAGTTTCGGAAAAACAGTGTCATAATTTCTTTACGTCGATCGAATTTCCCCGCACCGTAAGGACGTTGCGCCCCTCGATCGAGGTGGAAAAGATTTGAATCACCTTGCTGAAAGCCCCGGGCTCCTTCTTGTGCGGCTCGTAGATCACCTTGACGACGCCGCGCTCGCCCGGTGCTACGGGCCGTTTCGAGAAGGAGGCTTTCGTGCAGGTACACGAAGTCAGCACGCGCAGCAGCACCAGCGGTTCCGTCCCATCGTTCACGAATTCGAACTCACGCACCAGATTACCGCCCTTGCGGGGGATGTCGCCGAAATCGTGCGTCGTCTCGTAGAAATGGAGATGAGCGCCGCCCTGCACGCGGCCGGCGTAGGTCGCGGCGATCGAATCGGCCTTGATACGTGCGGCGCGGCGCTGTGCCGCCGCACCCGCCGACAACAACAGGCAGAGCGTCAGCAGAAACAGCGCTGTGCCGCCGAACGGGAACGGTGTCCGGCCGTATACGGCGACCGGCGGTCGGGAAGAGACATTTCGCATCGTCAATTCATTTTGAATACATAGGTTATCATACCGCCCTGCACGAAGCTGGCGCTCTCGGTAAAGCGGGCCTTCATCGCCGCACGTTTGGCAGCCTCCACCAGCGTGGCGTTGCTCGTCGTCGATCCCTGCGCGTGAAACTCGGCGCTCGTCACGCGCCCCGCGGCGTCGACCGTCACGTCGATAATCACCTTGCCCGTCACGTTGGCCTTGTAGTCGGGTTTGGGGAGCGCCCCCACCAGCCCGCGCCCTTCGAGCCCCTTGTCGAGGTTTCCGCTCACCGCATCGAGCCCCGAACCGGTTCCGGAAGCCGTGTTCGCCTTCCCCTCCGGCGCTTTGGGATTGCCCGTATCTTCGGGCACGTCGGGGCCGTCCTTGGCCATCTTGAAGAGTGCCTTGGGATTGACCGTCCGCGTCGCCTCGTCGGAACCTTTGGCCTGATCGAACGACTCCTCGTCGTCGATCTGCGTATGCTCCGGTTCGACGACGGCCGGGCGGGACGGAACGGGCGGATCGGGGACCTTCGGCTCCTCGAACTCGACCAGAATCGCATCGGCCTGCCGTACCGGCAGGCTCGCATCGACCGATACGAACAGAAACGCCGCGGCCAGCAGCGCGCCGTAGAGGCCGGCCGCCAGCCACGCCCACCGGCGCGAAGAGTTGTTATCGGGGTTGTAGTACTGCATGGCGTACCGTTCAGGGTTGCGTGGCCAGAATCAACTTGTAGTTGCGGTCTTTGGCGATGTTCATCACCTTGACCACCTCGTCCACAGCAACGGTCTTGTCGCAATGCAGCGAAACGGTCGGATCCTCCTTCCCGTCGAGCCGCACGCGCAGCGCCTGCTCCACGCCGTCGATCCCGCTGACCTTCTCCAACTCCACATAATAGTTGTACCCGCTGCCGGCCTGCTGGATCGAAACCGTGGTGATCGCCTTGTCTTTAAGCTGGTTGGCGCTCTTGGGAAGCATCAGCTTCAACGCGTTGGGATTGATGAGCGTCGTGGCGATCAGCAGGAACAGCAGCAGCAGGAACATCAGGTCGGTCATCGACGCCGACGAGTAGGACTTGTCTACCTTCGAACCGTGTTTAATAGCCATAACATACTATTTTTGAACTGGTTGATTCAGAATATCCATGAAAGCGATCGAGTTGGCCTCCATCTGGAAGACCAGCTTCTCGATCCGTGCCACGAGGTAGTTGTAGCCGAAATAGGCGGGAATGCCGACGATCAGACCGGCGACCGTCGTCACCATCGCCACGTACATACCGCCCGCCAGCAGCGACATGTCGACCGTACCGCCCGCCGCCGACATATCCATGAAGGTCTGCACCATACCGAGCACCGTACCCAGAAAACCGATCATCGGCGCACCGCCGGCGATCGTCGCCAGCGCGGGCAGTCCGTTTTCGAGTTTCGACACTTCGAGATTGGCCACATTCTCGATGGCCGACTGCACGTCGCTCATCGGACGCCCCAGCCGTTCGATGCCCTTCTCGATCATGCGGGCGATCGGCGTGTCGGTCTTGCGGCAGAGATCCACCGCAGCTGCGATCTTGCCGTCGAGGATGAAATCGCGGATGCGGTTCATGAAGTTCATGTCCAGCGTCGAGGCCTTGCGGATCGCCAGAAATCGCTCCACGAAGATGAAGATCGTAACGCCGCCCAGAATCAGCAGCGGCCACATCAGCCAGCCTCCCTTGGTAAACAACTCCCACAAACCCATCCGGGCCTCTTCGGTGGCCGCGACTTCGGCGGCCTGCAAAAATGTAATCATAACGTACGCAAAATTATTTATTTAAGTTCTTGTCTTTTTTCACCGAGGCGGAAGAGACCGTATCGGCCGGCGACGCTCTGCGTACCGAATCGGCCGCACGCCGGCGTTCGACGAGCCGCAGCGAATCGGCGGCCTGCCGGCGTTCGAGCAGCTGCTGTCGCTTGCGACGGCTGCGGAACTTGTTTTTCAACCGCTCTTTGAGGTCTTTCAGGTTGTTGAAATCCTCCTTGTAATAGATGCCGATGCCGGTCTCCTGCAAACCCTGGTTCTCGTCGAAACGGTCGATGGTCTGCGTGAACCCCTTCAATTTGAGCGTTCCGGCACGGTCGATCAGCCACGTGACGTAGGCCTCGCCCATGAAGTTGGACATCTGTTTATTGACTGCCTGCGAGTTGTCGAGCATGTAATTGCCCTCCACCTCGACGAACAGGCGGTTGTTTATCAAGCTTTTCGAGAACCCGAAATCGACCTCGTCGCCCGACAGCTCCGACTTGGGACGGTAGCGGAAGACGATGTTGTAGTCGTCGGTCGAAAGCCAGTTCGACAACTGGTTCGACAACAGTTCGAAACCGGTCGCGGCCGAAGCCGCAGCGCCGAGGTTGTTTCCGCCGCCCGACGTGTCGGAATGGAAACTGTTGGTAACGAGCAGGAACATGAACTGTTCGGCGATGGCCGACTGCGTGTTGAGCGTATTGGCGATGATCGTCTGGTATTCGGCGTCGGCCGTAGGCACCTTCACGTCGAAGGTGACGGTCGGATGGGTCAGCCGGTCGCTCAGATTGATGATGCACTCGACGGGTACCGCACGGTTGAGATTCATGTCGCCGCCGCCCGACGAGACACTCGTACCGATGAGCGGTTGCAGCGAGGTTTTGAGTTTGTAGACGGCGTTGATATTGAGCCGCGCGTCGAGCGGCTCGCCCGTCCACTGGATCGTCGACCCGTTCTCGATGATGAAACGCTTGTTGATGATGTTCTGGAGCGTGAAGAGATAGCTTCCTTCGGTGATCGTATAATCGCCGTACATCTCGAAGACGTTCGAACGGGGATTGATATGCAGATTGAGCGTTCCCTCGCCGCGCCCCTTGATGATGTCGCCCACCGTGGGATCGATCACCAGCTGGAAGTCGGCGTTGGGCCGCACGTTGAGCGTCATGTCGATATCCATCGAATTGCCCTCGATGGCCTGGGGCTTGTGCTTGCGTTCGAACATCAGCTTCTTGCGTTCGAGGATGTTCAGCGTATCGGCCTTCTGCTGCGGCGTCTCGAAGGTGATGAAGTCGGCGCGCGCGACGTTCGACTTGCTCGAAAGCGGCAGGAAGAAGGCCGAATCGTCGTCCGTCGTCGCCACGATATCCATGCGCACGCTCCCCTTGTCGCCCGCGACGGTCGCGCGCCCCGTGGCGAAGACCCTGCCGTAGAAGAGGTCGTTGTCGTTCTCGGTGGTGTTGAGCACCAGCATCCGCCGGGGCTGCATCGTCAGCGAATAGGAGATATTCGACAGATGTTGCAGATTGAGGTCGAAATCCATGATCCCCCGATTGCCCAACTGATCGGCCACCTGCACCTGCTGCATCCGAAGCCGGTTGTTCTCCACCGTGAGCAGCGCTTCGGACACATCGTAACCCACCTGCGTATAATCGACCTTCGTATGGAAATCCCGTATCCGGATCGCACCCGACAACTGCGCCGCACGCCGCTGACCGGTAAGCGTAAGCGCGGCCTCGGCCACTCCCCGCGTATCGGAGATCACCCCTTTGAGCATCGGATCGAGCAGGTTCATGCGTATCCCCGGAAACCGCGCTTCGGCATAGTAACGCACCGTCGCAGGGGCGTAGAATCCGCGTATGAGCGTATCGCGCTTCTCCCGATCGGTCACCGTCAGCCGCGCGCGGTCGTTCTTGAAATCCCACATCGAGGTGAAACGCATCGGCGGCGCCGGGAAATCGTTCACCTCGACGCTGTCCATTCGGATGTCGGCCGTGATCTCGGTACCTCCGAGCGCGGATTTCACCACCGCCTGACCGTTCGTGCGCCCCTCGATGACATAACCCATGTTTTCGACGATCTGGGTGAACGGCGCGAGATCGAAATTCTTCAACCGCAACAGCACCGAATCGCGCCGGTGGCGCGAAGCCACGCCGTCGACCAGCAACTCCTGATCCCTGTTCATCACCAGGAACCGGTCGACCGCTATGCGCGCCGTATCGATCTGAATATTGCGGGCGAAGATCTGCCACGTCGTCCCCTTGCGACTGATGTGCGACGGCAGCAGCCGCACGTCGACCGACCGGCCTCGCTGGGGCGACTGCCCGACGAGCGCTTCGAGCCCCAGCAGAGCCGAGACGCGGGCCGTCGTATCGTTGAATCCCGCCGACAGCCGCAGGCGGTCGCTGCGCGCACCGCCCATGACCGACAGCTGCGGCATGTGAAACGTCCCGACGTAGAAATCCTCCGAACGCAGATAGACCGACAGCGAATCGCCGCGGTTCGTCGCATTGAGATTCAGCCGCGTGGCGAGCATCCGCTCGCGTTCGATGTACTCCGAAGTCGCTTTGAGCGACAGTTTGTCGTTGGCGGGATTGAACAACAGCCGCAACTGCGATCCGTCGGCGATTTGCAGGCCGTCGGCCACCGCGTCGGCCACCGGCGTGAAGTGCTTCACGTCGACCGACAGCACCGAATAGTCGTCCACGACGCTCACGGCGCCGGCGGCCCGTTTGCGTGCCTTCCGCTCGTCATAGAGCAGCGGGATGTATTTTTCGAGGCTCGACCGCAGATATTCGAAGACGGTCTTGTAATCGGTCCGGCTGCGGAAGGTCGCGTCGGCGAATTCCGACTGCAACGACAGGTATTTGCTGCCGGCACTGTTCTGTCCGTCCAGCGTAAGCCGCGTCGTGCGGAGCGTATCGGCATTGTAGCGGTAGACCACGTCGCCCACGGTCACCTTGCCGTTCAGGTCGTCCAGCGTCCGTCCCGAAGCGCGCGCCTCGACCAGCGCCGAAAGCACCGAGACGCTGTCGCGGCGGTTGAGATGCATACGGGCAAGGTCGGCGTGGATCAGATCCAGGTCGAAATCGTAGTGCGGCCGTTCGGGATTGAATCCCACCTCGCCCTGAAAATCGAACCGGAGCGCCGGATCGTCGGCCCGGACGTGCCCGTTGAAGGTCTTTTCGGTCAGGCGGCCGCCGAAACACAGCGAATCGTAGTCATAGCCGTTGAATTCCAGCTGCGAAACGCTGCCGTCGACGCGCGCGTCGATCAGCCCCTTTCCCACGACGCCGTTCAACCCCGCCTCGCAGCTGACGCTTCCCAGATTCGGCTGCTCCAACAGCTCCCCGACGCGGAATCCGGTCACCGCGATACGCCCCTTCACCGGACGCAGACGACGGCGGTCGGCGGGCTGCATCGCCAACTCGGCCTCTGCCGAACCGACGGGTGCCGACAGGGCGAATTTCGAATCGAACGAAGCGAGCGTTCCCTCCACCTCGCCGGTCAGCCGCAACGCACCGGCACGATCCATCATCGCGGACATATTGGCCGATAACTCCTTACGAGCGACATTGGCGGCGATTTGGCCGAGATCGGCCGCCTCGGTAGTCACGTCGTCGAACGTCAGAGAGAAGTGCGTATCGTCGATCTTCGGCAATCCCGTCACCCGTCCGCGCGCATGCACGCGGCTGCTGCGTCCGAACGAAAGGCTTTTCAGATCGGCGTTGAAATCGGAAACCACGCCGTCGAAGAGCAGGTTGATGTTGCGCAACGTCAGCCGCCAGTCGCGCAACTTGGGCGAGAAGTAGGCTACGTCGTCGCTCGAAAGCATCGAATTGCGCACCTCGACCGTCATGCTCACCCGATCGACATACTCCTTGTATTCGGCCCACGAATCGCCCACGATCGAGACCGCAGGGATCGAGACGTTCGAATGCGGCGTTACCAGCCGCGCGTTTTCCATGCCGATACAACCGTTGGCCAGAAAGAATTTCCCGCCGAAATCGTCGATCTCGAACCCGCTCTTCTCGCGTGCGGAAAACCGGCCGATCTCAGCGCCGACAGCGCCGCCGTCGATGGTGAAATTGTCGATCACGGCGTCGATGTCGCGGATGTCCATATCCGAAAAATCGATCCCGTAAACCGGATTGCGATGTTGCAGTTTTTCAAGACGGAATTCGAGGTTTTCGACCGTGAGCGCGGAAATCGAAAGACGGAAATCGCTCTCTTTCTTCTTCTCCTTCCGCCCCATACGCGACACGATCTGCTTGACGTTCATCACACCGTCGGGCATCTCCCGAAGATAGAACTTTCCGTCGGTCAGCCGGCCGTGACGCAACGTGAACCCGTTGCTGAAAATGCCGAACTGGGTGATGAAGGCATGCAGTTTACCGACGTAGAGCAGCGTATCGCCGCCGTAATCCTCGACATAAAGTCCTTCGAGCGTGATCCGGTCGAAAATCCCGATATCCACCCGATCGATACGGACGACCGTTTCGAGTTTGCGCGACGCGAACTGCGCGGCCCTGCCCACGACGAAGTTCTGCACGGCGTTGATGCTCAGCAGCAAAGACAATGCAAGCGGAAGTACGATCAGCAACAAAACCGCCGCCGATAACACTTTCCCCAATATTTTCGTAACTTTGCGCATGGCAAAACGCCCGTTTAACTGGCAAATTTAAAGATAATTCGTCAAAAAAACGAAAAAACACCGAATATAACTATGGATATAACCATCCTCGGCATCGAGTCTTCGTGCGACGATACGTCGGCGGCCGTCATCCGCAACACGACGCTGCTGTCGAACGTCATCGCTTCGCAGGCCGTGCACATGAAATACGGCGGCGTGATTCCCGAACTGGCCTCGCGCGCCCACCAGCAGAACATCGTCCCCGTGGTCGACACGGCCCTCAAAGAGGCCGGCGTCGCACCCGACGAGCTGGACGCCATCGCCTTCACGCGCGGGCCGGGACTGCTCGGTTCGCTGCTCGTGGGCGTGTCGTTCGCCAAAGGGCTCGCCCTGGCGCACGACATCCCGATGGTCGAGGTGAACCACTTGCAGGGACATATCCTCTCGCACTTCCTCGACCTGCCCGACCGGACGCTGCCCCACCCCGACTTCCCGTTCCTCTGCCTGCTCGTCAGCGGCGGACATACGCAGATCGTGCGGGTGGACTCGCCGCTGGAGATGGAGATCGTCGGCACGACGATCGACGACGCCGCAGGAGAAGCGTTCGACAAGTGTGCCAAAGTGATGGGACTCGGTTATCCGGGCGGGCCGGTGATCGACCGGCTGGCCAGGGAGGGCGACCCCGAAGCCTTCCGCTTCGCGCACCCCCACGTCGACGGATTCGATTTCTCGTTTTCGGGACTGAAAACGTCGTTTCTCTATACGCTGCGCGACGCCGTGGCCGACGACCCCGATTTCATCGACCGTCACAAGGCCGACCTCTGCGCCTCGCTGCAACATACGATCGTCGAGATACTGCTCAAACAGCTCGTCCGCGCGGCCAAGGAGTACGACATCCGCGACATCGCCGTCGCCGGCGGCGTCTCGGCCAATTCGGGCCTGCGCAACGGCGTAGTCGAAGAGGGCCGCCGACGGGGCTGGCGCACCTTCGTGCCGGAGTTCCGCTTCACGACCGACAACGCCGCGATGATCGCCGTGGCGGGTTATTACCACTACCTCCACGGCGACTTCTCCTCGCTCGACGTGTCGCCCGTGGCGCGCATCGAGGAGCTGATGTGACCCCGCCGTCCGGATTACGGATTACCCGACGGCTTCCGCCGGCCATGCGGAAGCCGCATACGGTTCCGGAAGCAGACGTCGTCCGACGACGAAAATGAGGAATCGCCGGCGCTGTAACAGAGAAAAAGGACATTTTTTCGGAAATTTCATCTAACTTTTTATTACCTTTGCCGGAAATAATTTTGGGCATGGGGCGACGGTGTCCGGTGAAACCGAACGTCATGTCGGTTTCGCGCGCGGCGCACAGGCGTTGCCAGCCCGCATGACAAACAGCCCGCAACGGGACGATTCCCCGTTTCGGTCTGCCAAACTTTAACCGATATATCAACAATGATGAAATCACTCAAAATCGGCGATCTGCTGGCTCGCACGCCCATCGTTCAGGGCGGAATGGGCGTCGGCATCTCGCTTTCGGGACTGGCCTCGGCCGTCGCCAACGAAGGCGGCGTGGGCGTTATCTCCTCGGCCGGACTCGGTGTCATTTACCGCGACTATTCGCCCGACTACAACATAGCGAGCATCTGGGGGTTGCGCGAAGAGTTGCGCAAGGCCCGCGAAAAGACGCGCGGCATTATCGGCGTCAACGTCATGGTCGCCATGTCCAACTTCGCCGACATGGTGAAAACCGCCATTCAGGAGAAGGCCGACATCATCTTCTCGGGTGCCGGGCTGCCGTTGAATCTGCCGTCGTTCCTCACCGAGGGCTGCCGCACGAAACTGGCGCCGATCGTCTCGTCGGCCCGTGCCGCGAAACTCCTGTGCGAAAAGTGGCTGGCCAACTACGGCTACATTCCCGACGCGATCGTCGTCGAAGGGCCGAAGGCCGGCGGCCACCTCGGCTACAAGGCCGATCAGATCGAGGACGAGCACTACTCGCTCGAAGAGATCCTGCCCCCGATCGTGGAGGAGGTGCACGCCTTCGAGGCGGCGCACGACTGCCATATCCCGGTCATCGCCGGCGGCGGCGTCTACACGGGCGAGGACATCTACAACATTCTGCAACTGGGGGCCGAGGGGGTGCAGATGGGCACCCGCTTCGTGGCCACCGAAGAGTGCGACGCCGATCCGGCGTTCAAGGAGAGCTACGTGCATGCACGCAAGGAGGATATCGAGATCATCCAGTCGCCGGTCGGTATGCCGGGGCGTGCGATCCACTCGTCGTTTCTGGAAAAAGTGAAGGCGGGGCTGAAACGGCCGAAATCCTGTCCGTTCAACTGTATCAAGACCTGCGACGTTTCGCGCTCGCCCTATTGCATCATGCTGGCGCTCTACAACGCCTTTCGCGGCAGGTTGGAGAACGGCTACGCCTTCTGCGGTGCGAACGCTTGGCGGACGGAGAAGATCCAGAGCGTGCGCGAACTGATCGCTTCGCTGCGGAAAGAGTACGAGAGTTTTTCACTGCACGACCGACTCTTCCCGAATAAGGGCTGATTCTTATTCCGGCAGAAATTCGAAAAGAGCGACGGACCGTCGCTCTTTTTTGGTGTCTCCATTTTTCTTTTCGTATACGGAAAATCGGCGGAGGGGATGGGGTCCGAATTTCAAGTGATGCCTTCTTTCTCCACCGCAAAACGACGTACTCGAAATTCCGACGGCTGCCGGGCGCTCCGTTCGGCAAGTGGACCTGAAAACGAAAGAGAGCCGGTTATCCGTCGGCTCTTTCGGTCAAAACGAACCCGAAACAGCGTTCATCGAAAAAGTAAACTTCGCCTCCGTGCGGCAGACTCTCGGGTGAAACAAACTTCTACACGGACAGTGCTCAAGCCGAACGCTGTCCGTTCTTTTCGCGACGAGCCGGCGCGTCGGAGGATTTCTCCGCGTCGCAGTTCTTCCCGCCCACGGCCATACCCGCCGTCAACCCGCTCAGATAACTCGACGCCGCGATGCGCAGCAAATAGCGTTCGGCCTCCTTGAAACAGTCGAACTGGCGCAGCGTGTCCGATTCACGCGCAGCGCGCAACGCGGTGAAAAAAAGCGCATCCAACGTGCTGCGAAAATCGTCGGTTCCGGCAATACGAGTCTTGTAGGTTTCGGTCATCTGCTGCAACAGATCCCGAGAACAGGTTTTCATCATCGTGCATTTTGTCCCGCTGTGCCGTGCGGAAAATTAATTGCCAGAAATACGAGGGCGGCACAGATTCGGCCTTCCCGCGATCCGGTAAACTGTCCCGCGTCGATCATGCGCACGCCGCCGGCGTGCAGACATAACGTGTGATAAAATTCATCAGATGTTGTGAACGACCGCAACTCTCGTCTGGAAACTTCCTTACTATCTAAGAACGAACGGACACCTTCCTGTCGGTGTTTGTGCTGGCAAAGTTATGTTTTTTTTCCGGATACCAACTGTCGGCAGTCGAATTATGCCCTATTCACCTATTTTTCGACCCAACGCGACTACCGGTTGACTTACAATGAAATAAGAACGTCTGATTCAAATATGAACTGAACCGTTTCGAGTAGTTCGAACGGTCGTTCGGACAATTTGCGACCATCGATAACGACATTCGAAACACCGATCTTTTCAACGATTCGACCGCCGGCGGACAAAACGACGGATTTCCGGATAACATTTGCCCTGCGTACGCCGGGGTTGCCCTCCCCTCACGAGAAACCGTCGAAGCGAAGAGGCCGACAGCATCGACCAACGAAAAACGACATCCGAAAAAATAGCACAAAAAACTGACTATCGACAACGAGGGAGAGCCTTCAACTTTCATTTCACCCGTAATAGAGGCGGATTTACTTACAATTTATTATCATAATCGACTGACTTTCCGTGCACTTTCGTTGCTCGAACCGATTTTTTTTGTATATTTGGAGCGTCCCCGCCCATTAGGACCGAATAAGAGATGTAACGATTTTCCTGCGGTCCGATGTCGTGCCGGACAGAATACGACACTATATTGTTTTACTCTAATCTATATTCTATGAAGAAACTTTACCTGTTTTTTGCCGCATTGGGCGTTCTCGCCAGTGCAGCTTGTAGCGACGACGACCCGACGACTCCGCCGGCCGCACCCGAAATTTCAGTAGGCGTCAGTACTGTCATCCCCGCCACCGGAGGCGCCGCCTCGATCGACTATCGCATTGTCAATCCCGCCGAGGGGGGGGGACGCTTGAAGTAACCTCCGACAAGGAGTGGATCCACTCCTTCTCCATCTCGCCCGAGAAGGTCGAGTTTACAGTCGACCCCAATCCCGCAGAACCGGGTTCCGCACCCCGTGAGGCCACCCTCTCTTTCGTCTATCCTCGTGCGCAAACCGTAAAGGCAACCATTACGCAGGCGGCACCAGAAGTCGTCGAACCGACACCGCTCTCCTTCACATTCCACATATCCGAAGTCACCCCGTCGTCCGTCCAAGTCGACTGCACCCCTTCCGATCCAGAGGCGACTTATGTCCTGCGGATAATCCGTCAGACGGACTATGCCGCCTATGCCGACGATCAGGCGTTGATCGCGGCAGACATCGAAGAGTTCCGCAAGCCGGACTGGATGGGTAACCCGGGCGAAATCGCCAAGCATCTGATCACCGGCTCCCGCGAAGACGAATCCTTCTCGCTTTACGCCGCAGGGGATTACTACGCCTATGCCTACGGATTGAAGGACGACGGTACGGTGACTTCGGAGCTTTTCAAGGAGCCTTTCACGGTTCCCGAATCGCCAAAGATCTCCCTGTCGAGCGATTATCCGGCCTATGCACCGCTGGAAGTTCCCATCGAAGGCGGCACCTATGAAATAGGATACACCATCGAGAATCCCCTCGACGGAGCCGAACTGACCGTCGAACCGGCATGGGGTGTCGAATGGGCACACGACTTCGTCGTCTCGGCCGACAAGATCACATTCACCGTCGACTCCAATGCCGCGGCCGAACCGGGCGGCGAACCGCGCACGACATGGTTCAACGTCTCCTATCCTGATGCGGTCTCCTCGCCAGCGGTGAACATTCGGCAGGCGGCACCCACCGAACTCGGCTTCGATCTGAAACAGATCAGCGTCACCCCGTCGGAAATCATCGTGGACTGCACGCCCTCCGACTTGAAGGCGACTTACGTGCTGCGGCACATCGAAAAGGCTGACTACGACCGTCTGGGCAGCGACGAGGCGCTGATCGCAGCCGACATTGAGGATTTCTGCAAGCCGGACTGGATGGGAAATCCGGGTGAAATCGCCAAGCATCTGATGACCGATTCCCGCAAAGGCGAATCCTTCTCGGTCTACGGCGCAGGCGAATACTACGTCTATGCTTACGGACTGACACCCGACGGTACAGCCACCTCGGAAGTAGAGAAGCTGCTCGTCATCGTCCCCGAATCGCCGAAAATCACGCTGTCGCGCAATTATCCGGCCTATGCACCGCTGGAAGTTCCCATCGAAGGCGGCACCTATGAAATAGGATACACCATCGAGAATCCCCTCGACGGAGCCGAACTGACCGTCGAACCGGCATGGGGTGTCGAATGGGCACACGACTTCGTCGTCTCGGCCGACAAGATCACATTCACCGTCGACTCCAATGCCGCAGCTGAACCGGGCAGCGAACCGCGCACGACATGGTTCAACGTCTCCTATACCGATGCGGTCTCCTCGCCGGCGGTAAATATTCGGCAGGCAGCACCCGAAAAAATCGAATAACAAACCGTTTAATCCAAATTAATACGACAAACTCATGAAAAAACTTCTGTGGATCGGGGCGGCTTTCGCCCTGCTGACCCAATTCGCCGGATGCAGCGACAGCGACGTCGACACTCCGCCGCCAGCTCCTGCGCCCGTCATCTCCGTCACGCAACAACCCGCCCCATCGCCCCCGCGGGCGGAGAGGTGGTATTGCGCATCGCAATAGAGAATCCCCGCGAGGGAGTGCTGCCCACAGCCGAGTCGGACCAGTCGTGGCTCACGGTGACGCGCACGACAATGGTTTCGGTAATCTGCCAGGCCTCCCCTCATACAGGTGAAACAGCCCGTCCGGCACGAGTGACGGTTTCCTATCCCGATGCCGAGCCGGTGACGATCGACCTTGAACAAACGGCAGCCGAACCGGAGGATCCGTCGAAGTCGTTAACGTTCGACATCCGGATCGTGAAGGCCTCGTCGCGCAGTGTGATTGTAGACTGCATCCCATCGGACCCCGAAGCTACCTACATCGCCATGGCAACCTACAAGTCCGATTTCGAAGCCCACGAAAGCGAAGAGGCCCTCATCGAGGATAACTTCACCTACTTTACCGAGTGGGGCGAGGCATTCGGCGCCACGACACCCGAAGAGGCGCTGAAAATGTTCCTGCGCCGTGGTCCTATGGAAAATTACGAGATCCAGCTCGACCGTCCCGAAGAAGACTACTACTTCTATGCCTACGGTCTGAACGCCGACGGTACGGTAACCTCGTCGAAAATCTACAAGAAGGACTTCCGCACCACGATTCCCGAAGCACAAGAGTGCACGTTCGCCTTTTCGGTACGTCCCGGCATCGAGTATACGCAGGTGGGTGTCTTCCCCAGCGATCTGGCCGTTTCGTACCTGTGGGGCGTCATGTCATCCGCAGAATACGAAGCCCTCGGCAGTGATCCAGCACAACGTATCGTCGACGACATAAAGGCACAGATCGAAGCAGACAACGCCCTGGGCGGCGATTCGCGTTTCGGCGATTACGTCGTCTACCACAACAGCAAGTCGAGTTACAAGAATCTCGTTCAAGGCGAGAAGTATGTCGTATACGCCTTCGGCTGCGACGTGAAGGGATATGTAACGGCACCGATCATGACCGAGACCTTCACCGAGGAGCGGCTCCAAAAGGTCGATTGCAGCTTCTCACTCACGCATCGCGACGTACGTGCATCGTCGTTCACGACCGACATCCAGCCCTCGAACGACGCGGTACGATGGTTCGCCTACACGCTGCCCTACGAAATGCTGGAATCCGTCAATTCTCTGGAAGAGCTGTCGGAAGAGGTCATCGACATCGTCAACGGCATGGGTATCGACTGGGCAACCGATGAGACCTACGTCCATACCGGCTTCCGCAACCTCACGAACTACGACATGATGGGTAGCGAACTCGATGCCAATACACGCCATCTCGTCGCCGTATTCGGCGTAAACGAAAAGGGCAGCCGCATCACAGACATCGCCCAAGCCAACGTTACGACGCTCGCCCCCGACACCCCCTCGACGATGACCGTCGACATCACGGGCGAGACAAAGGGATGGAGCGGACTGGCGCTGACCTTCACCCCGTCGGCCAAGGAGAGATACTTTTACGACGTACAGATGAAGGATTTCTACGAATCGTTCGAGAGCGATGAAGCCTTCATGAACGAATTGCTCTACTATTATGGAGGACAAGGACTTCTGGCCTACAAGCAGACCATCGGCCAGGCAACGCTGACCGTCGAGGAAGGGCTGCTGCCCGGCACGACCTATCTGGGCGTCGCCTTCGGCGTCGACAAACAGATCTCGACGCCTCTCTTCACCAGGGAGTTCACGACAGCCTCCGTACCGATGGGCGGTACGGCAACCGTGACCTCCATCGAACCGACGATCGAGGACGGCGACCGCTACTATGAGAGCGATCCCGAGAAGTATGCGGATTGCAAAGGCAAAGCCGTCGTAGGCTTCAAAATCACCACGAACGCCGCAGCGAAGTATTACGTGGCCTGCTTCGATCCGTTCACCGAACGTCCGACCGACCAGCAGATGACCGACCTGCTCGTCGGCTACGGCGACAGCGAGCCGGCCGCCTACCTGCTGGATTGGAACGAGCCCTGCGAAGTCTGGGCCCTCGCGATGGACAATGCGGGCAAGGCCGGCGCATTGAAACGGCTCGATCTGACACCCGAACGAAGCTCCGTCACGACCGTTGCGACCGCACGTCCGTTTGCGGTACGTCCCAAGACCGCCCGCACCGCCGCCCATGCCTTGCACCCGATGCAGTCGTATACACCGGCACCGGTAGTCCGTTCGACAGCCCCGGAATCCTATGTGTTGAGCACTGTTCTGCGCGAACAGGGACATACGATCTTTACCCCAGGCGAGGTCGTATCTCTGACCCCTAGCAGCCATACAGCAGTGCTGCCCGCCACGGTCCGCAACTTCCGCGGACGCTGATTCGTACGGCATGACCTATTCTTTGGAAACGAAAACCGCTCCGCCTGACAGGCGGAGCGGTTTTCGTTTCCGTCCAGACGAACGGCAAATCGGAGAAACGGGACAAAATCAGGCCAAGACCGATCGTACCCTCCCCCCCCGGACAAACGGCTGCCGGCGGGAGAATTTTCCCGAACCGGTCGTTCGGGCCGCTCACTCCACAGTCACCGACTTGGCCAGATTGCGCGGCTGGTCGACGTTGCGGCCCTTGTTGACGGCCACGTAGTAGGCCAGCAGCTGCAACGGCACCGACGTAAGGATCGGCGAGAGGCATTCGCATACCTCCGGAATCTCGATCACGTAGTCGGCGATCTTCGCCGCCACCTCGTCGCCGCGCGTGACGAGGGCGATGATGCGGCCGTTGCGTGCCTTGATCTGCTGGATGTTGCTCACCGTCTTGTCGTAGATCTTGTCGCGCGGAGCGATCACCACCGTGGGCATGTCGTCGTCGATCAGGGCGATCGTACCGTGCTTCATCTCGGCGGCGGGACACCCTTCGGCATGGATATACGAAATCTCTTTGAGTTTGAGCGCCCCTTCGAGTGCGGCCGGGTAATTGTAGCCGCGCCCCAGATAGAGGAAATTCTTGGCGTAGGTGAATATTTTGGAGAGGTCTTTCACCCGCGTGTCGAGTTCGAGCACCTCCTGCAACAGCTCCGGCAACCGGTGCAGGTCGCGCGTGACCCGTTCGAACGCCTCATCGGCGATCGTGCCCTTCATGCGGCCGAGCATCAGCGCCATCATCGCCAGCACGGTCACCTGTCCGGTGAAGGCCTTGGTCGAGGCGACGCCGATTTCGGGTCCGACGTGGATGTAACACCCCGAATCGGTGGCGCGCGGAATCGACGAACCGATGACGTTGCAGATACCGAAGACGAAGGCGCCCTGCTCCTTGGCCAGTTCCAGTGCGGCGAGCGTGTCGGCCGTCTCGCCCGACTGCGACATGGCAATCAGCACGTCCTTGTCGCTCACGACCGGATTGCGGTAGCGGAATTCGCTGGCGTACTCCACCTCGACCGGTATGCGGCACATGTCCTCGAAGAGATGCTTGCCGATCAGCGCGGCGTGCCACGACGTGCCGCACGCCACGATGAGGATGCGGTGGGCGTCGAGGAAGCGCTCCTTGTTGTCGAGTACGCCCGACAGCACGACGTGCTTGCCGTCGGCGCTCACGCGGCCGCGGATGCAGTCGCGCAACGTGCGGGGCTGCTCGAAGATCTCTTTGAGCATGAAGTGGGGATAGCCCCCCTTTTCCAGTTCCGAGATGCTCATCCGGAGTTTCTGGATGTTGACCTTCGACTCCTTGTTGTCCATGTTGAAGACATGGAGCGACTCGCCCCGGTTGATGACGGCGATCTCGTCGTCGTTGAGATAGACCACGCGGTTCGTGTATTCGACGATCGGCGTTGCGTCCGACGCGATGAAATACTCGCCGTCGCCTACGCCGATCACCAGCGGGCTGCTCTTGCGCGCCACGACGATCTGGTTGGGATTGCGGCGGTCGATCACCGCGATGGCATAAGCGCCGACGATCTGGTGGCACGCCTCGCGCACCGCTTCGAAGAGCGTGCAGCCCGTGTCGGTACGGATGTAGTCGATCAGCTGGACGACCACCTCCGTATCGGTCTCGCTGCGGAACGCGTAGCCGTGCTGTTCGAGCGCCTTCTTGACCACCGTATAGTTCTCGATCGTCCCGTTGTGCACGATGGCCAGATCGCCCGACTGCGAAGCGTGGGGATGGGCGTTCGTGTCGTTGGGTTCGCCGTGCGTCGCCCAGCGCGTGTGAGCGATGCCGACCGTGCCGCTGCGGTCTTTCGACTCGGCGAAATGTTCCAGCGCCGCGACCTTTCCTTTGGCCTTATAGATGTTGAGTTTTCCTTCGTCCGAAATCATGGCTACGCCCGAAGAGTCGTAACCCCGATATTCCAGCCTGTGAAGTCCTTTGATCAGTACGGGATAAGCCTCCTTGCTCCCGATATATCCGACGATACCGCACATAAATGATAAGTTCTGTTTTTAGTGAATCCGATGACTGCGTTTCCGGCCGAACCGAATGCCGTACGAACCGGACAAGCGCCGCAAAGATACGGATAAGCGAGGGCAATGTCAAATTTATTTGAACATTGCCGAGCGGGAGTATCTTCGGCGGGCCAAAGATACGAAAAGTCGAGTGCAGAAGCAAGCGCCAGCCTGATTGTGCCGAGACGGAGTATCTAAGACGCAAGCCGAAGATAGAAAAACGGTACCGAAAATTTACGGACGACCGGAAATTTTTCGTTATTTTTGTCCTCGCATTCGATTCTTAAAACAAAAATTACGATGAAAAAAGAGTGGAACGATGTCCGGGAATTTCACGAGAAATTCGGTCATCCCGTCGCCCCGCAGCCGCGTATGGTGGAGCGCGGACGCGCCCTGAGCCGCGGGAAGTGGATGAATGAAGAGGTGGCCGAATTTCTTGTAGCACAGGATATTTACGAACAGGCCGACGCCATGATCGATCTGATCTATTTCGCGTTGGGTACGCTGGTGGAGATGGGGCTCGAAGCCGACGAGTTGTTCGACATCGTGCAGAAGGCCAACATGGCCAAACTGTGGCCCGACGGCAAACCGCACTACAACCCCAAGGACGGCAAGGTCATCAAGCCCGACGGGTGGGAAGATCCCGCCCCGAAAATCAAGGCCTATATCGATGCGGTCATCGCCCGCAAGGCGCAGAAATAACGCATCCGAATCCCGAACGCCGGGCGATGCCCGGCGTTTTTGTTGCGAGGAAAGGGGTGTCGGGGTTTCGGATTTTCCGGCTTAATCCAATGGATACCGCTCAGACAGGCGAAGTCTCGGCAAAATGCAAACAAGTTTGATTTTGCACTCGGCTTGCACACTTTGCGGAAGACGAGCTTCCGCTTAGATAGGCGGCGCCTCGGCAAAACCCAAATAAATTTGGTTCTGCACTCGGCTTGCACTATCTTTGTCCGCATGGAGATCAAACGCGCCACTTTCAAATGCAGCTCGCAGCAATTGTCGCAGATTCCGCGCGACACATTGCGCGACATCGCCTTCATCGGGCGGAGCAACGTCGGCAAATCGTCGCTCATCAACCTGCTCACCGGCCACGGTTCGCTGGCCAAAGTATCGGGAACGCCGGGGAAGACACGGCTCATCAACCATTTCCTGATCGACGACCGCTGGTATCTGGTCGACCTGCCGGGCTACGGCTACGCCCGCGTCTCGAAGAGCGAACGGGGCGAATTCTCGAAACTCATCACCGACTACGTGTTCCGGTCGGAGAAGATGCACTTCCTCTTCGTGCTGGTCGACTCGCGGCTCGAACCTCAGGCGATCGATCTGCGGTTCATCCGGCTGCTGGGCGAACACGGCATTCCGTTCGGCATCGTCTTCACCAAGACGGACAAGCTCTCGCGCAACCAGCTCGAAAGCAGTGCCGCCCGCTATAAAAAGCAACTGCTGACCGAGTGGGAGGAGCTGCCTCCGCTCTTCTTCGCTTCGAGCGCCAAACGCACGGGGCGCGAGGAGATTCTCGCCTTCATCGACAAATGTTTGAAGGATTCTTAAAAAAAAGCGGGAATCGTTTGCCGCCTTTTCGCAGGATGCTTATATTTGCACCGTCAAATCCCTTCAAACTGTTATGGCCATTCATAAAATCAAGTTCTTTGCCGGCCGCGGTTCCCGCTACCTGGCAGAGAAAATCGTAGCCAGCTACGGCACGAAACTCGGAGAGTCCGAGGTACTGAATTTCAGCGACGGCGAGTTTCAACCCTGTTTCCTGGAATCGATCCGCGGATGCACGGTCTTCGTCATCCAGTCGACGTTCCCTCCGACGGACAATCTGATGGAACTGCTCATGATGATCGATGCGGCCAAACGCGCTTCGGCGCATCAGGTGATCGCCGTGATGCCCTATTTCGGCTGGGCACGCCAAGACCGCAAGGACCGTCCCCGCGTGCCGATCGGTGCCAAGCTGGTGGCCAACCTGCTCGTCGCGGCCGGTGTCGACCGCATCATGACGATGGACCTGCACGCCGATCAGATTCAGGGATTTTTCGACGTCCCCGTCGATGCGCTCTATGCCAGCGGCATCTTCGTTCCCTACATCCAGAGCCTCAATATCGAAGACCTGTCGATCGCTGCGCCCGACATGGGCGGAGCCAAGCGCGCCAACACCTATGCCAAATACCTTCATACGCCGATCATCATTTCGCACAAGGAGCGTGCGAAGGCCAACGTCGTAGGCAAGATGACGGCCATCGGCGACGTCGAGGGGCGTAACATCATCATCGTCGACGATATGATCGACACGGCCGGCACGATCTGCATGGCCGCCGACATGCTCATGAAGAAGGGGGCCAAGAGCGTCCGCGCCGCCATTACCCACCCCGTGCTGTCGGGCAGCGCCTACGACAAGATCAACGACAGTGCACTTCAAGAAGTGATCGTCACCGACACCATTCCGCTGCGCGAGGGCGAAGACCTCCGCAAGTTTACCGTCCTGTCGGTGGCCGACATCTTCGCCGACGTGGTCGAGCGGGTACACAACTACAAGGAGATCTCTTCGATCTTCTTCAAATAGCCGATCCTCGACGACCGGCAGAACCGGCACGCCGCACATTGTGCGGCGTGCCGGTTTTTCATTCCGCAGGCTGCCTGTCCGACGAACTCCGCCGCACGGCCGGAGGCATCAGCCATCGGTCCGGAAACAGCGATTCCTCCCGACGAAAACGACCCGCGGATGTTCCGCTCAAAAGAAAGGCACACCGCCAATAATGGACAAATACTTTTTTATTATCTTTGTTCGTCAGCAAAACAGCGAGAAACAAAACGAACAAAATTACAATCGCGCACAAAATGAAACACACCACAATTTTCCGCAGCATCCTGCCGCTCTGCATCGCAGGAACGGCGCTGTTCTTCGCAGCCTGCGACGACAACGAAGAGACGGAGGAGATCGGCTCGCTCCTCTTCGAGAGCAAAAACGTAACGCTGGCACTCGACGAAACGGTGCAGCTCCGTGTCCGCCTATACCGGCCCGGTTCGACCGAAAATACATGGTACGACACGACCGCCAACCCCTACAACCTGCAATGGAGCAGCGGCGATCCCTCCGTCGCCAGCGTCGACGCACAGGGACGCCTCACGGGACACGCCATCGGATCGACGGTGATCCGCTGCGCGATGCCCGACAACAGCGTCAACGCCACGACGCGCGTCACCGTGCACGACGGAACCGGCGAATCGCTGGCTGCCGAACTATCCCGGCCTTTCGACGACGCGCTCGTATACAGCCGGTCGGTCTACCTGCAACGCAACACCATCATGCAGAGTTTCGACGTCGAGACCGACGGCACGCTCTGGTATCTCCAATTAGGCGGCAACGACCCCGAACTGCTCTACGTCTTACGCGGCGCCCCCAACGAATCGCCCAAAGACTACATGATGCTGCGCTGGTTCGGTCACGGCACCAATTTCGCAGTCGAGGAACAGGGCACGGAACGTTACATCTGGATCGGCAGCAACGGCAACAAACTCTCCGACGGTTCTTACAGCCAGAGCAACACCGTCTCCCGACTGAAATACTCCCCTGACAAAAACCGGAAACTCGATCTGTGCGGCGGCGACACCTTCTTCATCAAGGACAAGTGGAACGTCCATCCGGCTATCGACACGGACAACGACATCCTCTGCATCACCGCTTCGACGACCGGCGTCCGCGATTTTATCTTCTACCGGCTGAGCGACGCATTGGCGACGCCCCTGAGCAAGGTGACGCTACGCACCCAGACATACGGCGGCGAGGATGCCGATTCCCCGCAGAAAACCGAGACTCGCACCATCGAGGCGCACGACCTCACATCGATCGCACCGCTCGGTTCGTTCACGATATCGGTACCGGGCAAAGACAATCTGAGTCAATACGATTTCCAAGGATTCGACGTACAGGACGGTCTGCTCTATTTCTACGAAGGCGAAGCCGCCGGAAAACAGCCCAAGTCGATCGCATTCGTCACGGTGCTCGATATATCAGGCAACATCGTCGTTCCCCGCACGCAGGTCGGAGCGATCAACGACGTGAACGCGCTGGTGGAGGCGGGCATTTGCAGCAGCGACTCCAACGGATACATCGAGGCCGAAGGCATCAAGATGAAGCACGACCGGCTCTACATCGGATTCGCCACGCACGGCCCCGGAGCCAAACGCTGGGCCAACGTTTTCCGCTACTGATCCGCATACGGCGGAGAGGCGGCAACGCCTCTCTCCGCCGATAAAGCCGCTCGGGATTCGCATTTCCAAATCCCGAGCGGTTTTTTTCGTATCGACGCACGTTTCGGCTACCGACCGTTCCCGCGCATTCTCCGTCAGGCGATCCGCTCCACCAGGATGCGCGGGTCCTGCTGCAACAACTCGACGAAAGCATCGCCCTTGCGGCTCTTGCGCGCCTGCAACAACAAATTGGCCCGATAGATGATCCCCGACGCGGTACGCTCGCTCTCCAACTCATAAGAGACGATGCCGTAACCGCGCGTCCGCAACAGTTCCAGCGCCTCCTGAATCGCCTCGCGCTCCACGGCAGAGAAGACGAGCGCCGTACGGTGCGCCCCCAACCCGCCGAAGATCAGGTTGAGCACCTCCAACCCCACGAGCGTCAGCACTGTGGCTGCCGCCGCGACGCCGTACATCCCCGCCCCCGTAGCCATGCCTACGCCGGCGATGGCCCACAGACTCGCCGCCGTGGTCAGGCCGCGCACGATCTGGCGGTGGAAGATGATCGCGCCGGCCCCGATGAAACCGATGCCGCTGACGACCTGCGCCGCCACGCGGCTCGAGCCGCAATCCGTCATGATACGCGAGGAACTCCTCGAAGCCCCATTGCGACACGATCATGAAGAGCGCACTGCCCAGCGAAACGAGAAAGTGGGTGCGGAATCCCGCCTCCTTGACGCGCCACTCGCGCTCGATGCCTACCACCGTACCCAGCAAACCGGCCACCACCAGCCGAAAGATAAAAACCCAAGTCATAACCTAATCCTATAAGATGGTTCCGGCCTGCGGCCGGAACGCTATTCCTTCTTCTCGAATATGACGCCTACGACGTAATAGTGCGGCGACAATCCGACCAGTTCGTCCGTCAACGCGGGATCGATTTCGGAAACGCCGCAACTGCGCACGACGCCCGCCTTCGGATCGTACCAGCCCGAACTGTAAAACGCCAACGGAATCTCTTCGCTTCCGGCTTCGACCGCCGAGAGCTTGAACGGCCGCAAGCTGTAAAAATAGCGAGGTTCGCCGCCCGCCCCGCTGTCGCGTAATTCGAGCGGCAGACTGAACCGCATCATTCCGGGGATATGCACCGTCAGCAGCTTCGTCGAATCGTTCTTCTGCGAAAAAATCAGCGTCAGCGAACGTCCCCGCACATACTCGGTCGTCGTTTCGGGCAGGTGGAGCTCCTTCCTGAACCCCATTCGCACCTCTTCGGACATTCGTGTCAACTGCTGCCGCGTACCGCCTGCATGCACGGTATACAACCGTTCGGTTCCCGTGCTGTCCGCCTCGTCGAGATAGACGGCCACATCGTAGTTCTCACGTGTGAAATCGCTGAAATCGAAGCGCAGCACATCGACGCCCAACGCCCCGAGCGCCGCCACGACATCCTCCTGCTGCACCTCGGCCGGGCGCACGCGCAACTGCTCCTGTGCCGAAACCGTGCCGAAACACAGGCAGGCGGCAACGGCAATCCTCATCGTTTTTCCTTTCATGATTGACGGCGTCTGATATGAAGGACAAGATAAGAAAAGCCGCTGACAAAAGCAAATCTTATTTGCAGTTTGCCGAGGCTGAGTATCCGAAGCGATGCCGAAATACGAAAAGACGCGTGCAAAAGCGAACTTCGGTTCGCTCTTGAAAATGAAGGATCAAACATTCCGTCATCCGGAAGAAGAACCTGAAAGAATTCCGACGTGAGGATCGATTGCCGGAGTATTGCAGGCCGAAGACTGCGAAGTACACCCTTATAGCGGGTCTCCGCGGCGCACTCTTCGACCCGGGCGACACAACGTATCGCCCGCGAAATCGGGCACCCGCACCCCGCGATAGCGATCGCAGCGGAAAGGCCCGACCGGCGGCGTGCCGTAAAAAAACGGCGCCGAGCGAAGAATCTCCGAAATAATTCGTATCTTTGCACGCTATGTTTAACTAAATTACTTTTACGACAATGCCAAAAATGAAAACTAATGCCGCTGCAAAGAAGCGTTTTACTTTCACCGGCACAGGTAAGATCAAGCGCAAACACGCTTATCACAGTCACATCCTGACCAAAAAGACGACGAAACAAAAGCGCAACCTCTGCTATTCGGGCACGGTTTCGCAGGCCGACGAGGCCAAGATCAAGAACCTGCTGGTGAAATAATCCGGCCGGAGTTCGCACTTTTTATTAACACGGAGCGAATCAGCCCCGAAGAACGTGAGAGAATCACGTCGCTGACAGCTCTATCAAAAACTTTTAAGTATGCCACGTTCAGTCAACGCTGTTGCGTCACGCGCAAGAAGAAAAAAGGTTTTGAAGCTTGCCAAGGGTAACTTTGGTTCAAGGGGAAATGTATGGACCGTCGCCAAAAACACGGTCGAGAAGGGTTTGCAGTATGCCTACGCACACCGCCAGCTCAAGAAGCGGACGTTCCGTTCGCTGTGGATCACGCGTATCAACGCCGCCGTCCGCGCCTACGGGATGACCTATTCGGAGTTCATCGGCAAAGTCAACGCCAAAGGTATCGCCATCAACCGCAAGGTCATGGCCGATCTGGCGATGAACGAGCCGAAAGCATTCGAGGCAATCGTAAAAGCAGTTAAATAGCCGGTCGCCGGCATCCGCAGGCGCTGCCGCCGGATATCGGGATCGTGCGGTCGGGTTGCAGTCCGGTTCGTCCGGAGCAGCCGAACCGCGACATCGAGCGGGGTTTCGGCCGTTTGGCCGACACCCCGCTCAATCTTTTCCGCCCGAAATCCGAACGAAGCGACAAGGTGTGCCGAATGTTTCCCGACCGAAGGCAAGCGTACCGACACAACCGGTAACGAACTTTCGCCACTGCTTTTCCGACCGCTTGCAAACGCTCCTGTCCTTATTCTCGATTTTCATCCGCCTGCAAGCGGGATTCCATTCACTCCGTAATGATCTTCACTGTACGAACGATTTTCCCCGTCTGCGTGATGCCCTCGATCGTAATGTCGTAATCGGCCGGTGCATCGGAGGTGTAGAACTCGACGATGGCCTGTCCCGTATCGTCGAGCTTGACGGTCGGGTTCCAGTAAAGTGTCGTGCGGTAGTCGGGAACCATCGAGCGGCGGGCCTTCTCCGTCGCGTATGCCGGAGCATAAAACTCCGCAGGGGTCTGATAGCCCAAAGGAGAGGCGAATTCCACATCGCGGGCAGGAAGCGTGCGGGTCGCATCATCCAATTCTTTTCCCTTTTTCGTCGTAATCGAGATAATACCAGCCTGCTTCCAATGAGACACACCCCATAATACCATATTGCCGCCTTCGATTAAATCGATCCGTGAGACGATTTCAAGAGGATAGTATAAAATATCCGGGACATTATCGAAATCGTCGATATATTGGATTTGTCTCTTGTTGCCTCCTGTACTTTGTTGTGCTGAATTGGTATTCGAGTAATTCATTCCGATAAAGTCGATCCATCCCCCCGGATCAGGAATCGGAGGGAGACGTGTTTGCGTTTTATGATTCCTGTTCATTCCGGTTGACCGGAAGGCTCGCACTGGGTTCATCTCTCCTACGGTTTCCTCCAATCGTCCGTCGACCATGAATCCGGGGCGGTATCCTCGATATGACACTTGCCGTCCTACTACGGACATTCCCGGCATCCTTGCGATGAAGTCGAGGATGGTTCCGGCCCCCGATTCCTTGATCTGCTCGGCCGTCCACGTGCGTGCGGCCAGCCGATGCTCGGGCCGTGTGGATTCGAGGCGTTTGTGATGCGTGACATACACCGTGTCGATGAGGATGT
>ERZ857922.1380-NODE-1380-length-30371-cov-3.621586_pt1 | contig 30371 bp, 27 predicted proteins | sample MGYA00519579_ERZ857922 | MGnify/ENA primary metagenome ERZ857922 (study PRJEB31778, sample SAMEA3449375) | human gut metagenome | biome: human gut; feature: human-associated habitat; material: faeces | place: United Kingdom | collected 2010/2012 ... | reverse complement strand
GTACAGTGACTTGTCGTCAGTTTCCTAACTTGACATTCGCTCCACGGAAAACCCGCCTTAGTCGGCGGCAACCTCGCGCTTCATTGCTATCATGTCACAGCAGATATTAGTATACACAAAGGTTTTAAAAATTGCAAGTGTTTTTTTCAAAAAATCCAGATGTTTTTTTGTATTATTTTAAATACAATCCAGAGTGTGTTTACTCCGGTTTTTCTTTCTTCCTATTATATAGTGTTTCTAATAGCTGTCAGTTACAATCCTGTTGCTGACAACCATCAATCAGCTTTCATTATTTAATATAGTGGTTCTAAATCCTTACGCAGTCATTGTCTTTTCCTTAATAAAAAAACAAGAAGAGGCATCATCGAATGCCTCTTCTTTCCTATTATAATAATGAATCAATCTTCATCATCATAGTATTCATCTTCGTCCTCTTCTTCGTCAGCAAAGATATCAGAATAATCAAACAAAGTAACCTTGGTTATCTCATCTTTCACAATGTCAGGAGCATCTCCTTCTTTCTTTGCTTTCGCAGCAAGCTGTGCCGGTGAATATCTCGGGATTGCCAGCTTCTTGATCTCAACTGGTTCCTCCTCTTCCTCCTCATGAATCTCCGGAGCCGCTTTCTTCTTCGGTGCTGACTTCTTAGTCTGTGTTGCAGGCTTAGCAGACTTCCTGACTGGTTTGGAGTCCTTTGCGGTAGCTGCTGCTACTTCCTTCTTCAGAAGTTCATGTGCTTCACTTGTAGCACTCTGTACAGCTCTTTGTGGAGCTTCCTCTTCTTCTACATCGAAATCGTCTTCATCGATTTCATCCACAAAGCCACCGGTACGGATCTTGCGCTTTTCTTTCTTGCTGCGCTTGCCCTGTGCTTTGATCTCACGCTCTTCATCACGGTACTCACGCTCTTTACGCTTCTCTTCTTTCTTCAGCTCTTTACGGCTCTTCACGTATCCTGGTTCTGTATCCTCCGGATAGTCGTCATAATCATCCGGATCTTTTTTCCAGAGTTCTGCGATTACATAAAGAATAATCAGAAACAGAACGGTAAGCCCAAGAACAATCAGCCCCTCAATACTCTTGGTAGCTGCCATCAGATATCCGATAAACGGAATTGTTACAACAATTTTCGGAAGGTAGCTTCCAATTGCCACATTAATCGGCTGTCCCTGAGAAACAGTTGGATCCATAGCAGTACCTGTACCATTTGCGACATCAGCGCTGGCCAGTGTATAACGATACACTGCATTCTCATCATTTACAAGGATCGGTGTACCCAGAGCTGCTTCTTCGGTTTTAACCGGAATTGCATATGTAACAGATCCCATTGCCAGATTTGACTTGACTGTGGAGTCGTCTCTGATTTCAGTCGTCACTCCAAAGAATGGAGGAACCGCTAATGCAACCACACAAAGTATGGTACATATTACAACAAAATGTACTATAAATTTTAAAAACTTAGACATTGGTAACCATCCTCACTTTTTACGGCAGCCTTTACTGGTTGCTCAGATACTGTTCAATACTGCTCATCGCAGCTTCTTCATCTTCACCATTAGCAGAAAGTGTAATCTCCTCACCGGCGTCAAGTCCCAGTGTCATCATACCCATAATACTCTTGGCATTTACTTTCTTCTTGCCTACTTCTACATAAATTTCACTGTTGAACTGACTTGCCACCTGTACCAGCTGTGCAACGGGTCTGGCTTCAAGCCCTGTGGACAGGTGAATGGTGATTGGTTTTTTAATCATAATAACTCCTCCTTGTTTTCCCTCAGGTCATCTGCAAGCAGGCTTAATTTACGAAGCCGGTGATTTACTCCAGACTTTCCAACCTGTGGGTTCAACATCAATCCTAGTTCTTTAAGTGTTGCTTCCGGATACTGCAGCCGCAATCTTGCGATCTCCTCAAGTCCTTCATTCAAACTCTCCAGGCCCACCTTTTCCTCAAGAAGTCTGATATCCTCGATCTGCTTCACTGCTGCATTAACCGTCTTATTTATATTAGCAGTCTCACAGTTTACCTTCCGATTCACAGAATTGCGCATCTCTTTCAGGATACGGATATTTTCCAGATCCATAAGAGCTACATTTGCTTCCATAATAGCAAGCATGTCTACAATCTGTGCGCCTTCCTTCACATAGAGTACATAAGACTTCTTACGCAGAACCATCTTGGCATCTATATGAAAGCTGTGAATAATTTCCTGCAGCTGCCCGCTTATCTCCTGGCTGGGACATACAATTTCGAAATGGTATCCCTTCTGAGGATCACTGATCGAACCTGCCGAGAGAAAAGCACCGCGTACAAACGCCCTTTTGCAGCAATCCCTCTGATATACAATAGAATTGGATACAAGTGGCATCCCTCCGCTCACTCCCGAAAATTCCAGCTTGGCAGAATCCAGTATTTCCTTTACTAAAAACTGATCAATAATGGAAATACAATAAAGATTTCCCTTTCTGAAACGGTCAATCCGGGAATTTGATACATCTGTCTCTATATTAAATGTTTTTTGCAATAATGTAAAGCCTTTTCTTGAAAGTGCCTCATTTTCTGTCTGGATACGCAGGGATTTTCTCCCATCAGTTCCAGCCTCCAGGCTGCCGCAGAAAGTAAAGATTGCAGCCAGTTCCGCAATCCTGCAGTGTCTTCCGGAGCCGATATGCCTGGAAAGTTCTTCTTTCACCATCCCTGAAAAAGACATTCCACGATCTCCTCTTTCTATTTTTTCAATAGGCGATCTTTATCCACATCTCTGTGCTCCAATCGAAAACCATATTCACCATTTCTGGCAATCCGGCTGTACAACTCCCTTGCAATGGTAACAGAACGGTGCTTGCCCCCTGTGCAGCCAACTGCAATTACAAGGCTTGTTTTACCTTCCTGTGCATACTTAGGAATCAGGAACTCCACCATATCTTCCAGTTTATTTGCAAAAATCCTTGCGGTCTCATTATCCATTACATAATTAAACACGCTCTCATCCATACCGGTAAGGGGACGTAATTCATCCTCATAATATGGATTCGGAAGAAAACGCACATCGAATACCAGGTCTGCATCTGCCGGAATTCCATACTTAAATCCAAAAGACAGAACCGTGACCATCATATTACAGAATTTTTCATTATTTACAAAAATCTTCTCAATTTCCTGGCGCAGCTCCCTTGTAAGAAGGTGACTGGTATCAATAATATAATCAGCTCTCTTACGAAGAAAATCCATTTTCTGGCGTTCCAGACGGATTCCGTCATCTACCCTGCCGTTACTGGCAAGCGGATGGCTGCGTCTGGTTTCCTTATAACGCTTTACCAGCACGGAATCTTCTGCATCCATAAAAAGAATCTCAAAATCATATCCAGCTTCTTTCATATGATCCAGAACCTGTGCCAGTTCTTCCAGAGAGTGACCGCTTCTGGCATCAATACCAAGAGCCGCATTCTGGACTCCTTCTTCATGTACTTCCAGCATCAGGGAAGCAAATTTCTCCACCAATGGAATAGGAAGATTGTCCACACAAAAATAGTGGGCATCCTCCAGCATTTTCAGCACAGTAGACTTACCTGCGCCGGAAACGCCTGTAACAATTACAAATCGCATAATTTATCTCCTGCCGGGCAAAACAGTGTCACTGTTCACGGCCTGACCAGTAGCAGTAAAACGGACTCTTCTGCCTCTTATGTGTCTTAAATCCATTCCAAAGGATTCTTCATGGCTCTAGAATTCTCCCAGAAACTTCACCTCTGGTTCAAGCTTCACACCAAATTTCTCCATAACAATTCTTTGAACATCAGACATCAACGTGGTAACATCTTTCGCTGTGGCATTTCCTGTATTGATCACGAAACCGCAATGCTTCTCGGAAACCTGGGCGCCGCCTACCTGATAGCCTCGCAATCCGCTGTCCATGATTAGTTTGCCTGCGAAATAGCCCTCTGGCCGTTTGAAAGTGCTTCCTGCACTTGGATAAGAAAGCGGCTGCTTGCTGGTTCGCATCCCTGCCAGCTCCTGCATACGGCTGCGAATCTCCTCCTGATCACCCTTTTCAAGAGAAATGACAGCTTCCAGAACAATATAGCCTGCTTCTTTTATCACACTGGTTCGATAACCCATGTGAAGTTCATCTGCCTGCAAGGTCAGGACTCCGCCCTCTGGAGTAAGAACCGTGACTTCTTTCAGAACATCCTTCATTTCTCCGCCATACGCTCCTGCATTCATCACCACAGCACCACCCAAGGTTCCCGGAATTCCCCCTGCAAACTCAAAGCCAGTCAGCGATGCCTCTCTTGCAGCTGCAGCAATTCCAGATAAAAGAGCTCCTGCCTGGGCATGGATCCGGCCATCTTCAACCTTGATCTGTCCAAAGTTTCTATACAGCTGCACTACTACTCCCTGATAGCCCTTGTCGCTTACAAGAAGATTGCTTCCATTTCCAAGAATAAAATACGGAACATTTTTCGCCTTACAAACTGCTATGATTTTCTTAATCTCGTCAGCATTCTCCGGTACCAGAAAGAAATCTGCCGGACCGCCAATTCGGAATGTAGTATGCCTGCTCATAAGCTCCGCTTCCAGTATCCGGTTATCTTCCAGAATTTCCTGGAACCGCTGTTTTAAATTTACATTCACAGATTTACATCCTCTATCTTTCTATACTCAACTTTTCTATCAAATGATATCTGCGCCAATCCTATTCTTTCCATTGCCGCATCGTTTTATTATACTATTTAACTTCACAAATGTACAGAAAAAACGCATATTTTCCAAGATTCTTTCCATACTAAATATTGTTATAATAGTTGCAAAACAACAAACTTTTCTCAACAATATGTCCGTTTCGTGAAAGGAGATCTCACCCATGCTCCAGCAAATTTTCCTATCCATAGTTGGCTTCTGCTCTGGAATCATCATCGCAGGCGGTGTAGTTGGCCTGCTTATCGGTCTTTCCATCGTTCCCCGCTATGCCGGTATCACTCATACAGGAAAACATATATTGTTATATGAAGATATTACGCTTCTTGGCATTGTATGTGGCAACCTTTTTTTCCTCTATGGCTGGCACATTCCAGGCGGAACCTTTGCTCTGCTCCTTTATGGACTTTTTTCCGGTATCTTTCTGGGCGGATGGATCATGGCACTTGCTGAGATGGCAGATGTTTTCCCCATCTTTTCCAGAAGGATCAAACTGACCAATGGAATCCGATGGGTCGTGATCGCGGTGGCCTTCGGAAAAGCTTTGGGATCTTTGTATTATTTTTATAAACGGTGGTTTCCCTGAATTGCGTAAAAAAATCGACGCAGCTAATTTTCTATAATAAATAAGAAGGAACGTTTTTACCAGACTTTCCTTTTTTATCCTTCTTTGACACCTTGGCGCTTTCTTCTTTATTTTCTCCGGTGATTATCGGACATTCATCTGACAGGCCACGGTACCATTTCCGATAATCTGCAGGAGAACAGCCCATCTCTTTTCGGAAAGTCTCTGAAAAATAGCTTGCTCCTGCAAAACCATTTTCCACTGCAATATCTCCCATGGAAGCAGTCTTCTCCAGAACTGCATCCATACTGTTCCAGATTCTGCATTTCTGCAAATATTCGAATGGAGTCATCTCCATATGTTTCTTAAAGAAACGGCAAAAATCACCAGTGCTCACCTGGCATGCTTCTGCCATAGCAGAAAGAGTCAGTTTCTCGTTACAATGCTCAGTAAGATATCCTGTCATACGATTCAGTTTCACCCGTTCTCTGATCACTGCATTCTTACATTCTGGACGCGGCTGGGCAAATTTCTTATAAAGGCTTCCCCATGCAGTGAACAGCCAGCTCTTCATATCCAGTTCATAAGCTATATCCCTGCCTTCTGCTGTCTGCGCAGCGGCGAGAAGTGCCTGAAGAAGAATGTCTTCATCTGTATCTTCCTCAGCTGATGGCATAAACCTGCAATAAGCGAATGATTCTGCTTCTGCAACCGGTGAAATATATTTATTCAGAAGGCTCTCATCACCAGCTGCCAGATACTCTCCAGCCACCTCAATTATATAAAAACTGCAGCGTTCCTTCTCACTTCTGACCAGACGATAGGACTGTCCTGCATTGATAAATAAAGCCTCTCCAGCTTCCAGATCTACTTTCTCCTGATTTATCTGACACTGTATTTCTCCTTCTTCAGCCAATAAAAAAGTAAATGCATTCCCACTGATGCATGGCATATGTCCAAATTCCGGCTGAAGCAGTCCCAGCTTATAGATTCTGATCTTATTCTCAGTTTCCTCTGTAAGGAGCTGTACTCCCTTCCCTATAAAATATTTTCCCATAAGGTACCTCTCTTCTTCGGTTTATAATATGAGGCTACTGTCATTCTGTTTATGAGCAATAGCATCATCTTCCGTAATAACTATAACAATACTATCATGATAGTATAAATTCAGCTAAAAAGAAAGTATATTTTACATATTTTTTCACATAATAATAGAAACCAAAAGGTTACTGTACTCTAAGCAAGCAATTCCATTCATCATAGCTACAGGAGGCATTTATGAACAGTTCCATACCAAAAGCAAAGCAGAAACAATACGCCGACTATGTAAAACAGATCACCCCTACCCACAGTCTTCCCATGAACATGGCAAAGGCTTTTCTCACAGGCGGTGTAATCTGTGTCGTTGGGCAGATTATAACAAATTTTGCAAAATCCAGAGGATTAGACCAGGATATGGCCGGTACCTGGTGTTCTGTTACCCTGGTTTTCATCAGTGTTATTCTTACTGGATTTAATATTTATCCAAAGATTGGAAAATTTGGCGGAGCGGGAAGTCTGGTTCCAATCACTGGTTTTGCTAATTCCGTAGCTGCCCCTGCCATTGAATATAAAACGGAGGGTCAGGTCTTTGGAATCGGCTGCAAGATTTTCACCATTGCAGGTCCTGTAATCCTTTACGGAATCATGAGTTCCTGGATTGCCGGAGTGATCTACTATCTTCTGAAAATAATGGAGGTGATTTCATGAATCCACAGACACCAGCCAGACTTACCGGTTCTGCCAGTATGAGCTTTCAGAATCCGGTTTACGTTGTAAGCTGTGCTTCTGTAGTTGGAAAAAAGGAAGGGGAAGGACCTCTTGGAAGCAAATTTGATCTGGTCTGCGAAGAACCTATGTTTGGAGAGGCTACCTGGGAAGCTGCGGAAAGCACCATGCAAAAAGAAGCAGCCGCATTGGCCCTTGGAAAAGCCGGACTTACTCCAGGGGATATCCGCATGACCTTCGCAGGTGATCTTCTGGCTCAGACTACCGCCTCTTCCTTTGGAATTGCCGGAATGGGAATCCCATTTTACGGACTTTTCGGTGCATGCTCCACCATAGGGGAATCCCTCTCTCTTGGCGCCATGTCTGTTGCAGCCGGATACGGAGAACATATTCTCTGTGCCACTTCCAGCCATTTTGCTAGCGCAGAAAAAGAATTCCGATTTCCTCTGGCTTACGGAAACCAGCGTCCTCTCTCAGCCACGTGGACGGTTACCGGGAGCGGTGCCTGTGTTCTCTCCGGAACTTTGCCTGTTCCGGAAATCCCGGAAAAGACTGATCCGCTAATTTCAGCAGAAGGATGTGTCCAAATAACAGGACTCACCACTGGAAAGCTGATTGACTTTGGACTTAAGGATTCTCTGAACATGGGTGGATGCATGGCACCTGCCGCCTGCGATACCATTTACCGGAATTTTTGTGACTTTGGCCGAACACCTGATGATTATGATGCAATCTTCACCGGAGACCTGGGAGCTGTTGGAAAACGGATCCTGCTGGATCTGTTAAAAGAAAAAGGATATGATATAGAGTCCATTTATCAGGACTGTGGACTTTTAATCTTTGATGGTGAAACACAGGATACTCATTCTGGTGGAAGTGGTTGTGGATGCAGTGCATCTGTGCTGGCTGCTTATATTCTGCCGGAACTGGCAAAAGGAACCTGGAAAAAGGTGCTCTTTGTTCCTACAGGAGCATTGCTTTCCAAAACAAGTTTTAATGAGGGAGATTCCATTCCGGGGATTGCACATGCTGTAGTATTAGAGCATGTTTCAAAAAAAGATCAAAAGCAGTAAACTAAATAATTTTGCGTACTTCCTGTATAATTGCAGTCCTATAAGCCGTACTGTATTAATTATAATCTGTCTCTACCAACTATCTTTTTCTGTATCTATGAGGAGATGATTCCATGGACTATTTTAATGCATTCTGGGTAGGTGGACTGATCTGCGCCCTTGTCCAGATTTTACTTGATAAAACCAAACTTATGCCTGGACGTGTCATGGTTCTTCTGGTATGCACCGGCTCTATTCTTGGCGCCATAGGCATTTATCAGCCTCTGATTGATTTCGCCGGTGCCGGTGCTGCTGTGCCATTACTTGGTTTCGGGAATACACTATGGAAAGGTCTGAAAGAAGCCATCGACACAGATGGTGTCATCGGGCTTTTCACAGGAGGCTTCACCGCCTGCGCAGCTGGTGTCTCTGCAGCCCTGATTTTTTCTTATCTGGCAAGCTGGTTTTTTAAACCGAAAATGAAAGAATAACAACGTACTTTATCCTTGCCTGAAACCAACATTTTTTACAATGGGAGTGAATTTCATGAGTGACACACTATACATCCAAACCGAAGAAAACGTGGAGGTCCATCACCCCCATGTCTATCTTCAAGACATTGCCAAGCTATCCTGCACCAATTCCAAAATTTTAAATCACCTAAGGGTTCTCCCGGTAGCAAACCTGGATCCGGACAAGACTGGCCGGTATGTGATTTCTGTTATGGATCTTATAAATGATATCCAGCTCAAAGAGCCTGATCTTGATATTACGCATATTGGCGAACCAAACTTCATCATCACCTATCAGAAGGAAGGAACTGTCAATATTGTTATAAGATGGTGCAAAGTCATATTTGTCTGCCTCGCCACCTTTTTCGGTGCAGGCTTTTCCATTATGACCTTTAACAATGACGTAGACATCCCCGCCCTTTTCGAGCAGATCTACACCCAGGTCACCGGCCAGCCCACAACTGGCAATACTGTCCTGGAAATTTCCTACTCCATCGGTATCGGTCTTGGCGTCCTGTTCTTCTTCAACCACTTCGGTAGAATAAAGCTCACCGACGATCCCACACCTATGCAGGTGCAGATGCGGACCTATGAGGATGATGTAAACCGGACACTGATCGAACAGGCTGCACGAACAGAAAATCCAGAAACTGAATCATAACCAGAGCCCACTCTCATATCCGTACAATTCCGCCGCCTGTCGCACCAAAAAAGCTCCCTGCAGATTTCTCTGCAAAGAGCTTTTTTATATAATATGGGTTTACTTTTTTTCTGAAATGATATTTACAGAAGTCCTCCGATGGATAAGAACAGAGGAGCAAATACCAGTGATACAATAGTCATAAGCTTGATCAGGATGTTAATGGAAGGCCCTGATGTATCTTTGAACGGATCGCCGACTGTATCGCCGACAACGGCTGCTTTGTGCGCCTCGCTGCCTTTTCCGCCATGATGACCTGTCTCGATGTATTTTTTTGCATTATCCCATGCACCCCCTGCGTTGGACATGAAGATCGCCATCAGTACACCTGTTACAAGAGCACCGGAAAGAAGTCCTCCAAGAGCCTCAACGCCAAGAACAACACCTACGATAACCGGAACAACGACCGCCATGATTCCAGGAAGCATCATCTCGTGAAGAGCTGCTGTTGTGGAGATCGCAACGCATGATTTGTAATCCGGTTTCTCAGTCCCCTTCATGATACCCGGTTTCTCACGGAACTGGCGTCTTACTTCTTCGATCATCTTGTATGCAGCCTTTGATACAGACTCCATAGTAAATGCGGAGAAGAGGAATGTAAGCATACCACCGATAAAGATACCAATGATTACTTTGTAGTCAAGAAGGTTGATGGATTTCAGACCTACTGTCTCTGCATAAGATACGAACAGCGCAAGAGCTGTAAGTGCTGCAGAACCGATAGCAAATCCTTTACCCATAGCTGCTGTTGTATTACCTACAGAGTCAAGCTTATCTGTAATGTCACGAACGGACTCATCAAGACCGGACATCTCTGCGATACCACCAGCGTTGTCTGCGATCGGACCATATGCATCAACTGCAACAGTGATTCCTGTTGTAGAAAGCATACCAACTGCTGCAAGAGCAATTCCATACAGACCAAATACATTATAAGAAACAAAAATACCAACACAGATCAGAAGCAGCGGGATAGCTGTTGATTTCATACCAACTGCAAGACCACTGATGATTGTTGTAGCTGCACCTGTCTCAGACTGCTCTCCGATTCCTTTAACCGGTTTGTAATCTGCTGATGTGTAGTACTCTGTGATGTTACCAATGATAACACCAACAATCAGACCAGCGATAACTGCGATTGCTGCGTTCATGTTTCCGAAAAGCACCCAGCTAAGTGCTAAAGAAGCAATGATTACGATTGCTGAAGAAGCATAGCTTCCTTTTGTAAGAGCTTTCTGAGGATTTGTGTTCTCTCCGCCTCTTACGAAGAATGTTCCAAGGATAGAAGCGATCAGACCACATCCTGCGATTGCAAGTGGGAATAATACTCCTGAAACTTCGCTTACTGCAACACCAAGTGTCAGTGCTGAGATCAGAGATCCACAGTAAGACTCGAAAAGGTCAGCTCCCATACCTGCTACGTCACCTACGTTATCTCCAACGTTGTCAGCGATAACAGCCGGGTTACGCGGATCATCTTCCGGGATACCTGCTTCTACTTTACCTACAAGGTCAGCTCCAACGTCTGCTGCCTTTGTATAGATACCACCACCAACACGTGCAAACAATGCGATGGAAGAAGCACCAAGGCTGAATCCGAATAATACATCTACATTCTTAGTTACGATGTACACAAGGCTGACACCAAGTGCACCAAGTCCAGCAACACACATACCCATAACGGCACCACCTGAAAATGCGATGGAAAGAGCTTTGTTCATTCCGCTCTCTTTAGCTGCGTTAGCTGTTCTGACATTTGCCTTTGTAGCAACTGTCATTCCGCAGTAACCTGCGATTGTTGAGAACAGAGCACCTACTACGAAGCAAACTGCTGTTACCCAGTTACCTACTCCTAATCCGATCAGTACGAAAAGTACTACTACGAATACAATAAGGATCTTGTACTCTGCTGTCAGGAAAGCACGTGCACCATCTGCGATTGCACCGGCAATTTCCTTCATTCTTTCTGTTCCGGCATCCTGTCTGCTAACCTTTGCTGCAAGATACGCTGCAAAAAGAAGAGCAATGACAGCTGCAACTGGAACCAGATACATATAATTGTTCATTCTTAATTTTCCCTCCTGAATTTCAATATCATATGTTTGTATTACACTATATCACATTTTTTTAGCTTTTTAAAGAAAAATTTTATATTTATTTAACTCTCTTTACATAAAATAGTATTTTTTTCACATTTTTCTTTTCAAATTATATGATAATCTAAAAAATTTTTAGGTAATTTTTACCATCCTGTGTTGTTTTTTACGCTGTTACTTCTTATTAAATATAGTAGTATATAAGATTTTAATCTTATTTATAAAAAAATTTATTCAAAAAATCGTTCAATAATCATAAAAAATAATCTCCGAAAAAACAGTCTTTACTACTTTTCGGAGATTATTTTTTTTATCAAGTATTATTCTACATCTTTCAATGCTTCGAGATCTTCTTCTCCTGTACGTACTTTTACTACTTTCTGCACGTTGTATACAAAGATCTTACCATCACCGACATGTCCTGTATACAGTGTCTTGGATGCTGTTTCGATGACTTTCTCAACCGGAATATTTCCTACGATAACTTCTACTTTTACCTTTGGAAGAACGGTTACGTCCATCTCAACTCCACGATATTTCTCGCCGGCACCTTTCTGGATACCGCATCCCATAACCTGGGTAACTGTCATTCCTGTAACACCAAGATTGTTCAACGCTGATTTCAGCCTGTCATACTTGGAAAGCTTTGCGATAATAACAACTTTGTGCATTCCTGTATCTGCATCTACCGGTCCGGCTACAGGTACAGCTGCTACTCTCTGGATTGGAGATGCTGCGTCATAATCTGCTACTCCAAGATCTGTGTTTTCATTTTCATTCATTGCACCTTCTGTAATATCCATGATGCTGAATCCTGCATATGCTGATGCAAGACCATGCTCCTTGGAATCCAGACCAACAATCTCTTCTTCCTCTGAAACACGAAGTCCAATTGTCCTATCGATTACTTTGAAGATAATTGTCATTGTTACAACTGTCCAAGCAAGAACTGTTACTACACCAAGAAGCTGTGTTCCGAGAAGTCCGAATCCACCGCCGTAGAACAGACCTTTCAGTGTGCTTTCCGGCGCATTTGTTGTTGCAAAAAGACCAACTGCAATTGTTCCCCAGATACCATTTAAGCAATGAACTGCTACGGCACCAACCGGGTCATCTACATGCACTACATTATCACAGAACCAAACGCCAAATACTACGAGAACTCCTGCAACTGCTCCAATGATCAGTGCTCCTAATCCATCTGTCACATCACAAGGTGCTGTGATTGCTACCAGACCTGCGAGGGATGCATTCAGACACATAGACACATCTGGTTTTCCATAACGAAGCCATGTGAAGATCATACATACAACGGTTGCTGTTGCCGGTGCGATTGTTGTTGTCATAAAGATAGATGCAAGCTGTGGGCCTGTTGTTGCTGCCGCACCGTTGAATCCATACCATCCAAACCAAAGGATGAAACATCCAAGAGCACCTATTACAAGGTTGTGTCCTGGAAATGCGTGGACTTTTGTTACTTTTCCATTCTTATCTCTTGAGAATTTACCAATTCTGGCTCCTTCCATTGCAGCTCCGATAAATGCTGTTACTCCACCTACCATGTGGATTGCACAAGATCCTGCAAAATCATGGAAGCCAAGCTGTGAAAGCCATCCGCCTCCCCAGATCCAGTGTGCTTCGATCGGATACACAACTGCGGAGATCATTGCGGAATAAATACAATAGGAAAGAAACTTTGTTCTTTCTGCCATAGCTCCTGATACGATTGTTGCTGCTGTCGCACAGAAAACCAGGTTGAATACAAAATTAGACCAGTCAAAGTTTGCATAATCTGTAAAGATTCCAAGTGTTGGAACTCCTACCAGTCCGCCAAGTGCATCTTCCCCGAGTAACAATCCAAATCCAAGGAAAATAAACACGATTGTTCCAATACAAAAATCCATCAGATTCTTCATGATAATGTTACCGGCATTCTTTGCTCTGGTGAATCCTGTCTCTACCATAGCGAATCCTGCCTGCATAAAGAATACAAATGCAGCTCCGATCAGGAACCAGATGCCGAACACTTCTGTTCCGACTGTGTCTGTAATCTGAGTAATAATTTCTTGTGTCATACTACTTCCTCCTCATACCTAGAAACTAAAAAGACGTATCTTACAGTTTCGTTGAACCATCCCCCTGAATCGGTTCTTTCTGTAAGACACGCCTTTGTGTCATTGAGACTTGCTGCTGTTCGCGGCAAATCTATAGGTACCATATTTTATTAAAAGAAAAAGGCACTCTGAGATCTGTTTCTCAAAGCGCCTTTGCTTTTATGTCACGTAGTTTACTCCTTGAGCCAAATATTGTCAACCTATATTTTTATTTTTCGTAAATTTTCTGATTTTTTATGTTTTTCATGCATTTCTTTCATATATTTTCACAAAACAGAGTGCACTCTTGCAATATAAACCACCATCTGCTAAAATTTATCTTATGAATCAAGAGCAATCCGCTCTTTTCAATAATTGTAACTATTTCAAGCATATTAAATTATAAGGAGGACTCTAAAATGAGCAAAATTGATGAAATCAGAAGCGCTATGGTCGCTGCAATGAAGGCAGGAGACAAAGAACGAAAAGCCGCACTTTCCTTTCTGCTCTCCTCTCTGAAGAATAAAGCTATCGACAAACGTGCCGACCTGACAGAAGAGGAAGAAGGACAGGTAATCTTAAAAGAAATCAAACAGTTAAAAGAAACAATTGATATGACACCTGAAGATCGTACAGATCTGATTGAAGAGGCTCAGAAGCGTCTTGCTGTTCTTGAAGAATATGCACCAAAGATGATGAGCGAAGATGAGATCAAAGCAGTGATCACATCCGTTCTTGCAGATCTTGGTATCGATGCTCCTACAGCAAAGGATAAAGGTAAGATCATGAAAGAACTCATGCCGAAAGTAAAAGGCAAAGCTGATGGTAAAGAAGTCAATCAGATTCTTGCCGGCATGATGAAATAAATACAGATTCCAGAATAAAGACGTAGCAAAGAGGGTGTCGCACTAAACGACACCCTCTTACTTTTTGTTAATTATTTCATTTTTTCTGCTTATTTTGTTATCTGTTTTCCCACTTATGATAAATTGCCTCAAGTGCATCTACCGCACCATCGATTCCAAGAAGACTTGAATTCAGCAGGATTGCATTCGCTTCAATACTTCCCCACTTACGGTCTGTTCTACCTTCATAATACAGGCGTCTCTCTCTGTCAATCTTCTTAATCTTATCTACAGCCTCTTTCTCGGAAAGCTTATAGATATCCATGATTCGATTGATTCTATCATCCTTATAAGCATAGATAAATGTATTCACAACATTTGAATAATCCCCAAGAACATAATCTGCGCAGCGTCCCACAAAGATTCCCGGTCCGCGTTCCGCCAGCTTGCGGATGATTGCTGACTGTGCGTCAAAAAGTTGATCACTTAATGGTTTCTCCACTTCCGGACTGAGCATAAATGTAGTATAATCACCCATTCCAATATAATAGCTTGATAACACATTTCCAAGTCTCGTCTCATCTACTCTTCCAGCATCTTCGTTCGAAATTCCAAGATCTCTTGCTGCCATTCGAATCAGATTGTGATCGTAAAGAGGAATGTTCAGTCTCTCTGCCAGTCTGTTTCCTACTTCATGACCGCCACTTCCGAACTGTCTTCCAATTGTAATAATTGTGTGATCCATCATAAGCAAGTCCTCCTTTTTCTGATAATTCTATTCTATCACTCTTTGAATTAAGAAAAAAGACTTTCTTCCTGTTTTCCGCTAACAATTTTGTAATACTGTTTCGAAGTCACCATGTAGACAATGATATAGAATAATGCAAATACTAAATAGGAGCACACTGTCACCAGAATCAGGAATTTTCTGTCAGAAAAAGCAAGCAGATGCACCATTTTTTCTATCATTGGAAATGCAAATGCCGTATGAATTCCGGCAGCCACAAGAGGCAGGAAGAATACTGTCATTACCTGAGAATTGATCGTCTGACGCACTTCTTTCTGTGTCATCCCCACTTTCATCAGAATCTGGAATCTGTCCTGATCCTCATAGCCTTCTGTAATCTGTTTATAATAAATGATCAGCACCATTCCAAGAATGAATACGACTCCAAGAAGGATTCCAAGGAAGAACAGACCGCCGTACAAAGCCTGGTAATCAGCTCTTGATGCGGCTCTGCTGTCTGTAGAAGCTCCAAAAAATAGGGTATCTGATTCCTCTGATTCCTGTTCAGCCAATGCATTGATTTTCTTGTCAATCTCGTTTTGAATCTGGATCTGCTCTTCATCTCCACAGGACAGATCAAAATTGTAGTACCATTTCTCATAAGAACCATTGGCACCGTAAACGGAAACATTTCCTTCTTCCAAAGCTTTTATATCTTCCAGTCCGGAAACCACCAGATAGAAGCTGCTGTTCATATTTGCCATATTATTTCCATTTGAAATCATTTTATCCAAATGTCCTTTAATCCTCCATGTCCCGGAATTCTCCACCGTGATCTGATCATAGGGGAAATCGGAATCTTTCGCATACAGATACGCTTCCCCGGGAGCAAGCTCCAGATTCGTCCCCATGATCCGATTATACGCTTCCAACGGCAGAGCATAGAACATTTTTAAATGATCAAATGTATTCACTTCATTGACTCCCGGAGCATTCTCCGGATTAAAATAGATTTCATTTTTTGAAACAATTCCACTGACTGTAAGCATCCGGTAATTCTCCGGATTCTCCGCGGTCTGGTTATGTTCTTTCAAAACCTTCTGTACAAGCTCTATAATCTGTCCATTCTGATTCTCTTTCATTTCTTCCGTCTGCTCCGGTTTCGTGTACATCTCAATCTGGACAGATTTCGGATATCGAAGATTCAAGCCATGTTCCATACTCAGATACAGGCTGGTTGTAGAAGATACCATAACCAGAACCATTGTGGACAGAATACAAATAGACGCTAATCCTGCCCCATTTCGTTTCATACGGTAAATCATGGATGAAAGTGAAATAAAATGATTTGTTTTATAATAATATCCTTTCTTTTTCTGCATTATTTTACAAAATGTGACCGAGCCGGCAATAAATAACAGATACGTTGCAAGGATTACCAGCACGACGGCAACCATAAACCAGATCATCGCTACAAGCGGATCTTTGATTGTCAGGGATAAATAATAAGCCACACCAAGCAGAAGCAACCCGAGTACTGCAAAGATCCAGTTTGCCTTCGGAGGTTTCTCTCCTGTCTTTTCACTTTTTAAAAGTTCTACAGGTTTTAACCGATAGACGGACACGATCATCCGAAGCATGATTAATGCAAAAATGACCAGGAATAACAGTGCCGTAGCCACAAGTGCCGGAACACTGATTTTCATAGAAAGTCCGGCATTACTTCCAAGTATCTTCGCTGCCAGAAGTTCCCCCAATTTAGAAAACAGGATTCCTCCCACGATTCCTCCTGCAATCGTCAGAACACTGATGATCAGATTCTCAAGAACCATGATTTTTACAAGGTCAATTTTTCCCATTCCAAGGATGTGATACAACCCAAACTCTCTCTGTCGTCTGCGGATCAGAAATGAATTTGTGTAATACAGAAGGATCAGAGAAAAGATTGAGATCACACCAGAACCAAATCCAAGGATCATCTGCATAGTATCCCCACCTTTGATCTTGGCAAACTGCGGACTCACTGCAAGATAATCGATCAGATAGAACATCATAACCATACAGATACAAGTGATCAGATAAGGAAGATACAGCTTCTTATTTTTCTTAATTCCATTAACGGAAAGTTTCAGATAAAGTCCACTTTTCATCGTCTCTCACCACCTGTCGCAAGCATTGTCAGTGTCGCTGAGATATTCTGATAGAACTGTTCATCTGTCTGTTCGCCTTTATATACCTGGTGGAAAACTTCTCCGTCTTTAATAAATAACACTCTCCCGGCCTTGCTCGCTGCTTTGACAGAATGTGTTACCATAAGGATCGTCTGTCCCGATTGATTGATCCGCTCAAATACCCCGAGCAATTCATCCGTTGATTTCGAATCGAGTGCCCCGGTCGGCTCATCCGCCAGGATCAGTCTCGGATCTGTGATCAGCGCTCTCGCCACTGCTGCACGCTGCTTCTGTCCTCCTGATACTTCATACGGATACTTCTCCAGAAGTCCTGCAATTCCAAGTTCTTTCACGATTGGCATCATCCTGACATTCATTTTCCTGTAATCAACTCCCTGCAGTACCAATGGCAGTAAGATATTGTCCTTTAGATTAAATGTATCCAAAAGATTGAAATCCTGAAATACAAACCCAAGATGATCTCTCCTGAACTTGGACAGATCCTTCTCACGGATTGCTGATAACGGTTTTCCATCCAGATTAACTTCCCCTTCAGTTGGTTTATCCAATGCTGCCAGCATGTTCAGTAATGTCGTCTTACCCGAACCACTCTCTCCCATGATTGCTACATATTCGCCCTCTTCTACTGAGAATGTTACCTTAGAGAGTGCCTGTACCTGATTACCGCCAAAACGCGGACGGTATATTTTTTTTAAATTTTCTACTTCCAAAACTGTCATTTCTTACGACCTCCTCTTCTTTCAACATCCTCAGTATAGCAATACAGCCAGAATGCCGACATTGATTTCTGTGACATTCCAGCTGTCTGATGTGACAATTTTGTCACTTGCTTCTCTCTGTGTGATTTAGTGTTTTACTCTGCTCTCAACGGATACTCTGCCAGATCTATTGTAAAACTGCTACCTTCCCCCAGCTTCGACACAACCGTAATCTGATGCCCAAGTTTCTTTGCCGCCATCTGACTCAGATACAGACCAATTCCCGTTGATTTCCGTTCCATTCTTCCATTATATCCCGTATATCCTTTTTCAAAGATTCTCGGCAGATCTTCCGGTGCAATTCCCATTCCGGTATCTGTAACTGTCAATTTCTTTTCTTCACTGACAATAATCGTCACAGTTCCTTTCAGTGTATATTTCACCGCATTGGACAACAGCTGTTCAATGATAAATGAAAGCCATTTCTCATCCGTCAAAACAATCTGATCTGTCCCTTCATAGATCAGACGGATTCTCCTTCGAATAAACTGTCCTGCATATTTACGGATCGATTTTCTTACAATTTCATCCAAAGGATACTGTGCGATTACCAGATCCTTCGTGCCACTGTCAAGACGCACATACCCAAGTGCCATCTCCACATACTGCTCCACCCGGAACAGTTCAGCTTTCAGATTCTGATTCGTCTCGGTATCTTCCTGCTGGAGTAATACATTCATCACAGCAATCGGTGCCTTGATCTGATGCACCCAGGTTGCATAATAGTCCTCCATGTCCTGACCGGACTTCTCCCATCTGGCATGTTCTTTTCTTTGCTGTTGTTCTTCTTTCCTGATCAGTTCCTGATATCCTGACTCAATCCCATCTTGTGCCACCGGAAGTGAATCCTCATAAGGTCCTTCTCCTTGCAGCAAATGTTCCAGCTTCTGCCCGGTTTTCTTATACCGCAAATATCCACAGAGAAGAAAAAGTAATCCAAATGCCAGACACAACACTGTCGGATAAACCGCTGCCTTCAGATTAATCTCTTCCAACACAAAAATCAGAAAAAAGATTCCCGCACACAGCAAACTCCACAGAAGCACAAAGCGAATTCTTTTCAAATATTGTAAAAACATTTTTACTCCTTCTCGATGATATATCCACCGCCGACTTTCGTCTTGATAAAGCCTTCCATTCCCGCTTTTTCCAGCTTTTTCCGAAGTCTTCCGACATTGACTGTCAATGTATTTTCTTCGATATAATTGTCTGTCTCCCACAGCTTTGTCATCAGCGTGTCTCTGCTGACCACACGTCCTTTATTCTCCATCAATGTCTGTAAGATGCGAAATTCATTCTTTGTCAACTCAATCTTTTCTCCATTATAGGTCATTGTTGTATCATAGAGGTTCAGGATTGCTCCTCTATGTTCCAACATCGGCACTTTTCCTGACAAATCATACGTTCTTCTCAGCAGAGCCTGAATCTTCGCTGTCAGTACACTTAAGTCAAATGGTTTTGCCACAAAGTCATCTCCGCCCATATTCATCGCCATGATAATATTCATATTATCCGCTGCCGAAGAGATAAAGATCACCGGCACGCTCGATATCTTACGGATCTCGCTGCACCAGTGGTATCCATTATAAAAAGGAAGCGTGATATCCAAAAGCACCAGATGTGGACCGTACTCTGCAAATGTCTCAAGAACCTTTGCAAAATCTTCCACATAACGTGCTTCATTTCCCCACGCTTCCATCTCTTTTTTAATTGCCCCTGCCATCACAAGGTCATCTTCGATGATTAGAATCTTATACATTCTGCGGATTCCCCTTTCGCTCTTATCCACTACTATATATCATGGTATACAGTATTTCAAGAGCACACGGTCATACCGTATCCGGCGAGATAACCCGCTGGATATGGATTGCAAGAAATCCGATCTCTTCTTTTGCGACCGGTTGTTTCAGCTGTCTGGACATATAGTCACACACTCTCTTCGCCGCCTCTCCGGTCCTTGGGTAATTCTGAAAAATGAACTCATTAAAGTCTGCATTCGTCCCTTCACCCTTACGGGTTCTCAAAATCATATAATACATATGACTCATCAGACGTGTACATCCAAGTGAACCGCTCTCCAGCTTCTGATCGAATTCCTGTTCAATCATGGCAATCCCTTCATTTACAATCCTGGTCGCATCCAGAGTCTGGGATACTGCCTCATCAGAAAGGCCTGCATGGATATGTAGCGTAATGAATCCGACTTCATCCTCTGAGATTTCATATCCTGTCAGCTGCTGTATAATTTTCCGCCCTTTCAGGGCCACTTGATACTCCTCTCCAAACAACACACGGATATCCGGTGTAAATGGATTCGGAAGCTGGCGGTTCTCCTTCGCTCTCTTCGCTGCAAGCGCAATATGATCTGCCAACGGAAGCAGCATCTCATGATTGATCTTCTGAAACACGTTCTCTGCTTCTTCAATGATCTTTCCTGTTGCCTCAATAAACTCCGGGCGGATTCCATTGACTGTTTTCAGAACAGACTCCTGCTTTCTTCTTGTGACAAGGGAATATACTTTGGCTCCGGGAAGTTTCTCGATCTGTTCTGTAGGTTTCTTTCCAAATCCCACACCGTTTCCGAGAAGGATCATCTCCTTCCCTGTCTCAACATGATATACAAGAATCCCATTATTATTCAGAACTTTAATGACTCGATACATCCCCCCGGAGCCTCTCTTTCTCTTAATTCAAGCTTACGATTTCTGCTGTCTTCTCAAGCTTCTCTACTTTTCCGCTCTTAGACATTCTGATCTCTTCACCTTCCTGAAGACTTGTAAATACAACCATACATTCATCGGATTTTGCATGCTCTTGGATATATTTTATATCAAAACCTATCAGTTTGTCACCCTTTTTTACTCGGTCTCCGTCATTTACAAAAGTTTCGAATCCTTTTCCATCCAGATTTACAGTATCCACGCCAATGTGAAGCAGATACTCGGTTCCGTCATCACTAGTCAGACCAACTGCATGTTTTGATGGGAAGATAAAAGATACAGTTGCATCTTCAGGCGCATAAGCCATTCCCTCTTCCGGGCGAACCAGATAACCGTCTCCCATCATTTTCCCTGCAAATGCTTCGTCACACGCTTCTTCGATTGGTGCTGCCACTCCTGTGAATGGAGAGCAAAGCTCTTTCTTTACAGTTCCGGCTGCAACAGTTTTGTTCTCATCTTTCTTCGCTTCATCTTTTGTTTCTGCACATTTATTCGTTTCTTCTGCGCTGTTTTCGTTTTCTTCTGGAAGATATTCCACATCCGGAGCTTTCTCCAGATAATCTTCCAGATTGGATTTAATCACAGAAACAGCCGGTCCGTAGATTACCTGGATTCCCTGTCCTTTTCTTACGATTCCGGATGGGGATGTCATTCTTAAGACATCTTCATTTACCAGTTCCGGCTTTACTACCGTACAACGAAGTCTTGTCGCACAGCAGTCTACATCAGAAATGTTTTTCTTTCCACCAAGTCCTCTTGTGATCAGTGCGCTCTTCTGATCTTCCGGTGTCATTTCATTTTCAGAATCTGCATCATTTCCATCTACTTTTGCTTTATAATCAGCTTTTGTATACAGCTTCGTTTCCGCATCATCATCTTCTCTTCCCGGTGTCTTCAGATTCAGCTTCAGAATCAAAGTACGGAAGATGATATAATATAAGAAGAAATAAATAATTCCAACCGGGATGATTCTGATCCAGCTTGTCTTAGCATTTCCCTGAAGGATACCGAAAAGGAACAGATCAATAAATCCACCAGAAAATGTAAGTCCTACTGCAATATTTAACATATGTGCGATCATATAAGCAGATCCGGCAAGGATCACCTGTACCACAAAAAGGATCGGTGCTACAAACAGGAATGAGAATTCCAGTGGCTCTGTGATTCCGGTCATCATACATGCAAGTGCTGCAGACAGAAGAAGACCGCCTGCTGCTTTTTTCTTCTCAGGTTTTGCACACTGATACATAGCAAGTGCCGCACCCGGAAGACCAAAGATCATGAAAATAAATTCACCGGAAAAATATCTTGTCGCATCCGCACTGAAATGTACTGTGGACGGATCTGCAAGCTGCGCAAAGAAGATGTTCTGACCGCCCTGTACCAGCTGTCCCGCAACTTCCATTGTTCCTCCAACCGCTGTCTGCCAGAACGGAAGATAGAATACATGGTGAAGTCCAAATGGAATTAACGCTCTCTTAATAATACCAAAGATCAATGTTCCAATATAACCTGTTCCTGTTACAAGTCCGCCAAGTGCATAGATTCCATTCTGAACGGTTGGCCATACAAAATAGAGTACGATTCCAACAGCCACATAAGTCAATGTTGAAATAATCGGAACAAATCTTGATCCACTGAAGAATGACAGTGCATTCGGAAGCTGGATTTTGTAAAACTTATTATGAAGTGCTGCTACTCCAAGTCCAACGATAATACCGCCAAATACACCCATCTGTAATGTCTGGATTCCGCAGACACTTGTCACAGTTCCTTCCAGAACTCCGGCTCCAAGCGTTCCGTCTGCAAGAAGATCTCCACGGATCAGAAGCATGGCATTCATTGTTGCATTCATTACAAAGAAAGAGATCATTGCCGCAAGTGCCGCAACTTCCTTCTCTTTCTTCGCCATACCGATTGCTACACCGACAGCAAAAATGATCGGCAGGTTATCAAAAATAATACTTCCCGCTTTGCTCATAATTGTGAGCAGGGAATTCAGAATTGTCCCCTCGCCTAAAATTGCCTGAAGATGATATGTCTCAATCATCGTTGCATTTGTAAATGAACTTCCTACTCCAAGCAGAAGTCCTGCTACCGGAAGAATTGCGATTGGAAGCATAAAACTTCTTCCGATTCTCTGCAATACTCCAAAAATCTTGTCTTTCATCTGTAATCCTCCTCGTATCATTTCTCACAGAGTTGACGCATCCCATAGTTTATTGTGCTGGCACAGTTCTGCAACTTACTTATCCTATACTATAATGCGCAAAAAAGGCATAAACTAATCCTCAATAACCAAGTCCATCTTATCTGGTGAACTTATTAAGGATAGTTTATGCCTGCTTTACCAGTAACACTCTATCGTGCGCTTTTCTCTTTTAACCACGTATAGTATAACCATACTCACTTCCAACAGTCAATCTGTAATATTCAACAATATTTATCCTGTTTTTTTGTTGAATATGTTACTTAGTGATTGTTTTAGTAAATTAAAGTTTTTCTTTTGATTTAAATTAACTTCTCTTCATTTTACGCTTCTGGCTTTTGCTTATTTGCTTTTGTAATATCCAGACGTACATTCACGCCAAATGGATTGATCGCAACACCCTTTGCATCCGGGATCAGTATTTCCGGAATCTTATCTGCCGGGATTGCTGCTGTCTTCATCTTCTTGCCCTGTGCAAATCTGGTAAATTCTATCATATCTGTAAAGATCGGCTGATACAGACTTCCGTCCGGCTGTCTCAGAAGTGGAACCTGATTATCTTCCTGAACTCCTACGATAAAGGTTCCTTTCTTATAATGCGCCATCATCTCTTCCTGAAGTTCCTTCACATTCTCCGGCATCTCCGGTCCGATATTGCGGTGCATCTCCTGCATCAGATACATTGCTGTCAGATGAAGCTCCGGATTCTCGATCAGTTTCTTTCCTTCAGGCAGTTCTTCCTTATTCTTACGAACTACAAGATCTTCCAGCTGAACCCTGATCTCCTCCTCTGTACCAACATTCACTGCCAGTGCATTCACGCCCATTGTATACAAGTTTGTAAAAAATCCAAGTCTAGCATTCTTTTCAATCTTGGCAATTCCTACATGATAACGATCTTCTGCAAGCGTCTTTGCCTTTTCCTTTGCAGACTCTTCCTGATAATAAACCAGAACCTCGTCATCAAATGTCTCTTCATCACAGAGAACAAACGGCATCTTCGTCACACCTGACATGATCACATAAATCTCTTCGAGATTTCGCAGATTCACCAATGCCTGCTTCATCTCTGTACTGACAATTACTTTATTCTCATCCATCTCTTTGTTTTCCTTTCTGGTTGCTTTTCTTTATATTACAGTAGTGCAATAAAATGAGGTATAAATATGATACACCCTATGATCACAGCCATGATTGCCGTAAAAAGCACTGCACCAGCTGCCGTATCCTTTGCGATCTTAGCAAGTGGCTTTCTCTCTTCTGTCACAAGATCAACAACAGCTTCCACTGCCGTATTCACAAGTTCCAGTGAGATCACCATTCCAAAAAGGAGAAGACAGATACACCATTCCATCGGTGTTAATCCTACAAAGGTTCCAACTGCTGTTACAAGAATCACTGCAAGGCAATGAATCTTCATATTCCTCTCTTTTGAAATCCCTGTCCAGATTCCTTCAAAGGCATAGCCAAAGCTTTTGAATAAAGGCTGTTTTCGATTCTTCATTCGTAGTCTCCTTTCGGATTCATATCATAGATCAAGCAACAAATCTAATATCTATGATACCACATCTGGCTCCTTATCAAAAGAGGTATTTTCCTATTATTATCAAAAGAAGACTCGGATTTCGAATCTCATATCCTTTTCACTTATTTACAAGCTTCAACCATACTCTTTACATATTCTGCAACATACGGCACGCAGTCTCTTCCGTATTTCTCACACAACTTAACGATTGCACTTCCAACGATCGCACCATCTGCGCTCTGACACATCTTCGCCGCCTGCTCCGGAGTGGAGATTCCGAATCCGACCGCACATGGAATATCTTTTTCCTCTTTTACGAGCTTCACCATTGCTCCGATATCCGTCGTGATCGCAGATCTTGTTCCTGTTACACCAAGTGAGGAAACACAATATACGAATCCCGATGCTTCTTTTGCAATCATCCGGATTCGGTCATGAGAAGTCGGTGCAATCAATGAGATCAGATCGATTCCGTACTTTTTGCACACGATGTCAAATTCTTCTTTCTCTTCAAATGGAACATCCGGAAGAATCAGACCATCCATTCCGACATTTTTCGCTTTCTCAAGAAATCTTTCTGTTCCGTAAGAGAACACAACATTTGCATATGTCATAAAAACAAGCGGAATCTGTGTATTCTGACGGATTTCTTTTACCATATCAAAGATCTTGTCTGTCGTCACGCCTCCTGTCAGCGCACGCAGGTTTGCTCCCTGTATAACCGGTCCTTCTGCTGTCGGATCGGAAAATGGGATTCCAAGCTCGATCAACGCTGCCCCTGCTTTCTCCATCTCATAGACAATCTGTTTCGTCGTCTCAAGATCCGGGTCACCACATGTGACAAATGGTATAAATGCTTTCTTCCCTTTAAATGCTTCCTGTATTCTACTCATGAAGATCCTCCCCTCTGTAACGTGCGATTGCTGCGCAGTCCTTATCTCCGCGTCCTGAAATATTAATTACAATAATCTGGTCTTTTCCCATTGTCGGCGCAAGCTTTCTTGCATATGCAACTGCATGTGCACTCTCGATCGCCGGAATGATTCCTTCTAATTTAGAAAGGTACTCAAATGCATCGACTGCCTCATCATCAGTGATTGCTACATATTCTGCTCTTCCCTTATCATAAAGGTCTGCATGCTCCGGTCCGATTCCCGGATAATCCAGTCCGGCTGAGATTGAGTAAACCGGTGCGATCTGTCCGTACTCATCCTGACAGAAATAAGATTTCATTCCGTGGAAGATTCCAAGTTTACCGGTCGCGATCGTTGCAGCTGTCTCTGCTGTATTCACGCCGCGTCCTGCCGCCTCGCATCCGATCAGGCGCACGCCTTCATCTTCAATGAAATTATAAAATGCACCGATCGCATTGGATCCACCGCCGACACAGGCAAGCACTGCATCCGGGAGTTTTCCTTCTTTTTCAAGGATCTGCTCCTTGATCTCTTTAGATATAACTGCCTGAAAATCACGCACGATCTGCGGAAATGGATGCGGTCCCATACAGGATCCGAGTACATAATGTGTGTGATCAATTCTTCTTGTCCACTCACGCATCGTCTCCGAAACAGCATCTTTTAAAGTACCGGTTCCACTTGTAACCGCGTGTACCTGTGCTCCAAGAAGACGCATTCTGTATACATTCAGTGCCTGACGCTCTGTATCTTCTTTTCCCATGAAAACTTCACATTCCATTCCCATCAGAGCCGCTGCTGTCGCTGTTGCAACCCCATGCTGTCCTGCACCGGTCTCAGCGATTACTCTTGTCTTTCCCATCTTCTTCGCAAGAAGAACCTGACCTAACACGTTGTTGATCTTATGGGCACCTGTGTGATTGAGATCTTCTCGTTTCAGATAAATTTTCGCCCCGCCAAGATCTTCTGTCATACGTGCTGCATAGTATAAAAGAGACGGTCTGCCTGCATATTCATTTAATAATGTATTCAGTTCGTCATTAAATTCTTTGTCATTTTTATAGTAGTTGTACGCCTTTTCCAATTCGATCACTGCATTCATCAGTGTCTCCGGAATGTACTGTCCACCATGGATTCCGTATCTTCCTTTTGTCATGGTTGTCTCTCCTTCTTTCTTGTTTCTATTGTTTTGGTAAATTTATTCATTCACTTGTATACTCTTTTGTTTTCCAAAAAATGTTTACTGCTTTCAAAATTTCTCACAGTTTTCACAGCTTGAAGAACTTTCTCACGATCTTTCTTTCCATCTGTCTCCACTGCACTGCTCAGGTCAATTCCCCAAGGGTGTATTCGCTGTATTGCCTCCGGTATGTTCTCCGGATTCAGTCCTCCTGCGAGGAAATACGGCCGCTTTGTCCAGCCTTCCAAAAGACTCCAATCAAATGTCTCACCGGTTCCGCCTTTTCCGTGATCGAGAAGAATCAGATCCGCACTACTCGCTGCTGCCGCATCAAGATCTTTTTTCTCCTGAATCGAAAATGCTTTCATCACCGGATGGTCTGTCAGACTTTTCAACTTCTTTATATATGCCTCATCTTCCTGCCCGTGAAGCTGAGCGATCTGAATGGTTCCTTCATTTAATGATTGTGCGACCTCGCCGCAGTCTTTATTGACAAATACTCCAACCGGGCAAATCTGCGATTCAAGATTTTGAACCAGTTCACGAACTTTCGAAATGGATACATTTCTCCGGCTCTTTGGCACATCGATGATAAATCCGCAATAATCCGGTTTTGCCTCATTTATATAGGTAATATCTTCCGGGCGGCTTAATCCGCAGATCTTAATCTTGGGCATGTTCATTTTTTCTTGTCTCATACTATATCTTCCGCTAATTCATATCTAGCTGCCTTCCTGTCTGCTGCTTCAACTCCATCAGTGCTGCTTTCCGATCAGATTTTCTCATCAGAAGTTCTCCGATCAGTACCGCATCGGTTCCATTTTCATAAAGTGCTTTCATATCTTCCACTCCACGGATACCGCTCTCAGATACGAAAACTGTTTCCGAACTGACCATTTCTCTTAGCCGAATGCTATTCTTGATATCCACTGTGAAATCTTTCAGATTCCGGTTATTTACACCGATAATCTTTGCACCGATCTTCTGTGCTCTTAAGATTTCTTCTTCGTTATGTGTTTCTACCAAAGCAGATAGTCCGAGTTCGTCTGCCAGCTGATGATACGCTTTTAACCTGCCATCTTCTAATACCGAACAGATCAGAAGTACTGCCGAGGCTCCCATTGCTTTCGCCTGATAAATCATGTATTCATCACAGGTGAAATCTTTTCTGAGTACCGGAATGGATACATTTTGCACAATTTCTTTCAGATACGCATCACTGCCCCGGAACCAAAACGGTTCTGTCAGACAGGAGATTGCTGCCGCGCCGCCTGCTTCATAGTCCCTGGCGATCTCTACATATGGAAAATCCGGTGCGATCAATCCTTTGGAAGGTGACGCTTTCTTTGCCTCGCAGATAAAGGATAATCCGTCTGCCCGAAGTGCCTGTTCGAATACTGGGATTTGATCTTTAATTCCTTTTTCTTCCGCCTGCCTTCGAACCTCTTCTAATGGAACTATTTTCTTTTCTTCTTCGATCCGCTCTTTCGTGCGCTCGGTAATTTTCTCGAGTATATTCATACTATTTGTTCCTCTTTTTCTTTCAAGTTGCTTCTTCCATTCTCCCCTGCATAGCCGGGGATCAGACTTTTTATTTATTACTTTCTTCTTTAAACTGCTCCAGCTTCTTCAGTGCAAGTCCTTCGTCAATGATCTGTTCCGCTTTTCTTACACCTGCTTCGATCGAATCTGCTTTTCCTGCAAGATAGATTGCTGCTCCTGCATTCAGGCAAACTGCATTTCTTTTTGCTCCCAGCTCTTTTCCAGAAATGATATCCAATGTGATCTGTGCATTTTCCTGAGGTGTTCCTCCTGTCAGTACACCTTTTTCGCATCTCTCATAACCAAACTGCTCCGGTGTGATCTCATAGCTTGTAAATGTTCCGTCTTTAATCTCACAGACTGTAGTCGGTGCACACATGGAAATCTCATCTAACTTATCCTGTCCGTAAACGACCATTCCGCGGACAACTCCGAGATTCGCCATGACTCTTGCAAGTGGCTCTACAAGGCTTTCATCATAAACTCCCATCAGTTCCATGTTCGCTCCTGCCGGATTAGACAGTGGTCCAAGAATATTGAATACGGTACGGATACCAAGTTCTTTACGGATCGGTCCGACATATTTCATCGCAATATGATAATTCTGTGCAAATAAGAAACAGATCTGAATGTCTTTGAGAAGCTGTGTGCTGCGCTCCGGTGCGACATCGATCTTCACTCCAAGTGCTTCAAGTACATCTGCCGCACCGGACTTAGAAGATGCTGCACGGTTACCATGCTTTGCGACCGGGATTCCTGCTGCCGCAATCACAAGGGAGGATGTTGTTGAAATGTTAAATGAATTTGCTCCGTCTCCCCCTGTTCCTACGATTTCCAGCACATCCATGTCATGCAAAAGCTTGATACAGTGTGCACGCATTCCCGCTGCTGATGCTGTGATCTCATCGATTGTCTCACCTTTCATGGAAAGTGCTGTCAGATATGCTGACTTCTGAACATCCGATGCCTTTCCTTCCATAATCTCATTCATTACTTCTTCTGCTTCTGTATAGATGAGATTTTCTTTCTTTGATAATTTTATAATTGCTTCTTTGATCATTTCTTAATTCTCCTTCAATGCTTTTGCATAGTTAATAAAGTTCTCTATCATCTGAAGTCCCTGCGGTGTCATCACGGATTCCGGATGAAACTGTAACCCAAAGATCGGATATTCTCTGTGTTCCATCGCCATAATCTCGTTATCTTCGCTTCGCGCTGTCACAATCAGTTCTTCCGGTAGTGTCTCTTCCTTAACTGCGAGTGAATGATATCTTGCCACCTGGATTGGAAGTGTCAGATTCTGAAAGAGGACACTGTCTGTCTTTACGTCTTTCAGCTGTGATGTCTTCCCATGCATCAGCTGTCCGGCGTGACCTACGGTTGCTCCAAATGCTTCCGCCATCGCCTGATGTCCGAGACAAACGCCGAGCATCGGGATTTTTCCTTTCAGCTTCTGAATTGCTTCGATACAGATTCCGGCATCAGAAGGTTTTCCCGGCCCCGGTGAGATTACCAGCGCCTCGGGCGCAAGTTCCAGAATCTCTTCCGGTGTGATTTGATCATTTCGTATTACTTTCACTTCTGAATCAATCTGATCTTTTTGCATGTCACCTCTTTTTGATTCTACTCCTGCGATAAACTGATACAGGTTATATGTAAAGCTGTCATAATTATCAAGTAATAGTATCATTCCAATCCTCCTTTCGCAGTTTCCACAGCCTGAAGTACTGCCCCTGCCTTATTTAAACACTCCTGGAATTCATTTTCCGGGATACTGTCTGCTACGATTCCGGCTCCTGACTGTACACGAATGTATCCATTTTTCTTATAAGCAAGACGGATGGAAATGCATGTATCTACATTTCCTGCAAAATCGAGATAGCCGACTGCCCCTCCGTAGATGCCTCTTTTCTCCTGTTCAAGTTCTGCGATAATCTCACATGCGCGGATCTTCGGTGCTCCAGAAAGCGTTCCTGCCGGGAGAATCGCATCGACTACGTCCAGCGCATCTTTGTCTTCCCGAATTTTCCCTGTCACGGTGGAACCAATATGCATCACATGAGAATATCTCTGGATTTCCATATATTTATCAACTTTAACTGTTCCCGGCTGGCTGATCTTGCCAACATCATTTCGCCCAAGATCTACAAGCATGTTGTGCTCTGCAAGCTCTTTCTCGTCTGCAAGTAGCTCTTTCTCCAATTCCTGATCTTCCTCTTCGGTTACTCCTCGCTTCCTTGTACCGGCAAGAGGAAAAGTGCACACCTGTCCGTTTTCT
>ERZ857922.1333-NODE-1333-length-31056-cov-8.988420_pt1 | contig 31056 bp, 20 predicted proteins | sample MGYA00519579_ERZ857922 | MGnify/ENA primary metagenome ERZ857922 (study PRJEB31778, sample SAMEA3449375) | human gut metagenome | biome: human gut; feature: human-associated habitat; material: faeces | place: United Kingdom | collected 2010/2012 ... | reverse complement strand
TTAAATGACCTCGGTTAAACTTATAAATCACAGCAGTTCAACTGCTGATTGGAATTACTATATATTTAACATTATTATTGCCTTCAATCCAAACAATCCATGAAAAAACTGCTTATTCTTCTTTCAGGACTGCTGCTTTTACAAACCTCCTGTTCACACACCGAATCCGCCCCCGGCACCCGTGCCGAACGGGTCGTTTCGGAGATTCACAACCCCGCCTCGAAAAAGGTGCTTGTCGCCTGCCACCGGGGCGACTGGCGCAACTGGCCCGAGAACTCCCTGGCGGCCATCGAGTCGGTGATCGGCATGGGGGCCGACATCGTTGAGATCGACCTTGCGCTGACCTCCGACAGCGTGCTGGTGGTCTGCCACGACCGGACGCTGAACCGCACGACGACGGGCAAAGGTCTCATCGCCGAAATCCCCTACGACTCCATCCAACGGTGTTTCCTCAAATCGGGCCACGGCGTGGCCACGTCGCACCGCATGCCGACGCTTCGTGAAGCGCTGGAGCTCTGCAAGGACCGCATCGTGGTCAATATCGACAAGGGCTACCAGTACTATGACCTCGTGCAGCGCCTCTCCGAGGAACTCGGGGTCACCGGACAGCTCCTCATCAAAGGCAAAAGCCCCGTCGCAGACGTCGCCGCGAAGTTCTCCCGCTACGAGCACAACATGATGTACATGCCCATCATCGACATCCTCAAACCCAAAGGGCAGGCGCTCTTCGCCGAATACCTCGGCACGGACACCGTACCCCTTGCCTACGAGGTTTGCTGGTCGGAATACACCCCCGCAGTCGAAGCCTGCATGAAAAAAGTGGTGGCCGGCGGCTCGAAACTCTGGGTGAACTCCCTGTGGCCGTCGCTCTGCGGAGGTCTCTGCGACGATGCGGCCTTCGAAGGCGACCCGGCGGCCGTCTACGGCAAACTCGTCGATATGGGCGCCACCATGATCCAGACCGACCGTCCCGAACTGCTGATCTCCTACCTCCGCGCACGCGGACTGCACGACTGACCCCATGAGCCGCATCACCGACTTCTACCGCATCAGCCCTCCCGCCCCCGGGCGCGAGATGGACGACGACGCCCGCTCGAAGTACTACCGACGTCTGCGCCTGCAAGCGTTCGTCGCCGCGACGCTCGGATACAGCCTCTACTACGTCTGCCGCACGAGTCTCAACGTCATGAAGAAGCCCATTCTCGACAGCGGATCCCTCGACGCGTCCCAGCTGGGCGTCATCGGATCGGCCCTGCTCTTCGCCTATGCCGTCGGAAAGTTCGTAAACGGATTCATCGCCGACTACTGCAACATCAAACGCTTCATGGCCACGGGACTCATCGTCTCGGCTGCCGCAAACGCCCTGATGGGACTGCTGGGGCTGGCGCATTCCGTAGTTCCCACGGCCGTGATATTCGCGGCATTCGCCGTCATGTGGGGACTGAACGGATGGGCGCAGTCCATGGGAGCGCCCCCGGCCATCATATCCCTCTCGCGGTGGTATCCCCTCCGGGAACGGGGAACCTACTACGGATTCTTCTCCGCAAGCCATAACCTCGGGGAGTTCTTCTCGTTCCTCTTCGTGGGTTCCATCGTGACATTCGCAGGCTGGCAGGCCGGGTTCTTCGGATCGGCACTTGCAGGTGCAATAGGCGTTGTCATCGTCCTGTGCTGGCTTCACGACACCCCCGAATCCAAAGGACTGCCGCCCGTAGAGGCCCTGGCCCACGAGAAACCAGCGCCGGGAGCGGACAAATCCGTTCGGGAGATTCAAAAACAAGTGCTCCGCACCCCGGCCGTATGGGTGCTGGCGGCGGCAAGCGCATTCATGTACATATCCCGATATGCCATAAACGGATGGGGAGTGTTGTTCCTCCAGGAGGCCAAGGGATTCTCGGATGTAGAGGCGATTTCCGTAGTCTCGATAAACGCACTGCTGGGAATTCTCGGAACCGTGCTCTCCGGGTGGTTCTCGGACAAGCTGTTCAAGGGTGACCGAAAGATTCCCGCCCTGCTGTTCGGCATACTGAACTCCGTGGCCCTGGCGCTGTTCCTCTACGGAGGAAATGCCATGTGGGTGAACGTCCTCTCGATGGTGCTCTTCGGAATAGCAATCGGCGTGCTGATCTGCTTCCTCGGAGGACTGATGGCCGTGGATATCGTACCCCGCAAGGCCACGGGAGCCGCGCTCGGGGTCGTGGGAATCGCCTCCTACATCGCCGCGGGCATTCAGGACGTGGCGTCCGGATGGCTCATCGACTCGCACATCACCGTCGCCACGGACGGTGCGAAGCATTACGATTTCGGACCCGTCGCCCTGTTCTGGATCGCGGCGTCCGTCATCTCCTTCCTGCTGCCGCTGATGAACCGAAAACAAAAGACAGAAGCATGAAAAGACTGACATACCTGCTCCTTTGCCTGCTGATGCCGGCAATGGCCGCCGCAGAAAACGCTCCGGTAAAATACACGGATGCGGCAAGTCTCACGATCGTCAACAAAGCCCAGCCGGGCGGCCCGGCGTTTCAGCGCATAGACGTAGCCCGTTATCCCGAGCTGACCCCGACAGTCACGCGATATTACCGCTACTCCACGGGGCTGGCCGTGGTGTTCCGCACCGACAGCCGCAACATCCGCGCCCGGTGGACCTCCGTCAACCAACTCCCCGGAGCCAATTCGACGCTCATCGCCCAGCGCGGGCTCGACCTCTACATTCGCCGCGACGGCAAATGGGTCTTCGCCGGAGTCGGTGTGCCGAGCAAATCCGGAACGCAGCACGAAGCCCCCGTCGTCGAACACATGGATACGACGATGAAGGAGTGCCTGCTCTACCTCCCGCTGCACGACGAGATCGCCGCCCTCGAAATCGGAACCGACGAAGGTGCGCTGTTGGAAGCCGCTCCCGACCCCTTCCGCCACCGGATTGTGGTGATCGGGTCGAGCATCACGCACGGCACTTCGGCTAGCCGTCCGGGAATGGCCTACGCCGCACGCCTGGGCCGCACCCTGGGATTCGGGTTCATCAACCTCGGGGCCAGCGGGCAATGCAAGCTCGATACATTCTTCGCGCGCATCGCCGCGGAGACCCGGGCCGACGCCTTTCTGTTCGACACCTTTTCGAACCCGTCGGCCCAACAGATCGACGAGCGGCTGGAAGGGTTCGTCCGGCGCATCCGCGAAAGCCATCCCACGACGCCGTTGATCTTCCTCCAGACGGAGGTGCGCGAAAGCGGAAACTTCGACCTGAAAAAACGGGCTTTCGAAGACGCTAAGCGGGAAGCTGCCCGGAAAGGGATGGAGAAAATCCTCGAAACGGACAAAAACATCTGGTTCATCAATCCCGGCATGAAGCTGGGAGACGACCACGAGGCGACCGTCGACGGCGTACACCCCACGGACCTCGGGTTCGAACGGATGCTGAAGAAAGTTCAGCCACAAATTATTCGAATATTGCAGAAACACGGAATAAAATAATTTCTATGTTTGATTTTTCTGTATAAATTACAAGCTTTCCCATATCATATTGTTTTTTATCTTTTATAACTTTTGTGATTTGTAAGTATCTGAATGAACCCAATATTTCCACTCGCAATTTCAACTTCCCATTGAACAAAAAAGTATGCTAAATAAAAGAGCATTGATAGGGCCCTCCAGTAAAATACTGGGATAAGTCTGACTGCGAGTCTACGAGAATTCGGGTTCAATTCATATCAATATTACCGTATCCGATGTAAGCATTAGGAATTGCGAGTCTTTCCCAAAGGCGAATTCATTTAATTAAACCCACAAAAGATATGATGTTGATGGTCGAAAATAGATAGAAAATTCGAAATGTCGTTTAAACTGTCAAAAAACTATAAAAAAATGGCAGGTAATCAGCTTTATACTTATGCGTAAGGGTGATTTATATTCCTGCAATATCAATTTAGAGCTGATCTCCGAATAGCTTCAATACTAAATTGATTACTTTCCAGAGATAGAACGCTTGTAATACAGCACTGTATTACAAGCGTTCTATCTCTGGTTTAGATCGTGACCACCAACATTATCCCAACAAGTATCTCTACCAAACTGCTTCTTACTGGGTGATTAAAAATACCAGAAACCGGTAGTCTCGCTCATCATTTTGACGCTCAACGCCAGACTTGCCACTATGTATAACTTAAATCGTTGTGGCTGTTTGCGGGATGAAATTCAGGCAGAAAGTATAGGGCCTGTTATTGACGATAAGAAACTCTGTGCTGTAAAGAATTACATGTGGTGAATTGCAATGCTGTGCCAGAAAATCTTTTTCCCACCATATACAAGTTCCCGTAACGGTCGTCTGACAAAAAACTTCTGGAAGACTACTAGGAGGGGACTAAAGTGATGGATATATGATTTATGGCTTTTTCGAAAGGCCGCAAGACCACAAGTGCTGAAACTATGGATGAAGATATTTTTGCCAGAATGCCTCAAAATGAATTGAGCAATAGAAACCTCAGAAGATACCTTTAACAAGTGATGAAAATTCCACGGCATAAACGTATCTTAAGTGACCTTTTTATCTACTGATATGCTGCAAACATGACAAATTCTGTCAAAAAGATACAATTTATCGAATGCTTATGAATTAAATGCATATGTGGATATATTGACAAAGATTCCATTTTTTCAAATACTAATCAAAATATCTACAGGGATATCCCTACTGCAGAAAAATTAGATCTACATTTCCACGATTTCACTCCAATTATTGCAACTCTATGTGATCCAACGGATAAAAAGACTGCTTGACGAATACTAAGTTATACACAGATCAAATTGCGAACTTTGCAAGAACATTTTATCATGGATAAAGTTCCGATTTCATTGCCGCTTTATTGGTCGAAAGAGTATTCGGCAATCAGTGTTTCGAAGATACTTTGCAAACTCGATCGGATGGCTTTACCACCTTTCGCTCTGGCAGATAGTTCGGCAGCTCTGTTCAATTTGGTCGTTCGAGTTTTTGAGGACACATTACATATTAAATTCGGTAATCCAACCGATGTTAAATGCCGTGTCTTGGAATGCAAGAAGGATCGCACGAAATTTACTGAAGCATTACTTTATTCCTTGAATAAGGATGACGAGTGATTTCTTCCGGACAGATATTCAGGCATGCAATTCTGTATTCTAAAAATTCCTACTTTAACAAAACAAACGAAGCTGAATTCTTTACAGTTCGGACTATAGAAACTTGGACAAAAGCTAATTTATCGTCTTGTCTAAAACATCTCTCAACCGATGATTTCAAAGGATAGAACAGGATACTCTTGATTCTACCTATAAAGTTATAGTGATATGTTTCATAACCTTACCTTTCAATCGTCTCTCAACCTACTCACACGCCACTGATCATCCTACTTGATACGACGATAAAACAGGTTACCAGAGAAAACCCTTGTAAGCGTCGCGACTCAAATCGAAGCTTCTGCGGACAAATGTCAAAATCCGGTTGGTCTTTACTCAATTTCAGTATACGTCTATTGCCAATCCGATTCCGGTCGAGGCTTCGAAATCTCCACTCTTCTTGTTGAGAAGTTACACCGGGTAATGCGTTACCTTTGTTACAATATTAGTTAGACTTTTTTAATGGTACTATAAATAGAGTGACCATTCTTAACTTTCATTAGTAATATTGAGATTTTTTACAACAAATGTCGTATAAAAAACATGCTTTTTTCGATACGTTGTCTAATTTGCCTATCCCCAAAATTTTTCGTATTTTGTGATAGGTTATTTGAAATACAGTATTTGAGTGCAAGAAGTTGAAAATAAACCGTTGCTTTCTCGTTACCTATTATCCTATACAAAAATGTAACAACTTGATTTATCAAGTTGTTACATCATTATAATCCCGAACCCCGACGGGGTCCGCTGTTTCAGTCGAATATCTTTTGCAGCATCACCTCGTCGTGATAGCCGTCGGGCCGCCATAGCCAGTCGCGTTTGACGCCGATCTCGGTGAATCCCGCGCTGCGGAACAGGCGCAGGCTCGCTTCGTTGTCGGCACCGACGTTGCACCACAGCTGATGCGCGCGCAGCGTATCGTGTGCGTAGCGGCAGAGGGTTTCCACGGCGTCGGAGGCGTAGCCGCGTCCCCGGTCGCTCTGTTCGTAGATGAGGATGCCGATGCCTGCCCGGCGGTGGATCGGGTCGTATTCGAACAGGTCGATCGCCCCGACCGGCTTGGAACTCAACAGCGTCTCGATGATCAGCCGCAGTTGTCCGTCGCAGATCACCCCGACGATGTCCTGATGCCGTTCGACGAAGCGCTCCAGCTGATGACGCGAGAACGGCTCCGTCGTCCCGCTGACCGGCCAGATGTCGCAGTCGTTCTCCCACTCGTACATCAGGTCGACGTCGCCCGGCTCCACGGCCCGCAGGCGGATGGTGCGGCCCTCGATGTTCATTACAATCCGATGATCTTGTTGCGGATCAGCATGGCCACGCCCCAGGCGTTGGCGTTCTCGGTCATCTTCGACACGCGGAACTTGGTGTCCTTGTAGACCAGGTTGAGCGAATATTTGTTCGTCGCCGATTTGAGCGGCAGCATGATGTAGTCGCCCGCCGCCGCGAGGTTGCCGCCGACGATGACCGTCTCGGGGTTGAACGTGTTGATCAGGAAAGCCACGGCCTTGCCGACCTTCTCGCCCGCCTCCTCGATCAGTTCGATCGAAAGGTTGTCGTCGTTTTTCGCCGCAGTGATGATGTCGTCGATGTGGATGGTCTTCTGCTGGTCGTATTTCTCCTTGAGGATGGTGTTCACGCCCTTTTGGATCAGGTGGCACATCTTGTCCTCGATGGCGATGCCCGAAACCTCGGTTTCGAGGCAGCCCTTCTTGCCGCACGAGCAGATGATCTCGTTGTCGAAGAAGGGAATGTGGCCGAACTCGCCGGCGAAGCCGCTCTTGCCGTAGTAGAGCTGTCCGTCGACCACGATGCCGATGGCCACGCCGCGGCCCATGTGGAGGTACAGCACGTTGCTCTCGTCCTTCGATTTGCCGCAGGTGTATTCGGCATAGCAGCGGGCGCGGGTGTCGTTCTCCAGCAGTACGCGGATGCCGACGCGCTCTTCGAGCAAGTCGCGCAGCGACTGTTCGCTCGACGTGAAGTATTTGTAACTGCGGCCCGTGTCGGGGTTCACGCGTCCCGTCATGCAGACGCCCAGCCCGAGAATCTTGCCCCGGTCGATGCCGCATGCGGCGATGAAGTTCTCGATGCCCGAGCAGATGCGCTCGATGCACTGCGGACGGTCGAGCAGCTCGAACGTGAAGTCGTTCTCCTCTTTGATGATGTTGTTTTGCAGATCGGTGATCAGGAAGCGCATGTTGTCACGACCGACGTTCACCCCGGCGAAATAGATTGCCGAGTTGGCCAGGCCGAAGATGTTGGGGCGCCGTCCGCCCGGGGTTTCCACCTTGCCCAGGTCCGTCACGATGTTCTCGTCGACCAGTTCCTGAACCAGTTTGGTGATCGTGGGGACACTGATGTGAAGCTCTTTGGTAAGCTCCGAAAGCGTGCATTCTCCGTTGACAGCCATGTGCGCGATGATGTTGCGCTTGATGATGCTGTTTTTGTGCGTAATGCCCTTCAGGGCGTCGTCTTCGTGTTTGTTGAAAAATTCGGTAAGTGATGTCATCCTTCCAGGCTCATTTTTAACTAACTCTGCAAATATATACACTATCTTTAATAAATGCAATAAGTTTTTAATAAAATTTAATAAATTTTATTTCAAAATGAGGGGTAAAAAATTAACGCCCTGATTTTCAGGGCGTTAATTTTTAAGCGAAACTTTTTGTTTTACAGCGTCGATTTCGATTCCACGACTGTGTTGGGGTCCACCTTGCGGATGAGTCCCTGCAACACGCTGCCGGGGCCGAGTTCGGTGAATTCCGTCACGCCGTCGGAGAGCATGTTGCGCACGATGTAGGTCCAGCGCACGGGGGCCGTCAGCTGGGCGATCAGGTTGGCCTTGATGGCGGCGGGATCGGTATAGGGCTTGGCGTCGACGTTCTGGTAAACGGGGCATACGGGCGTCTGGAACGGCGCTTCGGCGATGGCTTTCTCAAGTTCCTGCTTGGCAGGCTCCATCAGCGGCGAGTGGAACGCTCCGCCCACCGGCAGGCGCAGCGCACGGCGCGCTCCGGCGGCCTTGGCTTTCTCGCAGGCGGCGTCTACGGCCTCCACGGCTCCCGAGATCACCAGCTGGCCCGGGCAGTTGTAGTTGGCGGCGACGACCACGCCGTCGACCGACGCGCAGATCTCCTCCACGACCTTGTCTTCCAGACCGAGAATGGCGGCCATCGTTCCGGGCTGCGCCTCGCAGGCGGCCTGCATGGCCATGGCGCGCTTCGAAACGAGCTTCAGACCGTCCTCGAACGAGAGCGCTCCGGCGACCACGAGGGCCGAGAATTCGCCTAAAGAGTGTCCGGCGGCGGCATCGGGCTTCACGCCCAGCGCCTTGGCCATGATCACCGAGTGGAGGAATACGGCGGGCTGGGTGACGCGGGTCTGCTTCAGTTCTTCGTCCGTACCGGCGAACATGATGTCGGTGATGCGGAAACCGAGGATCTCGTTGGCTTTCTCGAAGAGTTCCTTCGCAGCCGGAACGTTGTCGTAGAGGTCTTTGCCCATTCCGACGGCCTGGGCGCCCTGGCCCGGGAATACGTATGCGTGCTTCATAATTTTTTTGCGAATTTTATGTTTGCGGAGGCAAAGATACGAATTTATTTCCTAAATTTGCACCGCAATGGTTCACAAAGGGCCGGGCAAGGCCCCGTGTGATTAAATGGGAATGCCGTGAAAATCGGCAGCAGTTCCCGCTGCTGTAAGTTCCGATAGTTGCCGCGACACGCTGAAAGCCACTGGTCCGAGAGGGCCGGGAAGGCGTTGCGGCAGGAACGAGCCAGAAGACCTGCCTTGCAGCTTCCCGACGAGGAAGAATCTTTTTTCGGGGTGTGTCTGCGGAGAACGGAGCATCGCAAGTCTTGGTATTTCGTGGCTGAAATACGGGTATGGACGTGAAAAAGGTTCGATTCCGGGAGGTTCCGGGACCGGATTTTTTATTTTACGAACATACTTAAAATCAGACGAACGATGAAAAAACTCTTGCTTTTCGCATTTGCGGCCTGCGCTTTGGCCGCCTGCTCGGACGATGACGGCGATTCCCGCGTCCCTGCGACTGCGGTTGTGCTCGATTGTACGGAAAAAGAACTTGCAGTCGGCGAAACCCTGCAACTCACCGCAACGCCGGCGCCGGCGAATACCACCGACGACGTGGTGTGGTCTTCGGATGCCGAGGAGTTCGCGACGGTTTCCGAATCGGGTCTTGTGACGGCCGTGGCTGCCGGAACCGCCAAAATCTCGGCGACATACGGTTCGGTGTCGGCAACCTGTACCGTGCATGTGAGCGAACCCGATCCGGAATTTGAGGTGATTTCGTTCGAAACGAGCGAAGGAATGCTCGATGCGGCTGAAATGCCCGTTGAATTGCGCGATGTTACGATTGCCGGGGACTGGGCCGGCGGTGACTTTAGCAAAGTATTGTGCGGTAAGGAGTATATGATGGACGAGGATTTCAACGGAACTTATTTCGACGGTCTGCTCTTTACGACGGCTGATAAGAAGATTGGATTCGGGTCTTATTTCACTGATAACAAATACAGTTCCTATGGGGCTTCCGACGTTTGGGGCGGATTCGTCCTTTCGCAGAACTTCAGCAAGAGGAGCAACGGCGGTTCGGCCGATTACAGTAAGGACGGGTTTTCAGCATGGGCGACGGCCGGTGCCAATGCAAGTGCTACGTTTGCAATCGCTTACGACAATGGATACGGGGTTTACAATTACCATACGCCGAAGGTCGAATTTACCGAGCCGCGCAAAGTAGCCTATTTGTACCTGGCCAATGCGACTGTGGCTGCGCAATATACCAGCCGTGTTGAGAATTACTGGTTCAAAGTCGTTGTGACGGGGTATCTCAAAAATGCCGAGGGCGGTAGCGTGGAACAGACGCTCATTGAGGGTGAAAACATTGCCGCCGACTGGGTGAAGGTCGATTGTTCGTCGCTGGGCGAGGTGGATGAACTTCGTTTCAAGGTTCAGTCGAACGATATGAGCGGCAATTATCTGAACTGCCCTGCTTATTTCTGTATCGACGAAATCGGACTGATTGCCGAGAAGTAATTTAGAGATTAGTTTCCGGAGAAAGACCCGCAGGACTTCATCGTTTTGCGGGTCTTTCGTATCGGGGGGGGGCCGGACGGAACGGGCTTATTCGTCCCGGAACTCCATGCGGCAGGGCAGCACCACCGATTCGGGTGCCGGGCGGACGGAGCCGGGCGATTGGCTTTCGCGGATTTGCCGCAGCAGGAGGCGCACGGCGTGGGCGCTGATCTCTTCGACGGGGAAGCGGGCGACGCTCATCCGGGGGGCGGCCAGGCGGAAAAGCGGGTCTTCGTGCATGCAGGCAAGCCCCAGACGGCCGTCGCTGATGTCGATGCCCCGGTCGTGGAAATAGCGCAGGGCCTCGGTGGCGAGGATATGCGTGGTGAAGAAAAAGCCGTCGGTGTCGGGAACCGTGGCGAGAATGCGGTCGAGCGTATCGCAGACGTGCTGCCGGTAGCCGGCATAGGCGACCTCTCCGTAGAGGCGGGGATCGGCGTGCAGTCCCGCTTCCGCCAGCGCGCGGAGGTAGCCCCTGTGCCGCAGTTCCATCGTCGGGAGGTGGGGGAAGGTCGTGATGATGGCGATTTTGCGGAATCCCCGGGCGGCAAGATGACGGACCAGCGCATGGCTGCCCGCCTCGTTGTCGATCACCACGCAGCCGGCGTCCGTTTTCGCGAGGCAGCGGTCGAACAGCACGACCGGGCAGCCGCTCTCCGCAAGGCGGCCGACCTCGCGTCCCGAAGCGTCGGCCGGGGCGATGATGATGCCGTCGACCTTTTTCGACCTGAAAAGCCGTATCAGGGCGTTTTCCCGTTCGGGCTCGGAGTTCGAGCCGGCGATCATCAGCGAGTAGCCTTCCCGCTCGGCTTCCGACTCGATCCGGTCGGTGATGTGGGCGAAGAAGGTGTCCGAAATCGAGGGGAGGATCAGCCCGATGGTTTTCGATACGCCCGTGTTGAGGCTTCGGGCCAGCAGGTTCGGTTCGTATGCCAGGGAGCGGGCGCAGGCGAGCACGCGGCTCTGTGTCTCCGCGCTGATCCCTTTTTTGTCGCCCTGCCCCGAGAGGACCCACGAAACGGTCGTTTTCGAGAGGTTGAGCTTGCAGGCTATGTCCCTGAGTGACGCTCCCACGATTTATCCGTATAAGCAATGCTCTACAAAGATAAAATTTTTCCGGCATTCGGCAAATAATCCGGCCGTAAAATGACGCCGGGAGTTCTGTATCCGGGGCGTGGAAGCGAAAGTCTCCCGCAGGGCAGGCCCTGCGGGAGACTTCGTATCGGGAATGCGCTTATTTCGAGATCAGGTTTTCGCGCTCGATGTCCTTGAAATAGCGGTAGGTGGCTACGCGCAGCTCCTCGGCGGCCGGGTCGTCGCAGACCAGAATGCCGTTGGGGTGCACCTGGAGGGCCGAGATGGTCCACTGGTGGTTGTAGGAGCCTTCGACGCCGTGGCGCACCGCGCGGGCTTTCTTGTGGCCCGTGGCGAGGATCAGCACCTTCTTGGCCGACAGCACCGTGCCCACGCCGACCGTCAGCGCGGTTTTCGGCACGAGCGAGATGTCGCCGCCGAAGAACCGGGCGTTGACCTGGATCGTGTCCTGCGTCAGGGTCTTGAGGCGCGTGCGGGAGTTGAGCGACGAGAACGGCTCGTTGAAGGCGATGTGTCCGTCTTCGCCCACGCCGCCCATGAAGAGGTCGATGCCCCCGGCCTCGACGATGCGCGCCTCGTAGTCGGCGCACTCCTTGGCCAGGTCGTCGGCGTTGCCGTCGAGAATGTTGACGTTCTCCGGCCTGATGTCGACGTGCTTGAAGAAATTGTTCCACATGAACGAGTGGTAGCTTTCGGGATGCTCCTCGGGGAGACCCACATACTCGTCCATGTTGAACGTGATGACGTTCTTGAACGACACTTCGCCCGTCTTGTGGCGGCGGATCAGTTCCTTGTAGGTCTCCAGCGGGGTCGAGCCGGTCGGCAGCCCCAGCACGAAGGGCGACGAGGTGTGCTGCTCCTTGTTCTTGATCTGGGCGATGATGTAATTGGCGGCCCACTGGGCTACCTGCTGGGGGGTATTTTCAATGATTAAGCGCATGGGGTGATTTTTTAATGTTCAATGCTTCATTTTTTAATCGAAGTTTTTGTGAAGATGCGCTAAAACATCTTCACAAACACCTCGATAGCCTGGTATTCGGCCATGCCGAGCTGGTCGTAGAGCTTTGCGGTGTTCTGCGTGCGCTCCTCGGCCCGCTGCCAGAACTCGCGGGGATCGCTGCCCGGGAAAGGCATGATGTCCTTCTGCGAGAGGTGGCGGTAGATGGCGTGGCGTTTCATAATCAGCTCGTCGGGCGACAGGGGCACGGCCATGTCCACCATGCCGAGGTCCCACTCCATCCAGGCGCCGCGGTAGAGCCACAGGTGGCACTCCTTCAGCCACTCGTCGTCCTTCACGACTTCGAGGGCGCCGAGCACGGCCTCCATGCAGGTGCGGTGCGTGCCGTGGGGGTCGGCAAGGTCGCCGGCGGCGTAGATCTGATGGGGCTTGATCTCGCGCAGCAGCTTGACGATGATTTCGATGTCCTTCTCCGTGAGCTGGCCCTTCTTGATGCCGCCCGTTTCGTAGAACGGCAGGTTGAGGAAGTGGGCGTTGGTGTCGGGGTTCAGTCCGAACGAGCGCACGGCGGCACGCGCCTCGGCGCGGCGGATGGCGCCTTTCAGGTCGAGCAGCGGGCGCGGCTCGGGTTCGCCCTTCCTCTTGCCGGCGATGACCTTTTCGACTTCGGCGTAGTGGTTGCCGTAGCCCAGTTCGCGGGCCGTGTCGATGTTTTGCAGCACCACGTCGTCGTGCACGGCCACGTTGCCCGAGGTTTCGTAAGCCACGTGCACGTCGTGACCTTGCTGCACGAGGCGGATGAACGTGCCGCCCATCGAGATCACGTCGTCGTCGGGATGCGGCGAGAAGACGATCACCCGTTTGGGGAAGGGCGACGAAGGTACGGGGCGCGTCGAGTCGTCGGCGTTGGGCTTGCCGCCCGGCCAGCCCGTGATGGTGTGCTGGAGGTCGTTGAAGACGTCGATGTTGATCTGGTCGTAGGCGCGGCCCTGTTCGAGCAGTTCGCCCAGCGAGTTTTCGATGTAATCCTTATAGGTGAGTTTCAGGATGGGCTTCTTAACCACGCCGCAGAGCCATACCACGGCCTTGCGGACGAATTTCGGCGTCCATTCGCAGGGACCCACCATCCACGGCGTCTGCTCGCGGGTGAGCAGCTGCGCGGCATTCTCGTCGATCACCACCTCGATATTCTGGTGCGCCTGGAGGTACGAGGCGGGAACCTGATCCGTGATCTCGCCCTCGACGACCCGCTGCACGATGTGGGCCTTCTCCTCGCCCCAGGCCATCAGGATGATGCGGTTGGCGCGCATGATCGTATCGATGCCCATCGTGACCGCCATCTTGGGCGTGTTCTCCAGCCCGAAGAAAGCGCCCGACTGGATTTTGCGGGTGTTGTAGGTCAGCTGCACCAGCCGCGTGCGCGAGCGGGAGTAGGACCCCGGCTCGTTGAAGCCGATCTGCCCGTCCTCGCCGACGCCAATGATCATCAGGTCGATGCGCCGCACCGAGTGGTCGTACGACGCGCAGTATTCCGAAACGCGGTCCTCGGGAACCGTACCGTCGGGGATGTGCACGTTCTCGGGCAGGATGTCGATGTGGTTGAGGAACTCCTCGTGGATGCGGTAGTTGCGGCTCTGCTGTTCGGTCGACCGGATCGGGTAGAACTCGTCGAGGCTGTAAACGGAGACGTTCCGGAAGCTGATCTGCCCTTCGTGGTGGCGTTTCACCAGTTCCCGGTAGAGACCCAGCGGCGTGCGGCCCGTCGTGAGGCCCAGCACGAAGGGCTGCGACTCCTCGTAGACCTCGTTCGAGCAGTGGATTTCGTTGTACATGCGGATCGCCTTGACGATGTTGTCGGCGACGTACTGCACGCCTTCGTACTCGTTTTCGTAGACCTTGGTGTGGATCTTCTCGTAACGATGGATGATGTCGCGCGGAGCCGATTCGGAAATCAGGCCGCCGTCTTTGGGAAGTGAATACTTGTTGTTCATACGTTTATGTAATTTGTTAATCTTTCTCTCTGTCGGTTTGCTGCCGATCGTGTTGTCGCCGCCGTTGGCGTCGTTTACAAGTCTGACCCCACCCCAAATCCCTCCCTCGGGAGGGGACTTAAGGCGCAAAAACACGCGCCTTGACTGCTGTGGCGGCTCGGCAATTCGCAAGCGATTGCGCTCGCCTGTTGCCCGCAGTTGTCGCATCGCGACCGGATTGTCTCTTGGCTTTCAGCTTTTCACTTTTTCACTTCTCGAACGTCACCTCCCCGAAAAACTCGGGACGGTGGAAATCGGGTTTCTCCGTCCGGATCGGCCGCCACGAGAGGAAATGGGGGTGCGAGAGGTTGTCGCCGCATTTGTAGAGGTTCATGCGGGCCTTGAGACCGCTCCAGTCGGTCAGCGCATGGCGGAAAAGCGCCTGCGGGGGGATGGCCAGCGTGAGCGACCAGCGGTTGTCGCCCTCGCGCTCGGCGAAAGGCTCGCCGCAGGGAAGCGTCGTGTAGCGTTTCACGCCCGCTAGCACCTCGGGCGAGGCGTGCTCGGCCTCGGTCCGGGATTTGCGCGCCCCGAGCAGCATCCGTCCGATGCAGGTGGTTTCGAAATTGTAGTACATCCCTGTGTCGGGTGCGATGAAGAACTCCGCGCACGAGTCGGTCCACACCTCGCCGTTGTCCTCCGTGGCGAGCGCCGCCGTGTAACGTTCGGCAACGTCGAAGCGCAGCATCAGCCAGTCGCCCGTATGGAACATCCGGAAGCTGACTTCCGGGGCGTAGGGAAATTCCGCGGGCCAGTTGCAGCACGCCACCGGCAGCGGCTCGATTCCGGCGAATGCCTCGTCCACGGCGGCCCGGTCGTCGGGCGCGATGCCTGCTATCTTGCGAATTTCCATTCCTTATTTGTATTTGGCGACGGTTTCCCGTACGATTTCGCACATCGTGCCGTACTGCTCTTCCATGCTTTGCAGCAGTTTGTACTGGGCGCGGGTGCGCACGAGGTTGTGCTCGGGGTATTTCGTTTTGTAATAGGTGTCGCCGTCGATGTAGTCCATCAAAAAACGCAGCACCTGCTCGAAGGTGATGTAACGGGCCGAGAATGCCAGGTGGTCGATTTCGGCCTGGTTGAGCTGTCCGGCCCGCTGCGACAGATAGCCTTCGGTATAGGCGCGGAACATTTCGAGGGACATGCCCACGCGCGAAAGGTCGCGGTCGTCCTCGTCGCCCGTGTTGGCGTAGGAGCGGATGGCGTCGCCGAAATCGTTGAGCGACGTGGAGTTCATCACCGTGTCGAGGTCGATGGCGCACAGCACCTCGCCCTGCTTGTTGAAGAGGATGTTGTTGATTTTCGTGTCGTTGTGGGTCACGCGCGTGGGGATCGTGCCGTCCTCGACCTTCGACCAGAACGAGAGCATCTCGTCGCGGCGCGATTCGATCCAGCCGATCTCCTCCGCAAGGTCTTTCACGCGGCCTGCGGCGTCGCGGCGCAGCGCCTCGTCCCACTGCACGAAGCGGTGGCGGATGTTGTGGAAGCCCTTGATCGTCTCGGCCAGCGGCTCGGTGAAGTCCGCCAGCTGGGCCTGGAACTTGCCGATGCCCTCGCCGCCCTTGCGGGCCAGTTCCGGGGAGTCGGCCTTGTTGTAGGCGATCGTGTCGCTGATGAAAACCGAAACGGCCCAATATTCGCCCTGTGCGTCCACGTGATAGAGCTTTCCGTCGCGGGTCGCAACCACGGTCATCGCCTCGCGTCTGGGGTCGCCCCCGGCGGCTGCGACGCGGCGGCGGATATGATCCGTCACTTTGCGGATGTTCTCCATCATGGCCGGAACGTCGGGAAAGATGCTCTTGTTTTTGCGCTGGAGGATGTAATCCGGCGCATCGCCCGCCGTGCGGACGATGAACGTGTCGTTGATGAATCCCTCGCCCAGCGAGTCGATTGCCGTGATAGCGCCTTCCAGCGCGAACTGCGACGCTATTTCCTGTAATTCAGCCTTCATACGATGAGGTTGTTTCGGTTTTGGTTGTTAAAGGTTAAGTTTCGCCTCCAAAGTTACTGGAAAAAACGCAGAAATGCAACCGGATATTGTGAAAAAGCCCGCCTTTCTTGCTGAAGGGCGGGCTTGCGAAAACTTTCGGACGGGTTATTCGATCGGGTCGATCACCGTGAACGTCACCTCGTAGGGAGCGGGCGCCGACTGTCCCTGGTAGTTGCCGCCGGCGACGATGAAGGTCACCGTGTAGGTCCCCGGCTCGGTGTAGGTGTACGAGTAGCTCGGCAGGTCGTCGGTCACGCCCTTGATGTTCAGGCCCGTGTCGGGCGAGATCGTGTTGAGCGCGACGGGCTGCATGAAGGCCCATTGGTCGATCTCGGGGAAAGCCCCGGCGCTGAAGCCCTGGAAGACGATATTGGCAGTGTTGTTCGCTCCCGGCCGGCCCTGGAATTTCAGGTTGCCGTTGCCCGATACATTATGGATATAAGGGTTGTCGGCGTGCTGCGAAGCCAGCGAGAAGGGGACGAACTCCATGTCCGGGTAGTTGTAGACCTGCGTGTCGTGGCCCTTGAACTTGACCGTGATCTTCGGATTGATCCGATAGGTGCGCATCGTAGTCTTGGGGTCCGGATAGAAAAGGTGCATGCCCCACGAAAAACGGTCGGCGAATCGGGTGATGTCGTAGGTGTAGGTTTTGAACTTGTTCGCGTTGTTCGGCGTGAACTCCAGTTTGGTCCAGTCGGCGCAGTCGTTCGCCGCGATGGCTTCGACCACGGGGCGGTCGGTGGCGGCGTCGCTGCCGTTCAGCCCCGCGAATTTGTTGCCCGCAAACAGGACGAGGTTGTTCAGCGTGCCGTACTGCTGGCTGATCTCGATCTCCAGTTCGCACGACTCGATGTCGGCGATGTCGACCTTCGTGCGGTTGCGGTGCTTGTACTCGTGTCCCGTGTCGCCCGTCCAGACGGTGATGAAGTCGGCGTTGCCGCTGAAGTTGAAGACCACCGGGTCGCCCGTGCGGTAGGTGTTCGTCGGCGCCAGCTGCACCGAGAACTCCAGCGGCTCGTAGATCTCTTCGTGTTCGCACGAGGCTGCCGCGGTTGCGAGGGCCAGCGTCGCCGCGAGGTATGTGATTCGTTTCGTATTCATCGTATGCTCTGCAATTAAGCGTTTTACCATAAGGGGTTCTGTCGGAGCGCGTGGTTCACCGCCAGCTCCTTGGTCGGAATCGGGAGGTAGATGTGGCGTGCCGTCACGTTGGCGTAGTTCGCCGACGCATAGTTCGTATAGCTGACGTTGCGGTACTTGTTCTCCGTCGGCTGGTTGGTCCCGGCGTTGTGCATCTTCTCGACGAACGTGCCCCAGCGGATCAGGTCCCACTTGCGAAGCCCCTCGAAAGCCAGTTCGCGTCCGCGCTCGTTGCGCACCAGGTCGCGGAACGAACGGTAGTCGCCCAGCAGGCTCTCGTCGGTCTTGACGCCCGCGCGTTTGCGGATTTCCCGGATGGCCTCCTTGGCCTGGTCGTCCGGCGCCCCGGCGTATTCGTTGATCGCCTCGGCGTACATCAGCAGCACGTCGGCGTAGCGAAGGATCGGAAAGTTGATCGTCGTGTAGAGGCTCTTGGCCGACATCTGTTTCTCGTAGACCGTCTCGCGGCGCCATTTGCCGGCGTTGCGGACGGCGCACATCACCGTCGGGTCGTAAACCAGATCGGCGGGGTCGAACGCGTCCTCGATCGTCTGGTCCAGCCCCTCGATGTCGGGCATGGCGAAATTGTTGTTGTAGACCCACGGCGTCTTGAACATGCTCTGCGTCTGTTGCAAGTAGCGCGTCACGGTCTCGCCCGCCTTGTTCTTGTACGAGATTTTCTGGTTGTTCATTCCGCGGTAGTTGTAGCCCGGCAGGTTCCACGTCAGCCGCTTGTCGATGACCGTGGCGCTGGCCGTTTCGTCTGCCGTGCGGTCGTTCTCCCAGTAGAGCTGCCAGAGGGTGTAGGAGCCGTTGTAGTAGCCGTAGGAGTAGTTGCAGGCCCACTCCGAGTAGTTGGTCGTTCTCGACTGCGAACGCAGGCCGATCAGGTCGCCGATGCGGCCGTTCGTCCAGTCGGTCGCGCTGGTGCGGTCGCCGAGGAATTCGGCCTCCCACATTGATTCGTGGAACTGCGTGTCGTACTGGTCGCGGATCATGTTGATGAAGATCTCCTCGTAGCTCTCGTTCAGGTCGTGCTTGTGCGAGGCGATCACCTCGTTGGCCCAGTAGGCGGCGCGGCGGTACATCTCCTTTTTATCCAGTCCGTCGATCTGCTTGACGCTCTCGCCGGCCATGAAGAGATAGACGCGGGCCAGAATGCCCTGGGCGACGGTCTGGCTGACGCGCGAGGGGGTGTTGTCGATGGGCTCGTAGAGGTCGGGAATCGTGGCTTCGATCTCGTCGGCGCACCATTTGAGCACCTGCTCCTGCGGCGTTGCGGCCATCTGCACGTCGTTGGGGTTGGGCGAGGTGGTCGCCTTGACGCGCAGGGGCACATCGCCCCACGCCTGCGCCAGCAGGAAGTGGTAGTAGGCGCGCAGGAACCGCGCTTCGGCGATGTAAAGCCCGATGTCCACCGAAAGTTTCCCGGGGTCGATCTCCGTCTTTTCGACGGCCTCGATGTAGCGGTTGGCGTTCTTGATGCCTTCGTAGAGCTTCGACCAGGTGTCGTAGATCGTCGCCGTGCCGGCGCTGTGGTTGTAGCGGTCGGGACGCGATTCGCTGTTGTTGTAGTTGTTGAAGTAGCAGAGGTCGTCGGCGTTGGCGATTTGCAGCGAGTAGTAGTTGCCGTAGAGCGCTTCGCTGTTCAGCGCGCCGTAGACGCCCGCCAGACCGTAGATCAGCTTTTGTTCGCTGTTGTAGTAGCCGTCGTCGGGGATGATCTGCGGATCGGTGTCGAGGAAGCTGCACGCCGGAAGGGCGGCGGTGAGCAGCGCCAGCGTTCCCAGTTTCAATATGCTTTTGATTTTCATGGCGTAATGTTGCGTTTAAACCGTTAGAATGTGAGGTTTACGCCGGCCGTGAAGCCGAATGCGCGGGGATATGCCGACCAGTCGAATCCGGGCGTCAGCACCGAGTTGCGGGTCGATACCTCGGGGTCGGGACCGCTGTAACCCGTCAGGGTCCAGATGTTGTCGGCCGAGACGTAGACGCGCATCTGGCTGATGCCCGCCTTGCGCAGCGAACGGCTCGGCAGCGTGTAGCCCAGCGAGACGTTCTTCAGCCGCAGGAACGAACCGTCCTCGATCACGCGCGACGAGTACTCCTCGCGGCCGACGGCGTTCACGCGCGGAATGTTCGACGCGGGATTCTCCGGCGACCAGCGGTCGGCGTAGGAGGCCAGCTGGTTGGTCTGGCTCCTCCATCCCGATTCGAAGACCAGCCGGTTGGCGTTCAGCACGTCGTTGCCGTAGCTCCACGCGAAGAAGATGTTCAGGTCGAAATTCTTCCAGTTGAAGTTGTTGCCGAAGCCGCCCGTGTTGAGGGGCTGTCCGCAGCCGATGATCGTGCGGTCGTAGTCGTCGATGACGCCGTCGCCGTTCATGTCGCGGTATTTCATGTCGCCCGGCTGCATCGCGTTGCCCTTGAACGAGGGAACGCCGCTGACGAGGTTGCCCTTGTCGTCGAAATCCTCGGCCTTGTAGGTCCCGTCGTAGATGAAGCCGTACATCATGCCCGTGGGCTTGCCCACCTGCGAGATGTAGGGGAACTGCGAGTTGAAGCGCGTCTCCCACGATACGGAACTCTGGAGCGTGTTCTGTCCGTCGACCAGCCCGAGAATCCGGTTGCGGTTGAAGGCGATGTTGAACGACGTGGACCACTGGAACTGACGGGTCTTGACGTTCACCGTTTCGAGCGTCAGCTCGAAGCCGCGGTTGCGGATCTTGCCGATGTTGAGCATCCCCTGCTCGAAGCCCGACGAGGCGGGCAGCAGGGCGTAGAGCAGCAGGTCGCGCGTCACCTTGTCGTACCAGTCGGCCGTCACCTTGATGCGGTCCTCGAAGAACCCGAGGTCGAGACCCGCGTTCCACTGCTCGGTGGTCTCCCACTTGAGCCGCTCGTTGGCCATGTTCGAGACGTAGTAGCCCGGCACGCGCTCGCCGCCGAACACATAGTCGAGCGAGTTGCCCGAACCCGGGTTGACGGTGATCTGCGAATAGAAGTCGTAAGGGGTCTGCGTGCGGTTGTTGCCCGTCAGGCCCCACGAGAGGCGCAACTTGCCGTTGCTCATCCACTCGCTCTTCTTCAGCAGATTCTCGCGGTTGAAGTTCCACGAAAGGCCGGCCGAGGGGAAGTAGCCCCAGCGGTTGTCGGAGGGGAATTTCGACGAGCCGTCGGCGCGGAATGAGAAGGTCAGGTAGTATTTGTAGCGGAAATTGTAGTTGGCGCGCAGGAAGGCCGACATCATCCGCCAGTCGTAGTAGTTGCTCTGGACCTTCTGGTAGTTGCCCGTGTGGATGCCCGCGATGCCCAGCTCCTCGGAGGTGATCTGCGTCGACGCAACGCCGTCGTAGGTGTTCTTCTGCCCCTGGAGCGAGAGTCCCGCCATCAGGTCGAGGTTATGGCTGCGCCCCAGGCGCTTCTTGTAGTTGAGCGTGTTTTCGTTCGACCAGCTCGTCTGGTCGGTCCAGTAGATGGCGCCGTTGACGCCCTTGCCGCTGGGCGAGCCGGCGTAGCCCGTGTAGGTTTCGCTGCCGTTGAACTCCTCGCGGCGGCGTTTGTTCAGGACGTAGCCGCCCGTGGTCTTGAACGTCAGGTCGGGGGTGATCTTCCACGTCAGCGCCAGGTTGGCGTTGAGGTAGTCCACCAGCGTCTTGCGGTATTCGTTCTTGGCGGTCTTCACCGGGTTGAAGCGGTAGTCGTTCGATCCGTCTACGGCTTCGTCGAGCATCGAGTCGAGGATGTCCTGCCCGGGAGGCGTTACGGGGCGGTAGCCCCAGACCGAGTACATCAGCCAGCCCGACGACGACGAGGTGGTCTGCGCCGTGGTGGGGGTCACGCCGTTGGTCGCCGTGCGCGAATAGTTGGCGTTGGCGTTCAGCGTGAGTTTTTTCGAGATGGGCAGCGTGAAGTTGGCCTTGCCCTGGTAGCGCTGGAAGTTCGAACGGATGATGATGCCGTCCTGGTCGAGCGCCGAGAAGCCCACGTTGTAGCGCAGCCCCTCCTTGTTGCCGCCCGAGAGCGAGACGTTGTAGTTCTGCTGGAAAGCCGTGCGGTAGAGCTGGTCCTGCCAGTCGATGCCCGGGATGTGGCGGTAGTCGTCGAGCGTCAGTCCCTCGCTGAAATAGCTCTTGTTCATCGTCTCCTCGCTGATCAGTTCGCTCTGAAGCCGGACGAATTCGTAGGAGTCCATCAGGTCGGCCTTGTTGGCGATCTTGTTCAGGGAGAACGAGGCGCTGAAGTTCACCGTGGGCTTGCCCTCGTTGCCGCGTTTGGTGTTGATCACGATGACGCCGTTGGCTCCGCGCGCTCCGTAGATGGCGGTCGCCGAAGCGTCTTTCAGCACGTCGATCGACTCGATGTCGGCGGGGTTGATCGACGCGGCGAACGACCCTTCGGACGGGAATCCGTCGATGATGTAGAGCGGGGCGTTGCTCTGCGTGAGCGAGTTGTTTCCGCGGATGGTGATATTGGCTTCGGCGCCCAGCGAGCCGTCGCCCGTGGTGACGACCACGCCGGCGATGCGTCCGCCCAGCGCCTGGTCGAAGTTGGTGACGTTGGCCTTCATCATCGTTCCCAGGTCGGCCTTGGCCACCGAGCCGGTGAGGTCGCGCCGCGTGGTGGTTCCGTAGCCGATGTTGACGATCTCGACGGCGCCGATCTGCGACGCCTCTTCGGTCATCTTGACGTTGATCGCCGTGCGTTTGCCGACATACTCCTCGACGGTCGTGTAGCCCAGATAGGAGAAGACCAGCGTCTGGTCCTCCCGGGCCTTGATCGAGTAGCTGCCGTTGGCGCCCGTGGCCGTTCCCGACTGCGTCCCCTTGATCAGGACGGTTACGCCCACCAGCGGTGCACCGTTGGCGTCAACCACGCGTCCGTCCACGGCGTTCTGCGCAAAGGCGTCCCCCCCCCGGAGTACCGATAGGGTCACCAGCGCTGCCGTGGCCATGCGTTTAAGTGCTTTTTTCATAAATAAATCAGGTTGTGGGTGAAAATGGTTATTTCTTCTTGAGCCGGAACTCCACGGGCTGTCCGTGGCGGCAGGTTATCTTCAGCAGCGTTCCGGTGTCGTGGGAAACGGCCTCCACGCCGGGATATTGTGCGGCAAGCTCCCATGCGCCGTCCAAAAGCACCTCTTTTTCGATGGGACGGCTCTCCTGACGCGTGGTGTAGGTCTTCTCCGTGAGGCCGAGGTCGGGCGTGCAGACGCTCATCACGACCTGTCCGTCCGTGTCGGTGCGCTCCATGACGATCGACTCTCCGGTCGCTTTGCGCACAAGCCCCTGGCCCGTGTATTCCCCGAAGCAGACGTAGCCCGTGATGTCCGTGGCGAGGTCCTTCACGACGTGGGCCGTGTTGTCCCGGCGCAGCACTTCGTAGCCGTCTTTCTTGATCAGGCGCGTGATCTCCTTGTTCGTGGGCTGGATGTAGACCGCATATTCGTAGGCGGCCTGCTTGGGGGCGCGGCCGTGGTCGATCCAGGCCGTGGCGAAGTTGCCCGTCTGGGGTGCGCGGGTCTTGTCGTTGGGCGAGGTCTGCTCCTTTTTGGTGATGTTCACCGCTGCGGCGTTCTTCACCACGTAGAAATTGCCCTTCGTGTCGGAGAGCGCCAGCCGCTCGCCTCCCTTGGAAAGGTTGAGCGGGAAAGCGTCGTAAAGCTCGCCGTCGACTTCTATCTGTTCGGCCGGGCTGTCCATCCGCAGCTGGAAAAGCGTCGTTTCGGTGGGGTATGCCTGGTTGTCGTTGTCGATGCCGCTGCCGAGGAAGACCATCCGGTTGTCGAAGCAGAAGACGGATTTGTATGCCGTGGCCCCGGGGGTGAAGTTCTTGCGGTCCTTTTCGACGAAATGCAGGGCCAGTATGCCGTTGCGGCCTTCGAGCGACGAGGCGCCCGAGAAGCGCTCGGGGTTGCGCTCCATGAGCGTCCCCGGCAGCGGGCTTTCCAGTTCGGGGTAGGGCAGATGGATGGTCGTGGCGCCCGGCACGCGGTTCCAGTCCCAGCCCTCCTGCACGAATCCGCTCGCCGCGGCCGAGACGGGATTGCCCGAACCGATGATCGGCGCGGAACCGTAGCTCTGGTAGCGTCCGTAGCGGTTGTCCTTGGTATAAATCTCCGATCCCCAGACATCGGTGTTGAATGCTTTGAGCGTCACCATCCAGTCGCCGCGGCGGTGGATGCCCGCGGCCCCGTAGTTATAGACGAAGAATCCCGAGGGCGTGGGACCCGCCGAAATCCCCTCTTTCCTGAAGAGGCTGTTCAACTCCTTGTCCGTGCCTTTCAGGCGCAGGTAGGCGCCCGCCAGTTCGGGGTCCGCGCCCTTGCCGCTGCCCGTCAGGTCGCCCAGCGCGGCCAGATAACCGAATGCGTTGACGTCGGCGTCGGGGATGCGGCCGTTCTTGCCGAAGGGATGGCGGCCGGCCAGGCCGAGGCCCCAGTCGCGCAGATCGGTGTAGCTGGCCATGGTCATCAGCGCCAGCTTGAAGTTGCGGCGCGCCTGCTCCGAGAGGGTGAAATCCGTTCCCCGGGTTGCTTTGCAGAAGTAGCCGATCATGGCGAATGCGCCGGTCGAGTAGGCGGGGTAGAAGCCGCCGTGGTGGAAGGTCGTGCCGTCGGGCTTGATGCCGCCGATGGTGCCCGGCGTGAAGCCGAGGCTCCCCGAGAGCCATACGCCGAGGCTCTTCATGGCGCGGTACTGTTCGGCCTCGTCAGGCAGCATCAGCGCGCTGACGATCTTGGGGATGAGCAGCGTGTGCCACGAGTCGAGCAGCTCGTCGCGGCCGTAGACGTAGGGTTTGCGGGTCTCCGCCAGGCCACTCCAGTAGGCCAGCACCTTGACGTATTCGTCGGTCTTGCCGCGTGCGGCGATCTTGTCGCGCATGAGCCACATGGCGTCGTAGATCTTGCGTATGTTGTAGCCGTAGTGGTGGTTGGTTCCGTTGCCGTGGCCGAAGGCGAAGCCCTGGTCGATGGCGTGGTCCATCACCAGAAAGAAATCGTCGTCGTATTTCGGATCGTTGTTGATATGGCTGTTCAGCGCGAAGGCGTTGAGCATGTTCTCGATGTCGTCCAGGCGCAGTTCGCCTTTCGGGCGGTTGCACTCGTCGTTCGAGAGCAGCGGGGCGCCGATGATCCCGCCGTCGTCGGTGCGGCGGATCGCGGCCTTTTCGAAGGTCGCCCGGGCGCGCGGGATGATCGTGCCGTTGATGTAGTTGGCGCTCGACATGTTGGCCGCGACGATGCTTTCGATGCGCGATTTCACGGCGTCGAGCTGGGCCTTTTCCGCGGGCGTGACGTCGCGCAGCGGCTCTTCGTATTCGTACTGCTCCCACTCCCAGAGGCGCGCCCAGTGCCACAATTCGCGAGAGAGATTGCAGTTGTTGCCGGGAATCTGCTTGTCGGGGGTGATCTGGTCGTGGAGCTTGACCTCGGAGAAGGTCAGGCGGTCGAGGAACAGCTCGCCGCTTTCGACCCCGGCGGGCGTCGAGATCGTCAGCCGGGATACCTGCTGCGAGGCGTGGTCGCCCGGCATGTCGTTGTATTTGATCCAGCAGGCGCGCCAGCCCGTGAAATCCATGTGGAAATCGAACCGGTAGGGGACTTCGCCGGTGGGCGTCTCGAACGAGAACCGCATGTCGGCGTCGACGGCCCTGGGGTTGTAGATCCAGAGCATGACGCCCGCGCCCTTGACCCGCAGCGAGCGCATCAGCTGTCCGAAGTCGTTGAAGCGGAGCGTCGACGGCGCGCTCCACGACCAGCGCAGCGAACGGCTCCCGTCCTTGTAGTGGAGGCCGCTCAATTCGGCCGTGCTGTTTTCGCCGCATACGAAAGCCTTGGGAATTTCCGTTTCGAAACTGATTTTGGCGTCGATTGCCGCAGCGGCATGCTGGCCCCAAAGCGTGCCGAATAGTATCCAAATCGCTGGTACAGCGTGTTTTAATATATTTTTCATAGATTCATATTTGGTCAAAAATAAATAAAGAAATTGGTTCGCCAAAATTTTTCAAAGAGAAAATAATAAAAATTTTACATTCATCGGAAAATGTTATTAAAATATGTTGCATGTCCGAAAAAAACTTTACCTTTGTCCGAAAAGCTGGTTTGGTTTACCAAAATAATCATGTTAATCACCTAATTTATGAAGACCTTATTTAAATATGCGACCGTCGTGCTCCTCCTGGCAGGGACTTCCGCCTGCTCGCAGCCTTCGAAGCGCGCTTCGATCATTGACGAAAACATCGCCGTCGCCGAAAAGCAGATCGGCATGCTGGCCGATTCGAGCGAGACGGGCGGTGTGATCCGCATCCCCTCGACCTGGAAGAACGGGCGGATCGACTACGTGCCCGTCGACGACTGGGTGAGCGGTTTCTTCGCCGGGACGCTGTGGTACATGTACGAACTGACGGGCGACGAGGCATGGGCCGCGCGCGCACGGAAGCATACCGAGATCCTCGATTCGGTGCAGTACCTGCAATGGCATCACGACGTGGGCTTCATGGTCTACGACAGCTACGGCAACGGACTGCGGCTGAAAAACATACCCGGCTACGAGGATGTGATCGTCCAGACGGCCAAGTCGCTCGCGACGCGTTTCCGGCCGGTGCCGGGCGTCATCCAGTCGTGGGACGCCGACCGCGGCTGGCAGGGCGAGCGCGGCTGGCAGTGCCCGGTGATCATCGACAACATGATGAATCTCGAACTGATGTTCAAGGCCACGGAGTTTTCGGGCGACAGCACCTATTATAATATCGCGGTGAAGCATGCCGACCGAACGATGAAGGAGCACTTCCGCGACGATTACAGCTGTTATCACGTCGTGGACTACGACCTGACGACGGGCGACGTGCGCGGACGCTGCACGGCGCAGGGCTATGCCGACGACTCGGCGTGGGCGCGCGGACAGGCATGGGCCGTCTACGGCTATACGGCCTGCTACCGTTACACGGGCGACAAACGCTACCTCGACCATGCGCGGAAGGTGGCCGGTTTCATGCTGGGCGACAAGAACATGCCCGCCGACCTGGTTCCCTACTGGGACTACGATGCGCCGAACATTCCCAATGAACCGCGCGACGTCTCGACGGCGGCCATCATCGCTTCGGCGTTCTACGAAATGTACACCTATACGGGGGACGGGCTGTATAAGCAGAAGGCCGACCGGATCGTCGAGTCGCTCTCGTCGCCGGCCTACCGCGCTCCGGTGGGCGGCAACGGCGGGTTCCTGCTGATGCACTCCGTGGGCAGCATCCCGCACGGCAGCAATATCGACGTGCCGCTGAACTACGCAGATTACTATTTCCTTGAGGCACTGATCCGCAAGGGCCGCTTGGAGGCGGGCGAACCTTTGTTTTAAACCGGATGCCCATGTATAAACTGTTGTTTCTCGCCGCTGCGTCGGTGTGGTCGTGGGCCGCACCGGCGCAGTCGGTGCGGGAGGTCGCCGATGCGCGGATTCTTTCGTTGGAGGAGTCTGCGGCGCCTTTCACTGCGTCGGAAGGCTCGTCGCTGTCCGTCTCGGGCGACCATTACAAGCACGGCGCCCACGCGCTCCGCTGGCAATGGTCGCGGGCGGGCGCCCGAGTGCGCATCGAATCCCCGGTGGGTTACCTGTCGGAAAATCCCAATCCCAGGGAGACCTCCGTTTCGACCTTCGTGTTCTGGGTCTACGCCCCGAAGGCGCTCGACGGGAAATTGCGTTTCGAGTTCCGCAAGGAGGGGCGCACCTGCGCGTGGTTCGACTACGGACTGGAGTTCACCGGCTGGCGCGGGGCATGGGTGGCTTTCGACCGCGACATGCAGGGCCGGCCCGAGGAGGGGATGGACGAGCTGGTCGTCACGGCGGAGGGCGTCGAACGGGGCGAGTTGTATTTCGACCACCTGATTCTCTCCTCGTTTCAGGACGTGCGGCACCATACGGCCGATTTCCAGGCGCCGTTCATCAACGCCGCGACCACGAGCCACTGGCTCACGCTGCTGCAATCGTGGCGCAATCCGATGCCCGCACTCCCCGCCGCGGTCGGTGAGGGGGAGCGGCGCGATATGGCGACCGTCGAACGGCGTCTGCGCGAACTGCTGCTCGAAGGCCGGAAGCCGATGGCGATGAAGACCCTGCGCAAACGCTTCGACGCATACGGCATTGCGGAAAATTCCGACGGGACGCTTCGGGGCAAGCCGATCTGGTTCGTGCGCTATGCCGAGACCTATATCAATCTGGGCCATCCCGATGTCGGCAAACTGTTCAACGACAACGGCCAGACGCTGCGCAAATACAACGACTTCCTGTTCCAGGTCGCCGTGGCCCACGATGCCGCTGCGGACGCCGCCGAGCGGGCGGAGCTGGAGCGGATGTATGTGCTGCTGACGCGGCATCTTCTGGATCAGGGCTTCGCCGCGGGAAGTGCGCAGGGAACCCTGCACCACCTGGGGTACAGCATGCGCAATTTTTACACGGCTCCCGTCATCATGCGCGACGTGCTGCGTCGCGCCGGGCTGGAACACGACGTGCAGCAGGCTATGGAGTGGTTTTCGGGCGTGGGCGAGGTGAAACTTCCGCCGGCGGAGCCGGGGATGGACATCGACGCGTTCAACACCTCGCTCGTCGGCCGTCTGGCGAGCATCGTGATGCTCCCGGACACCCCGGTGAAAGCGGCCTGGCTGGAGGCGTTCTCCCGCTGGGTCGACAACGGATATAAGGTCACCGAGGGGACCGGGCCCTGCTTCAAGAGCGACGGCACGGTCTTCCACCACCGGCGTCACTACCCGGCCTATGCCGTGGACGGGTTCAGCGGCGGGGCCGTGAATGCCGTGTGGCTGTTGTCGAAGACGCAGTTCGCGGTGAGCGCCGAAGGAAATAATGTCATTATATCAATCCGGTACATGGGCTTTCGCTCCTTGCTTTTTATGTTCCCCTTTGGCCCTTTCGGGCCGTCATCCCGACGGCCGCGGCGAACTGGTCCCGTGGCATTATGCCCGGCTGGCCGTCGCGGGTACGCCCGACGGCCGCGGGGAGATCGACCCGGAGCTGGCCGCCGCCTACCTGCGCGTGGCCAAAGGAAAAGACGCTTATACGCGGCTGTTCGCCGAAAAGGGCTTCGCTCCCGAACCTTCGCCTGCGGGGAACCGCGTCTACGGCTACAATGCCTCGGTGTCGCACCGGCGCGCCGACTGGCTGGTGACCGTCGCGGGCCACAGCCGCTATCTCTGGTCGGCGGAGATTTACCAGGGAGCCAACCACTACGGCCGCTACCTGACGCACGGCAGCATGCAGCTGCTTGCAGACGGCGATCCCGTGAGCGCCTTCGGCAGCGGGTTCCGGCAGGAGGGCTGGGACTGGCGGCACATTCCCGGGACGACGGCGCTCAAAATCCCGATGGAGCGGATGAAGGCCGATATCCGGAACGTCGACACCGCGTCGGGCTACGAGGAGATGCTCCTCTCCGACGAGGCCTTCGCCGGAGGCGTCAGCCACAGGGGCCGCGACGGGGTGTTCGCGATGGAACTCCACGAGCACGACAAATACAACGGTTCGCTGCGGGCGCGCAAGTCGTGGTTTTTCTTCGACAACCGCATCGTCTGTATGGGTTCCGACATCGAAAACAAGGCCGAGGGCGGTGTGCATACGACGCTGTTCCAGAATTTTCTGGCGGACGCGGCCGATCCGCTCGTCGTGAACGGCGAGGCGGTGACGCAGTTCCCCTACCGGGCCGAACTTGCGGGCGGCGCCGTCCTGCGCGACAACCTGCGCAACGCTTACTTCGTGCCGAAAGGTAGGGTAGTCGTTTCGAAATCACTTCAGCGTTCGCTCGACGAGGAGACCGACGCCCCGACGCAGAACAATTTCGCAACGGCGTGGATAGATCACGGCAGCGGGTCCGTCAGCGGCGGCGGGTACGAATACATGCTGGCCGTGCACGCTTCGGACGAAGAGGCGGCCCGCTACGCGCGGGAACTTCCCTACGAGGTGCTGCGCCGCGACGCCTCGGCGCATATCCTGCGCGACAGGCCGTCGGGCATTACGGGCTATGCCCTTTTTGCCGCCGGTAAGGTGGGCGAGGGGTTGCTGGAAAGCGTTTCGCTGCCTTCGCTGGTGATGATCGGCGGGGATGGCGAAGGGCTGACGGTGAGCGCTGCGGACCCCGACCTGCGTTTCTACGAGGGGCCGAGCGACGAGGTGTTCGATGCCGACGGCAGGCGCGCCGAGCGGAGCGTCTACTCCCGCAAGTGGATCGACAATCCCTCGGGAGAGTCGCAGCTGGAGGTCGTGATCCGCGGCCGCTGGCAGTCCGCAGACGATAGGCCAGAGTGCCGGATCGAACCCGCGGGCGAAAACACCGCTTTGATCTTCACGTGCCGCGAAGGTGCGACGCGCGAAGTGAACCTGATTGAAATGAAATAAGACACGATGTTGAAAATTAGAATTGCAATTCCGTTTGCGGGCCTCGCCCTGACGGCCTGCGGGCAGTCGGAGGCCGGGCGCCCCAACGTGATCTACGTATTTCCGGACCAGTATCGCAACTCCTCGCTGGGGTTCTGGAGCGATCCGGAGTTCGCCGCCGAGGTGGGGTGGAAGGGCGATCCGGTCGCAACGCCCAACCTCGACCGCTTCGCCCGCGAAGCCACGGTGCTGACCGAGGCGGTGAGCAATTTCCCCGTGAGCAGCCCCCACCGGGGCATGTTGCTTTCGGGCATGTATCCCGAGCGGAACGGCGTGGTGCTGAACTGCATGTCGGAGCGTCCCGAAAGTTCGCTGCGCGAGGACGTCGAGTGTATCGGCGACGTCTTCTCGGCGGCGGGCTACGACTGCGCCTATATCGGCAAGCTGCACGCCGACTTCCCGACGAAGAACAACCCCCAGCGTCCGGGAACCTACGTCAGCGACGCCGTTCCCGAGTGGGACGCCTACACGCCGCCCGAACGCCGTCACGGGTTCAACTACTGGTACTCCTACGGCACCTACGACGTGCACAAGCATCCCCATTACTGGGATACCGACGGCAACCGTCACGATGTCGACGAGTGGTCGCCGCGGCACGAAGTTTCGAAAGCCATCGAATATATCGAAAACAAGGGCGGCGTGCGCGATCCCGAAAAACCGTTCCTGATGATGATCGGCATGAATCCGCCGCATTCGCCCTACGCTTCGACCGACGACTGCGACCTGGAGGGGTATGAACGTTACAAGGACAAGTCGCTGACCGAACTGCTCGTGCGCGACAACGCCGACACGACGATGGCCAAGGCCGCCGCCGTGCGTTACTATTTCGCCAACGTGAGCGGTATCGACCGTGAGTTCGGCCGCCTGCTCGCTGCGCTGGACAGGGCGGGGCTTACGGAAAACACGATCGTGGTCTTCGCTTCGGACCACGGCGAGACGATGACCAGCCATTCGACCGACGACCCCAAGAACTCGATCTGGCGCGAGTCGCTGAACATTCCCTTTCTGGTGCGCTATCCGGGGCGGGTGCCGCACCGTGTGGACGATCTGCTGCTCTCGACGCCCGACATCATGCCGACGCTGCTGGGGCTGGCGGGCCTCGGGGAGCGGGTTCCCGCGAGTGTCGAGGGGCGCGACTACTCGGCCGTGCTGCGGCAGGAC